>Ga0307515_10000362_pt1 | contig 111330 bp, 69 predicted proteins | sample 17_EM_MG_FD_194513 | JGI IMG/M metagenome (GOLD analysis project Ga0307515, IMG submission 194513) | Populus trichocarpa ectomycorrhiza microbial communities from riparian zone in the Pacific Northwest, United States - 17_EM | ecosystem: Host-associated > Plants > Roots > Unclassified | place...
CGTCGCGAAGATCTCCGCGTCGATCAGCAGCGCCTCGGTGTGCCGCTGCGCCTGCTTGGTGTCGATGAAGGAGACGTCCTTGCCGGTGTAGATCGGGTTCATGTCGCGGGTCTGCGGCGAGGGCCGGGCGCCGGCGCGGCCGAGCTGATCGCGGACGGCGGCGAAGAACTCGCGGGGCAGCCCGCAGACGAAACGCGGCCAGCGGTACCGGGCGTTCCAGTCTCGGTGGATCTCGGTGACCCACTTCGCCGGCGGCGTGTAGTCGGTGCCCACCGGCAGCAGCACGTTGCGGGTCGCGGCGACCTTCTTGAGCAGCAGGAAGAGGTCGTACACGCCCTGTTCCGCGGCGGCCAGCGTCGGCTGGGCGTCGATCTGCCAGCCGGCGGAGTAGTGCGCCGGCATGTAGTGGGTGAGCACACCCCGGCCGGAGGGGGAGACCCATTCGAACTCGGAGGAGAACTGCATGGACGATGGGTCGCCCCAGCCGTCCGCGCGGGGCTCGTGCGTCCACAGCATCGGCCCCCATTGGTGGAACGGGCCGCGGGCCCACGACGAGGAGTCCAGCCCGGCGTCGGCGACCAGGCCGGGAAACTGCGGGTCGTGGCCGAAGACGTCCAACTGCCAGGCGGTACGCGGGTCGCCGCCGAGGACCTCGCGCTGGAAGCCCACGCCGTACACCAGGTTGCGGATCGTTGATTCCGCCGAGGTGAGGTTGGTGTTGGGCTCGTTGTAGGTGCCGCCCATCAGCTCGATCCGACCCTGGGAGAGCAGGCTCCGGAGGTAGGCCCGGTCCTGCGGGTGCGTGTCCCAGTAGGGCTTGAGATAGTCCAGCTCGGCCAGCACGAACGTGTAGTCGGGATCGCGCCGCGCGGTCTCCAGATGCAGGCGGACCAGGTCGAAGCCGGTCTGCTGGAAGTCCATCCGGAACTCGCCCCCGGTCTGGCCGGCCTGACCCCACGTTGCGGTGTAGGCGGCCTGGGTGTTCCACCAGACCGGGTCGTAGTGGAAGTGCGACACCATCCAGACCGTCCAGCCGGGCTCGGCGACCACCAGTTCCGCCCCGGCGGTGGTCCGCTCGGTGCCGACGTCGGCGGTGACCCGGATGCCGATCACCGCCCCGGGCGCGGCGGCACAGGCGACGCCCACCTCGACCGTCTGCCGGCCCGCTCCGGCCGGGTGGGTGACCCGGGCGGCGACGCCGTCGCCGCTGACCACGATCCGCAACTCACCCGCGGGGCATTCCACCTCCACCCGGACGACCTGACGCGGCGCCGCGGGCTCGCCGATGAAGAGCTCGGTGCTGGTGACGGACACGATGCGCAAGGCGACACCTCACAGGTCGGTCAGCCCTTGACGGCGCCGGTGAGGCTGAACGCCCCGCCGAGCACCCGGGACAACGCGGAATAGAACACCACGACGGGTGCCGTGTAGAGGATCGAGAACGCGGCGAGCTGGCCGTACGCGACCTGGCCGTACTGCGAGAAGAAGGTGTAGATGGTCACCGAGGCCGGCTGCTTCTCCGGGCTGAGCAGCAGGATGAAGGGCACGAAGAAGTTGCCCCACTGGAGCACGAAGGTGAAGATGAAGACGACGGTGAGCCCCGGGACCATCAGCGGCAGCACGATGCGGTGCAGCGACTGGAACCAGCCCGCCCCGTCCGTCCAGGCCGCCTCCTCCAGGCTGATCGGGACGCCGTCCATGAAGTTCTTCATCATCCAGGCGGCGAACGGCAGCGAGGAGGCGGACATGAAGGCGATCGTGCCGGGGATCGAGTCGATGAGGTTGATCCGGCTGTACATCGCGTAGACCGGCACCATCACGGCGGTGATCGGCAGCCCGGTCGAGAATAGGATGATGTAGAGGAACGACCGGCCGAACCGGCTCTGGTAGCGCGACAGCGGATAGGCGGCGAGCACGGCCACGAGCACCGTCAGCAGCGCCGTTCCGCCGGAGATGAGCACCGAGTTGAGCACCGGCCGGAAGATGGTGTCGACGGTCAGCACGGCCTGGAAGTTCGCCGCGGAGAACGTCCAGCTCATGTCCGCGGACAGGGCCGCGCCGGGCTGCACCGAGGCCAGCACCAGCCAGGCGAAGGGCAGCACGAAGGCGACGGAAATGATCGCGAGCACCAGGTAGGTGACCGCCCGGGACGCGCCACGCCGGGCCGCGGTCAGGTCGGTCATCGGTCCTCCAGCCGGATCAGTCGCAGGTAGACGGCGGAGAAGATGGCGCCGACGGCGAGCAGCACCAGCGCCATCGCGGTCCCGTAGCCCAGCTGGTAGAACTTGAACGACTGTTGATACATGTAGAGCGGCGTGGTCTGGCTGGCCGTCCCCGGACCGCCGCCGGTCATCACGTAGATCAGCCCGAAGGCGGCCAGCGTCTGCAGCGTGATGAGCATCAGGTTGCTCACGATCGCGCGCCGGATCAGCGGCAGCGTGATGTGGCGCAGGCGCTGCCACGCGGAGGCGCCGTCCATCGACGCGGCCTCGATGAGGTCCGGCGGCACCTCGGAGAGCGCGGCGGAATACACCAGCATGGAGAAGGCGGTGCCGCGCCACACGTTGGCCAGGATGACCGCCAGCATCGGCGTGGTGTAGAGCCAGTTCTGCGAGAGGCCGAGGTGCCCGAGCAGCTCGTTGAGCGAGCCGGTGCGATACAGGAACGCGTACCAGCAGAAACCGGCCACGGTCTCGGGCACCGCCCACGCGGCGATGACCAGCCCGGTGACCACCGACCGGGCCAGCCGGCTGCGGCCGCGCAGCAGCAGCGCGATCAGCAGGCCGAGGGTGTTCTGCCCGATCACCGCGGAGCCGACCACGAAGACCAGGGTGAGCCAGAGCGAGTGCAGGAACGACGGGTCGTGGACCAGCCGGGTGAAGTTGTCCACCCCGACGAAGTCCACGGTGCTCGACCCGGTCAGCGCCAGATTGGTGAAGGCGGTGTAGACGCTCCACAGCATCGGGCCGGCGAAGAAGACCAGGAGCAGGAGCAGGGCGGGCACCAGCGGGGCGAACCGGGTCAGCCGGCGCCCGAGGCCCCGGCGGGGCGCGACGTCGGGTGCGCGCACCGCCGAGGGCCGAGGTGGGGCGACCGACGTCATGAGCCGGACGTGACCTTGTCCGGGCCGACCGCCGCCTTGACCTGGTCGGTGTAGGCGGCGACCGCCTTTTCGGGCGTGAGCTGACCGGTCATCACCGCCTCCATGGCCACCTGGATCGCGTCGGAGACGTGCGGATAGTCGGCGTAGGCGGGCCGGAAGTGGGTCACCTGGACCAGGTCGGTGAAGAACTTCAGGGTCGGGTTCGCGGTCAGATACCGCGGATCCGCCGCCACGTCGGCGCGCTCGGCGATCTGGCTGGCCGCGACGTCGTACGCGAGGGTGTTCTCCTTGTTCAGCGACAGGCTGACGTAGTCGAACGCGGCCTGCTTGTCCTTGGCGTTCGCGCCGACCGACAGCACCCAGCCGCCGGACATGCTGGTCGAGCCGGGCGCCTGGCCGCGCTGGGTGGGCATCGGGGCCTGGCCGAGCACGGTGTTCCACTGCGGCCAGGGCTTGGCGCCGGTGGGCAGCCAGGTGCCGCTGAGCCAGGAGCCGTCCAGGTCGATGGCGAGCTTGCCGCCGGGCAGCAACTCGTTGCTGACGCTGGTGCCGAAGTTCGGGTTGAGCGCGTCCTGCTGATCCGGCGCGAGCTTCTCGCCGAAGATGGTCTTGATGAAGGTGAGCGAGTCGAGGAAGCCGCGGCTGGCGCCGACCCACTTGCCGGTGGCGTCGTCATAGAGGGTGTCCTCGGTGCCGTAGAGCAGCATCTCAAGACCCTGCATGGTCGCGCCCTCGCCGGCGCCCTTGCCGGAATAGACGTTCAGCGGGATCACGCCGGGCAGCTTCGCCTTCACCGTACGGGCCGCGGCCAGCACGTCGTCCCAGGTCTTGGGTTGCCACGGCACGGGCAGTCCGGCCTTGGCGAAGAGCTCCTTGTTGTACCAGAGCGCCCGGGTGTCGGTGCCCATCGGCACCCCGTAGGTCTTGCCGTCCAGCGCCTTGGCGGCCGTCTTGGAGGCGTCGGTGAACTGGCTCCAGTCCGGCCACTTCGCGAGATACTCGTCCAGCGGGGCGAGGAACCCGGCCTGGATATCGGTGTTGACCAGGAAGGTGTCCTCGTACAGCACGTCCGGTGCGGTGCTGGGGGAGCGGTTCATCAGGGACAGCTTGGTGTAGTAGTCGTTCTCCGCCGCCTCGATCGGCACGAGCTTCACGGTGAATCCGGGGTGCGCGTTCTCGTACTCGGTCTTGACCTTCTGCATCTGGGCGTCGAGCTGGATGAAGGCGCCGAACTTCTGGTAGGCGACCGTGATGGTCTTCGCATCGCTGCCGCCGTCGTCGGATGAACAAGCCGTGGCGCCGGTCAGGGTGAGGGCCGCCAGCGCGGCGATGGTGAAAGTACGTCGCATCGCGATGTCCTTTGCGGTCAAAGTCAGTAGAGGAGGTGGTGCCGGGCCGTGGCCGGTGCGGATGGCTGAAGGATCACCAGGGTGGTGGCCGCCGCGACGACGGCCAGGCCGGGGATGCGGAACCTCATGCGCTGCCTCCGGTCTACGGGGCCGTTGCGATGTCGGGATCCAGTCCTGCGCTGTTACGCTTTCGAAAACTCTGAGAACGTATTCAGAGAACGTAATCAATGTCTCTGAACTGGTCAAGGGGCGGCGGCCCGCGGTTGGATGCCATCGACAGTCATAACGATCGAGGAGGCTCGTGCCGTTGCAGCAACCGACCATGCGTGACGTCGCGCGGCTCGCCGGCGTCAGCACGGCCACCGTGTCCCGGGTTGTCAACAACGAGCGGTACATCCGGCCGGAGACCCGGGCGAGCGTCGAGCGCGCCATCGCCGAGCTGGGCTTCCAGCGCAACGAGATCGCCCGTACGCTGCGGCCCGGGCAGACCGCCGAGACGATCGGACTGGTGATCGAGGACCCGGCCAACCCGTTCTGGTCGGCGATCACCCGGGGCGCCGAGGAGACCGCCCGGCGCTACCAGCACATGCTCGTCGTCGGCAGCACCGGGTCGAGCTTCGAGCAGGAGCGCGACCTGCTGCGCGACATGGTCCGCCGGCGGGTCGACGGCCTGCTGGTGGTGCCGACCCCGGAGGCTCATCAGGACCTGCACGCCGAGCTGGCCCGCTGGGTGCCGGTGGTCTTCATCGACCGGGCCCCGCGCGGCGTGCCCGCCGACTCGGTGGTGCTGGACAACCGTGGCGGCGCCCGCGACGCGGTGCGGCACCTGCTGTCGCGCGACTACCGACGGATCGCCTACGTGGGCGGCGATCCGACCGTCGGCACCGGCGCCAGCCGGCTGGCCGGCTACCGGCAGGCGCTGAAGGCCGCCGGGCTGAGCTACGACGCGGGGCTGGTCAGCCTCGGCAACCACACCGTCGAGGCCGCTCGGGCGGCGACGGCCGGGCTGCTGAGCGGGGCGGCCCCGGCCGACGCGGTCTTCGCCGACAACAACCGGATGTGCCTGGGCGTGCTGCAGGCCGTCGACCGGCACGGCGCCGAGGTCGGCGTGGCGGGCTTCGACGATCTCGAGCTGGCCGATCTGCTGCCGATGCGGATCGCCCTGGTCACCTACGACGCCGTCGAGATCGGCCGGCAGGCCGCCGAGCTGCTGTTCGGGCGGATCGGCGGCGGTTCGGGGCCGGTCCGGCGGGCCGTGCATCCGACGGGCATCGTGCTGCGCGGCGGCACCCGGCGCAATGGTAATAGGTATTAGCCTATTGATCGACCGTCATCCATCTCATAACGTTCCTTACGGTTTAGCGTGGACTGACCGGGCCCGGCCGCGTCGAGCCATCGCTGGATGCGCCGCCAGGGCGTATCCACCGTCCAGGGAGGCTCCATGAGAAGAATCCCACCCGTCGCCGCGATCCTCGCCGGTGGACTGATCACCGGCATCGTGCTCGTCGCGCCGGCCGCGTACGCCGCGCCACGGACGTTCACCGGCGACGCGGCGGCTGTCGCGGCGTCGGACCTGTCGGCCACGCTCGCGAGCCGACTCGACGATGAATCGGCCGGGTCGTATGTGGACGCCGCGACCGGACACCTCGTGGTCACGGTCACCAACGAAGCGGCGGCGCAACGCGTACGGACCGCCGGCGCCGTCCCGCGCACGGTGCGGCACAGCGGCGCGAGCCTCGAGGCCGCCACCGACGAGCTGAGCCGCTCCGCGACCATCGCCGGCACGTCGTGGGCGGTCGACCCGAAGTCCAACCAGGTCGTGGTCACCGCGGACAGCACCGTGACCGGCGCCAAGCTGGGGAAGCTCAGGTCCGCCGTGGCATTGCTGGGCGACAAGGCCAGGCTGGAGCCGGCGCGGGGCGTGCTGAGCCCGCTGATCACCGGAGGCGACGCCATCTACACCAGCGGCGCGCGCTGCTCGCTCGGCTTCAACGTGCAGCGGGGCGGCACCGCATACGTGCTGACCGCCGGTCACTGCACCAACATCGGCGCCGCCTGGACCGGTCCGGGCGGGCAGGCGCTCGGCAACCGGGTGGGCAGTTGGTTCCCCGGCAACGACTTCGGCCTGATCCAGTACACGGGCAGCTGGAACCGTCCCGGCGGCGTGAACCTCTACGACGGCACGGTCCGGGACGTCTCCGGCGCCGCGAACCCCGTGGTGGGGCAGGCTGTCGGCCGCAGCGGTAGCACCACCGGGCTGCACCGGGGCACCGTCACCGGGCTCAACGCCACGGTGAACTACGCGCAGGGCACGGTGACCGGCATGATCCGCACCAACGTCTGCGCCGAGCCCGGAGACAGCGGCGGCTCGCTCTTCGCCGGCAGCACGGCGCTCGGCCTGACCTCGGGCGGCAGCGGCAACTGCAGCGCGGGCGGCGAGACGTTCTTTCAGCCTGTGGTCGAGGCGCTCAACAACTACGGCGTGAGCATCTACTAGGAGCATCAGCGACCGGGCCGCCGGCCACCCCGAGCAGGGGACCGGCGGCCCGGTCCGGTTCATGCCGACTGGCGCAGCACCAGCGTGGGTTCGTAGATCACCGACGAGATCCGCATAGTCGGATCGTCGATCCGGGCCAACAGCAGCCGTGCGCTCTCCGCCGCCATATCCTCCAGCGGGTGCCGCACCGTCGTCAGTGCCGGGCTCGCCGCCGTCGCCGCGCTGCTGTCGTCGAAGCCGACCATCGCCACGTCCTTCGGCACCCGGCGGCCCGCGTCCCGCAGGGCGAGTAGTGCGCCGAGCGCCATCAGGTCGTTGGCCACGAAGACTCCGTCGAGGCCGGGACTCTCCGCCAGCAGGGCGCGCATCGCCACCTCGCCGCTCTCCTGGGTGAAGTTGCCGGACACCAGTGGCACCCAGGCGTATCCGTGCCGGGCCATCGAGCGGCGGAAGCCGGTGATCCGGTCGTTGCTCGCCGGCACGTCCACCGGACCCGAGATCATGCCCACCAGCTGGCAGCCGCGTCCGACCAGGTGGTCCGCGGCCAGCGAGGCACCGGTCTCGTTCGCCAGGTCCACGTAGTTGATCGGCACCGGGTCGGCCGGGCGGCCGATCATCACCGCCGGGACCCCCGCGTCGGTGAGCATCCGCGGCAGCGGGTCGTGGCCCGGCAGGGACAGCACGATCGCGCCGTCCGCCTGGCCGTGCCGGAGGTCGCCGACCAGCCGGGTGCGCTGCTCCTCCGTGCCGACGATCTGCAGCGCCAGCTGAACGCCGACCGTGCGCAGCACGCTCATCAGCCCGCCGACCACCCGGCCGAAGTACGGGTCCGCGAAGAACCGGCCCATGAACGGGTCGTCGTCGTGCGACTCGGAATCGGAAACGACCAGCGCCACCGTGCCGGTGCGCCGGGTGACCAGCGAGCGGGCCAGCCTGTTCGGCACATATCCGGTCTCGCTGACCGCGTGCCACACCATCTCGTGCAGTTGCGGGTCCACGTTGCGGACGCCGTTGACCACGCGGGACACCGTTGCCCGGGAGACGCCGGCGACCCGGGCCACGTCCTCCAGGGTCGGCAGTCGCTCGCCCACGGGCGCCCGCCCGGTGCCGGCGGTCATGAGGTCGCGCTGCGGGTTTGCATGACAGCTTTATAGCATATCCGGAGAGCGCTCTCCGAGAAGGCGGTCGCGGTGCGCGTTAGTTCCGGATCTGCCCGGAGATATTGACGCCTGTGCAACGTTGGCGTAACACTTCGGAAAGCGCTCTCCGAGCGCAGGCGCACCCGTCCTCACCTCCGTGGGAGAACTCATGAGATCAGGAAGAGAACGGCTCAGACGGCTCATCGCGGCAGTCGGCGTGGCCGCCGTCGCCGGATCGTCGCTGGTGGCGGGGGTCCAGCCGGCGCACGCCGCCGACACCCTGCTGTCCCAGGGCAGGCCCGCGCTCGCCTCGTCGCTGGAGAACGGCGAATCGCCGGCGGCCGCCGCGGTCGACGGCCGTTCGGACACTCGGTGGGGCAGTCAGTGGGCCGATCCGCAGTGGCTGCGCGTCGACCTCGGCAGCACCGCGACGGTCACCCAGATCGTGCTGCAGTGGGAGACCGCGTACGGGAAAGCCTTCCAGATCCAGACCTCGCTCGATGGCACCGCCTGGACCAGCATCTACGGCACCACGACGGGAGCGGGCGGTACCCAGACGCTGGCGGTCGCCGGTTCCGGCCGGTACGTGCGCATGTATGGCACCCAGCGTGGTACCGGCTACGGCTACTCGCTGTACGAGTTCAAGGTCTTCGGCACGACCGGCACCCCGCCGCCGACCGGCGGTGACGGCTACGTCTACGCGAACCCGCCGGTCACGGGCGTGGTGCCGTCGACGGCCACCCCGCCGGCGACGAGCCCGCCCACGACGCACCACGAGTTCCAGGCGAACTGCTCGGTGAGCCGGTCGAACCTGCCGGACGACCCGATCGTCTTCCCGAACCTTCCGGGCGCCTCACACTCGCACACCTTCATGGGCAACACCACCACCAACGCGGCGACGACGCTGGCCAGCCTGAACGCGGGCGGAACCTCCTGCATCACGCCGGGCGACAAGACCGGCTACTGGATGCCGACGCTGCTCAACGGCGACGCGGCCGTCCAGCCGGAGGGCCGTCAGGTCATCTACTACAAGAGCGGCGTGATCGACTACCGCAGCGTCCGCCCGTCCCCGCCCGGCCTGCGCTACGTGGTGGGCAGCCCGGCGGCGACACTGGACGAGTTCAAGAACGCGCCCGGCGCCGTCGAGGGCTGGGAGTGCGGAGACAGCGTCCGGAACTGGGACTTCCCGGTGTCCTGCCCGGCGGGCACCCAGCTGAACATCCGCTACCAGGCCCCGAGTTGCTGGGACGGCCTCCACCTGGACACGCCGGATCACAAGAGCCACATGGCATACCCGACGGTGGGCGTCTGCCCGGCCGACCATCCGGTGGCCGTACCGATGGTCGAGTTCAAGATGGCGTTCCCGGTCAGCGGCGCCATGTCGAACGTCAGGCTGTCGAGCGGGCGGGCCTACTCGTTCCACTACGACTTCTACAACGCGTGGGACGCGCGGACGCTGAACGCCCTCGTCGCGCACTGCGTCAACGGTGGCCTCCAGTGCGACCCGCGCGGCTTCGACCAGTACAAGCCGGACCGCGGCGCGGCACTCAACGAGAACTACGTCCTCCCGTAACGGTCAGCGCGCGTCGAGCCTCGGCAGGTACTGCTCGCGGCTGCTGATCACAGCGGCGGCCAGTGCCTTCGTCCGAGGCTCGATGCCCGCCTTCACCTCGCTGTCGGCCAGCTTCACACCCTGCTCGAAGTGCGCCCTCAGGTGCCGGATCACCAGCTTGTCGAACGCCGGGCCGCGCACCGCCGCCGCCTGGACGACTTGGTCCGGGGTCACCATGCCCGGCATCGGCATCCCCTTGTGCGGGTTCTCCGCCGGGAGCTTTGCCTGGTCGTGCAGCCCATGAAGGGTCACCAGTTCCTGGTCGTGGAGGGTGCGCACCGAGGCCGCGAGCGCCTTCACCGCGGCGTCCGAGCTGTGCGTCGGCACCAGGTCGAGCAGCGGCAGCAGTTCCTCGTCCATGGCGATGGTGATCTCGACCCAGGCCAGGTCCGTGCCGCCGAAGAAGCCCACGCTGCCCGGCGCCGCGGAGCTTGCCGTGGCTGCCGGTGGGGCCGCGGTGCTGCCCGCGTCGCAGGCGCCGGTGCCGAAGAGCAGGGTCAGCAGGCAGCCGGCCGCGGCGATGCGCTCCGCGCGGATCACGCCGACTCCATTCGAAGGAAGTGCCTCAGTGTCGGTGCCGCCGACATGGGTGTCAACCTGCCTCAACTTCGGTAGACGCCCAGCTCCCACAGTGAGTAGCCGTACTGGGTCGCGCGGGCGGTGCCGTTGACCCGAACGTAGCGGCCGGAGCCGGAGACGGCCAGGTCGTCGAAGCCGCCGTTGCCGGCCGCCGCCGTAAAGATCGTCTGCCAGGAACTGCCGTTGTCCGAGACCTGGATCGTGTAGCCCTTCGCGTACGCCGCCTCCCAGGCCAGGAGCACCCGGTTGAACGACTGCACCGAGCCGAGATCCACCTGCAGCCAGGCGGTGCCGACCCATTCGCTGGCCCAGCGGGTGCCGTAGTCGCCGTCCACCGCGTACGCCGGCAGTTGCGGGCCGTTCGTACCGGTGGGCTGGTAGGTCGAGGCTGTCGCGGCCTTGCCCCGCGCCAGGTCGGTGCCCGGGATCGTCGGCGGGACCACCTTGAACGAGCGCTGGTCGATGCCCACGTTGCCGTGGCCGTCGAAGGCGTACACGTAGATCTTCCAGACCCCGAGCCGCTCGGGCGCGCGGGCCGTGAACGTGCCGTTGCCGTGGTCGGTGAAGACCACATTGGTCAGTCCCGTGCCGCCGGCGATGTGCTTGTCGCTGTACATCAGGTTGTAGCGGATCAGGTCGCCGTTGGGGTCGGTGGCTCCGGCGTTGATCGTGAAAGTCCCGCCGGCCGGCACGGCGCTCTGGTTGCTCACCGACACCGAGGTGAGCTCCGGCGGGGTGTTCGCCGAGGCCTGCCCGGTGTAGGCCTGCTTCAGCGCGTGGTAGCCGAGCCGGCGCCAGCCGCCGGTGAAGGTGTTGAGCCAGACGCCGCCGAAGTCGTTCTCGAGTCCGTAGTGGAACTCGGTCGCCCCGAGCGCCACGCCCGGGTGTGCCTTGATCGCGTTCCAACTGGCCGTGTAGCCGGCACGCTTCTGCAGGTCGGTCGGCTCGGCCGGTATCCCGTTGACGTCGTTGGGTACCTCCCACTCGCCGGCCGGGCCGCCCTCGGTGAGGATGTACGGCTTGGTGTACCCGCCATTGATCCAGTCCTGCCTGACGGCGCCGATCGCCCCGTACGAGTTGACGGCGAGCAGATCCAGGCCGGGGGAGTACTGCTGGTAGTACGGCCACGCGCCGGTGTACGCGTCCGTCGAGGTGACCGGGTGGTTCGGGTCGGCCGCGTGGATCGCCTGGGCGACCTCGTCGACGTACCTGGCGTAGGCGACCCGCCGCGCCTCGACCTCGGCGGCCGGCAGACCGTGGTCCTGCATGGTCAGGATGACCTCGTTGCCGACATCCCACATCAGCACGCCCTGGCGGTTCTTGAGCGCGTTGACCCGGGCGACGATCTCGTTCTTCGCGCTCGTCTTGTACGCGGTGTCGTTGACGTAGTCCGCGCCCTGGTTGAGCCAGTGCCCGACGACGACCTTGATGCCCTGCTGGGCGGCCCGGTCGAGCAGCAGCGGGGTGTTGGTGTCGTCGACACCCCAGGTGCGGATCGTGTTGACGCCCATGTTCCGCAGATCGCGCAGGTATCCGTCGGCCGCGGCCTGCGGCGGGCCGTAGGTGACGCCCTTCAGCTCGTACGGCGAGCCGTTGACGTTGAGCTGCCAGTTGCCCTGGCTGCCGGTGACCCGCACGGTCGACGGGCCGGGCGGCGTGGCCGGGTCGGTCATCGCGGCCGGGGCGGTGCCGGTGGCGCGGGCCACCGTCACGGAGTCCACGCTGAGCACTCCGCCGGAGGTGGTCTCCGGCGTGGGCGTGAGGTAGCCGGCGATGGCGTTCGGCAGCGAGCCGCCGATGGCCAGGTCGAAGCGGAGGAAGAAGCCGTGGTGCACGGCCGCGTTCCACGCCGTGACGCCGACCTGCGACTCGCGGACGACCCAGGTCTGCCGGCCGTCGAGGTAGAAGCGGATCTCCTCGTCGGTTCTGGTCCGATCGATGATCTGGGTGTATTCGTGGTAGCCCGTCTGGCAGCCGATGCAGCTCGCGAGCCCGCTCTGCCGGCCGTGGTACTCGGCGCACGGCCCGTCCGGCGCGGTGCCGCAGTGCAGGGTCTGCGCCAACTGGTTGCGGCCGTTGACGTCGGTCATGATGTCGGTCTCGCCGGCACCGGGCCAGTTGGTGTAGTTGCCCCGGTAGGCCGCGCCGGTCGCCCGGAAACCGGGCCAGTAGCCGGCGCCGTTGGCGACGTCGGGCTGCTTGAGCACGGCGGTGAACTTGGTCTGTTGCCCGGCAATCGGCTCGAAGTCGGTGCGCTGGGTCTCGATCCGGCCGGACGTCCAGCTGCCGGCGCCGTCGCGGATCGCCTTGATGGTCAGCTTGCCGCTGCCGTCGAGGTAGACGTTGGCGGTGGAGTTGCTGGCGGTCTCGACCTCGCCGGTACCCCAGTTCGCGGCGCCGCCGGGGTATTGGGTGCCGGTGCGCAGCAGCCAGTTTGCCGCGCTGGGCGAGGTGCCGGCGCCGCCGGAGAAGTCGTCGGTCCAGACCGTGGAGAAGTCACCCGGCGGTGGGGTGGTGCCGGTCGAGCCGTAGACCTTGAACTCGAAGAGGGAGTAGCCGTAGCCGCTGGACCGGGCGATGCCGTACATGCGCACGTAGCGGCCGGAGCCGTTGACGCTCAGCGTTTCGGTGACACCCGCGCCGGTGGTCGTGCTGTACACGTCGGTCCAGGAGCCGCCGTCGGCACTGGTCTGAATCTTGTACGCGGTGCCGTAGGCGCCCTCCCACTGCAGCACGACCTGGCTGACCGTGGCGGTCGCACCGAGGTCGACCTGCAACCACTGCGGGTCGCTGAACTGACTCGACCAACGGGTGCCCGGATCCCCGTCAACGGCCTTCGCGGCGACCACGTCAGCGCCCTCCTGCGACGAAGCGGTGGCGGTCTTTCCCTGCGACAGCAGCGTGTCGGCGGCGTGCGCGGAAAGCTGCACGGCACCCACGTAGGCGGTGACAACGGCGAGCACGGTGACGGGGATCAGCCGTCGCCAGCGACGGGGTCTGGGTGCTCGGGGAGAAACCGGATGCACGGGAACTCCTGACGATCGGGGGATGGAGAGCGCTCTCCAAACACCCGCAGTGTCACGCCTGTGTTTCGTTCATGTCAATAGACGTCGATACCTGCGGCAACTGGATTCCCCTCATACACGAAATATGGGGCACCCCCAACGGCTCAATGGAGAGCGCTTTCCGGGCGCTATTCGGCGCATACCACCTGATCCAGCAGGTGCAGCGGCGCGGCGCGGACGCCCGCCGCGTCCAAGGCATCCCAGTAGACGGCGGCCACCTCCGCATCGACCGGGCCGCACACCAGCGGCAGCCCCGGCGTGGCCGCCTGCAGCAGCGCCTCCAGCTGGCACGACGCCACCGCACCGGGCAGCCCGAATCGAACAGCCGCCGGCAGGCCGGCCGCCACGATGCGCTCCGCCGGCCCGCAGTCGAGCAGTCCGCCGCCCACCACCAGCACGTCGCCCCGGTCGCGCATCCGGGCCAGCGCCCGCGCGGGATCGAAGCAGTGCGGGAACGAGTCGTCCACCACGACGGTGCCCGACCGCAGCCGGTCGATGTCCAGCGTGCCGGGGCCGCCGCTGGTCGCCGCCAGCACCACGCCGGCCGTGTACACCGCGTCCGGCGCGGACCGGCCGGCCGTGGCGATCTCGATCGGGCCGGGGTAGCCGCCGGCCCTGAGCTCGGCGGCCAGGTCCGCCAGCCGGCCGGCGGCGGCCGGCAGGTCGCACAGCAGCAGCCCGGCCGGCGGTTCGGTGGCGCGGGCGAGCAACAGCCCCAGCGATGAGCGCCCGATCGAACCGACCCCCACCACGGCCAGCACGCTGCCGGACAGCGGCCGGCCGTGCGCCGTGAACGCGGCGAGCATGGTACGGACCACCGAGGCGGCGGTCACCGCGTGGCCGGTGGTGACCCGGGCAGCGGAGCGCACGTGCCGGGCCACGGCCGCCCCGTAGCCGGTGTGGGCGGGGATCATCCCGGCCAGCGACACGGTACGTGCGCCGTGCGCGGCGGCGAGGTCGACGGCGGCGGCGCTGTCCGCGGCGAGGTCACCGTGGGTGAGTTCGTCGGCGAAGCGTGGCAGGCACACGAACCCGGAACGGCCGAGCGGGGTCACCACGGTCTCCAGCAGCCGCGGGGCGCCGTCCGGGAACAGGGCCGCGCGGAGCGTCTCCCGGTCCAGTGCGGGCAGCGCGTCGCGTACCCGGGCCGGAAGATCTCCCGCCAGGGCCGCGAGCTGCGCCGGGGCCGGGAGATAGCCGACCAGAGCGGCATCCAGCCGATCGCTCGGCGGCGGCGCGGCGCGAGACCCGGCGGCCTCCCCCGGCCTTTCACTCGGGTGCGGCGCGGCGGCCCCCGGCCTTTCGCTGGGGTGCGACCCGGCGGCGGTCTCCAGATCGGCGCGCATGTCCGCGGCGAGCCGGTCCAGGGCCTCCGCCGGCACCCGGCCGCGCAGCGTCAGCCGCAGGCCGCCGCCGTCGACCGGCCGCACCGCCAGCAGCACGTCCGTGCCGGGCGGCACTGTCAGTTCGGCGTCGGTGTCGTCCCAGGACAGCCGGAGGGTCTCGCCCGCGAGCGGCCCGAGCGCGTCGAAGTCCAGGTAGGTGAAGAAGAACCGCCAGCCCTGCGGCGCGGTGAAGGTGCGGCTCCGGGCCGCGGTCACGGCAGCGGCCGTCCGGCCCAGATCGCCGGCGAATCCGCCCGCCGGACCGACGCGCACGGCGACCGCGGTCGCGCACGGCCCGAAGACCCGGGCCAGGTCGGGCAGGGCATGGTCGCGGCCGGTCACCGCCACCCCCACCACCGGGTCGGGCCGGGCGGTCATCCGTCGGAGGCCGCGATGGTACGCGGTGAGCACTGGAACGAATGGCGTCGCGCCCGCCGCGGCGGCCATGGTTCGCAGCACCGCCACCTGCGCCGGATCCACTGTGAACCCGGCGGTGGCGGTGGCCGCACCCCGATCGAGCGGGCCACCGTCATGAGGGGCGGGCGTCGGAGTCAGGCCGTCGAGCAACGCCACATAGTCGCGGAACGTCGACCGTACCGGCGGCAACGCGGCCTCGCCCCGGTCGTACACCGCCAGCAGTTCCCGGGCCAGCAGCGCCACGCTGTAGCCGTCGCCGACGAGGTGGTGCGCGTGCAGCAGCAGGACGTGCTCCTCGGGCCCGAACCGCAGCAGCCGCAGCCGCACGAGGGGCCAGTGCGCCGGATCGAGCCGGTGCACACGCTCGGCGGCCAGCTCGTCGGCGAGTTCGCCCGGATCGGCGTCGTAGCCGACGGTCAGCCGGGCGGTCGGTGGCAGCTCCCGCTGCACCGGTGGCCGGGCGTCGCCGCGGAACACCGTGCGCAGCATCGGATGCCGGGCCACCAGCACGTCGACGGCCCGCTGGAACCGGTCGCGGTCGAGCGGCCCGTGGATGCGCGGCGCCGCCAGCCACGTCGATGCGGCGCCGACCGCGTCGGCCAGCAGGAAGCCGCGCTGGGTGAGGCTGAGCGGAAACTCGACGCCATCCGGCGGATCGGCCGGCTTCGGCGGGTCGGTCGGCTTCGGCGGATCGGCCCGCTTCGGCGGATCGGCTGGCCTCGGCGGATCGGCTGGCTTCGGTGGATCGGCCTGCTTCCGCGGGTCGGCCTGCTTCGGTGGGTCGGCCTGCTTCGGTGGGTCGGCCTGGGCCGCGTCGATCGCGGCGGCGAGGTCGGCGACTGTGCGGTGCCGGTAGATCACGGTGGGGCGCGGCAGCGTCGGTAGGTGCTCTTCCAGCGTGGCGAACATATCCAGTACGCCGATCGAGTCGCCGCCGAGGGCGAAGAAATCGTCGTCGCGCCCGACCCGGGGCACACCGAGCTGGCGTGACCACACCTCGGCGAGCAGCCGCTCGGTCGCGGTGGCCGGCGGATCGGTGCGGGCGGGCGTCGGGACGGCCGGTGACAGCACGGCCCGGTCGATCTTCCCGGTGGCGGTGAGCGGCAGCGCGGGCACCACCTCGACCCGGGCCGGCACCAGGTAGTCGGGCAGCAGCCCGGCCAGGTAGGCGCGGAGCTCGGCACCGGTCGGCTCGGCGTCGCCGCGCGGCTGCACCCACGCGATCAGTCGCTTGCCCTCGGCCCGGACGGCGGCCCGGTCGACGGCCGGATGCCGGTGCAGCACCGCTTCCACCTCGCCCGGCTCCACCCGGTGCCCGTGCAGCTTCACCTGGTCGTCGACGCGGCCGCGGAACCACAGCAGGCCGTCGGCGTCGCGGACGGCACGGTCCCCGCTGCGGTACCACCGCTGCCCGTCGCGGGTCACGAACGCCGCCGCGGTCTGGTCGGGGTCGTCGAGGTAGCCGCCGGCCACACCCACCCCGCCGATGGAAAGCTCGCCGACCTCGCCGGGGGCGCAGCACCGCCCGTCCGGCCCGAGCACCTCGGCCAGCGCGCCGCCGATCGGCCGCCCGATCGGCAGCCGGGTGACGTCGTCGGCGGGTCGTTCGCTGATCACGTGGTAGGTCGCGTTGATCGTCGTCTCGGTGGGGCCGTACAGGTTGGCGATCCGTTGACCCGGCCCGAACAGGTCGTACCAGCGGCGCACGTGCGCGGGCGACAGCTCCTCGCCGCCGACGTGCACCCAGCGCAGCGCCGACAGGTCGGGAGCCTGGGGACGCTTCTCGGCGGCACCGAGCAGCCGCTCCCACAGGGTCGGCACCGAGCTCCAGACCGTGATCCGGTCCCGCTCGACCCGGTGCAGCAGCTCGCCGGGGTCGCGTACGGTGTCCCGGTCCCAGGCGACGACGGTCGCGCCGACGAGCAGCGGCGCGAGCACCTGCCGGACCGACGCGTCGAAGCAGATCGACGCGGTCTGCGCCAGCCGGTCGCCGGCCCGGTAGCCGAACGTCGTCACCGCCCAGTCGAGGTAGCTTGCCATCGACCGATGGGTGACCGCGACGCCCTTGGGCCGCCCGCTGGAGCCGGACGTGAAGATCACGTAGGCGGGATCGTCCGGCCGGGTGGTCACCGGCGGCGGCAGGGCGTGCGCCGAGGCCTGCGACTCGATCAGCGTGAAACCGTGGCCGAGCGCCCGCGCCGCCTGCCGGGTCGTGGCGTCACAGACGACCACGTCCGCCCCGGCCCGGGTGAGCTGTTCGGCCAGCCGGGCCGGCGGGTGGGCGGCATCCAGCGGCACCCAGGCCGCGCCGGCCTTGAGGATGCCGACGACCCCCACGACCGTCTCGGCGCCCGGCCCGGTGAGCAGGCCGATCCGGCGCGCGCCGGTCGCGGCCAGCCGGGCGGCGAGCCGATCGGAGGCGAGATCCAGGTCGAGGTAGCTCAGCGGCGCACCGTCGGTGAGCACCGCGATCGCCGCGGGAGTGCGATGACACTGCGCACGGATCCGCTCGACGACCGAAGCCGCCCACTCGGCGTCGGCTGGGGAAGCGACCGGAGCCGCCCGCTTGGCGTCGGCTGGGGAAGCGACCGGAGCCGCCCGCTTGGCGTCGGCTGGCGAGGCGACCGGAGCCGCCCGCTTGGCGTCGGCTGGCGAGGCGACCGGAGCCGCCCGCTTGGCGTCGGCTGGCGAAGCGACCGGGGCCGGCCGCCCGGCGTCGGCTGGAGCCGTGGCCGGGGACGGCGGCTGAGCGCCGGCCAGCGCGGTGATCTCGGCGAGGTGCTCGTCGGCGAGCCGCCGCACGGTTGCCGGGTGGAACAGCGCCGCGGAGAAATTCCAGGAGAAATGCAAGGCGCCGTGCGCCTCGAAGCAGACCAGCCCCAGCCTGGTCGCGGCCGAGGCAGTGCCGGCGGTGGTCGCCACGACGTGCTCACCGGCGGCGCCGGCACCGGGAAACCGGGCGAAGCTGAAGCTCGCCGGGCTGGCGGTGCGTGGCCCGGCGCCGTTCGCACCCAGCATCCGGGCGATATCCACAGTGGAGACCGAGCCGTGCCGCTCGCTGGCGAGCCAAGCCTCCCGAAGCCGATCGGCGAACACAACCGCAGGCTCCCCGGCGTCGACATGCGCGAGCACCGGAAGCGTGTCGGCGAACGGGCCGACCATCCGGTCCACCCCGGGCAGCCGGGCGGTGCGCCCGGCCCGGGCCACCGCGACCGGCACCGCGGACTGGCCGCTCCACCTCGACAGACAGCGCACATAGCCGGCCAGCAGCAGGTGGAACAGCGACACCCCGGCGGCCTGGGCCCGTTCGCCCAGCAGCGCCGTCAGCGCCGGGTCGGCCGTCACCTGGTGCACGGCGAACGGTGGTTGCGGGTCGGCGTCGGGGTCGCCGTCGAACGGTAGCGCGAGGCGGGGGTACCGGGCCAGCGCGCCTCGCCAGTACGCCAGGTCCGTCGCGGTCGGGCCGGAGCGCAGCGCCTCGTGGTCGCCGAAGGTGGCTCGGGGCGGCGCCGGGGGTTCGTCGCCGGCGTAGAGGGCCCACAGCTCGTCGCCGAGGACCGCGATGCTGAACCCGTCGGCCGCGGCGTGGTGCACCACGAGCACCAGGTGCGCCAGTCCGGGGTGGACAGTGGCGAGCACGGCCCGTACCGGTGGCTCGCGGGTCAGATCGAAGGGCCGGTTGCGCAGTTCGGCGTCGAGCGCCGCCACCGGCCCGGCCAGCTCGGCCACCGTGAACCACGCGGGCCGGCCGGTGGCCGGCGCCGCGACGCGCTGGCCGGTCGGGCCGAACCGCACCCGCAGCATCGGGTGGCGCCGTTCCAGGGCCGCGAAGGCCCGGCCCAGCCGTTCCGGGTCGACCGGCCCCGCGATGGTCTGCCGGACGTAGGCGTAGGCGGGCACCGCCGGATACAACCGGGCGTTGGTGTCGAAGGCGCGCTGCACCGGGCTGAGCGGGAAGTCCGCCGGGCCGGCGAGGTGCCGGGCCAACTCGCCGAGGGTGCGGTGTTCGAAGAACAACGTCGTCGACAGGGTCCGGCCGAGCCGGGTCTCCAGCTCCTTGACCAGGTCGATGGCGGTCAGCGAGTCGAGACCGAGGGCGAGGAACGGCTCGTCGGTGCCGATCGTGTCCGGGTCCCGGTCCAGCGGCCCGGCGAGCAGTTCCCGGACGACAGCTATCAGTCCATCGTGGTCGGTCCCGACCGCCGTCGACTCCGGCGACGCAGGCGGGCGCGCGGCTGACCGGGCCGGGCGGACCAGAACCTGGGCGGTGTCGAGGCCGGCGGCCGCCCAGAGCACCTCCGGCACCCGGTCGACCGGCAACGCGTCGACGCCGGCCGCGGTGGTATGGGCCGCGGCGAGGCCGCCGCCGGCCAGCGCCGGCAGGTTCACCGCCACGAACCGCCGCCCGGCCGCCCGCTCGGCCGCGGCGAAAGCGTCGAGGAAGGCGTTGCCGGCGACGTAGTCGCCGACCGCACCGGCCAGGCCGGGCAGGACGGACGAGATCGACGACAACGCCACGATCAAGGGCTCCTGGTCCCGGAGCGCCCGCGCCAGCAGACAAGTGCCACGGACCTTGGCGGCTAGCGCGTCCGCCACCTCCGCCGGGGTCTTCGCCCGCAGGCTGCCCGGCCGCACCACGCCGGCCGCGTGCACCACGACATCGAACTCATTGCCGGCGACCAGGGCCGCCACGTCGGCCTCCACCGCCACGTCGGCCACCCGGTACGCCACCGTCGCGCCCAGCCCGCGCAGCTCGTCCAGCAGCGCGGCCGGCTCCGCCGAACGCCCGGCGAGCAGCAGGTGCGGCCGGCCCCGGCGGGCCAGGTGCCGCGCGATCGCCGCGCCTGCCGCGCCGGCACCCCCGACGATGAGGTAGCGCCCGTCCGGCGGCGGGACCAGAGGCTCCGTCGTACGGGCCGGGGCGAACGTGCGCGCCAGCCGCCGGCCGGCGCGCCAGGCGACGATCTGGGCGGGCCCCGGCGCCGGTGGGTCGGCCGACTCCCGGTCGACGGCGGCGCGGCGGACGGCTTCCGGATCGGCCGAGCAGAGGTCGACGACGCGCACCCCGAGCCGGGGGTTCTCGTCCGCGAGGGCCATCGCCAGGCCGGTCCACACGGCGTGGGCCGGGCGCGGCTGCTCGGCGCCGGTCCCGGTGGCGTACAGGTCCTCGGTGATGACCAGCAGGTGCCCCGTCGCCGGGGCCGCGGCCATCGCGGCGACGGCGGAGGCCGCGTCGGGTCCGGCCCGCAGCACGGTCACCGGCGCGCCGGCGGGCATGCCGGAAGGCGTGTCGACCCAGCGGGGCGTCGACAGTTCGGGCGCCGGCGGGTCGGTCACCCAGTGCCGCCGCCGCTGGAACGGGTACGTCGGCAGTTCCACCCGGCGGGCATCGGCGTCGAGGCGGGCACGGTCCAGCGGAGCCCCGCGGTGCCACACCTCCCCGGCGGTCGTCAGCAGTGCCGTGGCGTCGTCGCCGGCCGGCCGTACCTCTGGGCCCTGGACCGTCCCGGCGCCGACCGCGATGAAGGTGTCGTATCCGGCTGCCCGCAGCCGGTCGATCGCCGCCTCGAAGGGCACCGGCCGCGCCACCTGAGCCGCCAGGTAGTCCGCGTCGAACGCGGCACCCCAATCCCCGGTGACCGTGCTGAGCAGCGGGATCCCCGCCGCGAGGGAGGGGAAGGCTTTCGACCCGGCCGCCAGGCGCACCGCTTCCACCGCGGTGAGCATGCCGGCTGTCGCCGCGGCGGCGAGCTCACCGACGCAGTGCCCGGCGACGGCGTCCGGCCGTACCCCGAAGGCCCGGAGTTGGGCGGCGATCGCGACCGCGGAAGCGACCCCGAGCGGCCGGGACACCTCGGCGCCGGCCAGTTCGGCCGCGGGGACCGCGGGGTCGGTGCACCACTCCACCAGGGTGCGGCCGGCGATCGGACCGACCGCGGCGGACACGTCGTCGAGCACCGCGCGGAATTCGGGCGCCGTCGCATACAACGCCGCGCCCTGGCCCGGGCCGTGGGCGCCCGGCCCGCCGAACAGATATGCCACCCGGGGCTGCCGGCCCACCTGCCCGCCGGGGACCGCCGCCGCCAGCTTCCCGGCGAGGTCGCCGTCGGTCACCACCGCGATCCGGTACGGGCCGTCGTCGCGTGCCGTGGAGGCGGTGGCGCACACGTCCGCCTCGCGAAGCTCGGGGTGGGCACGCAGATGGCCCGCGAGGTCACCGGCCGCCTCCCGCAGCGCGGCCGCCGAACGTGCCGACAGCGTGAGCAGATGCGGACCGTCGGCCTGGGCCCGGGCCGCGGGCTCCGGGGCCGGCGGCGCGGACAGGATCGCGTGGGCGTTGGTGCCCCCGAAGCCGAAGCTGTTGACCCCGGCCACCGGGGGACCGGTCCACGGCCGGCGCTCGGTGACCACCTCGAACCCGGCGCCGGCCAGGTCGAACCGGGGCGACGGCCGGTCGTGGTGCAGCGACGGCGGCAGCTCCCGGTGCCGCAGGGCCAGGATCACCTTCACCAGCCCGGGCAGGCCGGCCACGTTGAGCAGGTGACCGATGTTGGTCTTGACCGATCCGAGCAGCCGCGGCAGGCCGCCGGGCAGGGGCGGGAACGCGTACGCCAGCGACCGCGCCTCGATGGGGTCGCCCACGGCGGTGCCCGTGCCGTGTGCCTCCACGTAGGTCACCTCGGCCGGGTCCACATGGGAGTCCCGGTATGCCTGCGCGATCACTTCCTGCTGGAGCAACGGGTTGGGCGCCATCAGGCTGAGCGACCGGCCGTCGTTGTTGACGGCCGTGCCGCGCACCACCGCCAGCACCCGGTCGTCGCCGGCATCGTCCAGCCGGGTCAGCACCAGCGCCGCGCCGCCCTCGCCCGGGACGAAACCGTCGGCGTCGGCCGCGAAGGCGCGGCACCGGCCGGTGGGCGACAGCGCCTGCGCGCCGGCGAGCAGCCGGTGCCCGGTGGCGGTCAGGTTGAGGCTGACCCCGCCGACCACCGCCAGGTCGCAGTCCCCGGCGGCCAGGCTCAGCCGGGCCAGGTGCAGCGCCACCAGCGCCGACGAGCACGCAGTGTCCACGGCGAGGGCCGGGCCACGCAGATCGAGCAGGTGCGCCACCCGGGCGGCGGTGAGGTTGCGCAGGGCGCCGGTCAACGCGTACGGGGTGGCGTGGTCGGCGTCCGCCAGCAGCGCCGGATAGCCGCTCTCGCCGACCGCCGCGAAGACGCCGACGCGGCGGCCGTGGCGGCGAGGGCCGGCGTACCCGGCCCGTTCCAGGGCCTCGTGGGCCAGTTCCAGGAAGATCCGCGCGTGCGGGTCGAGGCACCGCGCCTCGGCGTCGTCGATGCCGAAGAACTGGGCGTCGAACAACGCCGGGTCGGCCAGGAACGCCCCGTGGCCGCCGCCGGGCCAGCGGGTCACCGGCGTGACGCTGTCGCGGCCGGCGACCAGGTTGGCCCAGAACCGCTCGGGGGTGTCGGCGTCGGGGAACCGGCAGGCCATCCCGATGACGGCGAGGCCCGCCGCGGCGGGCGGCCGCGCGGCGGGTGAGGGTGGCGGCGGGGTGGTTGGACGGGGGATCGCGGCGGCGTCGTCGGCCAGCAGCCGGTCGGCGAGGGCCGGGACGGTGGCGCAGTCCCGCAGGGCGGCGGGATCGAGGGTACGGCCGAACGCGTCCTCCAGTGCGGCGAGCACCTCCATCGCCGCCAGCGAGGAGCCGCCGATCGCGAGGAACCGGTCGTCCGGGCCGATCCGCTCCGCCGGCAGGCGCAGCACCCGGGCCCACACAGCGCGGACGGTCTGCTCCGCCTCGGCCCGGGTGCGCGGCGCACGGGCGGGTATCGGGGCGGCGGGCGCCGGGACCGGGGCCGGCTGTTGCTCGGCGTCGGCGTCGGCCTCGATGAGGTCGCGCAGGACCTGCCGGCGCAGCTTGCCGCTGGTGGTGCGGGCGAACGTCCCGGCGGGCACCACCCGCACCCGCACCTCGTCGTACGCGAGCGCCTCGGCCACCCGGGACCGGACCCGCCCGGCGACCTCCGGATCGGCCCGCACGGCCGGGGCGGCCAGAAACACCACGACCCGTTCCCGGCCGCTCCCCGGATCGGTCGCGCCGACCACCGCGACCGGCCCGACGCCGAGCCCGGGGGTCGTGGCCGCCACCTCCTCCAGGTCCGCGGCGTGGAAGGTGCGCCCGTGGACGAACAGCACGTCCTTGGTCCGTCCGGTGACACAGAGCCGGCCAGCGCGGACGAACCCGGCGTCGCCGGTGCGCAGCCAGCCGTCGACCAGCGCGGCGGCGGTGGCGGCCGGGTCGCGGTGGTAGCCGCGGGTGACGTTCGGGCCGCGGACCTGGACGTGCCCCACGAGGCCGTCCTCGACCGCTGCGCCGGCGTCGTCGACCACCCGGATCGCGCAGCCGGGCACCGGATAGCCGACGTCCATCAGCTCCACCGCCGGCGCCGCCGCCCCGGCGTCCACCGCGACGCCGCGCGCCAACGCCGCCCGGCTCAGCCGCAACGGGCGGGCCAGCTCACCCACCGGCGGGGAGGCGACCGCCACGGTCGCCTCCGCCAGCCCGTACACCGGTTGCAGGGCGCGGGGGTCGAGCCGGGCCCGGCTCAGCTTGCCGGCGAAGGCCCGCCACACGGCCGGGGAGATCGGCTCGGCGCCGACCATGACCAGGCGGACACTGCTCAGGTCCAGCCCGTCGAGCACCGCGTCGGGCACCCGCCGCGCGGTCAGGGCCAGGGCGAAGTTGGCGGCGGACAGGATCGTGGCGCGGTGCTTCGCGGCGGTGCGCAGCCACAGCTCGGGCCGCTTCGCGAACGTCAGCGGGCTGAGCCGGACCTGCCGGCACCGGACATGCAGGGGGACGAGGTGGGTGCCGATCAGCCCCATGTCGTGGAAGTAGGGCATCCAGGTGACCACGACGTCGTCGGCGGTCGCCGCGCCGGCCCGGGCCGCCTGGTCGAGGTTGGCCGCCACGTTGCCGTGGGTCAGCTCGACGCCCTTCGGCGTGCCGGTGCTGCCGGAGGAGAACTGCAGGAACGCCAGCCCGCCGGGGCCGGCCGGAACCGGCGCGGCGAGCGCGGTCGCCGCGCGCAGCGTGCTGGGGGAGAGCAGGCGGGCACCGTCGAGAGCGGTGTCGCCGGCCAGCGGCGGTCGGCCGAGGTGCCGCCAGACGGCGGCCAGGCGGTCCGGCTCCGGCGGCAACGGCACCGGTACGACGCCGGCCAGGATCGCGCCCCAGAAGAGCGGCAGGAACTCGGCGCTGTCGTCGGCGACCACGATCAAGGGGTCGCCGGCGGCCAGCCCCGCCTCCCACAGGCCGCCCGCGACCCGCAGCGCGTCGGCGTACAGCCCGGCGTAGGTGGTGACCCGTTCGGCGCCGGTGCCGTCGACGTGGACCACGACCTGATCGGGTGCGTGCGCGGCGGCCCGGATCAGCACTTCGGTCAACGTCATGATCCGACGCTATTGGATGATCTCAAGAGAACCGGCGGGATCGCGGCCTCAGTAGCCGACGTCGCGGCGACGCAGGCCGGCGTAGCCGGCGCCCAGGGCCACCGCGGCCAGCAGGATGATCACTGTCAGCGGCGTGAGCGCCAGGTCTGCCAACGGCACCTGCGGGGTATGGGCGAACGGTGACGCACGTTGGACCCAGCCCGGCAGCTCGAACGATTCGGCGAAGAGGGTGACGACCGCGCAATACCCGACGGCCACCCACCCCAGTGCGGCGGACGGTCGCGGCGCCCACCCGAGGGCCAGCACCACCAGGGCGATGATCAGCCACACCGCGGGCAGGTAGGTGAGTGCGACGCCGGCCAGCCGGGGCACTTGGCCGGCGTCGGAAACGGTCAAACCGTACGCCGTTCCCTCGCCCAGGCCGAAGGCGAGCAGGCACAGGGCGCTGCCGGTCAGGGTCACGCTGAGATAGCCGGCCAGCCAGGTCAGCCGGCTGGTGGCGGTGGCCAGGATCGGTTCCGCCCGCCCGGCGACCTCCTCGGCGCGGATCCGCAGGGTGCTGGTCACCCCGTACGCCGTCGCGATCAGGGCCGACATGCCCACCGTCAGCGCCAGGTACGCGTCCACGACGTCCGCGGCGCCGCCCGGCAGGAACTCGGCGACCTGCGGGTTGTCCTGGATGTACTGCTCGATGCTGTCCGCGATCGACCCGTATGCGACACCGAGCAGGCCGAGCCCCACGGCCCACCCGGCCAGGCTGCCCCGCTGCAGGCGCCAGGCCAGCGCGTACGCGTTCCGCAGCGACCTGCTGGCCCGGACCCGGCCGGGCCGGGTCGGCACCAGCCCGGCGCCGAAGTCGCGGCGCCGCTGCACGGCCACCGCGGCCGTCACCAGCAGCGCGGATGCCCCCAGCGGGACCAGCAGCGCCCACCACCGATCGCCGGTGTAGGGGAACGTGCGCTGGCCCCAGCCGATGGGCGATGCCCAGGACAGCGCGCCGCCGCCGACATCGCCGGCGGCCCGCAGGACGTACGCGGCGCCGAGGACGGCCCCGACGGCCCCGTACACCGCCCGGGCGTTGGAGAAGACCTGGGCCGCGACCGCGGTGAACGCGGCGAACGTGATACCTACCGCGGTGATGGCGGCGCCGAACAGCGCCGAGCCGCCGACCGGCAGGCCGGTTCCGGCCGCCACGGCGAAGACCAGCGCCCCGACGGCGAGGTTGGCCAGGCCGGCCAGGGCGAGCGCCGCCGCGAGCGGAGCCTGCCGGCCCACCCGGGCCGAGCGGATCAGCTCGGCCCGCCCGGTCTCCTCCTCGGCCCGGGTATGCCGGCCGACCAGGAACATGCTCATCAACGCGACCACGATCGCCACGAACGCGAAGATCTCGAACACGACCTCCCCGCCGATCGACTCCAGCAGCCGGGTCGGCCCGCTCATCGCGATCACCGCGGTGTTCGAGCCGATCGTCTGGCGCAGCCGTGCCAGCGCCTCGGGGCTGCCGTACAGGTCTTGGCTCTGGGCCGATTGCACCAGCATCAGCAGCGTGGCGCCCAGCAGCCACCACGGCAGACCGACGCGTTCCCGGCGGAGCATGAACCGCAGCAGGCCGGATGTGCCGGTCGTCGTTGTCATGAAAGCTCCTCTGCGGAGGATGGGCTCTTCGTCGGTTTGCCGGGTCTGACCGGCGGCGAGGATGCGAAGATCGGATATGGGTACGCGACGATTGCCGGCACGGCTGCTACCCGGGCTGGCGCCGTTGCGCGGCTACCAACGGTCATGGCTGCGGGGCGACGTGCTCGCCGGGCTCACCGTGGCCGCCTATCTCGTGCCCCAGGTGATGGCCTACGCCGATCTCGCCGGGTTGGCGCCGGTGACCGGTCTGTGGGCCATTCTGGCACCGTTGGCGCTGTACGTGCTGCTCGGCTCGTCACGGCACCTGTCGGTCGGCCCGGAGTCGACCACGGCGTTGATGACAGCGGCGGCGGTGGCGCCGCTGGCCGCCGGCGACCCGGCGCGGTATGCCGCCCTGGCCGGTGCGCTCGCCGTGCTGGTGGGCCTGCTGTGCCTGGTGGCGTTCGCGGCGCGGCTCGGGTTCGTGGCCGACCTGCTCTCCAAGCCGATCCTGGTCGGATACCTGGCCGGAGTGGCCGTGACGATGATCGTGGGGCAGGCCGGCAAGCTCACCGGGGTCCCGGTCACCGGCGACAGCATCCCGGCCGAGCTGGCCTCGTTCGTCGATCACCTACCCCAGCTGCACCTGGGAACAGCGTTGTTCGCCGCCGCGATCCTGGCCCTGCTCTTCCTCGGGCAATGGCGCTTCCCTCGGGTCCCGACACCGCTGCTGGCGGTGCTGCTGGCCACCGCCGCGGTCGTGGCCTTCGATCTGCAGGAGCACGGCATCAACGTGGTCGGCGCCGTTCCCCGCGGCCTGCCCGCCCCGGCGCTGCCCGACGTCGGCGACCTCCGGCATCTGGTGCTGCCGGCGATCGGGCTGCTCGTCGTCGGCTACACCGACATGGTGCTGACCGCCCGGGCATTCGCCGACCGCGACGGCGCTCCCATCGACGCGAACCAGGAACTGCTGGCCCTGGGCGCGGCGAACATCGGTGCCGGCGTGCTGCGGGGCTTCCCGATCAGCAGCAGCGGCAGCCGCACCGCGCTGGGGATGGCGGCGGGCGGCCGAACCCAGGTGCACTCCCTGGTCACCCTGGCCTGTGTGGTGGCAGTGCTCATGTTCGCCGGGCCGCTGCTGGCCCGCTTCCCGACCGCGGCGCTCGGCGCGCTGGTCGTGTACGCCGCCACCCGCCTGATCGACGTGGCCGGATTCCGCCGGCTGGCCGCGTTCCGCCGCAGCGAGCTGCTGCTCGCCCTGACCGCGCTCGCCGGCGTGCTGGTCTTCGACATCCTCTACGGGGTGCTGATGGCCGTCGGCCTGTCCGTGGCCGAGATGCTGCACCGCGTCGCCCGGCCCCACGACGCGGTGCTGGGCTTCGTCCCCGGCCTGGCCGGCATGCACGACATCGACGACTATCCGTCCGCGAGCACCGAGCCGGGGCTGCTCGTCTACCGCTACGACTCACCGTTGTTCTTCGCCAACGCCGAGGACTTCCGCCGCCGCGCCCTCGCCGCAGTCGACAATCAGTCCGCGCCGGTCGCCTGGTTCGTGCTCAACGTCGAGGCCAACGTCGAGGTCGACAGCACAGGCCTGGGCGCGATGGAAGACCTGCGGACCGAACTGGTCGGCCGCGGCATCGTGTTCGCACTCGCGCGGGTGAAACAGGACCTGCTCACCGCGCTGACCGCGTACGGGCTGACCGCCGCGGTCGGCACGGACCGGATTTTCCCTACCCTGCCCACCGCCGTCGCCGCGTACCGGGAATGGCTCGGCACCGGCCGGCCGTGAGGCCGCACGCACCTCAGACCGGGTGCCGGGCGGCCGTGACGGTCGCGGCGAGTGCCGTCCCCCATTCCCGGGCGCGTTCCTCCTCGCGTACCTTGAGCGGCCCGGTTGTTCCGCCGACCAGGAAGCTCTGCGCGGGCAGCACGATGTGGCAGCCGAGCCGCCGCAGCTGGCGCTGCGCCCGGTGCGCGGCCGAACCGGGCAGGAACGGCTTGTCGACCTTGGTGTCGAACGCCGCCGCGGACATTCCGGTCAGCGTCGGTGAGCAGTCGAGGTACTCGCGGATGCCGATGTCGACGGCGTGTGGCCGCACTGCGCCCTGTTGGGCTGCCTGCTCGCGGGTCGACGGCCGGCTCATCCCGAAGGCGTGCGTCGGACCGCCGACGACGAGCAGGTCCATGCCAAAGGCGAGCGGCATGGTGCCGACGTCCGCGACGGTGACGTCGAACGTCTCCCGCAGTCCGTCGGCGATCGCCCGGGCGATCGCCTCGGTGCTGCCGAACATGGACTCGTAGATGACCAGCGCTTTCATGACGCTTCCCTTCAAGATGTGGTTTGCCGCCTGAGCTACTTCAGCCAGGGGAGCCGCTGCAGGGTGGCGGCGGCGGTCATGGTGTTCACGTCCCTTCAGGAATCGATCTGGTACCTCTATTCAGCTCCGTGGATGGCGACGGGTGGAGAGTCGGTGTGCTGGTCGGCGCGGGACTTTCGGCCCCTCTTCGTCCGGGGCCTTGATCGCTGCCGGGTCTGCTGATTGGCTGGCCGACATGACTGCGCTCGGATCCGTCGCCTGGCCGCCTGAGCCGATCCGGACCGAGAGGCTCGTGCTCCGTGAGTCCGCAGCCTGGGACCGTTCGGCGTTCATCGAGCTGCTGGCGTCGCCAGAGGTGCACATCTACCTTGGCGGCCCTCGGCCGCGTGACGAGCTTGAGCGCGAGATGCCCGGGGTGCCTGAGCGGTGGCCCGGGAGTTTCGTCGTTGATCTCGACGGGGCGATGATTGGCCAGATTCTGCTCAGGAGGGCAACGGGGCACCGTCGCCCGGCTGCGGTGGGGAGGGCCGATCTGGGTTACCTGTTCCTGCCGCGGGCGTGGGGATCCGGGTACGCCGCCGAGGCGTGCGCGGCGGCGCTCGACTGGTTCGACGGCGCATTTCCCGGCGAGCCGGTGGTGCTTACCACGCAAACCGCGAACGTCGGCTCGATGCGCCTCGCGGCAAGGCTGGGGTTCACCGAGGTGGAGCGGTTCCAGGCCTGGGACGCCGAGCAGTGGCTCGGCCTGCGGTCCCCGGTCACGCCGTCGTCGTTCGCGGACGTGGGCGCCGACCGCCGAGAAAGACACGTTGGTCTTTAGGTTCTTGGTGAGGTGGTGTCCCGTCGGGCCAGGTATGCCGCGCCGAGGAGCGGAGCCTCGGCCAGGTGACGCGCGGGTTCGACGGCGACGGCGGCGGTGGTTTCGGCTCGCAGCGGCCCGGCCACGAGATCCCACGACGCCGCGATGGATCCGCCCACGACCAGAACCGTCGCTCCGGACGCCGTGAGGTAGGGACCGAGCACGGCACCCAACACCTGGAAGGTCTGCGCGAACACGCGAGCCGCGGCAGGGTCGCCCTGCCTCGCGCGCTGCGCGATCTCCCGGACGTCCGGTCCCGGCGATTCGCCCGTGGCTTCCGCGTAGGCTCGCCGGATGGCGCGCCGGGACACCGTTTCCTCCAGCGGCAGGCCCGCGTAGCGCAGCAGGTCGAGGCGTCCCTCGGGGGGAATTCCCGGCCCAGCCCGCAGGATGTGGCCGTAGCGCAGGAAGCTGGAGCCGACACCCGTGCCCAGCGTGATCCCGGCGGCGCGGCGGTGCCCGCGTGCTGCGCCGGCCCACCATTCGCCGAGGAGGAACGCGTCCGCGTCGTGGTGGAAGCTGATGCTGCTGGCGCCGGGCAGCAGCGGCGCCAGGGCGGCGCGCAGGTCGAAGCCGCACAACGCCTCGAACTTGCCGACCCCCTCGTACTGTCCGATGCCGCGCTCGTGATCGAACGGCCCGGGCAACGCGATGGCCCACCGGCCTGCGGCTTGGGCCGGAAGGCGGCGGGCGCACCGGGCGAGAGCCGCCACGATCTCGGCGGCGCTGCCGTCGCCGTCCAGCGGCTCCCGAAACGACTGGCCGGGCACGACGCCGCGGCTCTGCAGGTCCACGTTAGCGGCGGTCACGTGCGACCCACCGATGTCCATGACCGACACGACGGCGTTCATAGTACTAAAGCCTTGACGTAGCGCACCCGGTCGGACCCCAAGGCGCGCACGCGGTAGGCGCCGGCTGCGGCGGGCACGGTCAGGGTTTCCGCGTACGCCAGGACGTAGCGGTGTCCGCCCGCGGTCTCCAGCAGGATGCCGTCGCCCTGCACGACGTTGAGGACGTGGAACCGGTTGTCGGTGGCGTCGTCGACCACGGCGCCCGCGGCCAGCTCGATGCGCCGGATCTCGAAGAACATCTCCGGAAGCCGGCCGATGACGTCCTCGCGCCAGCCGGTGCCTGAGCGCATGGTGCGGGGCTGCTGGATCAGGTTGCGCGGCACGGCGTCGCCGGACCGGGTGGTGTCGAGGTTCGCGAAGGCGTGCCCGACGTGGACCGGCCGTTGCCGGCCCTGGTGGTCGCGGCGCAGCCAGTCGTAGAAGCGGAGGCTGTACAGATACGGCGTGGCGCTGATCTCGAGCACCACGTTGCCCGCACCGCTGCCGTGCGGGGTGCCGGCCGGGATGAGGAACAGCTGGTGCGGCTCGGCCGGGAAGCTCTGCACGTACTCTTCGACGTCGAACGGCACCGCGTCGTGGACGGCGCGATCCGCCTTGCGCCGGAACGCCTCGAGGTCCGCGCCCTGGCGCAGGCCCAGGAACACGCGCCCGTCGGGCCCGCCGACCATCATGTAGTAGGTCTCATGCTGGGTGTAGGGCCAGCCGAACACCCGCCGCATGTAGTCGTGCCGTGGGTGGCAGTGCACGGACAGGTTTCCGCCGCCCACGGTGTCCAGGTAGTCGAACCGGATCGGGAACGAAGTGCCGAACGTCCCGCACACGTGGCTGCCGAGGACCTCCTCGGGATGCAGCGCCACCAGCGCCTGCAGGGGAATCTCCACGCGGGCGCCGTCCGGGTCGCCGATCAGGATTCCGCTCTCCGGCGCGATGAGCTCGTAGCCCAGCGCGGTGTTGGGTGCCTCGGGATTGACGCCGAGCCGCCGCTGGGCCCAGTGCCCTCCCCACGAGGTGGTGTTGAAGGTGGGCCGGGTCCGGAACGGCTGGGATGCCAGCCCGGCCAGGGCCGCGCGCAGCGCCTGCCCGTCCAACCAGGCCGCAGCCACCGGGTCCTGGGTGTCCAGCCACAGGTCGACGCGGGCGAGCAGGGAGTCGCGGTGCCGGTCCAGCACCGGCCAGTCGATGTAGAACAGGCGACGCGTCGTCCCGGGACCGGTGCCCACCGGCTGCCCGAGATTGCGGCCGCTGCCCGCGGTGACTTGCGCCTCGGCGTACCGCTTGGGCAGGTCCGCGTACCAGAGCTGGTCGTGCGCGACCAGCGCGGCCCCGGGCCCGAGAACGACGGTCACCGTGTCGGGGACGACGTCGGCCCGCGGTATCTCGGCGAAGAAGTCGGCCAGGCTCGCCTCTGACAGCGGGGCGAAGTCCGGGTCGTCCGGCAACAGCACCGACGCGGTGAGCTTGACTATGTCCGGCCAGGCGGCGAACTGCTCCCGCATGTCGACCTGCTTGGCCGCGAGTTCCCGGCTGGCCAGCGCCTGGCCGATCTCGGCGGCGACGGCGTCCCAGTCGACGGCCGCCGGCCCGTCGACCGCGAGCACCAGCCCGGGCCGAAGGCCGGCAACCGCCGAGCGGTAGCCAACGCCGACCACTGCAGGGATGGCATGACAGGGTCCGGATTCGTAACCGCGAACTGGCGACACCTGGGGCCTCCTATTCCTTTGTTGAGCCGGCGAGCATGCCTGACACCAGGGTGCGCTGCGAGAAGAGGAACAGCACCAGTACCGGCAGGATCGCGATGATGATCGCCAGGGAGAGTTCGGAGCTGGTGATGTTGAGGCCGGCCCCGGCGACCGGGTTGAACGACGGGGTGGACCCGAGCAGCTGGTTGAGGCCGACCTGGATCGGGAACTGTTCGGTGTCCGGCAGGACAAGGTAGGGCAGGAAGAAGTTGTTCCAGTTGCCGACGAAGCTGAAGAACGCGACCAGCCCGATGACCGGCCTCGCCAGTGGCATCGCGATCCGCCGGAAGACCTGCCATTCGGTGCAGCCGTCGATGCGGGCGGCCGCGAGCAGGTCCCGGGGCAGCGTGGTGGCGAAGTAGATGTAGACCAGGTACACCCCGAACGGGTAGAACGAGAACGGCAGGATGATCGACCACACGGTGCCGATCAGTCCGAGCAGGTTCAGCTCCAGGAAGATCGGCAGCACCAGTGCCGCCGACGGCATGATCATGACTACCAGCGTGACGGCGAGCAGCAGACGACGGCCCCGGAACTCGGTCAGCGCCAGGGCGTACCCGGCCGGCACGCTCACCGCCAGGGTCAGCACGAGCGAGCCCAGCGAGTAGACGGCCGAATTGGCCAGCCACCGGAACAACACACCGTCCTGAAAGGACATCAGGTGGCTCCAGGCCGCGCCGATCTGGTCGAACGAGCCGAAGGATAGCGGGAAGCCCTGGACCAGTTGGTTGGTGGTCTTCGACGGTGCGAGCACCAGCCAGACGGTGGGCAGCACGAAGAAGACGAACAGCGCGCCGAGGATGAGAACGACCACGAGCCTCGACGCGAGGCGGGTGGCTGCGCCCGTACGGGAAGGGGTGGTTGTCATTTGTCGTCCGTCTTGAACAGGCCCGTGCGGGTCACCAGCAGTCCCGCGCAGAGCAGGCCGAGGACCAGCAGGACGAGGGAGATCGCCGCGGCGCCGTTGAAGTCGCCGCGTTGGAACGCGTAGACGTAGGCGAGTTGGTTCGGCGACCAGGTCGGGTCGATCCGGCCCAGGCTCGCGGTTCGCAACAGTTGCGGCTCGACGAACAGCTGGGTGCCACCGGCGAACGCCAGGATCGCCATGTACACGATCCATTTGCGGATCATCGGGATCTGGATGTGCCAGGCCGACTGCCACCGGCCCGCGCCGTCGATCGTGGCCGCCTCCAGCACCTCGTCCGGAATGTTGTTGAGCGCGCCGTACATGACGACGATCCAACCGCCGGCGCCGGTCCAGAACGCGATCAGCACGAAGATCACCGGCAGGTCGGCCGGCGCGATCACCTGGGAGAACGTGTCGAAGCCCAGCCAGCGCAACAGCGGGCTCACCGGGCTGACCGTCGGATTGAGCAGGAACAGCCAGACCAGCACGCTGGCCACCCCGGCCAGGGCCCCGGGGATGTAGTAGGCGAACCGGAGGACCGCGGACAGCCCGGGGCGGAGCCCGCCGCGCAGCAGCACCGCAACCAGCACGGTCAGCACGACGACGAGGACCAGCCACATCGCGAGGTAGATCGCGATGTTGGCGAACGACGGGACGAACCGGTAGTCCTGGACGACCTTGACGAACTGGTTGGCCCCGGTGAACTGGCCCCGGTCGTTGGTGAAGGCGAGATACACCGCGTACAGCGTCGGGAAGACGCCGAACGCGAGCAGCAACGCCGTGTATCCGGAGACGAAGAGATAGCCGGGCCGGCCTGTCATTTGTCGATGACCGTGTATCCCATGGACTTGGCCAGCTCGGTGACGGCCTGCTGCCAGGCGGGCAGGGTCTCGGTAACCGTCTTGCCCGCGGTCAGGGCCGGCAGGACCGCGCTCGACCACGGCGTCTGGTCGCTGAACTTGGTGTTCGACCAGCCGGTCCAGACACTGTCGGCGGCGGCCTGGAAGACCGCGCTGATGTCGTTCGCGTAGTAGCTGCTGTTGGCCGGGTTCGCCAGCCACGTCTTGGCGCCGGGGCTGTAGGCCGGGTAGGTCGGCGCGTTGGCCAGGTTCGCGTCGGAGGTGGTGAGCCACGTGGTCAGCGCGGTGGCCGCCTTGAGGTTCCTGCTGTGCGCGGAGACCATCCAGGTGCCGCCGCCCACGTTGCCGGTGAACGCCGTGGACTCGCCTTCCCAGGTGAGCGGGCCGGTGGCGGAGATCTGCCCGGACGGCGTCTTGAACGCGCTCTTGAACAGGTACTGGCCGTACCAGGACGGGCCGTTGGCCATCAGCACCTTGCTGCCGTCGAAGCCCTGGCTGAAGAAGCCCTGGGTGCTCATCGTCTTGGCCTTGAGCAGCGCGTCCAGCAGGGTGGCCATCCGGGTGCACTTGGGGTCCTGCATATTGACCAGCAGGGTGTCCGGCTTTACCAGCTGGTTCGCCGGGCACTGGCTCGACCAGAAATAGGACTCGTTCGAGTTGGTGTCGCCGATGGTGCCGACAAGGTAGCCGGGGTGCTCCTTGCCGACCCTCTCGCCGAGCGCCTGGTAGTCCTGCCAGGTCTTCGGGACGGTGTAACCCCACTGGTCCATCAGCTTCTTGTTGTACCAGAGCATCACCTGGGCGATGTCGTTACGCAGGCAATAGGTGTGCCCGCCGAACGTGCACGGGTCCAGCGAGCCCTTGGCGAATCCGTCCAGCGTCGCCTTCGGCACCAGGCTCATCTCCAGCGGCGCCGCGAACGGCACCTCGTTCGGCCCGGTCGGCTGGGTCGCCCAGGTCAGGTCGGTCGGCGCGGCGAAAACCACATCCGGCCAACCCTTGTCCGTACGGTCGAACAGCTGCACCTTGGTCTGCAGGTAGGTCGACCCGTCGGCGCTGCCGTCGAACGTGACGATGTCCATCGGCACACCCGGATTGGCCTTCTGGTACGCCTTCACGGAGTCCAGCCGGGTGGAGTCGGTCCAGACGGTGATCGCGGAGCTCTCGTCCTGGGCCACCGGCTTGAACGCGCTTGCGGTGTCCGAAGAGCTGGAGCTCGGGGTGGCGCTGGCACATCCGGACAGGATGACGACGGCGCTGATCGACGCGGCGGTCAACAGCGATAGATATGATCTATTCATTGTCTTGCCTCTTCTGATGAGGGTGTCTGCTCGATGTAGGGCGCGAGTGCGGGCGGGTAGTCGAGCCCGGGGGGCAGTGCGATGCCCGGCCCGGTGGGCGCGTGCACCAGCCCGTTCGCGTCGACGCAGCGCTCGCGCTGGACCGCTACCGACGTGACGAGCGATTCGTAGTAGGTGGTGTTCGAGATCGCCATGCACAGGTGCTGGTTCGGGATGTCCGAGCCATGCACCTCGGCGCGCAGGCGGTAGGCGTCGGCGAGATGGGCGGTACGCATCGCGCCGGTGATGCCGCCCCGCAACGTGGTGCTGGCGCGCACGCCGAAGGTGGCCGCCCCGGCCGCGATGAAGTCGGCGGAGTTCATGTGCGCCCCGTCGGAGGTCTCGGCGACCAGCAGCGGGATGTCCACCGCGCGGGCCAGCCGGCCGTACGCGGTGATGCTGAACTCGCGCATCGGCTCCTCGTACCAGAGGTAGTTCGCCACGCCGAGCGCGCGACCGAGATAGATCGCGTCGGGCAGATCGAAGCCGGCCGACCCGTCGTACATCAGCGGGATCGCGTCGCCGACGTGTTCCCGCAGCGCCGCCGACAGCTCGGCGTCGCGCCGGGCGTCTCCCCAGGCGTGCAGCTTGATGCCCCGGTAGCCGAGCTCCAGGCACTGGTCCGCGACATCCAGGAACTCGGCGATCGTGGCGAACGTCGACGTCGAGGCGTACGCGGGAATCGATGTCCGGTATCCGCCCAAGACCTGCCAGGTGGGCTGGTCGTGGACCCGTCCCGCCAGGTCCCAGAGCGCCACGTCGATCAGTCCGAGGGCCGGCAGCGGGAACTCGTGGATCCGGTCGAGCTCCCAGATCCGGTGCCACAGCCACTCCCGCTGGGCCGGGTCCTGGCCGAGAAGCTCCGGGCGGAACACCCGCTCGACGAGGTCGTCGAGCAGGACGGCCGCACCGGGACGGCCGAAGAACGCGACGCCTTCCACGCCTTCGTCCGTCCCGATCCGCAGCACCGCACCGTCGCCGGCCGGCGCGCTGCCGGCCAGGCCGTCGCGCCACCGGAACGGCGGGTCCGCGGCGGGCACGTGCACCGGGAGCGATTCGACATGCGTGATCTTCATGAACCAGCTTTCTGGGTAGGTGTGGACCGGTCTGCTCAGAAGCCGCCGTACACCTGGAGTTCGTAGATGCTGCCGCCGTTGAAGGTGGACCCGGTGACGGTCAGCCGTACGAATCGGGCGTTGACCGCCTGCGCCAGCAGTGAGTAGTTGGTCCGCTCGGTGGTCCGCGTACCGGTGTGGTCCTCCAGCGTCGACCAGGTGGTCGCGTCGGTGGAGTACTCAAGCCGGTACTGGTAGCCGGACGGCAGCTCGAACGTGGTGACCGCGCCCTTGACGCTGGTGACGGCGCCCAGGTCGACCTGGATCCAGGAAGGGTCGGGCAGGCCGAGCCCCTGCGCCCACCGGGTGGTCAGGTTGCCGTCGACCGCGAGTTGCGGGGTGTTCGACTCCGAGTACGACGACGCGGTGACCGACTTGCGCTGGGCGAGGTTGTGGTCCGGGGGCAAGGTCAGGCTCGTGGCCGGGCCGGCCGTGGACTGGTTGAACTCCGCGTCCTGGGCCACCACGGTGTAGCTGTGCGCCGAGCCGGGGGTCAGCCCGGTGAGCCGGAGCTGGGCGCCGGTGGTCCGCGCGACCTGGGCGGCGCCGTCGAAGAGGGTGTACTCGGTGACGCCGACGTTGTCGGTGGCGGCCGGCCAGCTGACGTCCACGATGCTCGGCAGGAGCACGTTCACCGTGGGCTTGCCGGGCGTCGTCGGGGCGGTGGTGTCCGGAGTCGTGGCGGCCGGCTTGCCGTACACCTCGAGCCCGTAGATGCTGCCGCCGCTGAGGTTGGAACCGGTGATGGTCAGCCTGACGTACCGGCCGACGACGCCCACGATCGCCGTCGAGTAGGTGGCCGCGGCGGTGGTGGCCTGCGCGGTGTGGTCCTCGATCATCGTCCAGCGGGTGTTGTCGTTGGACGACTCGAGCCGGTACCGGTAGCCGCTCGCCTTCTCGAAGGTGGTGATCACCCCGGAGATCGCGTACCGGGCGCCGAGGTCGACCTGAAGCCAGGACGGGTCGGGCAGTCCCGAGCCCTGCGCCCAGCGGGTGGACAGGTCGCCGTCGACGGCCATGCCCGGGGCGTACGAGTCCGAATAGGACGACGAAGCGGTGGCCGGGCGGCCCCTGGCCAGGTCGGTGACGACCGGAACGGTGACCGTGGTGGACGGGCTTGCCTTGGACTCGTTGCCGGCGGCGTCGCGAGCGGTGACCGTGAACGCGTACGTCGTGCCGGCGACCAGCCCGGTGACCCGGGCCTTCGGGTCCTTGCCCGCGCTGACCAGCGTGCCGTTCGCGAAGACCGAGTATCCGGTCACCGCGGTGTTGTCCGAGGCCGCGGCCCAGCTCAGGTCGGCGATCGTGGGGAAGTTGGCCGCCGCGGCCGGCCTGCCGGGAGCGCTCGGCGCCTTGCTGTCGCCGGTCGGCGGGTTCGGATCGAGGTGCTGGTAAGCCGGCTGGAGGCCGGCGTTGCGGACGAGGCTCGCGGGCAACTCGGCGCAGCCGCCGACGGTCGGGTTGTTCGCGACAGTGGCGTCGATGCTGTTGCCCTGCGCGCTGTACTGCGGGTTGGTGGTGAAGTTGCGGTCCGCGACGATGTCCAGGCCGTGGTTGAGCAGCAGCCATTGGGAAGCGACGGTGCAGAACGCGTTCTGGGTGGTGCGCCAGTACCGGCTGCCCTCGTCGTGGTAGATCGCGCCGTAGGCGGGCGACGGGAGGTTCATGATGAGGTTGCCGGAGACGACGCTGTGTGGGCTCACGCTGAGCGTGTAGATCGCGCCGCCGTCGGCCTGGTTCTTCATGATGTCGCTGATCAGGTTGTTCCGGACGACCGTGTCCGTGCTGGTCGTCGGGGTGGGATAGATCGGCACTCCGGCGTTGCCCGGGAGATAGTTGGTGTTGCCGCCCTGGTCGGTCAGACCCCAACCCCAACCCACCGAGATGCCGCTGTACGGCAGGTCGTACACCTTGTTGTGTTCGATCGTGGTGTGGTCGGTGTAGCCGGCCAGGATGCCGAGCGATCCGTTGTAGAGGTTCGCGACCTTGGTCACCACGTTGTTGCTGACCAGGGTGTTCTTGGTGCTGGAGCGGGGGTCGGACGGGTGGTGGTCGATCGCCTCGACGCCGCCGACCTGGATGCCGGTGGCGGCGACGTCGGTGAAGACGTTGCCCACGATGCTGGTGCCCTGGCTGCCGGTGTTGAGGTTGAGCCCGACCGCACCCAGGTGCTCGAACCGGTTGCCGGTGAACGAGATGTTGCGCCCGTAGCTGACGTTGACCGCGCCGGGCGTCTTCTGCCAGGACAGCCGCGTGGAGTCGAAGGTCGGGTTGTTGTTGCCGACGATCCGGAAGCCGGCCTGGCCCTCGACCATGCCGTCGGGTGAACTCGGCGCGAGCCAGGTCGAGTAGGAGAAGGTGATGCCCTGCACCGAGACGTTCTGCACCGGGTTGCCGAGTGTGCCGTTCAGGTTGAGCAGGTCCTGGACCATCGGGATGGTGACGGTCGCGGTGGCGAGGTCCTGACCGGGCTTCGGCTTGTAGTAGAGGTCGCCGGTGCTCTTGTCGAGATACCACTCGCCGGGGCTGTCCAGCAGCTCATAGGCGTTCTCCAGCCAGGTCGGGGTCTGGATCTCCTGGCCCTCGTGCAGGTTGGCGTTGTGCCAGCACTGCGCGTTCATCGTCATGGTGGTCGTGGTGATCGAGTCGACCGGGCAGCGGTACATCATCCAGCCCCACCGGCTGACGACCTCGATGTTCTTCTGGTTCCGGTAGGCCGCCAGGCTGCCGTCGGTGATCCGGTAACCGGTCGCGGTCTTGGCGAAGCCGCCCGGGTTGTCGGCACCCCGCGCCCGCGTCTGGAGTTCGCCGTTGACGTACAGCTGGCGGGTGTCGACCGCGCCGACGTGCGCCTGGTAGATGCCGCGGCCGGCGTCGGCGACCGTCCAACCGGTGACGTCCCGGCCGCCGCTGATCACCGGAGTGGCCCCCGGCGCCGCCCGGTAGGTGACCTTGTGGCCGTTACGGCCCGAGTCGCGGCTGGTAAGCGCGAACGTCTTGTCGATCCGGTGCGTGCCGTTGGCCAGCACCACGTTGATGTCGGCACGGGCGGTGAGATTGACCGCCCGGACCGCGAGGCGCGCGGCCTCGAGCGATCGGAACGGGTGCGACCTCGTCCCGAACTGCTTACCGCTGCCGGACGGGGTGACGTAGATGGTGACGGCGCGCGATCCGGCCTGCGCCGGGGTCGCTTGCAGGGCGGGCGTGAGCAGGAGGGCGGCGGCGAGGACGGCCGCCGACCGGAAGAAGGCATGGGGGTATCGCGGAATGGTTCGCATGACGTCCCAAAGGGTGGGGGAGCGGGTGGCCTACGGCCGGCGGGCGAGCGTGATGAGACGGTCGCGGATCTTGCGTTCGAACTGCTGCTGGGTGGTGTTGATGTGCTCGGCCATCAGCCGGGCGGCCAGGTCGGTGTCGCCGTCGGCGATCGCGGCGGCGATGGCGACGTGCTGCTTGCCGGCGACTTCGAGGGACCCGGGTACGTCGCCGTGGAACAGCAGCGTGTCGATCTGCCCGGCGAACTTGCGGACGTTGGTGACGCTCGACTGCAGGAAGATGTTGCGGGCGGCGATGCTGACCGCGGCGTGGAACAGGGCGTCCATGGCGGCGAACTCCTCGATCCGGTTTGCCGCCCCGGCCACCGCGGACGCCTGCGCCGCGTCGCGGATGGCGCGTACCTGAATCGGCGTCGCCATGGTCGCGGCGCGCCGCGCGGTCTCCGTCTCGACCATCCGCCGGTAGTCGAGCAGCATGATCACGTGCTCCATGTCGGTGGGCTGGAAGTGGACCAATTCCTCGTCCGCGAGCGCGCTGCCGCCGGCGGCGACGAAGATGCCGGCGCCCTTGCGGACGCTGAGGCGCCCGATGGCGGCGAGGACCTTCACCGCCTCCCGGGTGACGTTGCGGGTGGCATCCAGGATCTCGGCGAGCCCCTGCTCGGTGGGGAGCCGGTCGCCGGGCTTGAGGTTCTCCTGGGCGATGTACTGCAGGAGCCGCTCGGCCACGAGCTCATAGCCCGGGCGGTACCGGCCGTCGGTCGGGTCTGGTTCGCCGGAAGCCACCGGCTTCGCGCTGATCGCCACGGACGCCACCTCGATAGATCTGATTTATTGTCGCCGCTTGCCGATGATCCGGGAGTTTAAGCAGGTGTTACGGGCGCGTCAATAAACAGATCTGATTTATCTGCCGCGCGCAGGTCCGTCGAGGGTGGCGGCGGCCCTGTCGGGCGGAACGCGAAGCCTGGGCTCACGAGACCGGCCTGGCCGGTGGTCGCCGAAACATCTGACGAAGTGGACGGCGTTGAGTTCCGGTTGCTGGGTCCGGTGGGGATCTGGCATGGCGGCCGGTTGCTCGGAGTCGCCGGGGCGCACGCGCGGGCAGTCCTGGCGATGCTGCTGCTGGACGCCGGCCGGGTCGTGCCGATCGATGCGGTGGTGACAGCGGAGGCCCGCTCTTCCAGGGCGACGTCGCTCTGGGCATCCTCTTCGGCAGCACCCGACCGCGACGCACCGCCTGGAGGCACCAGGTGCACCGGCAGGGCCGTCAGACCGGGGTCATCGAGACTTGCGGCGGGCGCCGGTACGTGTCCGGAGGACCGCCCGCGCGACCAGGAGCGCCACGACGGCAACCACTTGTCCGCCCAGCACGATCCGGTTGACGTCGACCGCGGGGCGCCAGGTCACGTCGCCGTTCTTGAGGACGAACACGCCCAGCGGCCGGGCGGCAACCCCGAAACCGCCCCCGGCGCCGTCGGCCGGTCGGCCCTCGCCGGCCTGTCCGCCGCCACCGCCGCCGCCTCCTTGGATCTTCGCTACCGGGAGTACGATCACGCCGTCCTGAACGACGGGCGTGCCGAACACGCGGGCGGCCGTGGTGTTGTCGAACGCTTGCCGTACAGCGTTGAGGACGCCTCCGTCACCGATCGGCTGGATCATCGGTATCACTCCTGTTCTGAGCCCGGGATTCAGGTGTTCCGTCCTCCTGTCAGTGAATCCCGCGGCGGACGGGGGCGCCAGCCCTCACGACGTCACCTCCGGTAGAGCTTCGGCCGCTCGGCCAGGGACACCTCGACGGGCAGGCCGGCCTCCTGCGTTGTGGCCAGCGGCTATTCGCAGAAGACGGGCCTGCCGAGGTGATCGACGCGAGGACGTACTGCCGCCGCGGGCTAGCGGGTGTTGTTCTTGGTGAACGGCAGGATCTTGTCGATGTTGGTTTTGTCGACGAAGGACGGTCCGGTCAGTACGGCCTTGCCGCCGCCGATGTCGTTGCCGTTCTTGAGGTAGAGGTAGAGGGAGGTGACGGCCATGTAGCCCTGGACGTAGGGCTGCTGGTCGATGGAGAACTCGATCTTGCCGTCCTTGATGTCCTGGGCGGCCTCGGCGTTGAGGTCGAAGGTGATCAGCTTCGCTGTGCTGGTGGCCTGGTCCATGGCCTTGAGTGCGTCGATGGCGATCGGGGCGCCGAGGGTGACGATGTAGTCGATCGACTTGTCCTGGGCGAGTTTGGCCTGCAGGGTCGATACCACGGCGGCGTCGTCGGCGCCGTTGACTTGGAGGTTCTCCGTGGCCGGGATGATGCTTTTGACGCCGGCGCAGCGGGCTTCCAGGGCGACCGAGCCCTGTGCTTGGATCGCGCATAGTGGGTGTTTGGCGCCGGCCGCTTGGATGCGTTTGCCGGCCGTGGAGCCGGCGAGGTTCTCATCCGAGCCGAAGTACATCAGGGCGCCGAGTTCCTGGTACTGGTCGATGCCGGAGTTGAAGCCGACCAGCGGGATGCCGGCGTCGGTGGCTGCCTTGACGGAGCCGGCCAGGGCGTCCGGGGTGACCAGGGTGGTGGCGATGCCGTTGACCTTGGAGTCGATGGCGTTCTGGATCAGGACCGCTTGTTTGGTGGCGTCGGGGTCGTTGGAGTATTTGAGGGTGACGCCGGTGTCTTTGGCGGCCTGCTGGGCGCCGGCTTTGATCTTGTCCCAGAAGGTGTCGCCGGGTGCCTCGTGGGTGATCATCGCGATGGTGTAGCCGGAGCTGCCGGCGGCGTTGGCGCCGGCGGCGCTGGTGTCGGTGGTCTCCTGTTTGCCGCCGCCGCTGCTGCTGCAGGCGGTGGTGGTGGCCAGGGTGATTATGGCGGCCAGGGCGGCCAGGCGGGCGCCTCGTGATCGGGTATTGGTCATCGGAAAAGGTTTCCTTTCTCAGGAAGATGCGGGGGTGGAGTTCAGGCCGAGTGAGTTCAGGTACGTCCGGGTGCGCGTCGCGATCGGTAGCGGGCGGTCGAAGGCGACCGGGTACATGTCCTGCTCGACGACGACGAACAGTTCGGCGTCCAGTTCGCTGAGGGCTTCGAGCACGGACGGCACGTCCGGGCGTCCGGCGGGTGGTTCGACGCTGGCGCCCACCGCGACGGCCTGGCCGAACGGCAGGTCCTCGGCCACGGCGCGGTCGGCGATCGCCGGGTCCATCTGTTTGATGTGCACGTAGCCGATCCGGTCGGGGAAGTTCCGGATGATCGCGGGGACATCGGCCGCCCGGTAGGCGAGGTGGCCGGTGTCCAGGCAAAGCGACACGTAGCGTGGGTCGGTCTCAGCCAGGAAGCGTTCGGTCTGCGCCTGGGTCTCGACGTGGTAGTCCGCGTGCGGGTGGAACTGCATTCTCAGGCCGTATTCCTCGGCCAGCATCTTGCCGAGGGTGTTGCTGTTGTCGACCAGTGCCCGCCAGCGCTCGGGGCTGAGCTCGGCCGGTTCGTGGTAGGCGCCGGTGACGTCGTCGCGGTAGCCGGGCACCGGCACGAAGATGAGATGTTGCGCGCCGAGCGCCGCGGTCAGCTCGGCGACCTTACGGGTCTCCGCGAGCACGGTGTCGAGGTCTTTGTGTGGGCCGCCGACACCGGCGACCGTGCCGCCGGCACAGGTCAACCCCCGCTGGGCGAACTCATCGCGCAGCCGAGCGGGGTCGGTGGGCAGATAGCCGTACGGGCCCAGCTCCAGCCAGCGGTAGCCGGCCGCGGCGAGTTCGTCGAGGAACCGCGGCCACGGGGTCTGCCGGGGGTCGTCGGCGAACCAGACGCCCCACGAGTCGGGGCAGCTACCGAGTTGCAGGTGTCGAAGCTCGTTGGTCATGAGTAGTCCCCAATCGGCCGGTCCGGCGGCGTCCGCCGAGGTCGTGGCGCTGATCACAGGCAACTAGCACGTGCTAGTTCTGTCAAGAGTTTGTTAAGACATGACGCCTTTTCGCGCTCGAAGTCGCCGTCGGCCGGCGGGGCACCCGCTCCGGGGTACTAATGTTCCGGGCACACGGAAACGGTGGAGGTGGGCCGATGAGCGGCGATGTCAGCGGCCCGGCCGGCGGGGCCGCCCGGCCGCCCACCATGGCGGACATCGCGGCGCATCTCGGGGTCTCCCGCCAGTTGGTCTCGCTGGTCATGCGAAACGCGCCCGGGGCGAGCGAGGAGACCCGTCGGCGCGTGCGGAAGGCCGCGGCGGACCTCGGCTTCAGCGCGCACGTCGGCGCCAGTGCCCTGCGGCGCACCCGCAGCACGGACCTGGGTGTGGTCTTCACCCCGGCCCACCCGACCGAGTCCGAGATCCTCGAACACGTCTACCCGGCGGCATCCGCCCACCGGTACAACGTGATCTTGAGTGCGCAGACCGCCGCGCGCACCACCAACCAGGCGGTCGAGGAACTGCTCGGCCACCGGTGCGCCGGCCTGATCATCATCGGGTCGCCCCTCGACCATGCGGGCCTGCGCGCCGTCAGCCGGCGCAGCCCGGTGCCGGTCGTCGAGGTGGGCAGCAACCGGCGCAACACCCACTTCGACGTCGTGCGCTCCGCCGGCGACGACGGCATCGACGACATGGTGACCTACCTGGCCGGGCTCGGCCACCACCGGATCGCCTACGTCGACCCGGTGGACATGCCGACAGCCGCCCTGCGCCGCCGCGGCTACGACCGGGCGATCGGCCGGCTCGGGCTGCCGGCCGACGTGCTGACCGCGCCGGGCGCATACACCGAGGGCGACTACTTCGAGGAGGCCGGATCGGCCGCCGCGCGCGTCCTGCTGCGCCGCGACGAACTGCCCACCGCCGTGGTCGCCCCTAACGATCACACCGCCGTGGGCGTCCTGCAGATCCTGCTTCGCGAGGGCGTGCGCGTCCCCGAGGACGTGTCCATCACCGGATTCGACGACGCGCCCATCGCCCGCCTGTCCTCGGTGAACCTCACCACCGTGCGGCAGGACCCCGGGCTGATGGGGGTCGCCGCGGTCGAGGCGGCCGTACGGCGGATCCAGGACCGGGAGTGCAGGCCCGGCGAAACCGTGGTCGCGACGTCCCGCGTCGAACGGGGCAGCACCAGCGCCCCGCGATCCCGCCCGGAGCGCGTCCGAAGGGCGTCGTCGGCGGGATGACCGCCGCCCGGCGGGTTGCGCTCGGGCGGCGGCCGATCACCCAGCTTGTGGCTGGCGATGGGGATTCCCGTCAGCTTCCCGGCGCCGGTTGCGCGGTTGCCGCCGTCGTGGTGTAGGTGGCCGTCCAGGTGCCCTCGGTGCTCGTCACGTCGGTGAACGTGCCCGTCAGCGGTGCGGCCGTCACCACCGTGAACGGGGCCGCCGTGCCCGGGTCGACCTGCAGGACGCCGGTCACGGCCAGGGAACCGGTGGCGACGATGCTGCCGGACTCGCCGGGGGCCTCCAGGATCGTGTCGACCTCGCTGCGGCCCTGCAGCGTGTGGGTGCCGGCGCCCAGTTGAAGCGTGCCGGTGTTGAGGTCGAGCGTTCCGGTGCTGGTCAGGACCGGGCCGGTCACCGTGAACACCACCTGCGGACCGAGGGCGATGACACCCTGGTTGATCAGGTTGCTGAAACCGGTGAGCTGGACGTTCGACGTGATCGCCAGGCGGCCCGCCAGGGTCAGGGTCCGGCCTCCGCCGTTGGCCAGGGCGCCGGTGCCGGTCCACGTGGTGTCGCCGCGCAGCACGACGTTGCCGTTCAGGGTCTTGGCGGCGTCGCCGTCCAGCAGCACCGGGCAGCCGGTGCGGAACTCGGCCGCCGCCAGGCTGCCGCCCAGCCAGGCGAAGGTGCCGCCGCCCTCGAAGGTCAGCGTGCCGGTCAGCGTGCCACCCGCGAGCTGGACCGTCACGCCCGGCTCGGCGGTGACGTGACCGCCGGCCGCGACCGTGGCGGGGCCCTGGACCCGGACGGTGCCGGCGCCGGTGAAGGCCGCCGCGTTCCGCCAGCTGTGGCCACCCGACTTCTGGATGTCGAAGGTGCCGCCGGCCATCCGGAGTTCGCCGAAGTGGTCCAGTGCGGGACCGTTGAAGGCCAGGTCCACGCCGTCGGCCAGGGCGACCGTGCCCCGGTTGATCAGGGCGCCGGCGCCGGTGGCCTGCGCGTCGTCGGTGACGGTCAGGACGCCCTCGTGGGTCACGGTGCCGCTGATCTGCACGGTGCCGCCCTCGCTCCACGTCGTGGTGCCACGCAGGACCACGTTGCCCAGGTTCTTGGCGGCGGTTCCGTTGATCACCAGGATGCTGTCCGGGCGGAGCTCGAGGCCGCCGCCGAGCTGGCCGCCGATCAGCTGGACGGTGCCGCCGCCGTCGATGCTGCCGGTGTTGCTCCCGCCGCTCAGGACGCCGGCGTTGACCACGATGCCGACGCCGGGTTCGAGGGTCAGGCGACCCGTGCCGTCGAGTGTGGTCGACGCGTTGACGGTCACCTGCCCGGCGCCGGTGATGGCGGCTCCCTCGCGCCAGCTGTGCTGCTGGCCGGTCAGGCTGAGGACGCCGCCGGCGAGGGCGAGCGTGCCGGAGTGGTTCAGGATGGAGCCGGTCAGCGCGAGGCCGGCGCCGTCGGTCAGCGAGATGGTGCCCCGGTTGGTGCAGGAGATGCCGTTGAGCTGGGCGCCGGCGCCGATCGTGAGGACACCCTCGTTGGTCAGCGATCCGGCGCCGACGGTCTGCTGCAGGGTGCCGCCGTCGGTCCAGGTGCTGACGCCGCGCAGGATCAGCGTGCCGTTGAGCGTCCGGGCGCCGCCGCCGCTGATGGCGACCGTGCATTCCGGGCGTACATCAAGAATGCCGCTCAGCGTGCCCCCGGTCCAGGAGAATGACCCACCACCCTCGAACGCGGCGCCGCCGTTGATGCTGCCGACGTTGAGGGTGCCGGCGCTGACCCGGACGGTGATGCCGGGGCTCGTGGTGAGGTGGGTGTCGCCGAACAGGGTCGCGGTGCCGGCGACCAGCACGGTGCCGGACCCGGTGAGCCGCGAACCGTCGTCGATCCGGTTGGAGCCGCTCTGCAGGGTGACCGTGCCCCCGCCCAGCTGGAGCACGCCGGACTGGGCGAGCACGCTCCCGGCCATGGTCAGGCCCACGCCCTCGGCCAGGGCCAGTCGGCCGCGGTTGGTGAGGGTGCCGGTGCCGGTGCACTGGACCGCGGCCTGGAGGGTGAGTGTGCCGTCGTTGACCAGCCCGCCGCTGCTCATCGCGAGGGTGCCGCCGTCGTTCCAGGTGGTGGTGCCGCGCAGCATCACGGTGCCGGCGGCGGTCTTGGGCGCGGTGGTGTTGATGACGACCGGGCAGTCCGCGCGGAAGTCGACCGAGTTGCCGGTGATCGTGCCGCCGCTCCAGACCACGGTGCCGCCACCCTCGACCGCGCAGGCGCCGGAGACCGTACCCGAGATGATCTGGAGGGTGACGCCGGGCGCGATGACCAGGCGGCTGTCCAGGAACATCGTGGTGGTGCCGCTGAGCTGGACCGCGCCGGTGCCGGTGAAGCGGCAGCCGTCGCCGAGGTGGTGACCGGTGCCCTGCAGGGCGAGCGTGCCGCCCGCGAGCTGCAGCACGCCGGTCTGGGTGAGGTCCGGCCCGGCCATGGTGAGCCCGGCGCCCTCGGCCAGCCGGATCGTGCCCTTGTTCACCAGCTTGTTGGTGCCGGTGCACTGGGCGGTGGCCTGGACGGTGAGCGTGCCCTGGTTGGTGAGGACGCCGGTGAGCTGCAGCGTCCCGCCGTCGGACCAGGTCGTGTCGCCCTGCACCGTCAGGCTTCCGGAGAGGGTGCGAGCGGCGGTTCCGCTGAACCGCACCGGGCAGCCGGGGTCCACCTCGAGCGTCGCGCTGATCGTGCCGCCGGCCCAGGTAAGCGTGCCGCCGCCCTCGACGGTGCCGATGCCGCTGAGAGTTCCGGCGTTCACCGTGAGGCCGGCGCCGGCGCCGATGCTGAGGTGGCCGTTGGCGTTCAGGGTCGGCGGGGTGCCGGTGACGCTGGTCAGGGTGAGCTGGCCGGGGCCGGTGAGGGAGGCGTCGTCCCGCCAGTTGTGCGAGCCGTTCTGCAGGACCAGACCGCCGCCGGCGAACTGGGCGCTGCCCTGGTGGTCCAGGGCCGGACCGGCCATGGTGAGGGTGACGCCGTCGGCGAGCACGACGGCGCCCTTGTTGTTCAGCGTGCTCGTGCCGGTGACCTGAGCGGTGGCCTGGACGGTGAGCGTGCCGCTGTTGACGAGCGGCCCGCTGAGCTGGAGCGTGCCGCCGCCCCGCCAGGTGCTCGCGCCGCGGATGACCAGCCCGCTGCCGGAGACGGTCTTGCTGCCGGTGCCGTCGAGCACCACCGGGCAGGCCGGGTGCAAGTCCACGAGCCCGGTGCCGACGGTGCCGCTCAGCCAGGTGAACGTGCCGCCGCCGTCGAGCGCGAAGATGCCGGTCAGGGTGGCCCCGGCGAGCTGGACGTTGACGCCGCCGGCGGCGTTCACCCGGCCGCTCGCGCTGACCGAGCCCGAGGCCAGCGTCACGGTTCCGGTGCCGTCGAACGCGCTGCCGTCGCGCCAGGTGTGCGCGCCGGTCTGCAGGGTCAGCGTCCCGCCGGCGAGCCGGACGGTGCCGGCGTTGTCGAGGACCGGCCCGGTCATGGTGAGGGCGACCGCCGGGTCGAGGGCGGCCACACCGAAGTTGCGCACGGTGCCGCTGCCGGTGAACTGGGCGGTGGACTGCAGGGTCAGCGTGCCGTGGTTGATCAGCGTGCCGGTGATCTGGACGGTGGCGCCACCCTTCCAGGTCGTGGCGCCGCGCACGATGAACACGGTGCTCAGGGTGCGGGCCGTGGCGCCGTCGACGAGGACCGGGCAGTCGGCGCGCGCCTCGACCACCGAGCCGGAGCCGGTGATGGTGCCGCCCAGCCAGGCCAGGGTGCCGCCGCCCTGGAGCACGAACGGCGCGCTGACCGTACCGCTGACAAGCTGGACCGTGACGCCCGGCGCGACGGTCGCAGCGGCCCCGGTGGTTCCGGTCGTCAGGCTCGCCGGGGAGAGGACCCGGACGGCGCCGGTGCCCGTGATCCGGCTGCTGCCGGCCCAGGTGTGGACGCCGTTCTGCAGGTCGACGGTGCCGCCGCCCAGCTCGATGGTGCCGGTGTTGGTGATCCCGGCGGTGGTGGTCAGGCCGGCACCCGGGGCGAGCGCGATGGTGCCGCTGTTGGTGATCGTGCCGCTTCCGGTGATCGGCGTGGTGGTCTGCACGGTGAGGCGGCCCCCGTTGATCAAGGTGCCGCTCAGCTGGATCGTTCCGCCGCCGCTGACCGTGGTGCCGGAGCGGACGGTCAGCGTGGCGCTGAGCGTCTTGGCGGCCGGGCCGTTGACGGCCAGCGGGCAGTCCCGCGCCAGTTCGATGGTGCCGGTGCCGATGGTGCCGCCCTGCCAGTCGACGGTGGCGCCGCCGGTCAGCACGAAGCCGGTGCCGTTGAGGGTGCCGGTGAGGACCTGGACGGTGATGCCGGGCGCGGCGTCGACGCGGCCCTCGCCGTTGAGCGTGGCGGGGGAGTGCACCTGGACCGCTCCGGTGCCGGTGACCCGGCTGCGCGCACGCCACCGGCTGGTGCCCTGCTGGAAGTCGATCGTGCTGTTGTCCAGCTCGAGGGTGCCGGAGTGATCGAGCACGGCGGAGGTCATGGCGAGCGCCGCGCCTGCGGCCACCGCGAGGGTGCCGTTGTTGAAGAGCGTGCCGCTGCCGGTGCAGGCGACCGTGCCCAGCACGTCGACGCGCCCCTCGTTGACGAGCCCGCTGTTGCTGCTGAACTGGAGCGCGCCGGCGCGCCAGGTCAGGTCGCCGCGGACGATCAGCTGGCCGGAGAAGGTCTTGACGGCGGTGCTGTCCAGGATGACGTGCGAGCCGGAGAGGAACTCGAACGGGCCGGACGAGAGGCTGCCGCCGGTCCAGTTCAGCGTGCCGCCGCCCTCGACGGTGAAGGCGCCGCTGATGAACCCGGAGACGAGCTGGATGGTGACGCCCGGGTCGACGGTCAGGCGCGCGGTGCCGGAGGTGAAGATCGCGGCCGGATCGCTGACCTGCACCGAGCCGGTGCCGGTGAACGCCGCGCCGTCGCGCCAGAAGTGCTGGTCGCGCTGGAACCGCACCGATCCGCCGGAGAGCTTGATGACGCCCTGGTGCTGCAGGCGCGCGCCGGCGAAGGTCAGCGAGGAACCGGCGGTCACCTCGATGGTGCCCCAGTTGCGCAGCTGGAAGCCGGCGAGGTTCGCCTGGCCGGTCACCACGAACAGCCCGTCGATCTGGTTCGTCGAGTTCATCGCGAACGGCGCGGCGCCGTCCCAGACCACGGTGCCCTGCATCAGGAACTGCGGCCCCTCGACCTGTTTGGCGTTCGGGCCCTCGATCCGGGTGGCACTGCGCGGGCCCAGGGTCAGCCCGCCGATGTGCCGGCCACCGGTCCAGGTGCACGATTCGGCGACGGTCGTGCTGGCGCTCAGCGCCGCCTGTCCGTGCAGTTCCAGGGACGACACGGTCAGGGTGCCGAGCGAGACGGAGGCGGTGGAGTCGACGATCAGCCCGCGCAGCTGGACCGGGCCGGCGGGGGCGGCGATGGTGGCCGGGGTGTCGATGACGGCGACGCTGGTCGCGGTCGGCACGCCGGCACTCCAGTTGCCGGCGTTGGTCCAGACGGTGCTCCTGGTCCCGGCCGTCCACCGGGTGACGTTCGCGCCGGCGGCCAGGATCTCGAAGGTCACCCGGCTCGCGTCGGCGGTGCCGTCCTCGGTGAACACGGTCAGCGTCTGTGGCCCCGGGGTCACCTCCGGGTCGACGGTGATCGCCACGTCGACCCAGGTGTCCCCGGCGAGCAGCGAGGTCACCTCGATGCCGGGGTCGGTGAAGGTCACGTCGGTGACGCCGGCGAGGCCGGTCCCGCGCAGGACCAGGTGCACGGAGGTGCCCTGCGTCGCGGTGGCCGGGCTGACCCGGTCCACCGTGCCGTCGGCCTCGGGCAGCGCGGCCAGGCCGTTCGGGTCGGACGGGTTGCGGCTGGTGTGCAGCGACTTCGCGCCGCTGGCGTCGGTGATCACGTGTACCTCGGCTCCGGTAGGTGCGACATGGAACGCGAACCGGCCGCTCTCCTGGAGGCGGGCCGCTTCCGCGACGGTGAGCAGGGCGCGGTCCCCGGTGCCGACCGCGAGGATGGCGCCGCGGCGGCCACGCGGCCCCCGGCGGGTACGGATGCGGCTGATGCCGACCGGGGCGGCGGTGTCCCGGTAGAGGTTGTCCGGCAGCGACGCCACCTGGAGCCAGCCGTCGCTCGCCTCGGGCAGCGCGGGCGGCAGCAGCGCGTCGGCGGTGGCCCGCACGACGGTGTCGCTCGCCCAGGCGCCGGGGCCGGGCCGCCGGTGCCAGGTCCAGGTGCCGCGGATGTCGCTCGGGTACGGCAGCCGGGTGGCGGCCGGGTCGCGCAGCACCGGGCCGAACCGCAACGCGGGGGAGAGGCGGGCGAGGGCCGGCGCGGTCCACTCGCGCAGCTGGCCGACGGACTTCTGCGGTACGAGCCCGGCGGTGACGTGCACATCGGTGTTGGGCACGGTGAGCAGGGTCAGCGTGACCGGGATGCCGGGCTGCACGGTGAACGCGGGGTCGGCCAGGTAGGCGTCGGCGAACACGCCGACGACCGAGTCGCGCACCGCCGGGTCGACCACGTGCATGCGGGTGTAGTCGTCGCCGACGAAGTAGCCGAGCAGGCCGTCCTGCTGGTGGGCGAGCGTGCCCAGCTTGACCTCGACGGCGTTGGCGGCGAGCCTGGCCGGCCGCCGCGGGTCGTCGACCTCGAGCAGGATCGCGGCGCGCAGCACCGCGATCGGCGCGCCGAGCAGCAGGGCGAGGTGTTCGTCGCCGGTGCGCCCGGTCAGGTCGACGGTCCAGCGGGTGGTGTCGATGACCTGCTGCACGCCGTAGAGCACGGTCTCGATGGCGGTCGCCCCGCCGAGCGCGGCCGTGGTGTCGGCGTCCAGGATCGACTCGGCGACGGCGGCCAGGAACGGGTTGGCGATGTCGGCGCCGGGCCGGGATCCGGCGTTCGCGGGCCGTCCCGGGTCGGGCTCCCACGCCGCGCCGGTGATCGCGTCGGGCCGCAGCCGCCCGAGGCCGTCCGCGTCGGTGCCGAAGAACTCCAGGGTGCCGTCCACCGGGCTGGGCGCGAGATAGCCGCACACCGGCGTACGCCCGGAGTCCGCGTCGAGCGGCACGCCGGTGGCGTCGGTGTAGCGCAGCAGCACCCGGGTCGGCGCGGTGAATCGCGGCGGCAGGGCGAGGGCGCCGGGCCGCGTCGGGAACCCGGCGTCGGCGCTGGTGAGCGGCGCGGGCGGCAGGTCGAGCGTGCGGCCGTACCCGTCGACGACCCGCAGCGCCGTCAATCCCAGCGCGCCCGCGCGCAGGCCGACGAAGTGCTCGGGCAGCGGCGTGCCGGGCAGCGGGGCCGCGCTCGCGCCGGGCGCCTGCACGAGCGCGTCCGTGGAGTCGCCGCGCAGCTGCTCGCTGAGGTGGTCCAGCGACCCGGACAGCAGGTCCTGGTCGGCGAGGGCCGGCTCGATCTCGGCCGTGACCCCGGCGCCGGCCGCGGTGAGCAGGATCCGCCCGCTGACGTGGTGGGTGGGCTCGGCGGCGACCGGCCGGTCGAGGGCGGGCTCGTAGTCCAGGTCGGACAGATCCCAGTCGTGGTGGCCGCGTTCGCTGGGGAAGTAGTCGGCCCGCCACTCCAGATGGACCGGCGTCCACGGGCGCGTGGGCGGGGTGACCGCGAGCGGGCTGGGCAGCGTGCCGGCGACGACCGCGCCGCCGAGCGGCCCGGAGCCGGGTGCCCAGGTCGCCCACCAGGCGGCGCGGGCCGCGGCGACCGGCGACGGCTGGGTGGCGGTGGCCTGTCCCAGGTCGGGGGCGCTGCCCGGGTCGAGCGCGGCCAGCTCGATCAGCAGCGCCGCGCAGGCGGCGGGCGTACGGGCGGCCAGCGCGGCGAGCCGGTCGGCGGGCAGGACCGCCGCGCCGTCGCCCGGGTTGCCACCGGCCACGCCGAACGCGGTGACGGTGCTGCCCTCGGCCCGGCAGTCCAGCGCGCCGGTCTCGGCGAACCGGCCGTCCCCGCCGTGCCGGAAGCTGCGGCCGGCGCCCCGGAGCACCAGCGTCGGGTCGACGGGATGCCACGACCGGGGTGCGGCGGTCTTGACCGGCTGGAACTTGCCGTCGATGTCACCGGTGAGCGGCGCCTCCCAGATCGTCTCGGAGCCGGCCGCGGCGGGCACCGAGCCGAACCGGTCGGCGTGCAGCACGGTGTCCAGCCGGGCCGGGCCGTCGGCGCTGGTCAGCCGGTCGAGTGCGCCGCTGAGCAGGCCGGTCATCAGCCGCGCCAGGGCCGCCTCGTCCGGCGACGCGGTGAACACGGCGAGCGCGTCGGCGAGCGTGACCCCGGCGGCGACCGCCACGCCGCCGGCGTCCGGGCGCAGGTCGGGCTCCTCGCCGAGGCGGCCGCCGTCACCGGTCCAGTGCGGGTCGGGCCAGCCGATCGAGACCGCCGAGCCGTGGAACAGGCTCTGGGTGGGCAGCGGCTGCCCGGCCGGCAGGTCGGCCTGCCAGTTCTGCTGTTCCAGGTAGGCGCGCAGCGCGGTCTCGGTGGTCCGCGGCAGCGGATCCTGCGCGGCGTCGAGGTACCAGCCGCACACCAGGTAGGACACCGGCCCGGCGGCGGCGGTGCCGAGGCCGTCGTAGAACGCGAGGCGGCCGAGCACGTTGTCGAAGTACGCGGTCCAGGACGGGTCGCCGTGGCCGAGCACGGTCAGCGGCTGCGCCGGTACGGGCGCGGCTGCGGGCGTACCGGCGTTCAGGAAGTCCGGGACGGTGACCGGGGCGGCGGTGGAGATGTCCGGCAGCATCCAGCCGTCGACGCGGCGTCCGCCCGGGGTGGCCGGGCCGCTGAGCCGCAGCACGATCCAGCGGTTGGGCACCGGCGGGAAGGTCGTGGTGCCGGCGTCGTTCTGCACGCCGTGGCCGAGCGCGTCGGGCAACGCCCAGTGCAGGTAGGCGCCGGGCGGGCGGCCGCCGGCCAGCGCCTGGAACACCTCGGGGGTGAGCTGCTGCCGCTGCCGGGTGGTGCCGGCCGTGGTCGGCTGGGCCATCTTGGTGGCCGCCCAGGGTTCGGTCTGGCCGGGGCGCACCATCAGGGCGTCGAGCGTGATCGGAATGAGCAGGGCTGTCATGGCGGGCGACCTCAGCTGGACGTGGCGGCGAAGCGTTGCCGCGATGGCGGTTGCAGAAGGCTGAGCGCGAGCCCGGCGGAGCCGCGGGCGGCACCCATGGGCGCGGCGGTGTCGAGGGCCGCGGCCAGGGCCTCGACGTTCACGACCCCGGGCACCGGCCCGGATCGCATCGGCACGGCCACCTCGGGTACGGGCAGCGGGTCGCCGGTCGGACCACGCAGCGGCACGTGGGCGCGGTTGCCGTCGGTCTCCACTCCCAGCTGCACGCCGTGGTGCGGTTCCTCCAGCCAGACCAGCGCGGGCGCGCCGTCGAAGAGCACGAGCAGCACCGCGGGCGCGAGCCGTTCCAGCCGCAGCAGCGGCACGACCGTTTCCGGGTGCGCCTGCTCCCACTCGTCCGCGTCGGCGTTCTGCGGCACGGCCACCGTGGTGAACGCCCGTACCGACAAGCCCGGCCAGTCCGCGACCAGCGCCGAGTGCAGCAGGAATCCGGTGACCGGCCGCTCGTCCGGGTCGTCGGCGAGGGTTTCGGCGCCGAGCGGCACGCGGCCCCGGCGCACGTCCCGGACGAGCGGCACCAGCCCGGCGGCCGAAGCGGTGAGCGCCGGTGTCGCCTCGGCTACGCGCGCCTGGTCCACCGCGGTGGTGGCGCCGACCGCCAGCGCGCCCGCCGCCAGGGCGTCGAGCCAGGCGGCGCCGAGCTGGAAGAAGCGGATCGACTCGGGCGGCAGGTCCCGCGCGTCCGGCACCAGGTAGGCGAACGGGACGTCGTGCAGCAGGCGCCACTGGGCCAGCGCGTACCGGACGTACTCGGGAAGCTCTGGGGTTGTCGCGGCGCGGAAGCGGGGCTCCGTGGCGGCAGCACCGGGGACCCGCCCGGCGAGCAGCCGGGCGCCGGGCACCAGGTTTCTCATCGTCCCTCCGGGGCGCTGACGGCGAGGTCGCCGGCGGTGGTCGTGCGTCTCGGCGCCGGCGGCCCGGCCGTGTCGGCCAGCCGTTGCCGCAGCATGGCCTCGATCCCGTCGGGCCCGGTCGCCGTCGCCATCGCCGAGCGGGCGAACGCGCCGCCGACGGCCGTGGCGAACACCTGCCGGGTCTGTGCCAGGTTGGCGCCGCGGTGCCAGGCGACGATCTCGCGGGTGAAGTGGGCGTCGGCGGTGGCCAGCAGGCGGCCGATCTCCCGCGCCGCGGCGAGGCTCACGTCGTCGTCCGCGGGCGGCTCGGCGCTGTCCGCGGGCACCTCGGCGAGCAGCGGGCCGTGGTATCGCACCGGCTCGGCGAGGCCGTCGCGGTCGACGCGGGTAAGCGCCGACCCCGGGCCGGCGAGATCGAGGTCCACCGCGGCGGCGAGCGACTCGAAGGTGCCGCCGGTGCTCGCCGTGAACGCCCACTGGTGCAGCACGACCAGCGGCGGCACCGATGCCGGGGTGGCGGCCCAGATCCCCTCCTGGCCTTCGAGGGAGACCAGGCAGGCCCGGTACTTCCCGGCGCGGGTGGGCAGCCGGTTGGCGGTGACCACCGCGAACCAGCCGTCGTCGTCGGCACCGGCGAGCTCGCTGTCGGCCAGGTTGACCTGGCGCACGTGGGCGAGCAGGCGGGCGTCGCGGCGGCTGGGCCACAGCCCGGCCAGCACCGACGGGTCGCGCAGCAGCAGCGTCGCCACCGGCGGGCCGTCGCCCTCGATCGGATCGGCGGCGGCGAGGCGGGCGAACATGGCCTCGCCGACCGCCTGACGCAGCGGCCGCGGGTCGGTCACCTGCCCCTCGTCCGCGGCGACGACCAGCAGCGCCACCCAGGGCGTGCCGTCGCTGAACCGGCGCTCCCACGGCAGCGTCCGGCGGGACAGGGCCACGTGGGCGAGCCGGTCGTGGACGTCGCCGGTGAAGTCCGGCGCCGGGTGCGCCGAGACGATGTCGGCGGCGTCCAGCGTGAACCGGGGCGCCGCCACCTCCGCCTCGAGCACGTGGTCCGGCGCCGGGTCCTGGGTCACCCCGTCCACATCGGACACCACGACCCGGCTGGTGAACCTGTACCGGCCGGCGGGCAACGCGGTGGTGACCTCGTCGTAGAGCCGGATCGAGCCGACGGCCACGTCAGCCATGCTTTTCCTCCAGGGATGGGAGCACCGAGACCGAGGCGGCGCCCGCCTGGGCCCGGGACGTCGTCGCGGGGGTGCCGATGACCCCGGCGAGATACCAGTCGGCGGCCGAGACGACCGCGACGCTGATCTGATCGGCTTCGCCGCGCACCCGGTAGCGCAGCGTGACCCGGGCGTCGGTGGTGAGCAGCTCCGGGCCGTCCAGCACGTCCGGCGTGCAGGTGACCCGCAGGTCGCCGAGGCCGGCGCCGGGTGCGCGCCGGTCGAGGTGGATCAGCACCTCGCGGCAGTCGCCCGGCAGCACCGTGGTCAGCTGCGGCTGGGTGGTGGAGACCAGCACCGCCGGCACCTCGGTGCCGCGGTACCGGGCGGGCGGCCGGAACGGCGTGGCGGTCAGCACCACCGCGTCGTTGGCCAGCAGCGTGCCCGACGCCACCGGGAGCAGGGTCGAGCGCAGATCCCACCCGGCCGGTCCGGCGGCCCGGCGGACGGCGAGCCGTGCGGTGCCCTCGGGCGCGGGCGCGAACCGGCGCGCTGTCCCGTCGCGTACCGGAAGATGCCGGACCCCCAGCGGAGCGCCGGTCGCGCTCAGGGCGATCGCCCGCACGTCCCCGGCGCCGCTGACGCCGAGCCGGGCCGCGGCCGCGGGCGCGGCGAGGTCCCACAGCTGGGTGGCGCCCGCGGGCAGCGAGGTCCCGGCGAACCCGTTGGCCGCCGCCGGAGCCGGGTTCGCCGACCGCCAGGCCCGCGGGCCCGCCGGATGCGAAACCGACCGCAGCGTGGGTCCCGGATCCGGAACGGCGGCGGCCGCGAGGGCCGGCGCCGCCTCCCGCCGCGCCCGCCGGCCGGCCGCGAGGGCACGAGCGGGCAGCGGCAGCGGACGCGGAGTCTCCTCCTCGACCAGCCTGGCCAGCGAGAGCTGGGCGTGGTCGCCCAGCGCGCCGGTGGCCTCCCGCGTGGTGCTGTCCCCGGCCAGTTCCAGGCCGCCCAGCGCGCCGAGCATGTCGACCCGGGCGAGGGCCGGCTGATCGTGCTGCGGGTCGCTGGGCGTGGTCGACCAGAGCGAGGCCGGGAAGCTCGCCCCCGTCGTGGCCGGCGTCAGGTGGGCGAGCTGCGCGGCGGGCACCGGCAGCCACTGGTCCCCGGCGCGCCGGTCCACCGCCAGCACCAGCACGCCGCGCAGCGGCTTGAGATGACCGCCGGCCGGCACCGCGTTGACGAAGGCGGGAGCCGGGACCGTGGACGGGCGGTCGGCGGTGTCGGCCGCCATCCGCCAGGCCGACGCCGGCATCGTGGACTCGAACCGGAGCCGGAACACCGGCGCCAGAAGCGCGACCGGGCCGGTCTCGCCCGGCCGCAGCCCCGCGGTGACGACCCCGTTGGTCACCGGCCGCGCCGCGTCGCCGCCGGACAGGTACTTCACCAGGATCTCCGGCCAGGTCAGGAACGGCGGCAGCACGGAGGAGCCGAACTCGACGGTGACCGAAGCGACCGCCAGGTCCACGGTGACCGTGCCGTGCAGCGGCGGCCCCTGCAGGCTGAGCCGGGCGCCGATGCTGACGCTGAAGCTGATCGTCACGCAGGCGATGAAGCAGACCCGGAAGCGGACCGCCGCGCCGATGCTGACGAACGCGTCCACCTCGTAGCGCAGCGGATCCCAGAACAGCATCACGTCGAGCCCGGCGCGGAACCACAGGCGCACCCAGCTCGCGGTGTAGGAGGCCTCGAGCGAGCCGCCGAACATCAGCCCCGAGTGCAGGATCGCCAGGTAGGACTCGCCCTTGACGACGACGCCGTGCCCGACCTCCCAGCGGAACCCGACCCTTTCGACCTCGGGATACTCCGGCGGCCGGACGAACCGCGGGTGGTATCCGCCGATGGTCAGCAGCACGTCCGGCTTGTTCAGCCAGGCGATCAGCGCGAAGCCGCCGGTGAGCTGGCAGTCGCGGCTGATCAGCCAGGAGTTGCGGGTCAGCGCGGCCCGGACGGAGAGCACCTGGTCGACCGTGCTGAAGTGGGCCGCCAGGGCCAGTTCCACCGACACCAGCTTGGCGTCGTCGTCCGGCGGCAGCGCCAGGCGGGACAGCCCGAGCAGGCCGACCTCGGTGCCGCGGTCCAGCGCGGCGTAGGCGAGCGCGGTGCTGTGCAGCAGCCCGAACGTGGTGAAGTTGAGCCCGGCCGCGATCCAGTAGCTGCCGCGCCGCGGCGGCATGTCCCTGGACAGGCTGGTCAGCGCGGCCACCGGATTGTCCGGCGACGCCCCGGCCAGCGCCGCCACCAGCGGGAAGGCGGGCACCCCGGCCGGGTCGCGCGGCGGGGTGAGGCGGCGGTTGTAGCCGGCCCCGGCCGCCACGCCGAGCACGTAGAAGTACGGCGGCCCGCCGAGCGGGAACGGATAGGACAGGAAGATGAACAGCGACGGGTAGTTGCGCATCTGGGCGTAACTGCCCACGGCCGCCAGCCGCCGCCCGGCCACGGTCGCGGCGAGCTGCCCGTCGTAGGTGACGGTCCCGTCCTCGGCGACCGTCTTGCCGAGGCCGCCGGAGAGGCTGACCGGCCCGGCGTCCCACTGCAGGGCCAGCCCGCCGAGGTCGAGACCCCAGGTGTCCAGGTCGGCCGGGCTGCGCAGCGGCACGAGCAGCCGCAGGTCGCGCACGCCGAGGTCGAGCGGGCCGACCCGGACGCCGCCGGTGATGCCCGCGCCCACCTTCCCGGGTGCCGGGTCGGACTGGTAGTCGATCTCCACGCCGTCGACGTAGAGCGGGCCGAGGCTCTCCCGCACCGGCAACTCGAGGGACGCCTTGCCGTCGAAGCGCACGAGCCGCTGCCCGTCCACGGTCGCGACGAGCAGGTTCAGCGGCGGGTTCACCGGGGCGTCGTCGCCGTCGTCGCCGGGCGCGCGGCGCAGCAGGGACGCGGCGACCGGGTTGGCCGAGCCGGCGCCCGACCCGATCGGGAGGCCGAGGCCGGTGAGCAGCACCGCGCCGTCCAGCACCGGCGCCCGGCGCAGCGCGTCCGGCCCGGTGAAGACCAGGTCGGTGCGCAGGTAGGCCCCGGCCGCGCCGAGCCGGAACACCGACGCGTCGACGAGCGGCGAACCGGTCATGGCCACGCCGGCCCCGGCGAGCCGCAGCACCGCCACCGGCCTGGTGGTGGCGGTGTCCAGCAGGAAGAGCGTGGCGCCGCGGCCGGGCCAGGCCACCGGGATCTCCGCGGGCAGGCCGAAGTCGACCGCGAAGCCGTCGGTCAGTTCGAGGCGGCCGGCCAGCCGCACGCCGATCAGCCCGCCGTCCTCGTCGATCGGCAGGGTCAGGTCGTCGCCGAGGCGGACCGGAAGCCCGCGCAGCGCCCGCAGCCCGGCCACGGCCAGCTCGGCGGGTCCGGGCAGCGGCACCCGGCGCAGGTGGCCGTTCGGGTCGATCAGCCCGGCGTCGGTCAGGAGGCCGCGCACGGTCTTGCCGGCCGACGACCAGACCGGCCGGTCCAGCCACGGGGCGAGCGCGTCCACCACGACGTTCGCGGCGAGGGGGACAGCCCAGTGCTCGGCCAGCCGGGCGACCTGGGCGAGGGTCGGCGCGACCGGTTCCGGCGCCAGCTTCAGGACCAGGTCGTCGCCGCCGAGCGGGCGCAGGTCCAGGTTCGGCTTACCGTCCCGGAGGTACGCGTCGAAGCGCGGGCTCAGGACGACGCCCTTGCCGGTGTCGATGACGGCGCCGATCCGCACGTTCGCGGTGACGCTGCCGCCGTACGCCAGGGTGGCGTCGGCCGTGACGACGCCGAGGCGCAGGCCCCGCGCGGTGAGCTCGACCGCCGGTGGGGTGGTGTCCAGATCGGCGGCGAGCGTGTAGCCCGCCAGCGTGACGCCGGCCTTGCCCGCCGGGATCGGGATGTCGGGCAGCAGCAGCCCGAGCAGCCTGTTGACCACGGTCGTGAGGCCGGGGCGGTCGGTGGCGATCGACATCAGGTGCGCCTGGCCGGCCGGGTTGGCGAAGCCGTTCGGGGCCAGCGCCGGATCGTAGATCTCCAGCGCGGTCGCGACGTCCAGCGCCGCGCGCTTGACCGCCGTGTCGGGCAGGCCGTTGACCAGCGTGTCCAGGGCGGCCGGCAGCAGCCGGGCGGCGCCCGCGGCGAGCAGGTCGGCAAGACCGGAGACCTCGGGCAGCAGCCGTACGGTCCGGGTGCCGTCCTCGTCGGACAGGTCGACCGCGAGGGCGAGCCCGGCGGGGTCGGCGCCGAGGCGCAGCCCGACCGAGGCCCAGCCGGCGCCGGCCGGCAGCGGCAGCCGGATCGACACCTCGCCGCCGGGGGTGGCGTGCCGGGTGCGGTCCACGTCCGCATGTGCGGCGATGGCGATGGTCAGCCCGTCGAGGTCCAGTGGCTCCGGAGTCGACACCCCCAGGCGTACGCCGGCCGGGGTCCGACTAGCCGCCAGCACGAAGCCGCCGGGCAGCACCAGGGGCGCGGTCTCGGAGGTGTCCAGCCCCGCGGCGTCGGCCAGCGCACCGAGGAACTCGTTGACCTCGTCGGGCCGGGGCAGGACCCCGTCGCCGAACCCGTCCGGGCCGAGCAGCCAGTCGGCCGGGCGGGCCAGCAGGCTGCTGAGCGAGGCGAGCGCCGTCCCGTCGCCGATCAGTTCTTCGAGGAGGACGGTCAGACCCGCGTCGACGAGCAGCCGCGGCACGAGCGGCGCGAGGGCGGCCCGGATCGCCGCCGGGTTCGCCGGGACCAGGCGCAGCGGCGCGTCCAGCCAGGGCGCGGTGACGTCGAGGGTGCCCGGCCGGTCCGTGCTGAGGGACAGGCCGGCGACGCTGAGCCGGCCGGTGGTGGTCGCGGCCATGTCGCCGAGCCGGACGCTGCCGGAGGCGACCAGCCGGCCGGTGCCGGCGGTGTGCAGGCCGTCGCCGGTGGTGCGGACGGTGACCCGCCACGGGTCCCGCTCGACGAGCAGCTCCACGGGCAGGGCGCCGGGTGCTGCCCGCCAGGTGCCGTCGTCACTCATCCCGAGCACGCCGGGCAGCAGCGGCGCCAGATATCCGACGGGGTCGTCCCGCAGGGCCTGCAGCACATCCGCCGACAGGCCCGCCGGGGTCAGCAGACCGATGCCGGTCAGCGCGTCGAGCAGGGCCCGCACCCGGCCGCCGGGAACCGCGCTCCGGTCCAGCTCGGCGATGATGGCGGCGAGCAGCGGTACGCCCTGCGGGTCGTCGAGGTCGATGACCGGCGCCTCGGCGCCGCCCAGCGCGGCGTCGTACATGCGGATGGCGAAGCCGCCCGCGACGCCCAGTTCGTCGTCGCTGCCGTAGCCGATCGCGATCTCGACGGAACGGGCCCGTGCCGCCCGGGTGGTGCCGTTGCCGGGGCCGCCGAGGATCCAGGTCGAGGCGTTGCCGACGGCGGCGGTGAACAGCAGCCGGGTGAGCGGTTGCGGGGCGGGTGCCAGGTCCGGGATCAGCGCGGCCGAGCCCAGGTCGAGCCGCAGCGTGGCGGTGACCGGGGGATCGTTGCCGGCCGCGGCGGGCAGCGGCAGCCCGAGCCGGACGCCGTACCCGATGTGGGTGGCGTCGGCCGGGACCGGCGCGACCGCGGCGAGCCGGTCGACCTCGTCCTTGACCAGGTCGGTCAGGTTCTCGTCGAGGACACCGCCGATCGCCAGCACCGGCACGTCGCCCAGGCCGGGCAGCGGGTCGGCGCCGCGCCGGAAGGCGGCGGCCGGGAACGGCGCCGGGAAACCGTCCAGCGTGGCCGACAGGAACGTCAGGGCGTCGTCCGCCGGACCCGTCAGCGCCGGGGCGAGGCGCCGGATCAGCCGCACGCCGTCGGCCGCGCTCTCGTCGAGCAGCTCGACCGGCGTGAGGGGCGCGCCGAGCAGGACCAGCCCGGCCGCCCGGCCGGGGTGGGCGGCCGTCCAGTGCCAGCCGACGAGACCGGTGTACGAGTGCGCGACGAGCAGGAACCGGCCGCCGATCCGGGTGAGCACCCGGTCGAGCTGGGCCACGATGTCGTCGAGGCCGCGGGTGCCGTCGTCGGCGAGGTTCACCACGTAGTGCGTGGCGGCGGACACGGCACCGAGGTCGACGTCGGCCGGGTCGATGCCGGGCACCCGCAGGTCGACGGTCTGCGCGTCGGTGATGCCGTTCAGGTCGAGGTAGGGCCGCCAGCAGTCGGGGCCCGCCAGCGCCGGGGCGAGCAGCACGGTGACCGTGCCGGCGGGCAGGCCGGCGGCCCGGTCACGGATCGCGACGGCCACGTCGGGATCGCCGGGGAGCAGGTGGTGCGCGCAGGCCAGGCTCAGCACCTCGCCGGACCAGTCCTCGGTCGCCGGGAACGTGGCATCGACCGGGACGAGCCCGTCGGTGCTCTGCAGCGCGAGGATGGCCGCGTTCAGATTGCCGGCCGCGGTGGCCGGGTCGTCCGCGTCGACCGCGGCGGAGTCCTCCAGGTAGGGCGCGAGCGCGAGGTAGGCGTCGATGATGTCCCGGCTGCTCGGCGGCGGCAGCGGAACTTCCTCTTCGTCTTCCGCCGTGTCCTCGGCGGCCGGGACGCCCCACTCCAGCGGCGGGCCGTCCGGGTCGAGCCAGGCGAGCAGCTCGACCGCCGGGTCCCCGGCTTCCTGCAGCGGCACGGTCCACGGGTCGCCCCACGCCCCGCTGCCGGCGGGCGGCACCTCGGGCGCCGGGCCGATCCCGACGAACGCCGGGAGGTGGTCGGTGAGCAGCGCCTGCAACGGTTCGCGGGCGGCGTCCAGCAACGGCAGGCCGCTCGCCGAGAGACCGGTGGCGGCGCCGGTGAGCAGCCGCAGCCACTCGCGGAACGCCCCGGCCGGGTTGTCGAGCAGCGAACGCAGGTCGCCCTCGACCGGTAGGGGAAGCGGCGGCAGGTCTGCCGGCAGCCCCACCTCCGCCGGGCGGCCCAGGCCCACCAGGGTCGCGAGCACCACCCCCGAAACGCCGGCCCACGACTCCAGCGCCCGGCCGAGCAGCAGCCGCACGACGCGCCAGAGCGCGTCGGCGTCGATGCCCAGGCCGAGCGCCGGATCGTCCGGTGCCGCGGGATCCGCGGGCAGGCTCAGATCCCCCAACGGTACGGATTCGCCGTCCACGGTGACGGTGAGGTCGCGTACCCGGACGTCTGCGGTCAGCGGCTCGCCGGGTGCCCAGGCGAGCGTGCCGACCAGGCCACTCGCCGACACGAGGGCGGTCGAGGGCGGTGTGATCTCGATGCGGAGCGACTGCCGGCCGAACCAGCCGGCCGGCCGCCCGGCGAGGAGTTCGCTGTCCAGCGCCATCCGCCACGTTTCCGCGCTCGCCCCCAGCCGCAGGCCGAGCCGGGGCCGCGAGTCGTCGTCCCAGAGCGTGAGCGAGAGCGTGGGCTCCGCCTCGCCGGGCGCCGGAAGGTGGGCGAGGGACACCCGCCACGGGTCGTCCCGGGTGCCGCCGCCCTCGACGCCCGGCTCCGGGGTGCCCAGCAGGCGGGACGCCGCGGCGAGCAGCCGCCGCCAGCCGCCGCCGGCCGTGCGCAGCCGTTCGTAGTAGTCGGCGATGGCCCGGGCGGGCGCGGTGGCGAGCAGCCCGGTGTCGACGCTCGGGGACTGGCCGATGCCGATGAGCACGAGCAGGTCGCCGCCCGCGTCGCCGAGTCCCGCCCGGATCGCGTTCTCCAGGGCGGTCCGCGCCGCGGTGGTCAGGGCGTGCGTGTCGGCCAGGTCGAGCACGGGGAACGTGCCGGCGTCGCCGAGGGCCACGTCGGTCAGTTCGAGCAGCGGCGTGGTGGTCGTGCCGTCGTATCGCAGACCCGCGCGTGCCGCCCGGATGTGCAGGTCACCCGACTGGTACAGCATGTCGGCGTTCGAATGCACGGCCAGGTCGAGGCGGTCCAGCAGGGTGGGCGGGCGGTCACCCGCGAGCGGCAGCACGAGCAGCACGGCCTCGCCGGCGAGCGTTTCCCGGACATCGGCGCGCAGGGTCACCAAGAGCTTGTCATCCCGTACGGACACCAGCAGGTCGAGCCGGACCGGGGTTTCCGCCAGGGTGAGCGTGAGCGGGCCGGTGACCGGGGCGTCGAGCAGCGCGCCGAGGTGGGACAGCCACGTGTCCAGCGCGGTCCGGCCGTCGTCGAGACGGGTCGCCGCGAGCCGCCGGAGCCAGCCGCGCACCTCGCCGCCGCCGAAGGGAAACTCCGGCAGGCCGTCGTCGAGGCCGAGAAGCGCGGGCAGGTGCTCGGCGAGTGTCACCACGGCGGGCGGCGCGTCCTGATCTCCGGTGGCGAGGACCGTGGTGAGCAGCGACGCGACCAGGCGGCCGAGGGCGTCCGGCAGGGCGAGCGGATCGAGCTCCAGCGGCGGCCCGGACTCCGGCTCGAAGCGGACCACGAAACGCGTGGCCGACAGCGGCTCCGCGACGAACAGCAGCGACGCGACGATCCGGCCACCGGTGGGCAGGGGTAGGCGTACGCGCAGGGCGAGCGGGGCGTCCCCGGTCGCCGCGGTGGCGGTGGCGATGCTGCCGGTGGCGGCCAGCAGCGGAAGATCCACCGTCACCGCGGCATCCCCGCTGCGCATCTCGGCGGCCAGGCCGAGAGCGGTGCGGCTCCCGGTCTTCCGCACGGTCAGCCACAGCTTGCCGCCGCCGCGGACGACGAGCGGGTGGCGGCGTACCCCATCGACGGGATCCGCGCCGGGAACCAGGGTTTGCAGGGCGTCGAGCAGGGCGGCCCGCTGCCCGGGGTCGGCGACGATGCCGGCGACGGCCCCGGCCGGGTCGGCGAAGAAGTCGCCGTTCAGCTCGGGGGTGCCGGCGTTGGTCCTGGTCAGCAGCCCGAGGGCGAGGCCGACGTCGGTGATCTCGGTGGCCAGCTCGGCGAGGTCCACGCTCACCACCCCGTGAAGGAGCCGGCTTGCGCCGAGAGCTGGTTGTCGCGCAGCCCTCGCAGGACACTGTCGCGATTGGACTTGATGCCCTCGGGGATGAGGCGTTTCGTGAGGAAGCTCTCCCACAGGCGCTGCAACCACTCCTCCCGGAGCTGGCCATTCTCATCGACGGCGTTCCGCCGAGTCGCGGCGATGGCGCGATTGATCGATGTCCGGAGCTTGTTGGGCTGGTTGATGTGCGTGTCGAGGACCAGTGCGGCGGCCCATTCCGACGAGAACAGCTCCTGCATGGTTTTGCTCTCCTTCCGGTTGGGACCTTGGACCTCGAAGGAGTCGGTGATCTGTCGCGTTATTCGTTCGAACCGGAGCGTCCCGTACTGCGCCTGGCTCAGCTGGAAGTCCCGGGAGAGCATCCCCATCAGCCGGACCCGGGCGGACCAGTCCTTGGTCATGACCGTTCTGCCACCGGATCTGCTGGCGCCGAAAAAGCTTCGTCGGCCGCTGCCGGTCGGCAACGTGGTGTTGGCGTGGGTCAGTTCGTCGCCCGGCTTCAGCCTGCGGAAGCTGACGTAGACCGGCCGCCCGAGGGCGAAGGTGTCGCTGTCCGGCCAGGGATTGTTCTTGTCGACCGCGAACGGGCGGTCGCGTTCCTCGGGTTTTTCGAGCTCATCGGAAGTCCGGCTCGGTGAGGTCAGCACGGTGTGCAGGCCGTGCCGCCCGACGTACAGGTCGAAGTGATCGGGTGAGACGGCGCGGAACCGGTGCAGGAAGGTGCTGCCTTCCTCGTTGTCGACCACCGTCCACTGCTGGAACCCGAAGGACAGCAGCCCGCTGTCTCCCGAGCGGCAACTGTCCAGCAGACCCTCGCCCGCGGCGATGTGCAGCGCTACCTTCAGGCGCTCCGCCACCGTCGGCTTGGCGGCGGCTTTGGCCCCGATGTCCGCGTTCAGGAAGACCGCCACCGGGTCCAGCTTCCCGGGGTTGTCAGTGCCCAGGACGCCCTCGAACGGCTCGATCTTCCCGACGTCCACGTCCCGCCCGAACGACATCGTGTGCTGGTTCCGGACCCGTTGCGTCTTGCCGACGAGGGCATCGACGCCGATCATGGACAGGTGCGTGTCCGGGACCCGCAGCTCGATCGGCACGATGCTGGGGCCGACGGGCACCGGGGTGGTCCGCGCTTCCTGGTCGTCGAGGAAGTAGTAGATCGGGTCGTGCCAGGTGCCGTCGGCATCGAGGCGCAGGCCCAGCGCCCTGCCCACTCGTTCGGTGTTGGCCGTTGCCGGGGTCCCGGCCCTCGGGCGCAGCGTGCGCCACAGCCGGCGCAGCACCGCGTTGGTGGCGGTCAGCGCGCCGAGCCGGTTCGCCTGCCAGCCGGACAGCTCACCGACCAGGCCGTCGGCGCAGGCGAGCTCGTTGGCGGTGGGTGCGGTGGCGATGGTGGTGCCGCCGGGGCCGCCGGCGTACTGGCGGAGGGTCTCGATCGCCTCGAACACCGGCTCGAACGGGTTGGCGATGAGATCGCGGGCGAGCTGCTGACCCCGGGCGGCGGCGGAGACGGCCCCGTTCTTCGTGGTCACGTCCTGCGTCACCGAGACGGCGGTGGGGATGGCCAGGTCCTGCACCGGCCTCGCGTCCTCCGACGTGGCTGTCCTCCGGTTGTCGGCCAGCGTCTTGATCTGCGCGATGTTGACGATGAGGAGCTCCGCACCGTCCGGCACCTCGATCGGCAGCGGCAGCACGACGCCGACCTTCCAACGCGCCCGCCCTTCCGTCGTCGAAACCCACGAGTTGTATTCGGTCAGCGCGGACGCGACCGTGTCGGGAGTCAGCGCCGGGCTGGCCACCTTGTTGAACAGCGGCGTGAGGATCTGGGCGACGCCTTGGATGGTGGAACCCGGTCCCATGACGACGGACAGCCGCTCCAGGCCGGTCTTCTCCAGGCTGCGGTCGTTGCCGTCGGGGTAGGTCAGGGTGCCGGCCCGCACCTCCCAGACCTTCGTCGGGTCGAGCGGGCTCTTCATGAAGTCGGTCTGCTCGGTGCTGAACCGGGCCAGGAGGAAGTTGGGCCCCTCGTTCGGAGGCTTCGAGGGCGGGGCCGGGGTGTTCTTGGACTTCACCTTCTTAACGGTGGTGTCCTTGGCCTTCTTCTTGCCCTTGTCCTTCTTGGTGTCGCGGGGTGCCGCCTCGAGCGCGATCGTGGTATCCATCCCAGCACCTTCCGGCCGGGCGGATGCCGGCGCAGGCGCAGCTCATCACCACGTCCTGAAACGGTCCTGAAGCGGCGCTGAATCGTCACCGGAGTTGGCCGGCCGCCAGGCCGCTCTGTACCTGGCGGTGCAGCGCCAGGTAGCCGATGAGCACCGGGAGCATCGCGATCGTCATGCCGGCGAAGAGCCCGCTGTAGTCGCCGCGGTACCCCTCGTTCACGGCGAGCGCGGTCAGCCCCTGCGCCAGCACCCACCGCCGCTCGGCGCCCTCGCCCTGCATCAGCACGATCGGCAGCACGTACTGGTTCCATTGGAAGAGGAAGGTGAAGATGCCCACGCTGACCAGTCCGGGGCGGGCCATCGGCAGCATCACCTGAAGGAACAGCCGGAAGTGCCCGCACCCGTCGACCATCGCGGCCTCGGCGACGGAGGTGGGCAGGGTGCGGAAGAACGCGGTCAGGAAGAAGACCGTGAACGGCAGCGAGTAGGCCGCGTACACGAGGATGAGGCCCGGTAGCGTGCCCAGCAGGCCGAGGTTGCGCACCACGAAGAAGAGCGGCACGAGCGCCAGGAAGACCGGGAACATCATGCCGCCCACGAACGCGAAATACACGATCCGCCGGCCGCGGAACCGGTAGCGGGCCAACACGTACGCGGCCATCGCGCCGAGCAGCATGGTGAGCACCAGCGCGCCGGTCACCACGATCGCGCTGTTGAGGAAGTACCGGCCGATGTGCGCCTCGTTCCAGGCGCGGGCCCAGTTCTCCCAGCGGACCCGCGCCGGCAGCCCCCAGGGGTCGGTGAGGATCTCGGTGTCGCTCTTGAACGAGCTGAGCACCGCCCAGAGCAACGGCAGCGTGGTCAGCAGCGCCCAGCCGACCAGGAAGCCGTGCGCGAGGACCGGAAACGCGCGGTCGCCGCCGGAGGTCCGCCGCACCTACATCTCCACCCGGTCGCGCCGGGTCACCCGCAGGAACACCGCCGCGACCGACAGCGTCAGGAAGAACATCGCCACCCCGATGGCCGACGCGTAGCCGAACTGCGAGTCGGTGAACGCCGTGTTGTAGAGCCGCAGGCCCACCACGTCGGACGAGTAGCCGGGGCCGCCGTTGGTGACGATCTGCGCCACGGCGAAGCCGTCGATCGCGAGGATCGCCAGGTAGACCCAGGCCACCTGGATGGTGTCCCAGAGCAGCGGGACGGTGACCCGGAACAGGGTGCAGGCCCGGGTCGCGCCGTCGAGCAGGGCCGCCTCGTAGATGTCGCGGGGCACGGACTGCATCGCGGCGCTGAACAACACCACGTAGAACCCCACGTTGCTCCAGAGCAGGACCAGCGCGAGGCACCAGAACGCGAACCGCGGATCACCCAGCCAGGGCCGGGCCAGCGCGTCCAGCCCCACCGCGCGCAGGGCGCCGTTGATCAGCCCGCTGTTCGGCGCGTACATCTCCTTCCACAGCACGCCGACGATCGCCACCGACAGCACCTGCGGGAAGAAGTAGACGACGCGGTAGACGGCCGCGCCGCGTACCCCGTGCACGCCCACCCGGTCCCGCCGGCCGCCGACGCTGATCATCGACGCCAGGAACAGGCCGAGCAGGATCGTCACCACCGGCAGCAGCGCCAGCAGCAACGCGTTGTGCCGCAACGCGTTCCAGAAGGTGCCGTCGCCGAGCAGGCGCCGGAAGTTGTCCAGGCCGACGAACTCGTACTCCGGCGACAAGCCGCCCCAGTCCGTCGCCGAGATCTGGAACGCCTGCGCGTACGGCGAGACCACGAAGATGCCGTAGAGCAGCAGCGGCGGGATCAGGAAGGCGGCGATGAACAGCCGCTTGCCGCGCATCGTCAGGCCCGCTTGTATTTTTTGATCGATGGGTCCTTGGCGATCCCGTCGGCCGCCTGCTGGCACTGCTCGACCCACTGCGCGGCGTTGATGCGCTTGCTGAACAGGTCGGCGCAGGCCGCGTCGACCAGCGTGCGCTCCAGCTTGCGGTAGTACGAGTTGTAGAGCCACGTGAAGGTGTTGGCACCGGCGGCGTCGATCAGCTTGGTGACCGAGGCGAGGCCCGGCGACAGCTCGAGGCCGGTGCCGGAGCCGGCGACGCACGCGAGGCTGCTGGTCTTGCGGGTGAAGTCCGAGGCGCCCTGGTGCGACAGCATGACCCGCAGGTACTCCAGCCCGCCGCGCAGGTTTCCCGCCTTGGCCGGCACCACGAACGGCTCGCTGCCGGCGCCCCGGAACGCCTCGAACGGCAGCTTGTCGCCGGATGTGAGGCTGGGCGTGGGCCCTACGGCCATCCGGAAGCCGGGCGGGGTGACCGCCTTCTGCTCGTTCTCCAGCCAGGAACCGCAGGAGATGAAGGCGGCCTTGCCGCGGGACCACTCGGTCTGCGACTGGATGTGGTCCATGCCGGCGGCGCCGGACTGCAGGAATCCGTCGACGGCCAACTGGTAGTAGGCGTCGGCGGCGGCCCTGACCGCCTCGTGCCGCCAGGCGTCGGGCTCCAGGTTGTCGATCGCCTTGAGCACGTCGACGCCGCCGAGCTTGGCGGCCGCCGAGAGGATCGGCCAGCTCATGTAGCGGGAGTGCTTGCCCTGGTATGTCCATGGGGCGATGCCCGCGGCCTTGATCCGCCGGCACAGCGCGATCATCTCGTCCCAGGTCTTCGGATACTGCCAGCCGCGCGCGGTGAACAGCTTCTCCGAATACCAGATGCCGTAGGTGGTGTAGGCGTAGTTGAGGGACAGGAACCTGCCGTCGTAGGAGCCGGCGTCGACGATCCCGGCCCGCAGCGTGTCCCTGACCGTCACCTTGGGATCGTCGAGGCTGGGCGCGGCGAGCAGGTCGCCGAGGTCGGCCAGCGCGCCCTGGGAGACCAGCCCGTTGAAGTCGATCTGGCTGCCGCCGGAGTTGTTCACCACGTCCGGCGGGTCACCGGCCACGAACCGCGGCTGCAACGTCTCGGCGATCTGCTGGGTGGCCGAGTGCTTGATCGATGCCTGGGGATACCGCTGCCGGTACATCGCCTCGTGCGCCTTGGCGTACTCCTCACCCAGGCCGCCGTTGAAGATGACGACCTCAAGGGGTGCGTCCTGCTTGACGCCCAGCGGGTTGGCGGCGCTCGCCTCGCCCTTCGCGGCGTCCTTGTCGCTGGCGCCGCCCATCGCGCAGCCGGCGAGCGCGCTCGTGCCGGCGAGGGCGCCCACCGCCGCCGCGCCGTGCAGCAGCCCGCGCCGACTGATCGTCTGTGCCATGTCGTTGCTCCCAACATCAACAACTTTCAATGCACCAGTCCGTAGGATGAATGTTTCCTTCGTAGGTTTCAAGACAGTGGAAACTTATTGCCAGAATTCGGTTACCCGAGTACCTTCGGGTGCCATGCGAACGCGTCCGCTCGCTTGGTTCCTGGCCCTTGCGGTCCTGGTCGCCCTGGGTGCACCGCTCCCGGGCGCCCCGGCCGCCGCCGCGCGTTCCGCACCGTCGCCGGCCGACCGGCTGCTGGCCCGGATGACGCTCCCGCAGAAGGTCGGCCAGCTCTTCACCACCTACGCCTACGGCAGCGACGCGACGGCGCCGACGGCCGCGGACGCCGCCGCGAACCGGAACCTCTACGGGGTGGACACCCCGGCGCAGGTGGTCGCGAAATACCACCTCGGCGGCGTCATCTACTTCGCCTGGACCAACAGCCTCCAGTCGCCGCGCCAGCTCGCCGGGCTCGGCAACGGGCTCCAGGCTGCCGCGACCGCCACCGGTGCGGGCGTCCCGTTGATGATCTCCACCGATCAGGAGCACGGCGTGGTGTCCCGGATGCCGGCGCCGGCCACCCAGTTCCCGGGCGGCATGGCGCTGGGCGCCGGCGGCAGCGTGCCCGACGCGTTCCGCACGGGTCAGGTCACCGGCCGGGAGTTGCACGCGGTGGGCATCGGCCAGGCGTGGGCGCCGGTGGCCGACGTCAACGTCAACGCGGCCAACCCCGTCATCGGCGTACGCTCGTTCGGCAGCGACCCGGCACTGGCCGCCCGCCTCACCGCCGGCCAGGTGCTGGGGTTGCAACGCGGCGCGAACACGTCGGCGGCCGCGAAGCACTTCCCCGGTCACGGCGACACGAGCACCGACAGCCACACCGGGCTGCCGGTCATCAACCACACCCGGGACGAATGGTCCCGCCTCGACGCGCCGCCGTTCCGCGCCGCGGTCGCGGCCGGGGTGGACGCCATCATGAGCGCGCACATCGTGGTGCCGGCGCTCGACCCCTCCGGCGACCCCGCCACGCTGTCGCGGCCGATCATCACCGGTCTGCTCCGCGGTGAGCTGGGCTACCAGGGTGTGGTGGTCACCGACTCGCTGGCAATGGCCGGCGTGCGGCAGAAGTACGGCGACGACCGGGTGCCGGTGCTGGCGCTCAAGGCGGGCGTCGACATGCTGCTGATGCCGCCGGAGTTCGACGTGGCGTTCAACGCGGTGCTCGGTGCCGTGGCCTCCGGCGAGCTCAGCGAGGCCCGCATCGACGAGTCGGTGCGCCGGATCCTGCGGCTCAAGCAGAAGCGCGGCCTGCTGTCCTGGACGCCGCTCGACCCGGCCGTCGCCGAGCGCGTCGTCGGCCGGGCGTCGCACCAGCGGGTGGCGCAGGACGTCACCGACCGCACGGTCACGGCGATCCGCAACGACGCGGGTCTGCTGCCCTACGCCGGCGCCGGCAGGTCCGTGCTCGTCGCCGGATGGAATTCCAGCACCTATCAGAACGTGCCGGCCCTCGCCGCCTCGCTGACCGCTCGGGGGGCCAGCGCGACGGCACTCGCCACCAACCTGCCCACCGACGCGAAGATCACCGAGGCGGTCGCCGCGGCCGGCACGCATGACCTCACCGTGGTGCTCACGTCGAAGGCGTGGGACACGGCGGTCAGCGATCCGGGCGGCCGCCAGCGGGCGCTGGTCCGGGCACTGGTGGCGACGGGGCGCCCGGTCGTGGTGGTCGCGGTGCGCGATCCGTACGACATCGCCCACCTGCCGGGCGTCACCACCTACCTGGCGACCTACAGCTACACGGCGGTCGCGATGGAGTCGCTGGCGCGGGTGCTGGTGGGCGTCAAGGCACCGCGCGGGAAGCTGCCGGTCGCGATCCCCGCGGCGGACTCGTCCGCCGACCTGTACCCGCTCGGCCATGGTCTGCGATGGGCCGTCCGATGAGCGGACCGGGCAGGCGCCGCTGCCTGCGCTATTCCAGGCTGGGCTCGTGATCACGCTCGGCATGCGCGCCGCCGGTCAGTCGCGCGTGCACGGCCTCCGGCACCGGGCCGCCGGTGAGCCGGGCGACCGCCATCGCGGCCGCGCCGCCGGCACCGTCGACCGCCTCGCGGGGCTCGGCGCCGGTCCGGGCCACGACGCCGGCCCGTACGGCGCGAGCGACCGGCCCGGGCGACAGCAGCACCGACCCGGCCAGCACCACGGCGCCGCCGGCCGGCGGCTCCACGGTGTCGAAGGTGTGCAGCAGCTTCGCGACGGCGGCGCCGGTGATCCGGCGCGCAACGGGGTCACCCGCGTCGGCGACGGCGCTCACCGCCGGCGCCAGCTGACCCAGCGCCGCCGGCGTTCGGGCGAAGCCGGCCGCGAGCAGGGCCTGTGCGAGGTCCTCGCGTTCCGCGCGGGTCAGCGCATCCGGCTCGCCGGCGGGACGGTCGGCCGTCAGCCACTCGCACGCCGCGCCCACCAGCGCGGTCGGCTCGCCGCGGCCGTCCAGCGCCGCGAGCACCGCGCGCAGCGCCCGGATGCCGATCCAGACCGCCGAGCCCTCGTCGCCGAGCAGCCACCCGTAGCCGTCGCAGCGGCGCTCGGGCACGCCGCCGGCGAACCGCGCGGCCAGCGCGCCGGTGCCGGCGAGCAGGAGCACGCCGTCGGGGCCGGCGGTGCCCGCGGCGAACGCCACCTCCAGGTCGGTCACCGCGACGATCTCGCCGGTCAGCCCGGCCCGGGTCCAGGCCCGCGCCGCGGCGGTCCGGAACACCCGCTGGCCGGCGCCGGCCGACCCGGCGGCGCCGAGCACGCCCAGCCGCACTGTCGCCCGGTCCGCCGTGGACAGCGCGGCTTCGAGCGCGGCGCCGATCGTCTCGGCCAGCTCGCCGCCGCTGCTGTTCTGGTTCGCGCCGCCGGCCGCGCCCCGGCCCACCACGACGCCGTCGAGCGTGGCCAGCACGCACCGGGTGGTCGTGGCGCCCGCGTCGACTCCCACTACCAACGTTCGGCTCATAGTCGGGTCACCGTACCGGGTGCCGGTCCCAGCGAAGGAAACCCTCGTAGATGACAGGCAGCAGGAGGCGCAGCGCGCCGCGCACCCCCGGGTCGGCCGAGCCGGCCGCGGATCCCACGGTCGCCGACCGCTCACCCACGACGGTACGCACGCGCGGGCTCCTGCCCTCGCTGTCGCCGGCCGGGCAACGAGTGGCCAGGGTCGTCATCGAGGAGGCGGCCACCGCGGCCCGGCTCACGATCAGCGAGCTCGCCGAGCGCGCCGGGTCCTCCGAGGCCACGGTGATCAGGTTCTGCCGGACGCTGGGCTTCGGGGGCTACTCCGAGCTGCGGCTCACGCTCGCCGCCGAGGCCGGCCGGGCGTACGAGGCCGCGACCGCCGGCGAGCCGGTCGGCAGCGACATCGGCGAGACCGACGGGCTCGCCGAGGTGGTCAAGAAGATCGCCTTCGCCGACGCGCGCGCGGTCGAGGAAACCGCCGCGCAGATAGACATCGCGGTGCTGGCGCAGGTGGTCGACCTCGTGGTGAGCGCGCGGCGGGTGAACATCTGCGGTGTCGGCGCGAGCGCCTTCGTCGCCGCCGACTTCCAGCAGAAGCTGCATCGCATCGGCCGCATCGCGTACGCGTGGAGCGACATGCACATGGCACTGACCAGCGCGGCCCTGCTCGACCAGCGCGACGTGGCGTTCGGCATCTCGCACACCGGTACGACGACGGACACCATCGAGGCGCTCGCCGAGGCCGGCCGGCGCGGTGCGCACACCGTCGCCCTGACGAACTTCCCCAGGTCGCCGATCACCCGGGTGGCCGACCTGGTGCTCACGACGGCGGCCCGGGAGACGACGTTCCGGTCCGGCGCGATGGCCAGCCGGCTCGCCCAACTGACTGTCATCGACTGCGTGTTCGTGGGCGTCGTCCAACGGACCTACCTGGAGACGAAGGCGGCGCTCGACGCCACCTACGAGGCGATAAGGGGCCGGCGGGTCGTGCCCGACCGGTGGCGCGGGTGAGGGCCGTGGACGGCGCGCGGCTGGCGCGGACCGAGGAACGCAACCCGCGCAGCACCTCGATCGACCGGATGTCCACCATCGACCTGCTCCGGGTCATCAACACCGAGGATCACGGCGTGCCGGCCGCGGTGGCCGACGTCCTGCCGGACCTCGCGATCGCGGTCGATCTCGCGGTCGAGGCGCTTTCCGGCGGCCGGCGGATCCACTACGTCGGCGCGGGCACCTCGGGGCGGATCGCCGTCCTGGACGCGGCGGAGCTGATACCCACGTTCGGGCTGGAGCCGGGCCGGGTGGTGGCGCACATCGCCGGCGGCACGCAGGCGCTCACCAACCCCTCGGAGGATGCCGAGGACGACGAGGGCGCCGGGGTGGCGGCGGTCGGCGGCGTCGTCGCCGGCGACCTCGTGGTCGGGTTGACGGCCAGCGGGCGCACCCCGTACGTCCGGGCCGCGCTGGCCGTGGCTCGCGCGAAGGGAGCGTGCACCGTGCTGGTGTCGGCGAACCCGGCGTCGCCGATCGCCGCCGCCGTGGACGTGCACGTGGCACCGGACACCGGGCCGGAGGTCCTCACCGGATCCACCCGGATGAAGGCCGGCACCGCGCAGAAGCTCGTGCTGAACGCGTTCTCCACGGCGACGATGGTGCGGCTGGGCCGCACCTACTCCAACCTCATGACCGACATGCTCGCCAGCAACGACAAGCTGCGCGACCGCCAGCTGCGCATCCTGGCCGAGGCCACGGGCGCCGACCTCGACCGCTGCCGGCAGGCCTTCCGGGTGGCCGGCGGCGACGCGAAGGTGGCGCTGGTGACGCTGATCGCGGGCACGGGCGTCGAGCGCGCCCGGCAGGTGCTGGCCGAGGCCCGCGGCCACGTCCACGTGGCCCTGCGCCTACTCGGCCCTGCGCCTACTCGCTGATATCGGGTAGCCCCGTTCCGTAGCTATGAATGGCTATCATCATCGCTTCGATGTGGATCAGTCACGGGGATCGGGGCGCGCATGGCAGCGGAGTTCAAGCCACCTGTCTTCCCAGGGGTCCACGAGCTGCTGAAGCTGGTGCTCACGCTGCGGAAACGTCCGCCTTTCCTGCCCCGGGTGTCGAGCATGGCGGTGCACGGCGACATCCCCCTGCCGCTCATCCGTCTGGTCGGGCCGGAGGAATCGGTGCACGGATTCCTCCGGGGATTCCGCGATCTGCTGGAAAAGGCGGAGCCGCGGACGCCCTATGTGCTCCTGGACGCCGCGACCGCTGTCCTCGTCTCGCCGACCGCATCCGAACCTCCCAAGCTGATATTGCTTGACCAGCTGTGTCAGCACCTCCAGGAGGACCGGTTCTCCGCCCGGCCCAACAGCTTCCGCCGGTACCGCGTCGCCAAGTTCCTCACCCGCCAGACGCTCACCCCATCCCGCAACCGCGACCCCCAGTCGGAGATCGTCGCGCTGCTCCGGAAATGGCGTGGCCAATCGCCCTCCATCCAGGAGGCCGCACAGACCCAGGTGTCCGCCCAGGGCGACAACGGGCCCAATACCCTCGGCCTCAGCGGGGTGCTCTGGTTCGTCCGGCTCCTGATCCTCAAGTGGCTCGGCCGCCGCTCGTACGGCATCGTGCCGGAGGCCCGGTGGTTCATGCGGGGCCAGACCTTCATGGTGCCGCAGCACTCCTCCGACTTCTTCGGCTTCGCGGAACGCCTCACCGCCGACCGGCTCGACGAGCAGAACGCCGGACAGCTTCACAAGCTGCTCGTGCACGCGTTCCTGGAAGATCTGCGGCAGGCGTACCGGCGGCGGCGGTTGTCGGTGCTGCCCCGGCGCCGGGGGTGGCGGCGCACGGCGTACGTACCGGTGCTGATCGACCACGCGAGCGAGGAGAACGGCGGCCTCCCGCTGCTGCGCCTGATCAACGATGTCCGCAACGAGACCGGAAAAGTGGATCCCCTGCTGGTCATCGCCGGGTGCCGCGACGAGCCCGGTATCGACCGGCCCGAGGAGGTGGAGCTGTTCGCCGCGGCCAGCGCCACCGCCTACAGCACCTGGAAGCGCGAGCTTCCCGTCCAGCGGCAGAGACTCGCGGCCGACGCCCGGTTCCTCACCATCCACCTGCCCGAGCCGCTGCAGCCGGGAGAGATCGCCCGGACCTCCGGCGAGGACCCCGACGCCTGGGCCGACCTGGACCTCGACCCGGGTAAGCCCTCCGTGCTGGCCCGGCGCGGCGTGCTCGAAGTGATCCTGGTGGCCTGCCTGGTCGCGGTCGCGGCGCTGCCCGCCGCCCGGTTGCAGGACTACTGGCAGGCCGGCTGCTCCTACCTGAACGCGAGACCCGATGCCGGCATCGACGTGCGGCTGGCCGAAATCGCGCCCGGCGACGAGCAATGCGTCGGCTACAGCGACAACGACAGCCAGATCTTCGGCACCAACGACCGGCTCGAGGCCGCCCAGCGCGAGATCTTCCGGCTCAACGCCGAGGCGGCCGGGATCCACGACACGCATCGGAACCGGCCACTGATCAGCATCATCTACTTCGGCGGCCTCACCCATGCCGGCGCCGACCTCGAAACCGACGACGCGGTCGCCGAGGAGCTGATCGGGTTGGCGATCGTGCAGCGGCAGCAGAACATCTCGGTGACCGGCGAGCACGACCCCCTGCTCCGGGTGATCATCGCGAACGGCGGCCGCGAGATGGCCGCGGCCGACCGGGTCGCCCGGGACATGCTGATCCCGTTGGCCGAGCGGGACGCGAGCATCAAGGCCGTGGTCGGTTTGGACCGTACGGTGCAGACGACCCGGCGCGCCATCGCCGACCTGGGACGGGCGGCCGTGCCGACGATCGGTACCACGCTGACCGGCTCCGGGCTGGCCGAGACCTCGAAGTTCTACTTCCAGATGGTGTCCGGCAATCCGCAACAGGCCCAGCTGGTGGCCGGCTACCTGAACCAGCTCAAGGACCCGCCGGTCGACCTGCTCACCATCGTCCGCCCCGAGCGCGCCGAGCAGCCCGACGACTACGTCGAAACCCTGGTGACCGAGGTCAGCAAGGCCGTCGACAGCCTCACCGCGGTCGAGGTCGAGGTCGTCACCCTGCCCGGCGGGGATGTCCTGAAGCCCTGCACCAAGCCCGATCCCCGGGCGCCCGGCGAGCGCCGGATGTACTTCTACGCCGGCCGGGAGACGGGCTATTCGAGCTTCCTGCAGAACATCAAGGAGGACTGCGCGGTGCAGACTCCGCCGCGGATCGTCGCCGACGACGCGATCGAGCGGATAGTCGCTCAGCCCTCCTTCCGGCAGCAGAGCTTCGTGGCCGAGATGAACCTGGACTACGTCGCGCTCGGCAGCCTGGTCGTCCTCGCCGGTCGCAGTTGCGCCGAGAACCGGACCCCCGCGCCGCCGCTGTCCGACAAGGGGCCGCTGGTGGAGTTCTGCGCCGGCTACTACGACCTGATCCACGACCAGGCGTCCGAACTGTACGGCGAGGCGTGGGCGGTGCCGTCGTACCCGGGCGAACGGGTGGGCATCGCCTTCGACGCGGCCGACATGGTTGTCACCGCGGCCCGGCAGGCCGGCCCCGAAGCGTGGAACCGGGCCTGGCTGGCGCAGCTGTTCCGCGATCGCGAGTTCGCCCACGTGGGCGCGAGTGGGCGAATCACGTTCGCGGACTCGAGGGTGGGCGCGACCCGGAATACCGCGATCCTGCGGTTGCCGACACCGGCCAGCGCGAAGGAAGCGGCGAACACCGCGCCGCATTGCTTGTTCCTGATCGGGGAGCTGTACGGGAAGGAGGGGGTCACGCCGCAGGACAGCAACGGCTGCCCCAAGGGCTAGCACCGGGATCAATCGAGCAGCGTGGTGATGGTGTCGGCGTCCGCGGGCCGGGTGTAGTGCTGTCCCTGGCCGTGGTCGCAGCCGAGCTCGTGCAGGAGGTGCTCGTGTGCGGGTGTTTCGATGCCGTCGCTGGTGACGCTGATGTCGAGGTGGTGGCACAGCCAGATGAGGGTGTGCAGCACGGCGCGGCGGGCGTGGTCGTCGGGGTGGCGCGGCAGCAGGTCGGCGGCGAGCTTGACGGCGGTGATGGGCAGATCGGGCAGGCTGGCGAAGGTGGCGTAGCCGGCGCCGAAGTCGTCGATGGCCAGCCGGATCCCCAGCCCGGCGAGGCGGTGCAGCACGTCGTGGTGGGCGCCGACGGCGGCGGACTCGGTGATCTCGAGTTGCAGGTTCTCGGCCGGTAGCCCGCTGGAGCGCAGGACGGCGTCGACGTCGGCGACCAGGCCGGGGTCGGCGAGCTGCCGCGGGGACAGGTTGACGCTCACGATCAGGCCGGGATGTCGGGCCCGCCAGCGGGCGCCGTGGGTGCAGGCCTGCACGAGCAGGTGGTGGCCCAGCGGGTGGATGAGGCCGGTCTGTTCGGCCAGGCCGATGAAGTGCCGCGGGCTGAGCACACCGTCGGGACGGTGCCAGCGGGGGAGGGCTTCCACGCCGATGATGCGCCGGTCGTCGAGGCGGTACAGCGGCTGGAAGTGCGTCACGAACTCGCCGCGTTCCAGGGCGGCGGGCATCGCCGCGGCCAGCCGGTGCCGGTACAGGTCGCTCGCGGCGCGGCCGGGGTCGAACACGGCCAGGTCGCGGTGGTCCTGGCGGGCGCTGTGCAGGGCCAGGTGAGCGTCGCGCAGCCATCCGTCGGGTTGGGTCCGGGCTACCGAGCCCTCCAGGACGCCGGCGGTGCAGGTGAGGCGAAGGTCGTGGTCGTCGACCCTGATCGGTGTCCGCAGCAGCTGCCGGGCCTGGTCGGCGATCTTGACGACCTCGTCGACGGTGGTCGTGCCGGTCAGCACGAACACGAACTGGTCGTCGGCCGGGTGCGCGACGATGTGGTCGTTCTCGGCGGCGAGGAGGCGCAGGCGGGCGGCGACGGCGCGCAGCAGCCGGTCGCCGTGCTCGTGGCTGAGGGCGTCGTTGATCTCGGTGAACCGGTCGATGGCGAGCAGGCACACCCCGATCCGGTCGGCGTGTCGACGCCCGGCGAGGGCGGCGAGGTCCTCGCGCAGCCCGGCGCGGTTGCGCAGCCCGGTCCGCGGGTCGTGCAGCAGCGAGTGGCGCAGCTGTTCCTGCAGCCCGGTCAGCTCGGCGTGCCAGTGGGTGCGGTACGCGGCGTTGATCTGCTCCGCGGCGGCGACGGCGGCGTGCCGTTGCGCGCCGGCGAACCCGGTCGCGAGGTGGGCGAGCAGGTCCCGTATTCGCGCGTCGTGCTTCCGGCCGGACGTGCCCAGCAGGTGCGGCAGGTGCTCGCCCAGCAGGGTGAGGGTGGTGCCGAGGACCTCCGGTGCCGTCATCCGCCACCGCACCAGCTGGGCGCCGAACCGGTCACCGATGCCCGGATCGAACGGCTCCGCCGTGACGGCTGCGACGATCTGTGCCAGCAGGTCCTGCAGGGCGAGGCGGGCCCGCGCCCGCGGGCCGGGCACGAAAGCGCCGCTCATGACGCCCTGTAGCCAGAGCCGGGCCAGCGTGGCCACCGCATCACCTTCAGTGCCGCGGCAGGCGTCAGGGTCCCCCATGTGCGTCGTTCCCCTCATGGACGTAACGCCGGGCATCCTTTATGTCGGCCGCAGGATTATGGACATCGTTGCCGGTCATTTGCCACTCACACGCAGGCGGGATTCCCACCACGCGGCAGCCGGGATTACTTGACGCAATGCCCAGGTCGCAGCCCAAGACGGTGTGGTCGTCCTGGGCATCCGGACGGCCCAGGACGGTGCCCCAACCGCGAAAACGGGCCGGCTCAGATCACCCGTTCGGGTCGTCTCGCCGGCCGGGGCGGCTACCGCTTGCGGGCGACAGCAACCAAACTGGCCTGCTGGGCGGGGTCGTCGGTCTCGTCCGGTTCGGGGCGCCAACCGGTAGCGGCGACCAGGCCCGGCTCCACGAGGTCGAACCGCTTGTCGATCAGCGCCGCCACCTCGTCACGACTGCGGATGGTGCCCGGCGTCGGGGTGCGCTCGTACAGTTTGCGGACGGCCTCCTGCGCCGCGCGTCCCTGCTCGGTGTTCGCCGGCACCGCGTGCGAGAGGACCAGGTAGCTGCCCGGCACGAGCACGTCGGCGATCCGGGAGATGATCGCGGTCGGCTGGTCGCTGTCGGGGATGAAATGCAACACGGCCAGCAGCAGGACGGCGATCGGCTGGGAGAAGTCCAGCAGCTCCTGGACCTGCCGGTGATACAGGATCGCGTCCGGATCCCGCAGATCCGCCTCGATCGCGCGGGTCAGCCGGTTGCCGGACAGCAGGGCCCGGCTCTGCTGCACCGCGATCGGATCCTTGTCGACGTAGACCACCCGGGCCCGCGGATCCGCGTCCTGCGCGACCTCGTGCACGTTGCCCAGCGTCGGAATCCCGGAACCGATGTCCAGGAACTGGGTGACGCCGACGGCGACCAGCTCCCGGACCGCGCGCCCGAGGAACGCACGGTTCGTGCGGGCCATCGCCGCCGCGTCCGGCATCATCTTCGCCGCTTGGTCCCAGAATGCGCGGTCCACCGCGAAGTTGTGCACTCCGCCGAGCGCGTAGTCGTACACCCGGGATGCGTCCGGCACCGTGACGTCGACACCATCCGGCACCCAGTCATAGGAATCCGTCATCGCACGCAACCTCCTACCGCTGGCTCGTACACCGTAACGAGCGGCGGCCGACACACGTTGGTAACGAAACGGTAACGAAGCCTTCTCCTGGGGAGATGTGAGCGGTCACACTCCATGTGACCGCTCACATTGAAGATCGTCTCTGCATGCTCCGCGCGATGCCCCGCCGCTCCGCGCGTCAGCAGCGACCTTTCCGAGAGGAAGCGACGGTATGAGATCAAGATCGAGGCTGACGGCGATGTGCGGTGCGGCATTGCTGGTCGCCGCGCTGGCGACGGCCCTGCCGGCCGGACCGGCCAGTGCCGCGCCGTCGCAGCTCACGGTGGATCTGTCGGCGAACACGGGCGCGCTGCGGTACGGCGCGACCGGCTTCCTGTACGGCCTCGGCGACGAGGGAATTCCGAACGAGACCATGCTGAGCGCGCTCCGGCCGCAGGTCGCCGCCCAGAAGGCGCCGGACGGCCTGCAGCACCCGAACGGGGACGCGCTGCGGGTGGCGCCGATGTTCAAGCGGGCCGGCGGCCGCCACATCGAGATCTACCTGCAGGACGTCTATCCGAACTGGCCGTACGACAACCTGGGGATCGCCGACTACCTGGGCAAGGTGGACACCATCGCCCGCAAGGTGGTCGCCGACCCCAACCGCGGCTTCTTCGTGTACGTGCCGTTCAACGAGCCGGACGGGATCTGGTACGGCGGCCAGCTCACCGGCCGGTTCCTGACCGACTGGCGGACGGTGGTTCAGCGGATCAAGTCGATCGATCCGAGTGCGCGCATCGCCGGGCCGGGCTTCACCCACTACCTGCCGACCGAGCTGCGCGCGTTCATGACGTTCGCGCGGGACAACAACGTGCTGCCCGACATGGTCACCTGGCACGAGCTGGGCGACGACTTCTTCGCCAACTGGGACAGCCACTACAACAACTACCGGCAGATCGAGCGGGACCTCGGCATCGGCACCCGCCCGATCACCATCGACGAGTACGCCCGGCAGAGCGGCGATCTCGGCGTGCCGGGCAACCTGGTGCAGTACGTGGCCAAGTTCGAGGCCAGCAAGGTCGACGCCTGCCTGGCCTACTGGACCACCGCGGGCGGGCTCAACGACCTGGTGACCCGCAACAACCAGGCCACCGGCGGCTGGTGGCTGTACAAGTGGTACGGCGAGCTGACCGGCAACACGGTCGCCGTCACGCCGCCGGCGGCGGGCGGCTCGCTGCAAGGCCTGGCCGCCGTGGACGCGGGCAAGCAGCAGGCGCGGGTCGTCTTCGGCGGCAACAACCCGGTCACCGGCAGCTACGACACCAACGTCGTCGTCCGGGGCCTGGGGTCGGCGCCGTTCCTCGGCGGCACCGTGCACGCCACCGTGTGGGGTGTGGACAGCTCGGGCCTGAACCCGTCGACCGGGCCGTTCCTGGTGACCGAGGGCGACTACACCGCGAGCGGCGGGCAGCTCACCGTCCCGCTCACCGGGCTACGCGGCTCGGCCGCCTACCACGTGATCATCACGCCGAACAAGGACCTGTCCGCCGCCGGTGGCGCGTCCCGCTACCAGGCCGAATACGCGCGCCTCGACGGCGGGGCCCGGGTCACCTACGGCAGCAACACCGGCTATTCCGGCACCTACTTCACCGAGGGATACGGTGCCAGCAGCACCGCCAGCACGAAGTTCGTGGTGACGGTCCCGTCGGACGGCTACTACAACGTCGGCCTGCGCTATTCGGCCGGCCCGTACTCCGGCGCCCCGGCCAACCGGTCGATCCGGCTGCGGCTCAACGGCGCCGATCTGATCGACCTGGCGCTGCCCGGCACCGCGGACTGGAACACCTGGAACACCGCGACCACCAAGGTGTTCCTGCCGGCCGGCATCAGCCGGCTGGAGGCCAACGCGTACGCCGGTGACGATCGCGACGCGGTCAACCTCGACTACGTCGACGTCGCGGCCGCCAGCGGCACGATCACCTCGTACGAGGCCGAAGCGAGCGGGAACACCCTGTCCGGAACGGCCGTGCGGGGCAGCAACTCCGGCGCCTCCGGCGGCCAGCAGGTCGGGTTCGTCGGCGCGGGAGCCGGCAACACCCTGCGGTTCAACAACGTCACCGTACCCACCGCGGGCCGCTACCGGATGGTCGTCGCCTACGCCAACGCCGAGGTGGTCGGCGATCACCAGTACAACAACAACATCGTCGACCGGGGCGCCGACATCAGCGTCAACGGCGGAGCCGCACGGCGAACCTACTTCCGCAACACGCTGAGCTGGACGACCTTCCGCACCACGGTGGTCGACGTGGACCTCGCCGCGGGAGCCAACACCATCACCTTCGGCAACTCCACCGCCTACGCACCGGACCTCGACCTCATCCGGATAGCCACCCCGATCGGCTAGCTGAACTACTCCAACGGCGGGCGGGGTCACCAACCCTGGCCCGACGTTGTTGCGCGCGGGTGCGGAGCGGACCGCGCCGCAAGTTCCGCACCGGGCCGCCGGCCCCAGTTCGACATTGATGCGTGCGGGCGTCGCAGGTGTCAGTCGGGCAGCGCGCCCTCCGGCTGGGCGGGCGGGCGGCGGCGTGCCCAGTGGGGAGCCAGCGCGGCGTCCAGCAGGACGGCGGCCGTGGTGACGGTGGCGGCCAGGACCAGCGGCGCACCCATGTCGTAGCCGGGCACCATCGCCGCCCAGAACGGGCCCCCGCCTGTCGCGATCTCGTAGGGAAGGACGATGGCGGCAATGACCACGCCGGGGCCGAACAGGAACACCGTTACGCCGGCCAGTACCGCCGTCCGCGTCGCGGCGGCCGGTGAGGCCGCGGTGCGCCGGCTTACCCAGCCGGTGAGCAGCCAGCCGAGGATGAGGCCGGGCAGGATTCCCGCCAGGGCCGCGGCACGTACCCACCACGGCGTGAGCCGTTCGACGGTGAGCTCGACGGGCGTCGCCGCGGCCGGGTCGAGGAAGACGCTGTCGGCCTCGGTGCCGAACATCAGCGCCCAGTCGCCGCGGTCGGCCGTCACCCACAGCCGGGTGTCGTCAAGATAGCTGTGGGTCACTCGCCAGCCGTTCGCGGCAAGGCGTTCCAGCGTCGAGGTGTGATAGGCCGCGAGATCTCTGGTTTCGGGGGTGCTGTGTGCGTGGTAGCCGACATAACCGACGCGTGCGCCGTGTGTTACGCCGTCTTCCTTCTCGGCGAGGACTCCGCGATGGGACTCCGTCCGCGCCGCGGTGACGCCTGGCGTGATCGCCTGCTGGATCTGGGTGAACTGCGCGGCGGTCGGCAGCGCCGGCGTGTTCACTTCCCAGGCCAGCCGGTGCGCGAGCGCGGCCGTGTAGAAGCCGCCGATCAGCGACACCAGCAGGGCGAGGGGGACGATGAAGCGGCTGGCCGGGCGGCCGAGGCGGGCGCGGAGGCCATGCCGGAGCGCGTTCGCCCGCTGGCGCGGGGTGGGGCGCGTCCGGCCGCTTTCCGCGGCCATGAGCAGCAGCGTGTCGAGCACCTCCTCGCGGCGCGAGCCCCGGGGGTACGCCCACAGCAGCCGGTCGAAGCGCCGGGTGACAGTCGGGTCGTTGGTCGGGTCGCTCATCCGAACGTCACAGCCAATCCGCCCAGGCCCCGCCCGCCGGCGGCCAGCAGGCTGGCTGCGGTCTGCGCGGTCTGCGCCAGCCGCTGCGTCTCCGCCTCGAGCGCCGCGCGGCCGTCGCTGGCGAGCCGGTAGTAGCGGCGCGGCCTGCCGTCCACCGTCTCTTCCCGCTCGATCTCCACCAGCCCCTGGGCCTGCAGCCGATCGAGGGCGGCGTACAGGGTGCCCGCCTGGAGCCGGACCTGGCCGTCGGTGAGTGCCGCGGCCCGCTGGATCACGGCATATCCGTGCCGGGGCTGGTCGACGAGGGCGGTCAGGATCCAGAACGTGGGTTCTTGCATCGTCCGTGGCATGCGGCGAATATAAAGGTCATCTTACTATCCCGCAAGATGCCGCAGGCTGAGCGAAGCCCAACCACTCAGCCGAAGGTGCAGTCGACGATGACCTTCCGCAGGGCCGTCTCGAGAACGGTGAGCTCCTGCTCGTCGAGCCGCTCGACGAATAGTCTCGACACACCGCGGAGATGGACCGGCACAGCTTCGGTCATCCGCGCGACCCCGGCGTCGGTCAAGGCGACCGTCACGCCGCGCCCGTCCCCGGTGGCGTTGGCTCGACGCACCAGCCCCTCACTCACCAGCCTCGCGACGCGGCGGGTCAACCCCGAACGGGAGACGAGCGTGCGGGTGGCGAGCTCCGTCATCCGCAGCTCACCACCGGCCTCGGCCAGTTGAGCCAAGACGTCGAAGTCGGCCAGGCGCAGGCCGGCATCCTCCCAAAGGTCGGTGTCGAGCTGGCGCATGAGTGTCGCCTGCGCCTGCAGCAACGAACGCCACGCCCGTTCGCCACGCCGACCCGGCAGTGACTGCTCGACAAGCCGGCCGAAGTGAGCGGCCACATCGGCCGACGAGGAATCTTCTTGCATCTGCAAGTAACTCTCCCTAGGGTGTTTGCAGTTGCAAGTATATCCCGGATGTGAAGGACCGTCACGTGACCATGTCTGAATCGACCCTGGGCGTCGGGATCATCGGGGTCAGCCCCGACCGGGGCTGGGCCGCCACCGCCCACATCCCGGCACTGCACGCGCTGCCGAACTACGAAATCCGGGCGCTCAGCGCGCACAACGCACAATCCGCGCGTGCCGCCGGCGACAAGTTCGGAGTCAGCGCGGTGTTCTCCGACCACGAGCAACTGGTCACCAGACCAGACATCGACGTGGTCGCCGTCACGGTCAAGGTCCCGCACCATCGAGAGCTCGTCAACGCCGCGGTCGCCGCCGGCAAAGCCGTCTACTGCGAGTGGCCGCTGGGCCGCGACCTCGACGACGCGCGAGCGATGGCCGCGTTCGCCGACGAACGCGGCGTGCGTACGGCCGTCGGGTTACAGGCCCGCCAGACCCCCGCGATCGAGTTCGTCCAACGACTGCTGGCCGACGGATACCTCGGCGAGGTCCTGTCCACGACCCTGGTCGGGCTGTCGATGCCGGGCGGATTCGTGGGCCGTCCCAACGCCTACATGCTCGACAACACCAACGGGGCCAACCTTCTCACCATCTCCGTCGGCCACAGCCTGGACGTCCTCAACCACGTACTGGGCGAGTTCGCCGAACTGTCGGCGGTGTCGGAACTTCGCAGATCGCGCATCACCGTAGAAGAGACCGGGGAGCGGATTCTGAAAACGGCCGCCGACCAGATCGCGGTGATCGGCACCCTCACCTCCGGGGCGACCGCCAGCATCCACATCCGTGAGGCGGTGGCCGGCGGCACCGGCTACGCATGGGAAATCAACGGAACAGACGGAACGCTCCGGATCACCGCCGACGCCGCCCACCCTCAGATTTTTCCGCTGACCGTTACCGGGGCCCGTGGAAGCGCCGAGCTCGCCGAGCTTGCCATCCCGGCGACACTGACCGACGAGTGGCCCGCGCTCATCGGTTTGCAAGGGACGCCCGCCTACAACGTCGGACGCGCCTACGCCGCGTTCGCGGCGGACATCGACAACGGAACCCAGGGCCACACCGTGCCGGGCTTCGCCGACGCCGTCCGGCGCCACGAGGTCATCGCCGCCATCGAGCGGTCCGCGGCATCGGGGGAACGCGTGAAGGTATAGCTGGCGGCGCCAGTACGGCGCGATTGCCGACCCGCTGGCGGGATCCTTGCGGCCGGTGTCATTCTGGCCACATGAATCATCGGGTTGCGGTGCTCGTGCTGGATGGCGCGAAGCCGCTCGACGTGGGCATTCCCGCGCAGGTGTTCGCCAGCCGGCCGACCATGCCGTACCAGGTGTTCGTGTGCGGGGCCGCACCCGGGCTGGTGGCCGGTGGGGACGGGCTGTCGTACCACGTGGCGGAGGGGGTTGAGGCGTTCGAACACGCCGACACGATCTTCATCCCGGGGTATCGGGCGCCGGCCACCACCGAGCCACCGGCGGCGGTCGTCGCCGCGCTGCGGGCCGCGCACCGGCGCGGCACCCGGCTCGCGGCCATCTCGACGGGCGCGTTCGCGCTCGCGGCGACCGGCCTGCTGGACGGCAAGCGAGCGACGACGCACTGGCACTACACGAGGGCCCTCGCCGAGAAGCATCCGCTGATCCGCGTCGACGCGAACGTGCTGTTCGTGGACGAGGGCGACGTGCTGACCTCGGCCGGCGCGGCGTCCGGCATCGACCTGTGCCTGCACCTGGTGCGGCGGGACCATGGCGTCGGGCTCTCCAACATCGTGGCGCGGCGGCTGGTCGCGGCGCCCTACCGCAGCGGCGGTCAGGCCCAGTACGTGCCTCGCAGCGTCCCCGAACCGCTCGGCGACGTGTTCGCCGGCACCCGCGAGTGGGCCCTGACCCGGCTGGGCGAGCCCCTCACCTTGGCGGCGCTGGCCGGCAACGCCCGGGTGTCGGCGCGCACCTTCTCCCGGCGGTTCGTGGCGGACACCGGATACACGCCGATGCAATGGGTGCTGCGCGCCCGCGTCGATCTGGCCCGCGAACTGCTCGAAGTCACCGACCTCGGGGTGGAGCAGGTCGCCGCCCGGGTCGGCCTCGGCACGGCCGCCAACCTGCGCCTGCACTTCCACCGCATCCTCGGCACGTCGCCGACGGAATATCGCAGCACGTTCTCTTCTTGATCTTGATGGCGAGATCCTTGCGCATGGTGGCTATCAAGCCACTGTCGTCGGGCTGACGGGATCCGGACGATGAGACCATGACTCGCATCGCCGTCAATGGATTCGGACGTATCGGACGCAACACCCTGCGCGCCCTGCTGCAGCGCGACAGCAAGCTCGAGGTGGTGGCGATCAACGACCTCACCGCCCCGGAGACCCTCGCCCACCTGCTCAAGTACGACAGCTCGCTGGGACGTCTCGGCCGCCCGGTCGAGGTCGACGGTGCCGACCTCGCCGTCGACGGTCACCGCATCCGGGTGTTCGCCGAGCGCGACCCGGCCGACCTGCCCTGGGCCGAGCTCGACGCCGACATCGTGCTGGAGTCCACCGGCCGCTTCACCGCTGCCAAGGCCGCCCGGGCCCACCTGGACGCCGGCGCCCGGCGGGTGCTGGTGAGCGCGCCCTCCGAGGGTGCCGACGTCACGCTGGCCTTCGGCGTCAACACCGACGCCTACGATCCGGAGCGGCACCGGATCGTCTCCAACGCGTCCTGCACGACGAACGCGCTGGCGCCGCTGGCGTCGGTGCTGGATGACCTGGCCGTCATCGAACACGGCTTCATGACCACCGTGCACGCGTACACGCAGGAACAGAACCTGCAGGACGGACCGCACCGCGACCTGCGCCGCGCTCGCGCGGCCGCGGTGAACATCGCACCCACCACGACCGGCGCCGCCAAGGCGATCGGCAAGGTCCTGCCGCGGCTCGACGGCAAGCTCACCGGCGACTCGATCCGCGTACCGGTGCCGGTGGGCTCGCTGGTGGAGCTCAACACCACGGTCGCCCACCCGGTGAGCCGCCACGACGTGCTGGCGGCATACCGCGCCGCGGCCGGCGGCGCGCTGCACGGCATCCTCGAATACACCGACGAACCGCTCGTCTCCAGCGACATCACCGGCAACCCGGCCTCGGCCGTCTTCGACGCCGCGCTCACCCGCGTCGACGGCCGGCACGTCAAGGTGGTGGCCTGGTACGACAACGAGTGGGGCTTCGCCAACCGCGTCATCGACACGCTCGAGCTGATGGCCGGCTCGTTGAGGTAGTCCGCCCGACGGCTATCCCAGCGCGGCTGCCCGGGCCTCGAACAGGTCGCGTTCACGGGTGTTGCGGGTCATCCCGGCGGCGCGTTCGAACTCGTGCCGGGCCTCGGCCGTGCGGCCCAGCCTGGCCAGCAGATCGCCGCGGACCGCCGGCAGCAGCGGATAGTTCGGCAGCACCAGCGCGTCGACGATCTCCAGCCCGCGGGCGGGTCCGTGGGCGTTGCCGACCGCGACCGCCCGGTTGAGCTCCACCACCGGTGACGGCGAGACGTGGGCCAGCACCGCGTAGAGCGCCGCGATCCGCTGCCAGTCGGTCTCCTCGGCGCGCGTCGCGCGGGCGTGGCAGGCCGCGATGGCAGCCTGCAGAGCGTACGGCCCGAAGGTGCCCCCGGTCCGGTCGAGCGCCGCCAGGCCCCGCCGGATCAGCAGCCGGTCCCAGCGCCGCCGATCCTGGTCCGGCAACAGGATCGGGGCGCCGTCCGGGCCGGTGCGCGCCGCGATCCGCGATGCCTGGAGCTCCATCAGGGCCACCAGCCCGTGCACCTCCGGCTCGGCGGGCGCGAGCGTGGCCAGCAGCCGGCCCAGGCGCAGCGCCTCGTCGCAGAGGGTGGGCCGGGTCCAATCGTCGCCGGCCGTCGCCGCGTACCCCTCATTGAAGATCAGATAGACCACCTCGAGCACCGACGCCAGCCGCTCGGCGGCCTCGGCCGGCGGCGGCAGCTCGATGGGCACCTGCTGGTCGGCGAGCCGCCGCTTGGCCCGGGTGATGCGCCGGCCGACCGCGGACTCCGGGACCAGGTAGGCCCGGGCGATCTCGTCGGTGGTGAGCCCGCCCAGCAGCCGGAGGGTGAGGCCGACCCGCGACTCGGCCGACAGCACCGGATGGCAGGTGGTGAAGATGAGCCGCAACAGGTCGTCGCCGATGTAGTCGTCCAGCCCGGCGGCGAGGTCGGGCTCGTCCGCGTCCGGCGTCGCCCGCCCGATCTCGGCCAGCTTCTTCCGGTACGTGCTCTGCCGGCGCACCAGGTCGATGGCGCGGTGCTTGGCGGTGGCCATCAGCCAGGAGCCCGGATGGTCCGGAACCCCGGCGACCGGCCACTGCTCGAGCGCGATGACGAAGGTGTCCTGCGCCAGTTCCTCGGCCAGCCCGACGTCGTGGACGATGCGGGCGAGGCCGGCGATGATCCGGGCGGATTCGATGCGCCACACCGCCTCGACAACGCGGCGAGGATCGGTAACTGTCACAGCTGGGCCGGGCTCCCGAAGTCCTCGGGGCCGAAGACCTTCAGCACGTCGGCCTCACCCTCCCAGCCGTCCCACAGGTCTCGGTGCAGCTTCAGGAACCGGGAAGCCCACTCCACCGCCTCCTGGATGGTCCGCACCTCGTACAGCGCGTAGCTGATGGTCTCCTTGGCCTCGGCGAACGGGCCGTCGGTGACGCTGAGCCTGCCGCCGAAGAGCCCCACTCTGGCGCCGGCGCTGCTCGGGGCCAGGCCCGCGGTGTCGAGCAGCGCGCCGGCCGCGGTCGCCTCCGCGCCGAGTTGCATGATCGCGTCCATCAGCTCCGCCGGCGGCGGGGTCGCGGGCTGGGCTGCCTTCAACAGAATCAGGTATCGCATGATCAGTCCTTCCGGTCGGCGGTGCGGTAGAAGTGGACGGAGACCGTGGTCAGCCAGGCCCAGGCGATCAGCACCGCCGCGACGAAGGCCGGCGTGGTGGGCCCGCGCGAGCCGCTGGCGATGCCGGCGAACCCGGCCAGGAAGACCACTCCGGTGATCCGTGAGAACCAGGCCAGCCGGGGCTGTCCGGCGTGGGCGAAGCGGCCGGCCAGGACGAAGCAGGCCGCGATGAGGCAGAGGAAGCCGACGGCACCGACCATGAAGTGCAGCATGCCGTGCCAGCTGATCGTCGCGGACTGCGGCGTGCCGACGGGAAAGCCCTGCCCGGGATCCGCGCGGAAGATCCCGGCTCCCACCAGGCTCACCCCGTAGGCGGCGATCAGCAGCGGGCCCCAGGTGCCGCCCCGGCCCGGCGCCGCCGCCCGGCGCAGGCCGACCGCGGCGGCCACGGTCATCAGGCCGACGGCCACGAAATTGGTGATCTGGATCCAGCCGAGGTCGCCGTTGGCCAGCAGGCTCCAGGCGTGCCGGCTCAGGTCGAAGCCTTCCCGGGTCAGCGCCTGGGCCAGGGCCACGACGACATAGACCGGGCCGGCGATGATGCCGTAGCCGAGCAATGACCTGGTGATCCGGGCCGCCGGGGTGCAGTTCGCAGGCATGGCCTGTCTCCTTCGTTCGAGGTCTCTACCTCGGCCTCGAACGGGACCCGCACGTTCCGACAGACGTCTCCAAACTTTTCCCACGACCAGCGCGCGACCGGCTCGCCGCCTCCGGTGCGAGACATTCACGAGCGCTGGGCTGACCCCTACCGCATCGTGCGGAATGCCCGCTGGACCTGGGCGACGAAGGCCGCGGGCTGCTCGAACGCGGCGAAGTGTCCGCCGTGTTCGAGCTGCTCGTAGAAGCGCAGGTCCGGATAGAACGGCTCACACCAGCGCCGCGAGGGCCGGATGATCTCGCGGGGAAAGACCGAGACGCCCACCGGCACGGTCACCGTGGCGGGGCGCCGGCCCTGGTTCGACGGGCGGGCGAAGCCGTCCTCCCAGTAGATGCGCGCCGACGAGGCGGCCGTCGCCGTGTGCCAGTACACGCTGATGTTGTCGAGCATCTGGTCCCGGGTCAGGGCCGAGAGCGGGTCGCCGTCGTGGTCGGTCCACGCCCAGTACTTCTCGGCGATCCAGGCGCACTGACCGACGGGGGAGTCGACCAGACCGTAGCCGAGGGTCTGGGGCCGGGTGCCCTGCTGGAGCGCGTAGCCGATGCCCCACTCGGCAAACGAACTCAGATCGTGCAACGACTTGCGCTCGTGCTCGGTGAGGTCATCCATGGTGGATTGATCGGGCGGCACGGGCGCGTAGTTGAGGTGGATGCCCACCAGTCGCTCCGGGAACTGCTCGGCCAGGGAGGAGGTGACGGCCCAGCCCCAGTCGCCGCCCTGGGCGCCGAAGCGCTCGTAGCCGAGGCGGCTCATGAGGTCGGCCCACGCCCGGGCCACCCGGGCCGGCCCCCACCCCGGCTCGGTGGGCTTCCCGCTGAAGCCGAAGCCGGGCAGCGACGGGCACACGACGTGGAAGGCGTCGGCCGGATCGCTGGGATGCACCAGGGGCTCGATGACGTCAAGGAACTCGACCACCGAGCCGGGCCAGCCGTGCGTGAGGACGAGGGGCAGGGCCGCTGGGTGCGGGGAGCGGACGTGGATGAAGTGGAAGCCGAGTCCGTCGAGCTCGGTCGTGAACTGGGGCAGTGCGTTGAGCCGTCGCTCGAGTCGGCGCCACTCGTACGTCTCGGCCCAGTAGGTGCACAGGTCGCGCAGCCAGGCGAGCGGGACGCCCTGGCCCCAGTCCGGCACCGTGGCGGTCTCCGGCCAGCGCGCATGGATCAGCCGCCGACGCAGGTCGGCCAGGTCCGCATCGGACACGCCGACCGTGAAGGGGATCACCTCGTGCGTCATGTCCCGACCGTACCGACGGGCAGTGTCCGGCGCGAACTGTTAAATGTTCTGTCTAATCTTGACCGCCCGCTCCCGGTGAGAGATATTCACGAGCGCTAATCTCCTGCTGCTCACCGAGGGATGGACACCGTGCGCCCAGGCAAGATCCTGCTCATCGCCACGCTGACGGCCGCGCTGGTCACGGCGCCGGCACCGGCCCGGGCCGAGCCGGCCGCCCCGGCCGAGCCCCTGCGCACGCTCACCCTGGTCACCGGCGACCGCCTGCTGATCTCCGCCGACGGCGCCTCGGTGAGCCGGCTGCCCGCACCCGGCCGGGCGGACACCCCGCTGCTCACCCGGCGTTGGCAGGGCCACCTCGAGGTCCTTCCGGCCGACGCGGTCGACCTGGTGAACAGCGGCAAGCTCGACCGCCGGCTCTTCGACGTGACCACCCTGCTCGAGCTCGGCTACGACGACACCCAGGACGGGCTGCCGCTGCTGGTCTCGTACCGTGGTGCCGTCCGGCGTCCGGCCGCCGCCGCTGTCGTCCAGGAGCTTCCCGCCATCGGCGGGCTCGCGGTCGAACGGGACCGGGCCGGCGGCGCGGAGCTGTGGAAATCCTTGAATCGTTCCGATGTGGCCGCCGTGCGCCTCAACGGCGTCCGCAAGCTCTTGCTTGATGAGAGCACGAAGCAGGTCGGCGCGCCCGAGGCGTGGGCCGCCGGGCTGACCGGCGCCGGCGTGCCCGTCGGTGTCATCGACGACGGGGTGGACGCGGAGCACCCCGATCTGGCCGGCAAGGTGGTCGCCCGCGACTTCACCGGGGCCGGGCTGCGCGACGAGAGCGGCCACGCCACCCACGTCTCGTCGACGATCGCGGGCACCGGCGCCGCGTCGGCCGACCGCGAGCGGGGCGTCGCGCCCGGTGCCAAGATCTACAGTGCCAAGGCGTGCACCAGGCTGGCGACCGGGATCGGCTGTCCCGATGTCGCGATCATCGCCGCCATGCACTGGCTCGCCGCCGAGCAGCACGTCCGCGTGGTGAACATGAGCCTCGGCGGCACGAACGAGGCCGGCCAGGACGCGGTCGAGGAGGCCGTCGAGCGGCTCACCGCCGAGCACGGCACGCTCTTCGTCGTCGCGGCCGGCAACAACGGCATCGACCGGCCGGTCTCGTCCCCGGCCAGCGCGGCCTCGGCGCTCGCGGTCGGCGCGGTGAACGCCGACGACACGCTCGCGGACTACTCCAGCGTCGGCCCGCGGCTCGAGCGGGGTGCGCTCAAACCCGAGATCACCGCGCCCGGCACGGAGATTCTCGCGGCCCGGGCGTACGGGCGGGGCGAGGACGCGTACCAGCGGATGAGCGGCACGTCGATGGCGACGCCGCACGTCGCCGGCGCCGCCGCGATCCTCGCGCAGCGGCATCCGGAGTGGACGCCCGCCGAGCTCAAGGCCGCGCTGATGGCCTCGGCCGCGCCGACGCCCGCCGTCAGCGTCTACAGCCAGGGCGCCGGGCGGCTCGACGTGGCCCGGGCGATCACCCAGTCCGTCACCACCGTGCCCGCCAGCGTCAACGTCGACGACAACGAGCCCACCGGCCAGGGCGGGACGGTCACCCGCACGATCACGTACCGCAACGCCGGCCCCCGGCCCATCACCCTGCGTCTGCGGCTCACGGCCGAGCGCCGCGCGACGCCGCCGACGGCGGCACCGCGGGGAATGTTCACCCTGGGCCGCCGGGTGGTCACCGTCCCGGCGGGCGGCACGGCCGCGGTCGCCATCAGGATCGACGCGGGTACGGCGCGCCGGGCCGGCCTCTATGGCGGCGAACTGACCGCCACCGGCGCCGGGGGAGTCAAGGTGCGCACCCCCGTCGGCCTGGACCGGCAGCCGCAGCACACGCTGACGATCAACCACCTCAACCGGGCCGGACAGGCCACCAACCGGGCCCGCGTGGTCATCGCGGGTCTCGACAACGAGTTCCTCGGCTACGCGACCGAACTGCGCACCGGGACCGTGGTCGCGACCCTGCCGGCCGGCCGCTACCTCGTCTCGTCGACGGTCATGGACCTCGGCGCGACCCGGATGGTGACGGCGCTGACCGACCCGTCGGTGACCTTGGACCGAGACCTGACCCTCGACATGGACGCCCGCCTCGGCAAGCCGATGAGCGTGACGCTGCAACGCCCGGGTGCCGAGATGAAGTCCGCGTTTGTCAACATCTACGCGCGGGTGGCACGCGGCGATGCGCTTGGGCTCGGGATCGGCGGCATGAGCTTCGCCGAGGTGTTCAGCGCCCGGCTCGGCACGGCCTCGGCCCGGCACGTGGACACCAAGGTCAGCGGCTATTGGTCCGGCGACGGTGGGGCGTGGACCGCGGCCGTCGCACTGGACGAGCCGCACCGGGTCCTGGACGGCTACTCGCGCGTGGTGCGCAACCGGGAGTTCGCCACGGTGCGCAACTCCTTTGCCGCCGCAGCGACCGCCAGGTCCTCGATCTCGAAGATCAACATTCCGGTCTGGCCGGAATTCGGCGGCGACGACTACGCCGGCGCGATCGAGACCCCGCTGCCCGCCACCCGCACCGACTACTACGCCTCCTCCGGCGGCGCGACCTGGCAGGTGGACGCCTATCACAACGTCGCCGGGGCGCTGGACTCGTTGCCGAACGTGCCGGCCTACGTCAACCACGTCACCCAGGACGCGCGGGCCTACCGGGCCGGGCGGACGTACGACGAGTCCTGGAACAAGGGGGTCTTCGGGCCCGCGCTCCCCGCACCGCGGACGAGCCCGAGCGGGCTCACCCGGACCGGCGACACCCTCTATCTCTCGCCGGTGCTCTACAGCGACGACCAGGGCCGTGCGGGCGGCAGCTCGACCGTCGGCATGTTCCTGCGGCTCACCCGCGACGGGCAGGCGCTCTACCAGGGCCCGTGGCGGGGTGCCTATCACGACGTACCGGCCGGCGAGGCCACGTACCAGTTCTTCATCAACACCGGCCGCAAGCCGTTGGTCGGCCTGGCGACGCAGAACCAGGTCTCGTGGACGTTCCGCTCGGGCAGTACCTCCGCGGCGACGCCGCTGCCGGCCTCCGTGCTCCGCTTCCACCCGGAACTCGACGACCACAACCGGGCCGCGACCGACACCATCCCGTTCGAGGTGCAGCGCCAGCCGGGCGCCGCGCCGGCTCGGGCCACCTCCGTCGAGGTGCAGTTGTCCTATGACGACGGTCGGACGTGGGCGCCGGCCGCGGTGGACCTGGCCGCCGGTGTCGCGTCGCTTGAGCGGCCGGTGGGGCTCCCCGCGGGATACGTCTCGCTGCAGTCGAAGGTCGTGCTGAGCGACGGGGGAGTGGTCGAGCAGAAGATCATCCGGGCGTACGCGCTCGGCTAGCTGCCAGCGGGCGTCATCGTCCGTCGCGGGCGTGCGGGCGATCCGTGGCGTGCTCCGCAAGCGCGGCCGCCAGCCGGCCCGCGGCGCGGGCCAGGTCCTCGGCCGGCAGCAGGGAGAAACTGAGGCGTACGTGGCCGGCGCCGCCCAGACCGTCCACATAGAAGTTGTCGCCGGCGACGAACGAGGTGCCGTGTCGCTCGGCGATCGGCAGCAGCCGGCCGGCGCGCACCCCGTCCGGCAGCGACAGCCAGATGAACCAGCCGCCGCGCGGTGTCGGGATGTGCAACGCGGGAAGATGCTCGCCCAGGGCCCGGACCAGGGCGTCGCGCTGGTCCTGGTAGCTCTGCCGCACCGCCGCGACGTGGCGCTCGTAGCCGCCGCCCGCGGCGAACGCTGCCATGGTGAGGGCGGCGGCGTGGTTGACGCCGCCGCCGCTGTGCACATAGCCGACCGCGGCCAGCCGGCGCACCACCTCCGGCGCCGCGTTGATCCAGCCCAGCCGTATCCCCGGCGCGACGGTCTTGGCGAACGAGCCGAGGCGGACGACGCCCGCCCCGCCCGCCAGCCGCCACAGCGACACCGGGGCCTGGCCCTCGTACCCGAGCTCGCGGTAGGTGTCGTCCTCCACCAGCGTCAGGCCCTCCCGCTGGGCCAGGCGCACGATCGCCGCCCGCCGGTCGTCGGGGAGGCTCCGGCCGGTGGGATTGCCGAAGGTCGGGACCAGGTACATCAGCGGTACCCGGCGGCCCGCCGCGCGCAGGGACCGCAACGTCACCGCCAGGGCGGCCGGGTCGACGCCGTCGGAGTCCGCGGGGGCGCGGACCAGCTCGACGCCGCGGTCCGCCAGGACGGGGAACGCGAGATGGTAGGTCGGCGAGTCGACCAGCACGGCGTCGCCGGGCTCGGCGAGGACCGCGGTGATCAGCGACAGCGCGTGCGAGGCGCCCCCGGTGACAAAGATCTGCCCGGCCGTCGTGCCGCCGTCCTCCAGCCGGCACAGGTGCCCGGTCAGCCAGTCGACCAGCGGGCCGGGGCCGCTGGCGTTGCCATAGGTGAGCGCCTGCCACCCGTAGGCCTGCGCGGCTTCCTCCGCCGCGCGCGCCCACGGCCGCACCGGCAGCAGCTCGGGGCGGGGATGGCCCCAGCCGAGGTCGAGAATCCCCGGCCGGTGCACGAACTGGATGACCGGACCGCCTGGTCCCGATTCGCGCATGCTGTGCCCTTCAGTCCCGGTAGTGCGGGGCGACCCGGTCCAGCAGGCGCAGCAACGCCGCCCAGGCCAGGTCGTACGCGGCGGTGTCCTGGTAGTCCGACCCGGTGTCCTCGCCGTTCAGCTGGCGTGCCGCGAGCTCGGCGACCGCGCGGCTGGGCAGCGTGAGCGGTGCGCCGCCGGACTGGGCGGAGATCTGGATCTGGCAGGCGCGTTCCAGGTAGTACATGCGCAGGAACGCACTCGCGGGCGTGGCTCCGACGGTCAGCAGGCCGTGGTTGCGCAGGATCAGCGCCGGGTGGTCGCCGAGGTCGGCGACCAGCCGAGCTTGCTCGGTCAGGTTGAGGGCCACGCCTTCGTAGTCGTGGTAGCCGACCCGGTCGTAGAACTCGAGCGAGATCTGGTTGAGCGGCAGCAGCCCTTGCTCCTGCGCGGCTACCGCGCACCCCGCCTGGGTGTGGGTGTGCAGCACGCAGTGCGCGTCCTCGCGGGCGGCGTGGACCGCGCTGTGGATCACGAACCCGGCGGGGTTCACGGCGTACGGGGTGTCGGCCACGGCCTTGCCGGACAGGTCGATCTTGACCAGGTTGGACGCGGTGATCTCCTCGAAGAGCAGGCCGTACGGGTTGATCAGGAAGTGGTGCTCAGGGCCGGGCAGGCGGACCGAGATGTGCGTGAAGATCAGGTCTGTCATCCGGAAATGCGCCACCAACCGGTACACCGCGGCAAGCTCGCGGCGCAGCCGTATCTCCTCGGTCATCGGGCTTTCCCTTCGGTCTTCGGATGGACGACGGGGGTGCCGTGGCGTCCGACGGCCATCGCGCTGATCAGCTCGTACACCGCATGCGCGGCGGCGATGCCGGTGATCTCCGCATGGTCGTACGCCGGTGCCACCTCGACGACATCGGCACCGACCAGGTTGAGGTCGCTGAAGGCGCGCAGCATGTTGAGCAGTTCCCGGCTGGTCAGGCCGCCGGGCTCGGGGGTGCCGGTGCCGGGGGCGAAGGCCGGGTCGAGGACGTCGATGTCGAGCGAGACGTATGCCGGCCGGTCTCCCACCCGGGCCTTGATGCGGTCGACCGCACCGCGCCAGCCGAGATCGTCCATGTCGTGCGCGCCGATGACCTGAAAGCCGAGCACGCCGTCGTCGGTGAGGTCCTTGCGAGAGTAGAGCGGACCGCGGATGCCGACGTGCATGCTGCCCGTCCGGTCGATGAGTCCCTCCTCGCTGGCGCGCCGGAACGGCGTGCCGTGGGTGACCGGCGCACCGAAGTAGGTGTCCCAGGTGTCCAGGTGGGCATCGAAGTGCACGACCGCCACCGGCCCGTACCGCTCTCGCATGACCCGCAGCAATGGCAGGGCGATGGTGTGGTCGCCACCGATGGTGATCAGCCTCGCGCCGGTGTCCGCGATCGCCCGCGCGCCCACGTCGATCTGCCGGATCGCCTCGTTGATGTCGAAGGGGTTGCAGGCGATGTCGCCGGCGTCCGCCACCTGTTGGACGGCGAACGGTTCGACGTCCTGGACCGGGTTGTAGTCGCGCAGCAGCTTGGACGCGGCCCGCACGTGACCGGGTCCGAACCGCGCCCCGGGGCGGTAGCTGACGCCGGAGTCGAACGGGACGCCGACGATCGCCAGATCCGCCCGGTCCACCTCGTCCAGCCTGGGCAACCGCGCGAAGGTGGACGGGCCGCCGTACCGGGGGGTGACGGTGGCGTCGACCGGTCCGCGATGCGGTGTGTCGGGCATCTTTACAGCACCTTCGAGAGAAACGCCTGGGTGCGGCGGTGTTGGGGGTTGCCGAAAAGCTCGCCGGGTGCGCCCTGTTCGACGATGACGCCGTCGTCCATGAAGACCACGCGGTCGCAGACCTCCCGGGCGAACCCGATCTCGTGGGTGACGACCAGCATGGTCATCCCGTCGGCGGCGAGGTTCCGCATCACGTCGAGCACCTCGCCGACGAGTTCGGGATCGAGCGCGGACGTCGGCTCGTCGAAGAGCATCAGCCTCGGCTTCATCGCCAGGGCGCGGGCGATGGCCACCCGCTGCTGCTGACCTCCGGAGAGCTCACCGGGGTATGCGGCGGCACGCTCGGCCAGGCCGACCCGGTCGAGCAGCTCGAGGGCGTGTGCTCGGGCGGATTCCCTGCCCTCGCCCTTGACGTAGATGGGCGCCTCCATCACGTTTTCCAGGGCCGTGCGATGGGGGAAGAGGTTGAACCGCTGGAACACCATGCCTACGTCCAGCCGGGCCGCCGCCACCTCGCGCGGGCGCAGCTCGTACTTCTTCCCGTGATGCCGCCGGAAGCCCACCAGCTTGCCGTTGACACTGATCTCGCCGCCGTCGATCAGCTCCAGGTGGTTGATGCAGCGCAGGAAGGTGCTCTTGCCCGATCCGGACGGTCCGAGCAGCGAGACGACCTCGCCGGTAGCGACCGACAGGTCGATGCCCTTGAGCACCTCGTTGTCGCCGAACGATTTGCGCACCCTGAGCGCCTCGACCATGGCGGTCATCAGTGGCCTCCGATCGATAGCCGGATGCCCCGGCTCATCCGCCGCTCGAGCCGGTTCTGGATGATGGTGAGCACGGTGGTGAGCACGAGATACCAGATGCTGGCGACGATGAGCAGCGGGATCTGCTGGAAGTTGCGGCCGTAGATCAGCTGAGCGGTCGTCATCAGCTCGGGAAGCCCGATGACCAGGACGAGCGAGGTCATCTTGAGCATCGAGATGGTCTCGTTCGCGGTCGGCGGCACGATCAGCCTCGCGGCCTGCGGCAGCACGACTCGGCGGTAGGTGACCCAGGGGCTCATGCCCAGGGCGTGCGCCGCCTCGGTCTGCCCCCGGTCCACCGAACCGATGCCGGCCCGGACGATCTCGGCCATGTACGCCGCCTCGTTCAGGCCGAGCCCGAGGATGGCGGCGGTGAACTGCGTGATCAGGGTGTTGGTGGGGACGCTGGCGAACGCGGGCCCGAACGGAATGCCGACGCTGATCTGGGGAAGGATGGTCCCGAGGAAGAACCAGAAGAGCAACTGTACGAGGATCGGCGTGCCCCGGAACAGCCAGACGTAGCCGGAGCCCACCGCACGCAGCAGCGGGTTCTGCGACAGGCGCATGATCGCGATCGCCGTGCCCAGCACCAAGCCGACGAGCATCGCGGCGACGGTCAGTTCCAGGGTCGACAGCAGGCCGCGCAGGATCGAGCGCTCGAACAGATAGCCGGCCACCAGGTCGAGGCGGAGCTTGGGCGAGGTCGCGACGAAGTGCACGCACATCGCGGCGAGGACGGCGAGGACCGCCGCCGCGACCCACCGGCCGGGCCGCCGCAGCCGGACGATGGGCTCGTCCGGGTGGCCGGCCCCGATCGAGGTGATGGCCGCATTGGTCATTGTGCCGCCCCTCACTGCCCGGTGTTGATCGGTGCGCCCTTGAGGGCCTGGTCCTGGAGGTTCCACTTGGCCAGGAGCGCGTCGTAGGCGCCCGAGTCGATCACCTTCTTGAGCGCCGCCTGCACGGCGTCGCGCAGCTTGGGGTTGTTCTTCGGCACGGGGATGCCGACCGGCAGCGTGCCGAAGGGCTTCGCGTCCACCTGGAACGCCTCGGGCGCGGTCTTGACGTTGTAGGCCAGCGTCAGATCCAGGGCGACCACGGCGTCGGCGCGGCCGGACTGCAGCGCCTGGACGGCGCTGGCCTGGTCGGGGAAGGGCTGCTTGGTCACCGCGGGCTTGCCGGCGGCGGTGCATTCCTTGGTGACGTCGTCGACCGACAGGTCGCCGGTCGCGCTCTTCTCGACCGCGGCCGTCTTGCCGCACAGGTCGAGTTTGTCCTTGATGCCCTTGGGGTTGCCCTTGGCGACCATGAAGGTGACGCCGGACTGCAGGTAGTCGACGAAGTCGACGGTCTCCTGGCGCTCCTTCTTGTCGATCATGCTGGTGAGGGCCAGGTCGTAGCGGCCGGCGTTGAGCCCGCCGATGATGCCGTCGAAGTTGGTGTTCTGGAACTCGAACCTGACGCCGAGCACCCGGCCGAGATCCGCGCCCAGGTCGGCGTCGAAGCCGATGACGGTCTTGTTGTCGGTGTCGAAGAACTCCATCGGCGGGAAGCTCACGCCGGACGCGACGCGCACCGCGCCGGCGGACTTGATCGTGTCCGGCAGCATCGCCGCGATCGCGTCGTCCTTGGTCAGGGTGACAGCCGGGGCGGATGACGCGCCCGCGCCGGTGGTCGGAGCGGACGCCGGGCCGGTCGCGTCCGGGGCGGCGCAACCAGTCACGGCGGTCACGGCCGAGAGCGCGCCGACGAGTACGAGATGACGAAGCCGCATTATGATCTCCAGAGTCGAGTTTCATATGAGACAACAAATGTTGCTAGAGAGCATTGGCGGAGGCATCATGCGGTGTCAAGGGCCCGGGCCGAGAAACGCCAGCTCGTAAACCGGGAGAAATGAAGGAGTTACATACGTGCGACCGCTGCCGGTGTCACCGACGAACAACCAGGTCCAGCTCGGCGCGAAGCTCCGTGCCGCACGGCGGGCACACGGGTTCACCCTCGACCAGCTCGCCGTGGCCACCGGCCTGACCAAGGGGTTTCTCAGCCGGGTGGAGCGGGACGAGACGTCACCGAGTGTCGCGTCGCTGGTCACGATCTGCGAGGTGATGAGCATCGACGTCGGCGAGCTCTTCGCCGTCTCGGACGCCACGCTGGTGCGCCGGGACACGGCGCCCGCGATCAATCTCGGCGGCACCGGGGTCAGTGAGCGACTCATGACCCCCAGGCGGGAGTCGAGGCTCCAGCTCATCCACACGATCGCGGAGCCGGGCGGCACCGGCGGCACCGACTTCTACACGATCAACTGCCAGTTGGAGGTGGTGTACGTGCTCGCGGGCGAGGTCGAGGTCGTCTTCCCCGATCGGCGCCAGGGACTCGTGGCCGGCGACGCACTGACCTTCCCGGGCAACGAGCCGCACACCTGGAGCAACACCAGCCAGACCCACGCCGCCGAACTGATCTGGGTGCTAGTGCCCGCCCCCTGGAGCGGCAGCGCCTAGCAGCGCGTGGAGGCGGGACGCCGCCCGGTCGTCCAGAGTGGTGGCCTGACGGAGCGCCAGCCAGGCCGCTCCCGTCGCGGGGTCCCGGGACGTCGCCACCGGTGTGCCTCGGCCGCTCAGCGCCGTCAGCACGGCTGCCCGCACCGGGGTGTCCGCGGTCAGCAGGCCGCCGGCCAGCACCACGGGACCGGTCAAGGTGCCCAGCTCGCCGAGGGTGGCGAGCAGCCGGGTGCCCGCCTCGGTGGTCAGGCGCCGCGCCAGCGGGTCGCCGGCCCGGGCCGATGCGCACACCAGGGGCGCGAGCGCCGCGAAGACCGGCGGCGGTTGGCGACCGGCCCAGTGCACCAGGTCGTCGCTTGAACCCGCGCCGGTGTGTGCCGCGAGCTTCGCGGCCAACCCGTCTTGAGCGGACGTCCACGAGCGGGCGACTGCCCGGATCGCTTGCAGGCCCAGCCACAGGCCCGAGCCTTCGTCGCCCAGGAGCCAGCCGAGGCCGTCCGCGGTGCGGGTGATCCGCCGGTCGTCGATGCGGGCCGCGACCGCGCCGGTGCCCGCGATCAGGACCGCGCCCGAGGCCGCGGGGGTGCCCGAGGCGAAGGCGGTGACGGCGTCGCCGACGATCGTGACGGGGCAGGTCAGGCCGGTCGCCGCCCACTCCGCGTCGAAGGCCGCCGAGATGGCCGGGTCGGTGAGGATGCCGATGCCCGCGACGCCGACGACGCCCGCGCGCACGGATCGCGGATCGCTGTCGCCGAGGGCCGTGCGGATCGCCGTACCGATGGATCGGGCTGCCCGGCAGCCCGCGGAGGTGGGATTGCCGGGGCCCGCCGAACCGCGGCCGAGGATCTTTCCGTCCGTGGTGGCCACGACGGCGCGCGACGCCGTGCCGCCGGCGTCGACGCCCAGTACGAGCATCATGCGATCGATCGAAACATAGAAAATTCTTGTTGACCAGACGTTGAAGTGGTCGTAATTTTCATCGCAGTACCTACTTAGTGAAAAGAGCGACCACTCGTGACTGGTGAGAGCGGCGGGCTGCTGGTGCGGCTGCGCATCGAGGGACCGACCATGCCGGAGGCCCTGGCGAGGATCGCCGAGATCATTCTCGACGACCCGGAGACGGCCGCGCACGCGAGCATCGTCGACCTCGCCGAGCGGTCCGGGACGTCGACGGCGACGGTCACCCGGTTCAGCCGGGCGCTCGGCTTCAAGGGATATGCGAACCTGCGCGTCGCCGTCGCGACCGAGACCGGCCGGGCCGAGCAGGCCCGCTGGGAGACCGACATCAGCGGCGACATCGCCCCCGGCGACGCCCTCGACAAGGTGCTCGACGTGATCACCGCCGCCGACACCAGGGCGATCCAGGCGACCGCCGCCGGCCTGGACACCGCGGCCGTCGAGCGGGCCGCGGCCGCGATCGCCACCGCCGGCCGGGTGGAGATCTTCGGCCTGGGCAGCAGCGGCACGGCGGGCAGCGAGATGGCGTTCCGGCTGGAGCGGATCCGGATCCCGGTGCGGTACCGCGCGGACACGCACACCGCCCTGACCAACGCGGCCCTGCTCGGACCGGGCGACGTGGCGATCAGCCTGTCCCACTCGGGCCGGACCCGCGAGGCGATCGAGGTGCTCGCCGAGGCCGCCGACCACGGCGCCATGACCGTGGCGGTCACGTCCTTCGCGCGTTCGCCGCTCGCCGAGGTCGCCGACGTGGTGTTCACCACCTCGGTGCACGAGACCACGTTCCGGCTCGCGGCCCTCTCGGCGCTGCACTCGCAGTTGCTGATCCTCGACCTCATCTACGTAGCCGTCGCGCAGCGCACCTACGAGCGGACCGCCGAAGCGCTGGAGCTCACCGTGCGGGCCGTCGACGCGCACCGCGTACCGGACCCGAATGCCAACCGCAAGCGAACCCGGAGGGACAAGCCGTCGTGACCATCAGCAGCGCCGACTACGTCGAGGTCGTCGGAAGGGCCATCGCGCGGATCGGCAGCACCCAGGACGACCGGGTGGCCCGGGCCGCCGACCTGCTGACCGCGGCCTTACAGGCGGGCGGGGTGATCCAGGCGTTCGGCTGCGGCCACTCCGAGGCGCTCGCCATGGAGATCGCCGGCCGGGCCGGCGGCCTCGTGCCGACCAACAAGATCGCGCTCCGCGACATCGTCCTGTACGGCGGCGACCCGGCAAGCGTGCTCAGCGACCCCGGGCTCGAGCGCACGCCGAGCGTCGCGCACCGGCTCTACGAACTGGCCCCGATCAAGCCCGACGACGCCTTCGTCATCGCCTCCAACTCCGGTGTCAACGGCGCGGTGGTGGAGATGGCGCAGCTGGTCAAGCAGCACGGCCACGCGCTCATCGCGATCACCTCGGTGGAGCATTCCGCGCGGGTGGACTCCCGGCACGACAGCGGGATGAAGCTGGGTGACCTCGCCGACGTCGTCCTGGACAACGGCGCCCCGTACGGCGACGCGGCCCTCTCTTACGGCACCGGCGCCGTGGGAGCCGTCTCGTCGATCACCGCGGCCCTGCTGGCCCAGCAGATCGTCACCGAGGTGGTGGCGCGGCTGCTGGCGCTCGGCGTGACACCGCCCGTCTATCTGTCCGACAACGTGCCGGGTGGGCGGGAGCACAACAGAGAAATCGAAGCGCGGTATGCCGGGCGCATCCGGCGTACCGCCTAGGGAAAGAGGGCACGGTCGATGAACCGGAGAACCCTGCTGCGCACGGCGCTGACCGCCGGTGTCGCGGCACCCATGCTGAGCGGCTGTGTGACCGGCGGCGGCGACGACGCGGACCCGGCCGCCGGCAACACCGGCGCCAAGAGCACCGACAACCCGCTGGGGGTCAAGGCGGGCGCGCCTCTCGAGGTCGTGATCTTCAAGGGCGGGTACGGCGACGAGTACGCCAAGCATGCCGAGACGCTCTACCGCCAGAAGTACGCCGGCGCCACGATCGACCACAAGGGACTTCAGAAGATCGGCGAGGCGCTGCAGCCCCGCTTCGTCGCGAACACCCCGCCCGACGTCGTCGACAACACCGGCGCGAGCCGGCTCGACATCGCGACGCTGGTCTCGGCCAGGCAGGTCGGCGACCTGAGCGCGCTGCTCGACGCGCCCGCCTTCGACGACCCGGCGAAGACCGTGCGCGACACCCTGCTGCCCGGCGTCGTCGAGGACGGCACGTTCGACAAGGTCCCGCTGACCCTGAACTTCACCTACACCGTCTGGGGCCTCTGGTATTCCAAGCCGCTCTTCGCGTCCAAGGGCTGGGCCTACCCGAAGACCTGGGACGAGATGCTCGCCCTCTGCGCCACCATCAAGGCCGCGGGCATCGCGCCCTGGACCTACCAGGGCAAATATCCGGAGTACCTCAACGATCCGCTGCTCGGCATGGCCGCGAAGACCGGCGGGCTCGAACTGGTCAGAGCCGTCGACAACCTGGAGCCGAACGCCTGGAAGGCACCCGGCCTGATCGGCGCCGCGGAGGCGTTCGCCGAGCTGGCCGGCAAGGGCTACCTCCTGCCCGGCTCCGAGGCGCTGTCACACACCGAGGCGCAGGCGGCCTGGTCGCAGGGCAAGGCCGCGTTCATCCCGTGCGGCTCGTGGCTGGAGAGCGAGCAGAAGGGCGTCACCCCGCCGGGCTTCGACATGGTGCTGGGCCCGGTGCCCTCGCGCACCGGGTCCGACAAGCTGAAGCAGACCGCGGTGCAGGCCGCCAGCAGCGAGTCGTTCCTGGTGCCGGCCAAGGCGAAGAACCCCGCGGGCGGCATGGAGTACCTGCGGATCCTCTTCTCGAAGCAGTCGGCGAAGGCGTTCGCCGAGTCGGCCGGCACGCTGCCCGCGGTGGCCGGGGCGACCGACGGGCTGACGCTGAGCAGCGGCCTCGGCTCGGTCCGCGACGCGGTGACGGCGGCCGGTTCGGAGACCTTCACCTACCGCTTCCGCACCTGGTACGCGCCGCTGGCCAAGGCCGTCGACGACGCCACCGGCGAGCTGGTGAACAAGCGGGTCACCGCGGCGCAGTGGTCGGACCGGATCCAGCGGGCGGCCGACGGGCTGGCCAAGGACTCCGCCGTGAAGAAGTACGTCCGCTGATGAGACACGGTCGGTGGCGGTTCCTGGCCGGCGCGCTGATCCCGGCGCTGGTGCTGCACGTGGTCTTCGTGCTGTCGCCGTACGCCCAGGCCTTCTACCTGTCGCTGACCGACTGGACCGGGGTGGCCGGCGAGGCGCACTTCGTCGGGGCGGGCAACTACGCCCGCCTCGGCGGCGACTCGCTGTTCCTCGACGCGGTCCGCAACAACGCCGTGATGCTGGTCGTGGTCCCGCTGGTCACCATCGGCATCGGCCTGTTCCTGGCGGGCATGATGCACCTCGGCGGGCGTGGCGGGCGGCGGGCAATCGCGGGCTCGGGCGCGTACCAGATCGTCTATTTCTTTCCGCAGTTGTTGTCCCTGGTCGTCATCGCGGTGCTCTGGGGCTTCGTCTACAACCCGAACAACGGCCTGCTGAACGGGGGATTGCGCGCGGTCGGGCTCGGCGGGCTGGCGCAATCGTGGCTGGCCTCGCCGGCGCTGGCCTTGACCGCGGTGATGGCGGTGCTGGTCTGGTCGTCGGTCGGGTTCTATGTGGTGCTGTTCAGCGCGGCGATCGACGGTATCCCGCGGGAACTGTTCGAGGCGGCGTTGCTGGACGGCGCCGGCGGGTGGGCGACGTTCCGGAAGCTGACGCTGCCGCTCGTCCGGGAGACCGTGCAGGTCGCCTTCGTCTATCTGGGCATCGCGGCGCTGGACGCCTTCGCGGTCGTGCAGGTGATGACGGTCGGTCCCGGCGGGCCGGACGGCGCGACCGAGGTCATCGGGCTCTCGCTCTACCGCAACGCCTTCCAGTACGGGAAGTTCGGATACGCCTCGGCGATGGGCGTCGCCTTGTTCTTCGCGACGCTGACCCTGGCCGTGCTCGCGCTGCGGTCCGGCCGCGGGGAACGGCTGGAGCTGGCATGACCCGTCCGCATCGGCGGCGTTCCTACGCGGCCTTCCCGGTGCATCTCGCGATGCTCGCCTGGGCCGTGGTCACCGCGCTGCCGCTGCTCTGGGCCGTGGTGAGTTCCTTCAAGACGGACAACGAGATCCTGAACGATCCCTGGGCGCCGCCCGCGTCGCCGCGGTTCGGGAACTGGGCGCGGGCCTGGACCGAGGCGAGCATCGGCCGCTACTTCCTCAACAGCGTGCTGGTGGTCGGCGGGGCGCTGCTGCTCACGATGCTGCTCGGCGCGCTGGCCGCCTACGCGCTCGCCCGGTACGAATTCCGTGGCAACCGGCTCATCTACTACACGTTCGTCGCGGCGATGTTCTTCCCGGTCTTCCTGGCCCTGGTGCCCCTGTTCTTCGTCGTGCAGCAGCTGGGCCTGCTGGGTACGTACCAGGGTCTGATCCTGGTCTATGCGGCGTATGCCGTGCCATTCACGGTGTTCTTCCTGCACGCGTTCTTCCGCACGCTGCCCGGTGAGGTGGCGGAGGCGGCGTTCCTCGACGGCTGCTCGCACGGCGGGGTGTTCTTCCGCGTGATGCTGCCGATGGCCCGGCCGGGCCTGGTCGCCGTCGGCATCTTCAATTTCCTCGGGCTCTGGAACCAGTACCTGCTCCCGCTGGTCCTCAACCCCGACCCGGACCGGTACGTCCTGGCGCAGGGTCTGGCCGCCCTGTCGGTCAGCCAGGGGTATCGCAGTGACTGGAGCGGTCTGTTCGCCGGCTTGACCATCGCCATGCTGCCGGTGCTCATCGCCTACGTCGCGTTCCAACGGCACATCCGCGCCGGAATGACCGCCGGCGCGGTCAAGTAGGTCCCTTCCTGTCCCCCCTTGTTTGGAGGACCCTGCTCATGTCCATCGACAAACGTAGATCAATAGGGTTCGTGGGTGCGGTCGCGGTGCTCGGCGCGCTTGCCGTTTTCGGCGGCTCCCCGAGCGCCTCCGCCGCGGACTGCGGCTACCTGTTCGACGACTTCTCCTACAGCTCGTCCAGCGACAGTTCGCTGGCCGCGCACGGCTGGACGCCGCGCAGCTACGCCGGCGGGCCGGGGGTGCCCGGGGCGACGTGGTCGCCCAGCAGCATCACCTTCCCGACCGCGGGCGGGCAGAAAGTCATGCAGCTGACGGCCTCCACCGACGGCACCGGCGCCGGCACCAGCCAGGCGGAGCTGTACAGCACGCAGAAGCGGTACTTCGAGGGCACGTACGCGAGTCGGGTCCGCTTCACGGACACCCCGACCGGCGGCACCGACGGTGACCACGTCAACGAGACGTTCTTCACGATCAGCCCGCTGAACGGCGACCTCGACCCGACCTACAGCGAGCTGGACATCTCGGAGTACCTGCCCAACGGCGGTTGGGGCGAGGCGGGCCCGATCAACTACCAGACCACGTGGTACACCTACCGCGCCGATCCGTGGTTCGCCGACAACCAGCACTCGGAGCAGCGCAGCAGCCTGAACGGCTGGCACGACCTGGTGGCGACGGTCGCGAACGGCCACGTCGTCTACTTCATCGACGGGGTTCAGGTCGGGGACCACTCGGGCAAGTTCTATCCCCGGCAGACGATGACGATCAACTGGAATCTCTGGTTCATCGACACGGCGGCGCACACGGGCGGGCCGAGCACGTACATCCAGCAGGTTGACTGGGTGCTGTTCGCGAAGAACCAGGCGCTGACCCCGGCGCAGGTGAACGCGCAGGCGGCGGCGTACCGGTCGACGGGCAGCACGTTCACGGACACCGTGGACTCGACGGGCGGTTGCACCCCGCCGACGAACCCGCCGACGACTCCACCCACGACCCCGCCGACCACGCCGCCGGCCGGCACCTGCTCGACCGCGCCGGAGTGGTCGCTGGGTGTGGTCTACACCGGCGGCCAGACGGTCAAGCACGAGAAGAGCAAGTACGGGGACCCGAACGGGCCGGCCTCGGGTGCGGGCAAGCACCTGTGGCGGGCCAGGTATTGGACGCAGGGCTCGGAGCCCGGCTGGACGGGGCAGTGGGAGGACCTCGGCCGCTGCTGAGAGTCCCGCCGACGTCGGCCCGGCGCGTTCGGCCCCGTACCTCCTGCCCGCCAGGATCGGATGGATCGCACCCGGCGGTGGACCGGTCCTGATTGGACACCGGCCGGGGACGCGACGCGCCGGGCGCCGGGGCCCTATCGTGACCGAGGGGGTGCGCGATGTCGCGTCGGTGGGTGGTGCTGGGCCGTGGAGTCGCGGTGCTGCTGGTTGTCGGGTTTGGCGCGGTGGCCGATCGGCTGCCGCACGATTGGTCGTGGTTTGTCGCGGCGGGGATCGCCGTCGGCGCCGGGGCGGTCCTGGTGCGGTCGCCACGCGAACCAGAGCCTGAACCGGTGCGCGCCGTCGAGGGACTGACCCGGTCTCGGAACGCTGCGGTGGTCCGGGCGGTCGCGGCGGGCTGGGCCGACGACCCGGAAACCCTGCCCTGGCTGCGTGAGTGCGCCAGCAGCGACGGCGACAGGAACGTGCGGTCGGCCGCGATCCAGGTGATCGTCGAGGGCTGGCCTACCGATCCGGGCACCTTGTCGCTGCTGCGCGAGCGTGCCACCACCGACCCCGACCACGACGTGCGGAATGCGGCCGTTCGTGCGGTCGCCGCGGGCTGGGCCGAGCACCCGGAGACCCTGTCCTGGCTGCACGAACAGCGAGAGGACCGGCGTCTGCGGCTGGTCGCGGAGGAGGCGATCGTTGCGGGCTGGCCCACCGATCCGGGCACGCTGCCGCTGCTGCGCGAGCGCGCCAGCACCGACCGCGACGTCGCGGTGCGGCGGGCCAAGATCCGGGTGGTCGCCGTGGGCTGGGCCGAGCACCCGGAGACCCTGCCCTGGCTGCGCGAGCGTGCCGTCAATGACCCCGACAGCGACGTGCGGAAGGTAGCCGTGCAGGCGGTCGCCGTGGGCTGGCCCGAGCACCCGGAGACCCTGTCCTGGCTGCACGAACGCACGATGGACCGGGCCATGAGCGTGCGGCTGGCCGTGGTCAAGGCGATCGTTGCGGGCTGGCCCACCGACCCGGGCACGCTGGCGCTGCTGCGCGAGCGTGCCACCAATGACCCCGGCCGGGACGTGCGGAAGGTGGCCGTGCAGGCGGTCGCCGTGGGCTGGGCCGAGCACCCGGAGACCCTGCCCTGGCTGCACGAACGCACGATGGACCGGCGGGTGCGGCCGGTCGCGGCAGCAGCTATCGTCGCGGGCTGGCCCACCGACCCGGGCACGCTGCCGCTGCTGCGCGAGCGCGCCACCACCGACCCCGACATCGTGGTGCGGCAGGCCATGGTCCGGGCGGTCGCCGCGGGCTGGGCCGAGCACCCGGAGACCCTGCCCTGGCTGCACGAGCGCACCACGGACCGGGCCAATGACGTCCGGCTGGCCGCGATGGAAGCGATCGTCGCGGGCTGGCCCACCGATCCGGGCACCTTGCCGCTGCTGCGCGAGCGCGCCACCGCCGACGGCAACTGGACGGTGCGGTCGGCCGCGGTACGGGCGGTCGCCGCGGATGGGATCGACGACCCGCAGACCTTGCCCTGGCTGCACGAACGCATGATGGACCGGGCCAAGGGTGTGCGGCTGGCCGTGGTCAAAGGGATCGTTGCGGGCTGGCCCACCGACCCGGGCACCCTGCCGTTGTTGCGCGAACGGGCCGCCGGTGACCCCGACGAGGACGTCAGGCGGTTCGCGACCCAGGAGATCGCCAAGCGGCCAGCGGAATGAACGAATTTGAATCGTATCATTGACATGAACGTATCGACGTAGCACTATCAACCCACTGTTCACTAGGTTTACAGATCCCGTCGATCCCCGATCGAGAGAGCGCTCCCCGCGAAGGTTGGGGCGGTCGTGCGGGCCATACAACGCTGTCCAAAGGCGGAGTAGCTATGCGCAGATCACCAATCCACCGGGGCTCGATAGCCATGGCCCTGTCCGTCCTCGCGGCCTTGCTGCCCGCCGGTGCCGCACCGGTCCAGGCCGCCGGTGTGGTCGCGGCGGCGCCGCCGCCCGGCGCGATCGAGGCGCTGAACCTGTCGCCCACCTCGCGCACCGTCCTGCCGACCGCGATCTACCGCAGCACCGGCACGGTCGCCAACCCGCAGAACGTGCTGTCCGGCCTCGCGACCCGGATCACCGGCGCGAACTCGTCGCTCACCCTCGACTTCGGCAAGGAGGTCGGCGGCCTGGCGACGCTCACCTTCGGCGCCGCCAGCGACGGCGGTCAGCAGCTCGGGCTGGCGTTCAGCGAGTCGTCGCTCTTCGTGGGGAACGACAGCGACACCAGCGCCACACACGAGGGCCGCGGGGACGGCGCGCTCACCGCCGCGGCGCCCGCGAACGGCGCCTACACCATGCCGGCCCAATATCTGCGCGGCGGCTTCCGCTACCTGACGGTCTTCCTGCGGACCTCCGGCTGGGTCGACCTGACCCGGGTCACGCTGAACTTCACCGCCGCACCCGGCAAGGCCAACCCGGCCGACTACGCGAACTACTTCTACTCCAACGACAACCTGCTGAACCGCATCTGGTACGGCGGCGCCTACACGGTGCAGATGAGCACCAT
>Ga0307515_10000363_pt1 | contig 111302 bp, 93 predicted proteins | sample 17_EM_MG_FD_194513 | JGI IMG/M metagenome (GOLD analysis project Ga0307515, IMG submission 194513) | Populus trichocarpa ectomycorrhiza microbial communities from riparian zone in the Pacific Northwest, United States - 17_EM | ecosystem: Host-associated > Plants > Roots > Unclassified | place...
TTCGGCGTCATTGCGAGCTGCCAGCAGCTTTTTATAAGTAACAGGGGTTAACGGCAGCGAAGCAAACTGAGGACCGCATCTGCTACCGGTTGCAGATGATAAACCATCTTGTATGGTCAATGGCCCGCTGAAATTGTAAGAGCAGGTTGCTTCGCCGGGGTTGCTTCGCCGCAGGAGTTCATTTAGATTAATAATTTCTAAAAGCGGCTCGCAATGACGTTGCGAAAGAGGTTCGGCGTCATTGCGAGCTGCCAGCAGCTTTTTATAAGTAACAGGGGTTAACGGCAGCGAAGCAAACTGAAAACCGCATACACAGCAAGTTATAGATGATAAGCCATCTTGCATTGGTCAATGGCCCACTGCATTTGCAAGAGCAGGTTGCTTCGCCGCAGGAGTTCATTTAGATTAATGATTTCGAAACGCGGCTCGCAATGATGTTGCGAAAGAGGTACCAATAACTTTCCTGGAACCGATCATGCAACAGGGCCGGCCACATCATTTGCAAGCCGGCCCTTTACATGCGCCACTAAAAAAAGTATTTTCCCCCATACTGGTTTCTTCATTGAATAGACCCGGCTGATGGTTCTTTTATTTAACGCAGGAACAAATACGATGGCGTTGGATTTCTCATGACAATGCGTTTGTTAAGGAGCCGTGCTAAAGTTATTACAGCCTGTTTTTACCGGTAAAACTATTCAACCAACACACGGTATCAACCTCCATACAGTTTTTTAGCCCTGTTGCAGGTTGTTAATACTGGGCTGACTGCCGTTGGGAGGTTGCAACAGGTTGTCGAAAATAGCCGCCACTATTTGTTAGCCCGGTAGTCTTGTCAATACCCACCCCTTACGCCTTTAATGTGCTGGTTCGTCCCGGTACCGACCAGGCAATAGTTGCTTACATTTGATTGATCGAAATCGCTTTGGTTGCGTGGTGCAATGTCCGTTTGCTATTTATAAAACTAATAACATGAACACACCTGTTGCTATTACTATCAATCATTTACAGCATGTAGGAATCCCGGTTACCAATATAACCGTATCTGCGGCATTTTATTCCCGGCTTGGTTTCAGCAATGTAATGCAATCCGGTTTTGAACTGCAGGGAGAAACCGGCACCTGTATCATGATGAAAAACAATACGGTTATTATAGAACTTTACCAGCTGCCAGCTGCACATCTAACAGAAATCCGCAACCGGAAAGACGGGCATATTGACCATGTGGCATTTGATGTAGACGATATTGATGCCTGCTACGAAACCTTGAAAAATGCATCTTTTCAAATAATAGAGCCGGCCCCGGTATTCCTTTCTTTTTGGGAAAAAGGCTGCAGGTATTTTAATATTACCGGGCCCGACGGAGAAAGACTGGAGTTTAACCAGGTGATACGATAATTATTGTACCAATGGCGCTTCTGTTTTGCAGGTATAAAATTCATAGGTGGTAGTCCATTTGAATGTATCGCCAGGCGCTATGTTAACATTTATATATGGCTCGGGAGAAAAAATGGTAGAAGAACCCCAGAACACCAGTTTGCCAAGCGGCCGGTCGCTGGTAATCCTTACTGCTGCACCGGTATGATGATTTTCAATTTTTATATCATAATCTTTCGCGCTGTTGCCATAACCATACAAAATGGTATACACGGATTCCTTTTTTTCAAATGGCCGGTTGAACACAATTTGATTGCCGTTGATGTTAGCCAGGTTGGTAGCGCCGAAACCTTTTTGTCCCTGCGGCTCACCCTGTAATACAAACGGAAAACTTATATTAGCGCCAGGACCGGTGCCTTGTTTATCCAGTACAAAAAGATTGTGGTTATATACAGTGGTGATTATTTGCTGCTGTCCATTGTTTTTGAGGCTGTGCGTCAATTCCAGCACAGGTTTTCCTTTTAGTAATGTTTCTGTCTTCGTATACACGTAAGCAAAAGCAGTGTCTTGCAGGGTGTGCGTAAACGTTATACCGGAGGATTTTGTTTTTACTTTCCATTCACCTGCATTAAGTATGGGATAATACTTGAAAGCGGAATAATTTTCATCGGTTGGTTTGGATAAAATACCCACGCCCACTTGTACAAAATGGCCGCCGGCTTTAGCGGCATCATATCCCAATGGTGCAAAAGATTCAACCGGCCCCATAATGGCGTCGTGCATAGTGGGACTGTAATTGCTGAACCATTGGTCGCAATAACTGTGTTGCTGCCAGGTAAGTTCAGGTATTACACCAGACCAGTCGAACCGCGTACCACGGTAATATCCTTTTTCTGCATCGGGCAGGTAAAAACGGGCATTTATGATGCCATTGCTGATACTCGCCTGCGGAATTTCTGTCTGCAAGGCAGCATCCGAAAAAATACATACGGCAGCCGCAAGGAAGATGTATATTTTTAATTGCTTCATTGTATACGGAAAGTTAGGAATTTAAAACCAAATAGGATAAATGTGCTAATGTGATAATGCTTCTGCGGGGCTTATGGAACGCAGATTTTTATGATTCTTATGATAAATATGATAAGTAGAATGTGCTGGTGTGGTGGCTATTGAAAAGGCAAATGTCTAAAGTTGTAGCACGATATTATAATGATGCAAAAGTATGGGCCACACAACACTTAACACACAACACCCAACAAAAAACCGAAGCAAATCAGACATCTGCCTTACAGCCATTTTACAAACCATGCAATTGTCATATCAACATGCTTTGGTGTAAACCGATGCGGTTGATTGGGCGCCACATCCATTTTTAATTTGTCGGCCGAATGTTGCTGTTCGTACACAGCTTTTGCAGCGTCGTACGCCAGCAAGGCACCGGGCAGCGGACAGTTTGCATCATTTTCTGTACTTAATATCAGCAGCGACCTTGGTGCAAACAGTCTTATCATAGACGGGCAATCGAATTCTCCCGTTATGCCGGGCAACAATTTATTCCATACCTGTTGCACATTGTTTTTATTGACGCCGGTATCGCCCAGATCTTTTGCCGCCTGTACATGCGCGCCCCAGATGGTCCTTGCACGGCCCTGCCACCGGTTGTTTTCCAGCGACCATTGAAAACTCTGGGCTGCAATAACGGGCACTGCTACTTTTATCCGTTTATCTACCGATGCGGCCATCCATGTTTCAATACCTCCCTTGGAAATTCCCATCATACCAATCCGGCCGGCATTCACATCGGTTCGTGTTACCAGGTAATCCACCAGTTTCCAGAGATCGTAAACGGTGTCGAAAAAGAACGGATGTTGCTGATGGGTACTATCGGTATTTTGCCAGGCTTTTATTATGGCCTCTACGTAGCTGTTACGGCCGGTTGCTGTATTGGCCCTTTCGCCATGAAACCTTCCATCGATCGCAACCGCCATAAAGCCTGCCCTGGTAAAACGAACCAACAGATCTTTCATTCCTGCATCGTCTTTGCTGCCACCGGTTCCATGCAGGCAGATAACCACCGGTAATCTACCCCGGGCATTTAACGGTTTATATACCAGCACCGGTACCTTTTCGCTGGCTTCGCTGTAGAAATAACCTTTTTCTACCATCGCCGAATCGGAGAGAATGCGTGTAAACATGGCGTTAGGATCCACTGCCGGGCGTTGCAGCAACGTTTTGAAATCACCGGCAACCTTATCTACCGCCATCGGTTGAGCGAAGATGGCCACGGGCAGCAATAAAACAACCGAAGCAACTATTATTGCGTGGCGGTACCAGCCGCCCGTTTTAAAAGAAGATTTTTTAATCATAACAGCATAATTTACCGGCTTCATGAATGTACTCAATGATTTTTGAACCAGCGATGTATATTTTCAAGGTCCGGTAAATTTTATTTTACTTGCGGCTGCAATATTGTCTTTGAATAAAAAAACACTTCGGGCAGGCTGGTGTATGTTTGATCCGCCAATCATGCAAGCAGGAATGAAAAATACCACGAACAGGGTAGTGTGAAGTAGAAAAATCCTTTGAAAAATTGGTTATATTAGTATGTTCAACAACACCCTCACCCGGGTAGCCGGTTACCTGGTTCCGTAATCTATCATAACTTAAATATAAGCGGCTGTAAAAAGCAGCTGTTGCAACCTGTTAAACCTGAAAAGCTTTCTGTATGAAAATTGAAAAGATCATTATTAGGGGTAGAAAAGGCAGTCCGCTGGATGCGGTGGCTACACGTGGCGGCGAAAAACCATTTGAACCGGAGAATTCTTCGCTACAACTGGAAGCTGTTTATGATTTAAGCAGCGATAGCCGGGGTGCTTCTGAAGAGCATGAGATAGACGTGCAGGACAAAGTACTGGAATTTGTTTATGAAGATGATACCGCCTGGCTCTGCGATGCCAAAACCCTGCATGAATTATATCCGGAAGCGGAAAATCCGCAGCGTGGCAGCGCTGGTTTCGTAGTCCCCTCCATAATAAAAAGCAATGCGGCCGAACGGGGCATCGGCGGAGAAGTAGCTGCAAAATTGCTGAAGGTTTTTGCAAAGCCCGCCATTGAAATGGGCGTAAAAGCCATTGCAGCGAAATTGGAGAAAACCCACCTGGCCGACCGGGAGGGACTAAATTACCTCAACAAAAAATTTGAGTTGCTGCCATTCGATGGCTCGGCGTCTGACAAGACTTTTTTACTTTTTATCCACGGTACCAATTCCGATACCAGGGGTGCATTTATGGGACTTCAAAATTCAGAGACCTGGGATTATATCTGCGAAAACTATGGAAAAAATGTGCTCGCTTTTGAACACCGCACACTTACCCAAAGCCCCCTGCAGAATGCCCTTGACCTGGTTACCAAACTACCGGACAGGGCAGTACTGCATGTTATCAGTCATTCCAGGGGCGGTTTAATTGGGGATATCCTTTGCCGTTATACCCGCGATGAACAGGATAATTTAACAGGCTTTTCATCTTACAATATGGAATTGCTGGCAAAAGAAACCAGGAACGATGGTTTGCTGAATGCCTTATCACCGGGCGAAAAAGAATTGAACCGCGCAACGGATATTGAATGCATCAAAGCCATCAACCTGGTCTATACCACAAAAAAGATCACTGTTAAAAAATTTATCCGGGTTGCATGCCCGGCAGCAGGCACCAAACTGGCTTCTTCCAGGCTGGATCAATTACTGAATGTATTGTACAATTGCCTGGGCGGCAGGCTGAGTGAGACAGCCACTGTGCTGAAAGAACTGATAGCCGTTACACTCAAAACAAAAAATGATGTGCATGTGCTGCCCGGCATTGAAGCCATGGGCCCTCAATCCACTTTTATAAAAGTATTGAATGACCGTTCCGATGATACAGTAATCTCCGGCCGTTCGCTGGCCGTTATATCGGGCAATGGAAAGCTCAGCATCAGCCTCAAAGGGCTATGGGTAATTGTGGGAAAACTTTTTTACGGGCAGCGCAATGACCTGGTGGTGAATACAGATTCCATGTACCTGGGCACAACGCGCAAAGGCCCTATTCAATATTATTTTAATGAAGGCAAAACCGTTGACCACATCACGTATTTTGAAAATGATAAGACTTGTGCAGCCGTCGCTGCCGCATTGAAAACTGCCGATGGTGATGCCATACCGGGTTTTACGGTTGTGCCGCAAAATTTGATACCTGCATCAGACAGGGGTATGGTACGCGGATTTGAACATGGAGAACTGTCGCCATACCCGGGTATTCCTACAGGCAATAAACCCATCGTTGTATTGCTGCCGGGTATCATGGGCTCCAACCTGTCTGGCAAAGAAGGTAAAATCTGGATCGACTACCTGAAGTCAATATTCGGCGGATTAAAAGATTTGGAGTTCAATGCAGATGCCAATATTTCTGCAACGTCCATTATACAGACTTCATATAAAAACCTGGCGGACCGGTTATCACCGAATTATGATGTGCTGGTATATCCTTTCGACTGGCGCCGCCAGTTGAATGATTGCGCAAAAGATTTTAATGATACCATCATAAAATTATTAAGCCTGAACAAACCCATCAAAATCATTGGCCATTCTATGGGTGGCGTATTGGTGCGTGATTTTATAGTTAACCACGATGATACCTGGCAAAAACTCAATGCTTCAAAAGATTTCAGGTTGCTCTTTCTCGGTTCACCATTGGGTGGGTCATTCAGAATACCGGCGGTTTTATTTGGAAATGATCCCATTATCAACTCGCTCAATATGCTGGATCGCCGGCATACAAAAAAAGAACTGGTGGGGATGTTTATAAAATTTCCCGGTATACTCAGCCTGTTGCCAACTACTACCGGTACCAATGACAGCGGTGAGAGTAACGACTTTGCAGCTTTAACTACCTGGGAAAAAATGAGGGAAGCCGCGGGCGACAGCAGCTGGCCGTTGCCATCCGCATTCGATCTGCAGGTATTTAAAACATACCGCGATGGCATCAACAGCAAAATGGCAGCCATTGACTACTCCAATATGGTATATATAGCCGGAAAAGATAAGTCTACCGTGTGTGGTTACTACAACGATACCATTCCGCCAAGAACAGAACTGGTGTTTTTGTCAACCGGCGAAGGTGATCAGAGTGTAACCTGGGAAAGTGGAATTCCAGTGGCAATGGTTAAAAGCAACCGTGTGTATTATTCGGATACCACGCACGGGGCGCTTGCCAACGACAGCAGCATTTTCGGCGGCATTGAAGAAATACTGGAAAAGGGTTTTACCACCAGGCTCAGCAATACGCGGCCGTTGGTAAGGGGTGAAGAAAAAGTATTCCGCACACCGGAAGTATACAATTTCGATTTGTCTGAAAGAGGATTGGAAAATGCGGTGTTCGGCATCACCGAAAAAAATGAACAGCTGGTTAACCAGATGCCCTTGTCCGTTTCTATCAGTCATGGTGATCTGGCCTATGCGTCCTTTCCGGTACTGGCAGGTCATTTTATGAACGATGGAATTTTGTACGCGGAGAAATCGATTGATTACCTCATGAACAATTCGCTTTCTGCCAGGCATGCAATCGGCATATATCCCGGCGAAATTGGCACCAGCGCTGCAATGGCTACCAATAGAGACGAAAGCGATTTTCCGGGTGCGCTGGTTGTTGGATTGGGTGAGCCGGGCACGCTGACCAGTTTCCTGCTTACACAAACTGTAGAACAGGCAATTTCCAAATACCTGCTCGATATGAACAACCAGACAGACAACGGTGCAGATATCGGTATTTCTTCATTGATAATCGGTTGTGGTTATGGTGGGTTGTCTGTAGAAACATCTATAAAAGCCATCATTGAAGGTGTAAACAATGCCAACAGCAAGTTGTCGGATTTGTATATGTCTAACCTCTACAAGACACCTATAAGATTAATACAGCACATTGAATTTATTGAACTCTACAAAGACAAAGTGCTGAATGGCATGTATGCGTTGCGCAAAATTGAAAGCAAAGAAAATAACCAGTACAATATCCGCATCGGCAACAAGGCCATTAAGCTGTTGTTCGGCTCCAGGAGAAGATTGGCCACGGAAGCGCCGGAAGAGTGGTGGAGGAGGATTACTGTTAAATACAACGAAGTTAAAAAAGGTTCCAAAGAATTGCCTTCCCTTGTATTTGGTTCATCAACCGGCGATGCGCGCGAGGAAGAACGTGAACTGTATAGCAGCACTTCCCTGATCGATCTTTTTGTTGAACAGATATCTGCAAAGAACAGTTGGTCTACCAGTATCGCCAAAACGCTTTTTGAACTAATGATACCCAATGAATTCAAAGACCGGCTGAAAAAGAAGGGCAGCATTACCTGGATTCTTGAAAAACAAACCGCCGCATATCCCTGGGAACTGTTGCAGGACAACACCCCCAATGCAAAACCACTTTGTGTAAATGCGGGCATGATCAGGCAGTTGTCTACCAAAGATTTTCGGGTAAATATAAAACGTGTAGCAGGAGATAAGGCCCTGGTAATCGGCGATCCGGATCTCAAAGATTTTGCAGGGGTAAGCCAGCTGCCTGGTGCCAAAAGAGAAGGAGAACTGGTAAGTCAGCTGTTAAGCGCCAATAATTACGAACAAAAAACATTGATAAACGAAAATGCGGCGGAGATACTGGTCAATCTTTTGTCTGACGAATATAAAATTGTTCACCTGGCCGGTCATGGATTTTTTAATCCGGAGGATCCAAAACAATCCGGTATGGTGATTGGCAAAAACATGTTTCTGACGCCTTTTGATATAGAACAGATGAATACGGTGCCGGAACTGGTGTTTATCAATTGCTGCCACCTGGGGAAAGTAGACCCGGAATGGGAGAAAAATTTTATGAACAAGTATAAGCTGGCCGCCAACCTGGGTACGCAGCTGATACAAATGGGTGTAAAAGCGGTAATAGCCGCAGGTTGGGCAGTACACGACGGGGCCGCACATGATTTTGCCACAGAATTTTATACAAAGATGTTTGCGGGCTGCACTTTTGGCGATGCAGTGAAAGATGCCAGGGGCGTTGTATATGAAAAATACCACCATGGCAATAATACCTGGGGCGCCTACCAATGTTATGGCGACCCGTTTTATAAACTCATAAACCGAACTTCCGGAAAAGTGGGCAGTGCCACGCAATATGTAATGGCGGAGCAGGTATTGATTGAACTGGACAACCTGAGAAATGATGTGGATACCAGGAATTACAGCTGCAAGGCTATCATTGAAAAAATAAAAAATATAAAAGCAGCCGCATCGCAAGCCGGTATTTATGATACCGGAATAGTGGAATCAGAGGCACTGATTTATTATGAACTGGGAGATTATGAACGGTCTGTAGCAGCCTATGAAAAATTAAAAAAATCACAGAATGCAAGCTTCTCCGTATCGGCCCTCGAAAAATATTGCAATGCACGTTGCAAAATGTATGTGGAAAGCTATGCAAAGGGTTATGATGCACAAAAGGCGGTAGAAGCGATGTATAAAATTATTGGCGAACTGGATAAACTGATAGAAATAGAGGAGACCGATGAGCGTACCAACCTGGTGGGAAGCGCATGGCGGCGTATTGCGTTGTTGTCTGAAGACCGGCACAAGAAGCTGGAAGCATATGAAAATGCCGCTACGGCTTATGATAAAGCCAATTCAAAAAAGAAAACGGGTGATGCAGAAAATGGTGTAGACGAAAAACCAGAAGACCGATATGCATTAAAAAGTAAACTTTTTATGCAGCTGGTTTATGATTTTGCCAATGGCTCCGTTGGCAGTTCGGTTAAGCTTTCCGACGAAAACAGGAAAGAAGCCATTGAAAAATTGAAGACACATAAAGAATTCCTGAACCCGCGGTACCGTAATATGGATTACTGGGAACTGATTGAAGCCGCATCCATTGATTTCCTTTTGCTGGCGCTTGAAAACGATCAGGCATTGGTGGACGACAATTGGGTAAATCTCGAAAAGAAATACCAGCGTATCTGGAAAAAAGCAGGTTCAAAAGGAAAAATAAAAGCGGAGATGGAGAATTTTGCCATCATTGCAGATGGGCTTAGCATCAGTACCGATCCGCATGCGCTGTATTTAAAAAATAAAGTACAGGAGCTCAAAGACAAGCTGGTAAAATATGTGGAAGACTAAGAATCCGCGATAACCTGAACTGCATTGTATAAATACAAGTGTGTGCAGGAGAGAGGCTTGTGCATGGCGTGGTGAACTGAGCCCATGCCTGAGCCGGATAAAAATAGTCATGATTCTTTTATCCGGATTGTGCTCCAACCCCTTGACATTCTCCTGATTATTGGTTATTTTGTTACCATTAAAATCCTTACTATGAAATACGCCTCAGCAAAAAACTTTCTGAAATACCTGTACGATAATTTTATCGCCAATTTTATTGGATTTATCATTGGAATGGCGGCCACCCGCCTGGTGTCTTACTTCTTTGTTACACGCAGCATAAGAAATTTATGGGGAATAGCCGCCAGAAAAACGGTCGTCGATAAAAAGACATTCAGCAACCTGGAATTGCTGGTATCCGTTATTATAGGCTTTATTGTTTTTGAAGTAATATCCAAATGGATAAAGAAAAAAATGGAAGAAACCTATCCAGCATGTAAAACAATGGTATTAAGTTGGATGGGTAAAATATAGATCCACTCAGTGCTGGTTTAATAATTGCTCAACCGGTAGCTACTGGTTATTATACAGCAAGGCCGCCATCGTATTTGCGTCTCCGTTAGACAGCCTGTTTGCTGCAGCCAGGTATTTTTGATCTTTAAATCCTGCAGCTGCCTGCAATAGCAGCGGGTAGAATTCAGATTTGCCATTGTATTTGGAAATTTGCTGGTAGGTCCAGGGCTTTTCGGCCGTCGCATATGGAAGCAACCAGTCGAATGCTGTTCGTAAACCAACGCCTTTGCCGGTTTTATAATTCCACATATCAATGCCGGTTTTTTCTGCCAGTGTTGCCACGGTAAACCAACCGTGCAGGTTCATGGTGCTGTACCCGAGCCCGTTGGTGCGTTCCAGTTCAAGCGGCTGGCTGCCTTCTGCGGTTAACTGGCTGTCGAGTCTCGTTCTACTTTCGTTTACCAGTTCTGCCGCCTTGCTTTTGTTACCGGTAAACAATGCAAAATCGATTGCCTGTGCATAATACCAGGTGCCATGATTGTTTTTGGCGGCATGTTCTTCTTTCCCGTTCTTACTTTCCAGCAACCATTGCAGGTACTGTGCGTACCATTGTTTGAGCGCGGTATTATTTGCAGCTGACCATGATGGGGAACCCTCCAGCAGTCCGGCTGCATCTGCAATACCGGTAAGTGCAATGGTTTCAATGATGCCAATGCCCCTTCCGCTGTTGATGCCCGGAACAGCCTGGCCATAGTTGAGGTTGGGATTCATTTTGGTTGCGTCATCCAAAAACCAGGTCTGTAAAAGCTGGGATGCCTTTGCGGCGTATTTCTCATTGGCGGTAAAATACCAGGCCAATGCTAAAACGCGGCACGCATTGTCCAGCTTACCCAAATATGTACGGTCGGTTATTTTATAAATTTCAGGATTGCGTTCGCCGTCCCTTCTCAAATAAGGCAGGCCATTGGGTTTTGAGCTATCGTACCAGAAATAAGGCGCCTGGCTCATATAATCGTGTTTGTTGCCACTTACCGGGGTAAATGCTTTTTCCACTACGGAAAACGGTTTTACTGTTAACAGCGAATCGGCCTCCCGCTGAAGCTGTTGCAACATCGTAAGTGTGGATTTATCCTTTTGCTGGATTTGCTGTTTAACTGCGGCAAGTCGCACCGGGTTCATAATAATAACATTGGGCTTTTGTGCGTGCAGGTGCAGGCAAAAAACAATAAATGCAATCGCAGTGGTTTTTTTCATATCAATGATGGTATTCTGTGAATAAATGTACAGTAATTTTTATTATACCGGAAGGCGCTTCGCAGGCTGCGACGGGGCATTAACAAAAGATTTTTTATGCAGCCAGGCGGCAAATGCTTGGGATGTGGCAATTTCTACCCAACAACGTGGAAAAATCATTTTGTACTGGTATAGTTAATACGGTAGGGGTTTGTAATTGGCCTGGGGATGCATGTCCGCTGCTGGCATACTTTTTAGATATACTAAAGAAAACAATGTTATGGAACTTACCGGATTTAAAGAAAAAGCCAGCCTTATTCAGCAGGACCTGGATGAACTGGAAGGAGAATTGGTTTTACTGAACGGCAAGTATATAAAACCAAGCCAGTGTTACCGTTTTATTGGTAGTCCGCCACATGTTCTTTATAATACCAATTGCCCGGAACACCTGATGGAAAGAATTGAAGCCATCCTTTTAAAATATAAAAACATTCATGAAGGTTTCGCATAAAGATAAAACCGCTGCAATACTAAAAGACAATACGGCCAACCACCGTGCAGCTGCCAGGCAACTGGAAGCAGATGGTGAGAATGAAGCGGCCATTGATATGTATGAATCGCTGGTAAAAAAATATCCCACCGATGCACAGCTGTACGACCGGCTGATGATTCTATACCGCAAAGAGAAAAAGTACAAAAAGGAACTGGCTGTGATTGCAGCAGCCATCAAAAAGTTCAGCGATTTGCTGCTTCCCGCCAAAGGAAATTCTTCCAGGAAAATATCCAGCCTCAGCAAATCCATACTTCATGCAGTAGGTCTTACCAATAAACGAGGCGACTCCCTGTATCACCCGCAACCCCTTGCACGATGGCAAAAAAGAAAGAAGATCCTACACCAGAAACTGACATCCCAAAAAACATAAGTAAACTGCAAACGGTAAAATTGGTTCAATTTTATGTATAATATATAGTACAAAAAAAGCTGTATCCCTTGCAGAACACAGCTTTTGTAAACGCTTATTCCCTTTATTTTATCATTTTTATTCAAAACAATTTTCTAATGGGAAATCACCGTTTCTTAATACTGAATAACATGAAATAATGATGCCAGTATAAAAATCGCTAAAAAAATTACAGGTCTATAGAAATTATTCCTCAGTTTGTGCGCGCAACTTTGTTTTTTAAAGCATACAAGTAAACCAGATGAAAGCTGGTGCAAATACAATACATACCAGTGGCATTAATATTCTCTAAAAAATTGCGCTATAGATCATTAGTATTAAAAATCCTCCATTTTACAGGCTATTTTTAGCCGTTTCAAATTGTTTCTGTAGCTTTATGACAATCCTATATAGCTGCATGTCAGATAAACAACCACATATTCTTGTTGTAGACGACAATGAGGAAATTCTTTCTACAATAAGCATCATTTTAAACCGCAAGGCCTACCAGGTATCGGCAAAAGGAAGGGTGGATAATTTCGAGCAAACGGTTATAGAATTATGCCCCGACCTTATACTGCTCGATAAAAACCTGGGTTGGGCAGATGGCTGTGATTTGTGTAAAAGCGTTAAATCGAATAAAAATCTCGCGACTATTCCGGTTATCATGTTCTCTGCATATTATAAAAAGCGCGATGAATGCCTGAATGCCGGCGCCGATGAATTTTTAGAAAAGCCTTTTGAAATGAATGTGTTGTTAGAGACCATCCAGACTTTTTCAAGACAGCGAACAAAACTTCCCTGTGATTAAGACTACACGCAGAGCGGTCACAACCCCAGCCGGAACACTCCTTTCATAATAAATACAATGGCATAGTTTTTTACGGTATCATGCGTAAACGTGATGCCATGCCAGTACTTACAAAAAAACGCCGCGCTCCGGCGAAAACAAAAAAGATAAATAAAAAAGCCGCCGCAACCAAAAAACGCCTCAAAGCGGATGGAAAAGGGACATTATAAAAGATCAGAAATTTATTGATGCAATTGGCAAGACCATTGCCTTATATTACGAATAAAGGGCGCCAACAACAAGATGCTTTGTAATATTATTGTTTTACGTCCAAAAAACGACTATGATATGAGCACTACAGTAAGTTCCGTGAGAAAAAGATCGGTAGCGGCTGCAAAAAAGAAATCGCCCACCATCAAAAAAAGTGCACGCAAATGGTCGGGTACTGTAACCCGCAACAGCAATGCGCTGGATTTGAAAGCACGTGTATTTTTATACAAGGACCCGGATAAAATAGCAGCTTCTTTAAAAAGATCAGCGGAACGAAGCAAACGGAAAAAAGGAACACCGTTGCAATCTGCCATGTCTATGCTTAATTTTTATATAAACCGGGCAGGCAAAAACCTCACGGCAGTACAAAAGCGCCCACTGGAAAAAGCCAAAAGCGTATTGCGCGCTCTTTTTAAAAAGAAAAAGATGAAATAGCCAACTTGTAAAAGAGGATAATTTCCATGGTAACTGCTATCTTCCAGGCGGTATGCATCAGTGCAATGCAGTGGTATCCATTTTTTTGGGTTTGCCAAAAGAATCGTATGGGTTAGTAGCCGGTTTTTTTACTGAATCTTTCTTTACAGGCTTTTTATGCGGCACAGTATCCAACGAATTACTGTTGGTTTGGATACTCCCATCCGAAAGAGAAACAGATGAATTGCTGCTCAGGCTGAAAAATGTGCTGAATGCTATCACCAGCAGCACAGATATAAAAGCGTTTTTCATGTCTTTTTCCATGAATAATGCCTTTACCGTGCCAATTTATTCCAACCACAATAAAAATTTTTTGAGCATCCACTATCCCTGTTGTATACTGTGCGGGCGTAAGAAAAATATCCGGTGAATGCCCTTACTTTTGCGGTAATGGTGAAACAACTTTTTTTGTCTGATACCCCCGCGTCCATTTTTTCTGCGAAGGAAAAAACGCTTTATTTTCTCCTGCTGTTTTTTTTCTTTGCATTGTACATGCCGGGTATCAACTGGCTATACAACGCAGCCATGTGGTTCATTTTTGTGTACAGCTTTTTTTTCAATTCCATACGTGAAAAATGGGCTTTGCTTAAAAACAGGAAGGCCATGCTGCTGCTTATCCTTTTCTTTCTTTACAATTGTGCCAGCGCCGTTTTATCTGAAAATACCAAAGAAGGAATATCATGGGTGGGCATACGCATCGGCTTTATTGTTTTTCCCCTGGCTATTGGGAGCATATTTATAAAACGATTGTTAAAAGAAAGAATTTTATTTGGTTTTGTTGTGGCTACCACCTGTGCCGGGGCAGTTTGTCTTTGCCATGCTGTTATACGCGCATCCGCTAACCATGATCTCTCCCTGTTGTACAACGATAACCTGAGTGATATCATTAACCTGCAGTCCATCTATTTTGCTATGCTGGTAAACCTGGCGTTGTTTAGTTTTGCTTATCTGTACGCTGCTAAATCAACGTTAACCGGCAGGTATTCGTGGATACCGGTACTGCTGGTATTGCTGCCGGTTCATTTCTTACTGGCCAGCAGAATTGCCATTATCATTTTCTACAGTCTTGTTTTTTTGTTCGCAGTATACCGCGTTATTTATCAAAAAAAAATAAGACAGGGCATTTTACTGGCAACAGGTCTCGTGCTGGCGGCTTGCCTGCTGCTGGTAATCTTTCCCAAGACACTGAACAGGTTTAAAGAGCTGGGTTATACAAAATTTAATTATAGCAGCACCGGCAGAGAAAGTCATTTTAATATGGCGCTCACACCCGATCAATGGAACGGAGCCAACCTGCGGATAGCTGTTTGGGGATGTGCCTGGACGGTAGCCCGCGAAAATATGGTGTTGGGCACAGGCCTTGGCGATAAAATGGACATGCTGAAAAAACAATACGCAAAAAAAGGATTTGTATTCGGCATCAATACCAACCGCAACGTACACAATACTTACCTGGATGTATGGATGAGCCTTGGGCTTGCCGGTCTGCTGATTTTTGTAGCCGGCTGTTTTATAGTGCCGGGTATTGAATGTATAAAGACCGGCGATTGGCTGGGTATGCTCTTTATAACAGGTCTATGTATTTCTATAATTACGGAAACGTATATAGACAGAACCATTGGCAATACCATACTCACGTTTTTTTTATCGCTGATGGCCAGCTATAAAAAAACCAATCGTCCATCAGGCGACTACTGATTGTCTGACACATACAGATCAACCGCCTTTTCTGTTTCGCCAAAATAGACCAGTTCTCCTTTTCTCATGTAGGCAGTACGACTGCAATATTTCCTGATTACATCCATGCTATGGCTAACCAGGATAACGGTTTTGCCTTCTATCCAGGATGATTCAAAAACTTTTACCGCTTTCTCCTGAAATTTCATATCGCCTACCGCAAAAATTTCATCCAGAAACATGATACCGGCTCCGGCATTAACTGCTATGGAAAAGCCCAGCCGGGCCACCATACCCGAAGAGAAATATTTTATTTTTGTATCAATAAACTCGCCCAGTTCTGCAAATTCTACAATCTTATCGAAGATGGTATCAATGTCTTTGATCTTCATACCCAATACGGAAGAAGAAACATAAATATTTTCACGCGCGGTCAGTTCATGGCTCATGCCTACACCCAGGTTCATGATAAGAGTGGAGCCGTTAATGGTCACTTCGCCGGTATCGGTGGGGTATACACCGGCCAGCAGGCGGATAAGCGTTGATTTACCGCAACCGTTGCGGCCAATTAAACCCACACATTCCCCTTTATTGATTTCAAAGTTCATGGGTTTGATGGCCAGCACATTTTTTTGCCTGGAAGGATTAAACAGGTTAAACAACCGGTGTTTGATGGTGTTGTGGCTGTCTTCCCTGATATGAAAGGTCTTGCTGATATTAGTAGCCTTTAAGGCAATTGGATGTTCCATTCCTATAATTTTTCGGCGGCCCTGGCGCCCAGTTTATTTAATAAAAAGAGACCTGCTACCAGCAGCAGGAAAGCATACGCAAGATCGAAAGCCAGTAAATAATAATCCGGTGGCTGTGCATCCATCATTACGCGCCTGGAATTGATGATGATGCCCGCCAGCGGATTGGCGTAATCAAATGCCGGCAATGCATTTTTATAAACAGACAGTTTATAAAAAATGGGGGATAGAAAAAACAGGAACGATGTAAATACCATCCATATCTGGTTGATGTCTTTCGCAATAATGTATATATTGGATAATATCAGCGACACGCCGAGCGACAGTACAAACAGGTTTACAAATAATACAATTATCCACAGGTTATAAAACGAAAGGCCATGCGTGCCTGCTTCCAGCAGGTGATAGAATAAAAGGAACATGACAAGATTAAAAACAAAACCTATGCTATTGGCAAAAAGTGTGGAAACATAGATCTCGAGTTTATTCATATTGCTGTATTCATACAGGTATTTCTTTGTATTCAGCAATTGAATGGTACCCGTGGTAGATTCAACAAAAAAATTCCAGCTTACCAGGCCAATAAAAATATAAGATGCAAAATCAGGTACATCGCTTTTAAGGATAATTTTAAAAGCAACATAGTAAATGCACATATCCATAATTGGTTTCAGCAACGCCCAGAAAAGCCCCAATTTGTTTTCATAGTAGCGCAGCTTGTACTCAATTTTTGCCAATAGCCATAGCCTTTCCAGTTTATTGGTCCTGATAGCCCAGTCTTTCAGAATATTTCCGAGAATCATCTTTTTATTTTAATCTTTAAAATCCGTAACGCCAGTTTTTTTAACAATTCATTTTTTTTAATGGCGGCTTTCATTTTTTCCAGCAGTATGCCGTCTGGTCCGGTGCTCACCGTGATTTTCGTCGCAAATGTAGGATTATCGTACAAATATCCCGGTCCGTTTGCATTCAGCAGGTGTACAATGGGTACGGCATATCGCGAATAGAAATTCCGGTGTTTTTCCGCAATGTACCTGTTAGAAAACAATAATTTTTCCGGTGTAATATTACGGAACATAGAGCCATCTCTAACCCTGTAACAAAACAACACCTCTGGCAGTATCACGCCATTAAAACCCATGGCCAGCATATGCACCACGCTTTCATAATCTTCTAACCCATAGTTAACCGCTTTGTCGTTTAGCCCGCCGGTTAAAAATGCATCTCTTTTGTAAACGAGGCTGCTGCTGTTTACCATATTGTGCACCAGTGCATACGGTGGTTGTGGTGTAAAGGATGGCCACAATTGCGTACTGTTTTCAAAATATTGAACCCATGCGCCAGCAAAAAAAACATTTTCATTTCTTTTTAATGCGGCAATGGCTTTTTCATAATAAGAGGGAGCTACTTTGTCGTCAGCATCCAGAAAAGCCAGGTATTGTCCCCGGGCATTTTCGGCGCCAAAATTTCGTGTTACCGCCAGGCCATGATTGGTGCGGTTGATAACAGTAATTTTTTCTGCGGCGCCCGCCTGTTGCAATTTTTCAATGCTATTGGTATCGGTGCTGCCATCGTTGATAATCACTATTTCAATATTGGTATAGGTGGAGTTTTTTACCGATCGGATGCATTCTTCAATGTATTTGCCCATATTGTAAAATGGAATAACCACCGTTAACAACCCTTCCACGGATGATGTGGCGGCCACTGGTTGTATGGGCTCCTGGTACAAAAACGGGAACTGGTTTTCGGCAATGGGTTTTATAGCTGCAAGTAATGCTTGTTTCTGCCGCCAGACGGTCTCATAAGAAAATCTTTTTTCTATTTCATTATGGGCATTACGGCCAATTTCAAGTACCTGTTCGTCTGACAGGGAAAGTATTTTATTTAATTGTCTTCCAAAAGATGCCGGTTCCCGGTGATCAAACAGGAAGCCCGATACGCCTTCCTTCAGCATTTCAGCTTGTCCGCCCTGAACGGAAGCCAGTACAATTTTGCCGCAATCCATGGCCTCCATTACAACGTAGGGCATATTATCTGTAATGCTTGGCACTATTACCACATGGGCATCCTGCAGGCGGTTGTGTATTTGCGAAGGCGGTATCTTGCCATGTAACTGCAGTAGTCCCTTTTCAATATAAACAGTATATTGCTGATGCACCAGCTGACCCATCGTTTTCCCTTCCGGATGAAAAACGATATCGGTACCCCCGATGATGTGCAGGGTGTGCGGAAAGCCATTGTTCCATAGCTCCTTAAAATAAGCCAGCAATTCAAAACTTCCCTTTTGCGGGGATAGTTTTCCGTAATAAATAATATTGTTCCTTTTAAAGGAGCGGGCAGGTGCTTGCGCAATATGGTATGGATTGGGAATAACAACGGTTTGTTTGCCGGTTAGCGGCATGTGTTGCTTAACGGCCTCCAGAATAAATGAAGAAGGTGCTACCAGGGCATTGGCAGCTGCCATGCTTTGTTTTTCCATTTCGCCCGTCCAGAAATCGGGGAAGCGGTAAACCGGTACCTGGTTATACAACAGGTAAATAAATGCGGGTGAATGAATGGTAAGAATTATGGGTACGTCCGCCAAAAACGGGTAACCGGCGTGTTTATACTGTGTGATATAATATGCAATGCCCAGGTAGTCCTGCGATTCAATGTAATCAGGCTTGCCATCTTTCTCAATCATTGTTTGTACGATGCCAGCAAACGCATAGCTCAGCCTGGCGGTATACCCCAGCGATCGCTGCAGCCCGTTACGGTTGCTGTTAAAATGTACGAGTTTTATATTGGCGGCTTCATCAACAATTGAAAAATCAGCCTCGCTATCGTCATTGATAAAAACCGTCACCTCATGGCCAGCCTCAGACAGCATGCGGGCGGTGAAATAGCAATAGGTGCTGATGCCACCCCCATGCATGGGCGGATATTCCGTTGTAAGCAACCAGTATTTCAATCTTTATACTTTTTTACGTTGTCACTAAATAATGATCTGAAATGCCGTTTGCCCGTTATCACTTTTACAATATGGCCGAGGCGCTTGAACCAAAGCGGCAGCACTTCGTATTCATTGTTGTAGTATTCCTGTAATTCCTTTGCCTGGTGTGCAGAACGCATGATCTCCAGGTGCGATTTATAATTATTTATTTCATTTTCAGCGGCCTGGTATTTCTTTTTCAGGGTCTCATGGTCATTCAATAACATTTGCATCTCAGCGGCCAGTTCATACAATCCGGGCTGGTTGGTTTTCAAATGGCATTCGGCCGTATTAATTGCTTCCGCCAGTGATTGTAAGCCCGCGCCGTTTAGGGGTCCGGCATGCTGCAGGTAAAAAATATGATTATATGGCTGGTTGGTTTTCATAAACGCCTGATAATAGTCTGTAAAGCCGGCGCTATCTGTAAACAAATAGCCTGCCTCATTTTGCGGTGTAACGGCCATTCCCGGAACATACAATTCGGGACTGTACATCAACAGGTTATCGATGCCCTGCCTGGATGCCTGCTGCAGAATGGTTTCCCTGGCGGCATCCAGTAAATCAATCTGCGCGCCTGTGAGGAACATTATTCGTTGTTGGTTAATACGACAATACGAAGGCATAAAAAAAAACGATATCAGCTGGTTGGTAAATGCTGGCGGCAGGGGCGTATTCACAAAAACTGAAATAGAAAATGGTTGGGCAATATTTTCACTGCAATACTGATAGGCCGAAGCTGTCAGTGCGGCTACCGCCGGCTCCAGCAGAAGTACAGGGCAAAATGCAGCACCCGGAATATCATATCCCGGTTTGTTAAAATCTGGTTCACCGTATGAAACGAAAATATGATTGAGCATCAGATGGTTTTAATTGAATATTGCTGACCCGTAATTATCCAGCATAAAAGTCTTTCCCATGAATGGGTGTAAGTGCCGGCGTATTCATCCATGATATTTCCCTGTTCCAGCATTTCCCTTATTTGCAGTGGCGGATATTTTTTAAAAAACTGGCTGATGGGCTCCATCCTGAACCAGAACATGGTGCCCGTTACATATTGAAAACTATCCGTGCTGATGGCAAACCGTTTTTGCAGTTCAGTCAGCAAAACATTGTTGTTGCTTTTGAATGACTGCATGCCGTGGTCATATTCATTGCTTGTATTGCCGGTGGCGGTTACAATGCCGGTATTTGGGTGATCTTCAAAAAGCCGCAGGGCTTTTCGGCTGAAGCCGTCTTCAGCAATAGCAAGAAGGTTGGTTGTCCAGGTTGTATTGTTTGCTTTGTACGGGCTTTTTTTATCGTGTAAAAATAAACCATAGCGTGTCGGCAGGTTTAGCTGGCTGCAGGCGTCCAGCAACACCATTTTTCCGCCAATATCTTTTCCTTTATTGGACGATTGCCGAACAATGACTTTATTGATCTGATTTTGCTGGCCTGGTTTAAACCCGCCGGTAAATATTTTTTCGGCATCGGCCAAATTATACATGCTGTCTTCCACCATATTATAATACAGGTTGGAGGGAAAGCTGATGGTTTTTGCAAAATAGTCCATCCAGGATGCATGCGACCCATAGTAATTATGAAAAAATATGGAACACACCGGGTTTATCATAAATAATCCACCGTTATATTTTTCCTGCTGTCGTTTTTTCTGCAATGAATAATATTTGTTCGTTGCCGAGATAACCAAAAATATCAGACCTGTAAATAAAAGCATACGCATCACTGAATCCTTCACTTCTTACCTGGTCGAGCATTTCCCAGCCGAAATGGGTAAAACAAAGTATGCCTTTTTCTGATACCGGATCTCCATGGTATTCCGGTTCCAGGAGATGCTGCACCTGGCCGTTCCCATCTATTACTGCCCTGATTATATTTTCATGGGAGTTGTCTGCAAAGGGTACGCTCCACATAAATTTACCCCCGGGTTTTAAAATGCGCGCCGCTTCAGCAAATGCTTTTCTGAAATGAGGGATGTGTTCAAAACATTCAAAAGACAGGTAAGCATCCATCGATTCATTGGCAAAAGACAGTTCCGTAGCCGATTCATGCCGCCATCCCTTATCATTGATAAAGCCTGGTTGTTTATCATCTCCCAGGTATTCGCTTCCCATAAGGTCGGGAAATTTATTTTTCAGATAAATGAACAGGGGTGTAACCTGTTCTGCAATATACACCTGGTGATAGGGGCGCAGGCCCAGTTCAAAATCAATTAAATGAATACAACCCCTTAATCGGTTGTTCAGTCCCGTTACCGGACAAATTACCCGCTCTCTCCAGTTAATCTCAGTGCCATTGGCATACAGGTAATCTACCTGGAAATTGACCATCTCTTCTGCAGGATAAGAAAACCCCCTGATGGTAAAAGGCGTATTTTTATTTCCTTCTGATATGGCCTTTTCTTTCAGCCATGTATCTTTTAGTACGGCTGCGTTTTTATTTTTATGGTCTTTGTATGCTTCCAGACTTCTGATGCGTGCAACCTGCATGGCTGATAGGTTTTATTTTTATTGATCAGTAAGGTTTAATAAATACTTCATCTTACGCGCGGCAGTTTGCGCGGTAAAATGTTCGTTGATGTATTGAGCCGCTGCGGCACTCATACCGGTCAGTGCGGTATTGCTGTTATACAGCCTGGTTATTTCTGTGGCAAATGCTGCGGCATTGTTTTGGGGTATTATAAAATCCAGGTTGCCGGGCATACCCTCAATTCCAAAATCAGATGTTACAACGGGCAATCCATAGTGCATGGCTTCAACTGTTTTTCCTTTTACACCAGCGCCATAGCGCAGCGGTATCACCACCAGTTTCACGCTGTTATAGATGGAGGTCAGTTCATTTTCTGAAACAAATCCTTTTATCTCCACCCGCTCATTTTGTAATTTTTTGAGGGCTTCCGGCGGATTGGAGCCCACTACAATAAACCTGGCAGAAGGAAGCGCTGCATGTACTGCAGGCCATACGTTGCTGCAAAACCATTCTACTGCGTCCAGGTTGGGCTGATGACTAAAACCACCAACAAACAACACATCTGATCGCCTGTCAAAATCATCGATAGCCAGGGCCGGTTCAGCAAAAAAATACGGTAGTATCGTTTCCACCCTGAAACGGCTGTTCAGCAACGCGATGGTCTTTTGTTCGGCTTCGCTGGGCGTTAACACAATATCTGATTGTTCAAATAAATAGGTTTCTGTTTCTTTCCATTTTTCAGCAGATTTTAGCAACCTGGGGTCTTTCTCCACTTCATATTGCATGGCTTCGCGCAGAAAATGCAGATCATGCCCGTAATACAGGATTGTAGCTTTGGTGGTTTTCTTTAAAAAATCAATGTATTTAATAGAAATATGCGGTCTGTTTAAATAGATATAGTCAAACTGTTCGCTGTTATCTATGATCCACTGTTGCCAATTGTCGCGGTACCAGGCGCCATACAGTACTTCAATACCCATTTGCTGAAGCACGGTAGTGTATGGTTCGTGTTTAAAAAAGTTGTCGCCTAAAAATTTTATGTTCAGGTTCAGTGCGGCAAAAAGTTCAAGGTATTGAAAAGTTGTTTTGGAACCTGCGTCTTTATCAAAATGGGGTACATAATGATCGATAACCAGCATGGTTTTTTTATGCGTGGTCCTGTCTCTTGCCTGAAAAACATTTTGTGCATTGGGCAATTGTTCGCCGGTGAGCACTTCTTTCCATTTTTCAAAAAACTTTTTGTTGTTGATCGCCTGGTAAGATTTAACTGCGCCGGCATTGTCTGCCAGTGCGGCATCGGTGCCATGAGAATAACCTTCGTAGTGTATCACTTCTGCCAGAGGCTGGTACATTACTTTGTAACCCATACTACGAAGCGTAAATGCCATATCCGAATCTTCGCAATAGGCGGGGCTGTATCTTTCGTCGAACCCGCCGGCTTTTATCCAGGCTTCTTTCCTGATAAGTATGCAGGCGCCGGAAATATAATCCGCTTCTTTCACATAGTTGAATTCGGGTGATTGCGGATCCTGTTTGTGGCCATAATTCCATCCCGAGGCATCATTCCAGATAATGCCGCCGGCTTCCTGTAATTTTCCATCCGGATAAACCAGTTTTGCACCCACCAGACCGATGGCAGCGTCTTTTTCCGCCAGGGTCACCAATGGAGAAAGCCAGTTGGGTTTCACTTTTGTATCGTTGTTCAGGAACAGGATGTATTTTCCTTTCGCAAATCCGGCTGCGTGGTTGCAGTTTTTTAAAAATCCCAGGTTATCCGGGCTGCGCACATGCACCAGGTTTTTTATTATATCCGTACAGTGACGGGTGTCGTCCGTGGAGCAATCGTCGGCCAGTATAACTTCATATGCCACCCCCTGCGTGTTACTGATAATATGGGCGATGCACTGGTAGTTTACCGGCCATGCGTTGTAGGCGGGTATGATCACAGACACCGAAGGGAAATCAAATTCAGGGATGACCAGTTCATCAAATACCGCGGGCAGTTCGTCTTGTAAAAATCCGGCGGCACGGTTGCCTGATCCATCAGGAGCCGACTGCAGCGTATTGCCTTTGCCACGGAGCATGCGGTACAACCGTTTTATTTTTTTATAACGGTTTGAATGTTCGGGTAGTAGTTTTTCTTTTAAACGGTAATACCTGGTGAGCATTTTCCATCCGTCTGAATCATATATTTCGGCCAGTCTTTCTTTTACCTTGTCGGACTCCTGGTAAAGCTTGTGTATTTTTTCATTCAGTCCCGCAGCGAGCAATTCCTTTTCTTTCACCGATTGTTGTAAAACAGCCACCGATTGTTGTAAAACAGCATTGTCTTCCTGCAGCCTTTGAAGCGCGTTTTCTTTTTCCCCAACCGTTTTATCGAGCGATTGGCCCCACTGGCCCAGTCCCTCAATTTCCTTGTTCATCTGTATGAGTCTGTCCATCAGCGTTAGAAAATCTTTATCGGCATCCGGTACAACAGATGCAAATGCATCTGTATAAGCGGGCAGCTGGCTGTCAGAAGCAACGGCAATGATATACTTTCTGCCGTTGAATGGTTTTTCTTTCCATTGGTGCAGTCGTATTGATTCGGCTTTTTCGGTGCCGGGATTGCTGATAATGCTAACGATTTCATACCCCTGGTCAAAAAAAGCGGTATGCGCAAAATGTTGTTGTATAAAGCTTATAAATTCTTCGCGGTAAAATTCTTTGAGGTGAAAGTGATTTTCATGTTCGTACCGGTTGGAATAGTTTTTTTTATCGGGGGTAGACATGACCAGTATGCCGCCGGCACGTAATACCCTTTTTATTTCCTGCAGAAACTGTTCCTGCATCTGCATATCCAGGTGTTCAATGGTCTCAAATGAAATAACGGCGTCAAAGCTGTTGTCTGCAAACGGTTGGGCAGTGGCGCTTGCCTGGGTAAAGTGTAGATTGCTGTGATGATTGGTATATTTCTGGTTGGCCCAGTCAATGGATGCCTGGTCAATGTCGGCGCCGGTAACACTGGCCGCATATTTTGCCATGATAGCACTACCATATCCTTCCCCGCAAGCCAGGTCAAGCACGTCTTTGCCGTTTATGAGGCCGGCAGCGGCATAGTAGCGGTGCAGGTGCTCGTATCCAATCTCATCATTCAACAGGGCTTCTTCGGGAACAAATCTTTCTCCTGTAAATTTCATGTGCCTGGGATAATTTTTACAAATATAAATTGTTCAGGCGCTGTAAAAGGAATTTAGCTTTACAGGTGGCAGGTTATGACGTTTAGTATATGTGATGCGGTGGTGAAAGGTTATTATGCGAGCAGGAATTTGCATAACCGGCTGTTCAAACACTATTTTCTGAATAATTTTTCGCGGATAGTGCCCAGCAGGCTCCTTTTTTCATATGTAAGTTTATACCATTCTATGTCATTCTGCAGTTTACCCAGTTCGCCCAGCAGTTTGTTGATGAGCTGGTTGTTTCCTTCCGCCTGCAGGCGGGCTTTTTCCAATGCGTCTTTTAAACCCGTTATCTCGTAATCCTTTCTTTCCGATTCTGCGGTAAGGTTGCGGATGTTTTTCTCGAGGTAATGTTTGATTTGATTCAAGCTTTCCTTAAGTTCCTTGTTTGCTGTGCTTATGCCATTGCCATTCTCTATCATTTGAACTTTCATTTAATTGGATAAAGTAGTTCAGGTACTAAACAAGCCTGTTGATAAAGTTGCTCATAACGGCTAAAGGTATCCGCCAGGTTAAAATTGTTTTTGCAATGAGAACCTGAGTGCTGACCCATTACTTTCAGCATACTGCTATTATTATAAAAACGCAGCAGCGTGTACACCGCGTCATTAAAATCAGAAAATACGGCGCCATTCAAACTATTCATCAGGTCTTTGTTTCCAATACAGTCTGTGAGCAACACCGGCATATTCATGGCCAGGGCTTCCAGCACTGCAAAAGACAGTCCCTCATATCTTGACGTCGAAATGTAGACATCCGCTGCAGCAACCAGATCATTTACTTTTGCCGCCGGCAGCCATCCCGTTACCCGGATATTTTTAGCAGTCAGTTCATCGCGTGCATCGCCATCGCCTACCCACAAGAATTTAAAATCCGGAAATTCTTCAAAGTAGCGGGCAATCTGGTTAAATAAAGCGGGGTTCTTCTGATCTACAATCCGTCCGCTGGTAACAACTACAAAACCAGCATGTTTTTTCATTGGTTTCTGGTGGCGCCTTATTTTTTTATAAGGGATGCCATTGTTGATGGTGATGGCTTTTATCCCCTCTTTTTCATATGCTTTTTGTTCGGAAGGAGAACAGCAGACTACCTGGCCGCCGAATAATGACGCCAGCTTTTCCAGTTTTTTGTATATAAAATTTGACGCCCTGCTGCCACCGGCCATGAATGGCGCACCATTCGGGGTATAGATAACGAGGTGCTGAATGCCCAGCAATTTGCAAACCACCCTGCCTATAAAACCGCCCTTGGAGCAGTGCAGGTGCACTACATCCAGCATATTCTTTTCTTTCAGACGTTTTAATATAGAATAAAGTTCAAAAAAAGCCGGGATGTCTTTTCGCAGGCTGATGCTCCTGCCGGCGGAGGACCAACGGATAAATTTTACATTAGGCCAGGTGAACTGTTTTTTTACAGCCGAAAGAGGCACCAGGTGCTCACGGGAGCCGTGAACAATGAAGTGGGTGTCTTCCGGTAAATTCTCTACCAGCGAAGAAATAAACGTTACCATGCCGCCTGCCAGCGGTTCCAGCACATGTACAATTTTCATAGGAGTTTAACTTTTTCTTTTTTCATGATTCCAGGCTTATGCTTGTACATCAGGGCTTTGAACCCCGAAATAAATTGGTATGGTAGCGCCATCAGTATTGCCAGCTTAACAGTGCCGGCGGCCAGTAACAATTTATTTTTGCCATAATTCCTGATAACTTTCAGGCGGCTTTTCAACTGTTCAGGCCTGTTCAGAAACGAAATTCCCTTTTTATTAATTTCACAGGTTACCAGAAAATCGTCTAAAATGGCAGTCCTGTTTTTTGATATCATATCATAAAACAGGCCATAATCTTCTGCATGCGGATATTTTTCCGGATACCTGAAAGCATGTAATACGTCAACACGCCACATAACGGTGGGGTGTACAAATACATTCCTGAAATACATACTCCTCTTTATCAACCCGTGTTCCGTTGGCGTGATGTATTTATAGGCAACTCCCGTGTCCATATTCCTGAAATAACACCAGGTTCCCACGAGGTCTATCCCGGGGTTTTTTTCAAGGAAAGCAATCTGTTTGAAAAATCGATCGGGGCTGCAAATATCACCGCAATCGAGTCTTGCAATAAAGCGGACGTCATGATTGGCGTAGACAAATTCAAGTCCTTCATTCAGGGCCTTTGTAATTCCCTGGTTTTGTCTCAGCCTAATCAGTTGAATATTAACAGTGGCAGGCAGGTACTGGTAAAGTGCATTGCGGGTAATAGCAACAGCACTTCCATCATCTACTACCAATACCAAAAATTTCCGGTGATCGTAAACAATACTGTTAATAGATTCAATGAGCCCGCTAACGTTATTGTGGCAAGGTATTAGAACGCAAATATCTAAGGGCGAATATAGTTCATTTCCCATACATTCAATTGAGCGAACAATTTTGGACAATATTTTGCTACATGTGTAACATTATGGTCATTTTAATTGTCAAGTATTGTTCTTTAATTATTTCTGATTGTTTCGATAATTTTTTTTCCTGTTATTTTACCAGGTGCAAATAAATTGCCAATTATTAGAAAAAGCAGAATGAAATTTGCTGTATACCAGAAAACAAGGTTTAATTAACACTAGCATTGCAAAAAATATATGATATTATTATCTGCGGTAATTATTACATACAATGAAGAAGCGAATATTGGCCGGTGCCTGGATTCGCTCAGAGAGGTAGCCGATGAGATTATTGTAATGGATGCCTGGTCTACAGACAAAACCGTAGACATTGCAAAAAGCCACGGCGCCATTGTGAAACAAGGCTATTTTTTAGGGTATATCCAGCAAAAAAATTCAGCTGTTTCTTTCGCCTCAAATAATTATATCTTAAGTCTCGATGCCGATGAGGCGCTCGATGAAACCCTTATACAGTCAATACTTTCGGTTAAAAGAAATTTTAATGCCGATGCATACAGCATGAACCGCTGCACCAATTACTGCGGAAAATTTATTCGCAACGGCACCTGGTACCCCGACAAAAAAATCAGGCTTTTCAACCGGCGCATGGCTCGCTGGGGAGGCACCAATCCGCATGAAAAAATAGAATTGACCAAAGCAGCGCGGGTGATGCATCTTCCGGGAGATATCCTCCACTATTCCTTTCCCAATATTGAATCGCACCTGGAAAAGAATAATCGCTACAGCACCATGGCCGCGCAGTCTATGTATGCCCGAGGCAAGAAAAGTTCCTGGTTTAAAATTTTGGTAAATCCCTGCTGGGCGTTTTTTCACGGATACCTGCTGAGGCTCGGTTTCCTGGATGGCTACCTGGGCTTTTCGGTAGCTGTAAATACCGCGCACGGCACCTATCTGAAATACATAAAGTTGCATCACCTGCAACACCACCGGCCAATCGTGGAAAAAACATATGCCACCACCATCACTACCATTCCGGCCGCCGACCAGCTAAAAAAAGTGGCCAACGACCGATAAGTGAACCGGTTTGTGCAGCCCCGGTTTTATATAAGACAGTTCTATTGGCGGTGCTGTATAAATCATTATTTTTAACGGCACAATGCCCGCCGTGGCAATTGATTTTAATCACAATAAAAAAATCATTTGCCATGGGGCCGTATTTTTTAAGAATATTTTAATCTCCGGTTATGCCTGCCATTTTCCATTCTATGCGCCTTTCATTCAGAACCTTTGTCATTCTACTGCCTGGTTTGTTTTTTTTACGGCTGGAGGCGCAATCGTTGAAGCGGTTGCTCTATGTAACGGAACCGGGCATACGTAATTATACGGAATACGGTGGCCATGGTATACTGGTATATGATATCGGCCAGGGATATAAACTGGTTAAAAGAATCCCAAGTGGCAGCCTCGACAGCACCGGCCACCCCTCCAATGTAAAAGGGGTTTGTGTAAGCCTGGCTACCCAGTGTATTTATGTAAGCACCGTCAGAAGCCTGATGTGCATCAGCCTGCAAACGGAAAAAATGGTCTGGGAGAAAACATTTGAGAAAGGCTGCGACCGGATGGCCATTTCAAATGATGGTCTCACTATTTTTCAGCCTTCGTTTGAGAATGACCGTTGGTATGTGGTGGATGCCCGAACCGGTGCACTCAAAGAAGAAATTGTGCTCAACAGCAAATCGCACAATACCGTCTTTGGTATCAATGGCAAAGAAGTTTACATGGAAGGCCTTGCATCGCCTTACCTCTCCATTGTAAATCCAATGCATCAAACAGAGAAAAGAACAGCAGGCCCTTTTACCGATATGATCCGGCCTTTTACCATTAATGGAAAACAGACCCTGGTATTTGCGAACATCAATAACCTGCTGGGCTTTGAAGTAGGTGACCTCAAAACCGGAAAAATGATACACCGCGTGGAAGTAAAAGGGTATCAGCAGGGCATGATAAAACGCCATGGTTGTCCCAGTCATGGTATTGCGCTTACACCCAACGAAAAAGAATTATGGCTGGCAGATGGTGCCAACCAGATGCTGCATGTATTTGATGCTACCATGATGCCACCTGTTCAAAAAGCCAGTATTGCATTGCGCGACCAGCCGGGATGGATCACATTTAGCATGGATGGCAAATATGCTTTTGCCAGTACCGGTGAAATAGTTGATGCTGCCAGCAAAAAAATAATAAAAAGCCTTGCCGATGAAAACGGCGGCATTGTTCAGAGCGAAAAAATGGTGGAGATCCATTTTCTACATGGCAAAGCGGTTGCAAAAGGAGACCAGTTTGCACTGGGGAGGGTAGTAAAATAAAGGAATAACAGGTGACTGTACTTGTTGGTGCGCTGTACAAATTTCCAATTACAAAACTGGTTCATCCCTGAATTGTATTTTATCAATACAACCCTTCGTGGTGCACAAGATAGTCTTTTGCTTTGCTGCAACTTTCAACATTAAAACCAGACCATACAAAATCATAAAAACTATCCAGCAGGTACACCTTTTTGTAACCTTTGTTGCAGAGTTGCGCCGCCAGCACAAAAGATGCTTCATGGCCATAAATCAAGACAGTTGTGTTTGGAGCAGCAGGCAGGGGCTGGGTTAAAAAATTAGCTGCCGGTACATGAAGGGCGTTCTTTATATTGCCCAGGTTGCGGTAGGCAATCATACCAGTTAACTTATTATTATACTCTTCTTCCGGCCGTGTATCGCAGATAACCATCCCCCGCGTGTTTTGCAACAACGAGAGTGTACGCGGCGCATCCAGCAGAGTATATGCGGTACCGTTATCAATACAGGATACATCTTCCTGGCTGGCAATAAAACCATTGATTCCGCCCAGCAACTGGTTTACACCAGTAAACCCTTTTTTTACCAGGCTGGCAGATGCCCTGGCCGCATCTCCATCTCCGCTGCTGCTGTATACCAGCAACTGCCGTTGTTTATATTGCAGCAGTTTTTCTTGTTGTTGTTCAAAGTCTGCATAAGGAATATTAATGGCGTTTTTTATTTTACCCACATTCATCGCTGCCGCTGTATCCGTATTATTAAACTGCGATGCCGGCCGCACGTCAACCACCACCAGCGCTTTTTCATTTTTTATAAGCCAGGCGGCTTCGTTGAACGACTTGTTTTTAAAACCCAGTCCGGATACAATCAATTCTTTTTTACACGGAAATTCCTGTTCCGAAAGCTGGTTGAGTACCGTCATGCCACCATTCAGGTTATAAAAATCAGTGAACCCGTTTTCTGTCAGCAGTTTGCTTACCCGGCGGCTGCGCTGGCTGTGCGAACAATAAAAAACAATTGTTTTATTTTTATAGCGCGCAATGGTGTCCATGTTTTTTTTCATTCCATCTATATCTATGTTGATGGCGCCGCGGAGATGGCCCAGGTTCAGGCTGGCATATTGAGAGGTGTCGCTGTATTCGCCCGCGGTTCTTACATCTACCAGTAACACATCGGGGTTCTTTTGCAACATCCTGCAAAAGTCTTTTGCATAAATGGTTTTATAAAGGCTGTCGTATTTAAATGGCAACTGCGCATGAACGCCGCCAATCGTCAGCAATAAAACGATGATAGTATAATACAGTCGGTTCATTTTTGTTTTAAATGTAGGGTATTTAACGCGCGGCTCCCTGGATTTTATATAGCCGGTTATCCGCTTTGCCGGGTTTATGCAACTCGATAATTTCATTTTTCATAAAAAATAAAAACTACCGGTTCGTGGTATTGGTTTACGGTAGCCTGCCGTCATTTTTTTCTCTGCCTGAATAATTAACTGAACGGTCACAGCAATACCCGTATGCTATGTACTGCAGCATGCCTGCAAGAGGCTGCACAACATCCACATAGTTTTTTGTAGATTCGTTTTACAGCCCCCAGCCGGTATGCTCACCTATAAATGATTATTTATGCAGTTTGCCATTGTATGTAAAAGACAAATCAGCCCGATAAAATTAATTGTAACGGTAACTTGCATGATGGCATTGCCGGTTTTTTTACCCGCACAGCAAACGGGTACCGCAAAGCCGGTATTTGATGCACGGTTTAAAAAAAATACGATCACCAGCGATTTTATTTCAGAAGGCGTGGCGGTAGCAGACATTAATAAAGATGGAAAGACCGATATCATTGCCGGCGCATATTGGTTTGAAGCACCCACGTGGGCAAAACACGAAATTGCACAACCAAAAGTATATGCACCTGCAACGGAATTCAGCAATTCTTTTTTGAATTTTACACTGGATGTAAACCAGGATGGATGGACGGATGTGATACGCATCAGCCTGCCCGGAGAAGAAGCGGTTTGGTATGAAAACCCGGGTACCCATACCGGTCACTGGAAAATGTACATGCTGCTTACCAATGCCGGCAATGAATCACCGGCATTTGAAGACATTGACGGCGATGGGCGTGCAGACCTGTTGTGCAACGACCCCATTGCCAAAGAATTGATATGGATGCAGTCGCCGGTCGTAAAAGGCGATACAAACTGGCAGCGGCATATTATTGCCAAAGGCGATATACCCGCCACCGGACGGTATGCCCATGGATTGGGCCGGGCCGATATGAATGGAGACGGAAGAAAAGACATCATCGTTATTGGCGGCTGGTGGCAATGCCCGCTGAACCCGGCGCAGAACACCTGGGAATTTCATCCGGCCGATTTTGGCAAAGACTGTTCCCAGATATATGCGCTGGATGTGAATGCAGACGGTAAAACAGACCTCATAAGCGCATCAGCCCATAACTATGGCATCTGGTGGCATGAAAGAACAGCGGCTGCAAATGGCAGTATATCCTGGCAACACCATACCATCTTTGAAAAGTTTTCGCAAAGCCACGGGCTTGCCCTGGCAGATATTAATGCAGACGGCCACCCTGACCTGGTTACAGGTAAACGGTATTTTGCGCACAATGGCAAAGACCCCGGTGCGCTGGAACCTTCTGTGCTCTATTGGTTTGAATTCAAGCCGGCAAAAGAGCCTGTCTGGATACCGCACATGGTAGACGATAACTCGGGGGTTGGTCTGCAGGTGGTGGTACAGGATATCAACCGTGACGGGAGGGTGGATATCATCACCGCCAATAAAAAAGGGGTTTATTTTTTTGAACAGCAACCCTTTTAAGAGAAAGCCACGGAAACCAGCGTTGCACACCAGGCTTCGCTTATGGCACAAAAAACAGGAAAAGTAGAATGCCCGCCCAAAAACAGTAATTATACCTTTTTCATCCAGCAATACTGCAGTATCTTTAAGAAGCAGGGTTTACCCATTTGCGTTATAAAAATTTATGGGTAAAATGTATTTGCTTTTGCTTCGAAACGATTTTGCTGCAGATTCGCTGATTAAATATGCTTTGGCTTCGAAATAAATTCGCCGCAGATTCGCAGATTAAGAGCAAACTCAATATGAGCCGGCTCATGACAATTAACCGATATAAACGCAAGAAATCCGCGAATCTGCGGCTAATTTTTATCGTAGTGAGCGCAATTTCTAATCTGCGCATCTGCGGCTAATTTTGCCAGTTACTAAATGGCGGCTTTTTACGACCAATGCGATGGTACCTTTGTAAACGCATTGATAGTCTTACCCCTCTGAATCTTTCAACAGTCCCCATGATCACTCCACACAACAGCTGCCTGCCAGTTCGGGCGCTGACCGGTTAAAATTAATGGCGCCGGGCCTGACGGCGCTCCTGAAACCAAAAATTTGCAGTATGTACGATGTGTTTGTGAGCTATTCCACCCGGGGTGCCACTACCAAAGAATGGGTGGTGAAATTTGTAGAAGACCTGAAAAAATATTTCTCCCTGAAATATGACACAGATCTGACTGTCTGGTATGCCCTGAAAGAAAATGAAACCGGCGACAATTACCGCGATGAAATCAATGAAGCGCTGAAGGAATGCCCGATATTCCTGATGATACTCGATCCAAAGTACATTATTGATAATCCGCAAACCCTGGCAGAAGTAAATGAATACAAACGGGTGAGAGATGAATTAAAGGAACCGGAACATTTTCTGAAAATCATTCGCTGGAAGGGCAGCAAAGAAAAAGAGCTGATCAGTTATGTCAACAGCGAAATAGTGTATACTTCCATTACCAGGACCAATAAAGATGGGAATGAGGAAGACTGCAGCAGCAGCGACTATATCAATGAAATTCAGAATATCGTAAAAGCCGTACGAAAACGGCAGATTGAACAGTCCAGGAAAACAAATGCACAAAAGCTGCTGCAAAGACTGAAAGAACAGGAGTCGGTACCAAAAATATTTGTAGCGCTGGGCTATTCGGGCTCCAAAGACGCCAGGTCTACTTTTATCAACCAGCTGTCAAAAACCATCAGCCGCGCTACCAACCTGAAAAATGCCCGGATTTTCCCCGATGATTTTACGTTTAACCTGCTCAGTTATGAAGACCTGGGAGAATTGTTTTATGAAGAGAACAAATACGGCCGGCAGTGCCTGGATGCTTTGCTGGAAACCAGCAGCGCCGCAATTTTGTTTTTACTGAGCGATACCATCAGCGAAGCAGAAGATATGCTGGGCAAAATCCGGTTTCAGCTGGGCCCTGTTAAAGAGGCGGCACAGGTGAAGAAATTACCGCTGCATATTTTTTCAGATCTGCCCAAGGAAATGTATGGGCTGTCGTCTTATAAAAATGAACTGGACAATGACATCTTCGCCTCCTATGAAAATATAAAGATCATCAAGGGCATCGATATGAATTCATTCATCCAGGACTACCTCAATGACCTGCAGGCCATACTGGGCAACAAATCTGTGGTGCCGCAGGTAAAGGATAAACATATTTATATTATAGAACACCACAGCGCGGATGATACAATTACGGAAACGGAAGAAGAAATGAAGGCAAAACTGGAAGCCGAAAAACAACACCGCCGGGCATTGAGAAGGTACTTGTTTGATAGAAAATTTGTGCTAATCCCGTATTTAAAAAGCAATGCCAACCTGAAAGATGCGGTGGACTATCACAAATCGTCGCTGGGCCTGAGTGATGGCATTATTATTTACCGTGGCATACGCGAAGATGAGATGTGGTGCCAGCAGCAACAGGCAGATGCCTATAATATCCTGCTTGGACTGAATAAGGCAAAATTAATTGAGAAGGCTGTGTACGTGGATGAGCTTCAGAAAGTAAGGGAGCCGGAAGAATACTTTTACTTTAACTACGATGTGCTCTTGCACTTCCAGGAAGATGTAGACAAATTCATATGGAAGATTCAACAACACTAGATATGGAGGCAACAGTGGATGTTGCACTGAAAGATACCCAGGAAGATGAGTACTATGGCAATATTGTGCAGGATGGTATCCGAAAAACGTTTAGACTGCTCCGTGAGAATCCTTACCCGGGACTTCGTCCGTTCAAAACGTCTGAATCAAATGTTTTTTTTGGCAGAAAAGAAATCACTTTTGAATTAATCTCCCGGCTGGCCACCAACCGTTTCCTTGCAGTACTGGGCGCATCCGGTTCCGGTAAATCATCATTGGTGAGGGCGGGCCTGCTGCCCGGTTTAAAAACATTGCCGGGCAAACATTCGCTCTGGAAAGTAGCCGTTTGCCGGCCCGGAAAAAATCCTTTTGGCAACCTGGCCATTTCTATTGGCAAAGCCGGTATTGCCCCCGCCCTGTCTAACCTTGATATCTGGAAATATATATCCAGCAGTTCGTATGGCTTTGAAGAAATGTACCAGGGACTGCCTGCTTCCAATGAATACAATACACTCATCGTAATAGACCAGTTCGAAGAATTGTTCCGGTTTAAAAAAGACAATGGCACTACCGGTAAAAACGATGCGGCGCTTTTTGTAAAAATGCTGATAGATGTCAGCAAAATACAAAGCCTCAATACCTATGTCATGATTACCATGCGATCTGAATACCTGGGCGATTGCGTACAGTTTCCAGACCTGGTAGATGAGATAAACAGTGGCCAGTTCCTGGTGCCGAGGTTAAAGATTAACCAGCTGAAAGATGCAATTATGGAACCGGCAGGGTTTGCCAATGCAGCAGTTGACCCTGTATGTGCCAACAGGCTGATTGGGGAAATTGGCGACAATATGGATCAATTGCCCGTACTGCAGCATGCCCTCAGGAGATCTTACGGGGAAGCCCAAAAACACATTGCAGAGAGGGGCGGTATCAGGGTTATGTACGCAGATTACGACGCCATCGGGCGCATGGAAAATGCGCTTGATAAACACGCTGAGGAAATTCTGCAGAACTTCGACGAAAGCCAGAAAAAATATTGCCGCATATTGTTTCAATCCATTACAGACCGGGCCACCGATGGTAGGGGAATAAGACGGCCATTGAGTTTCGCTACCATCTATAAAATTTGTACCGAATCAAAATCGCCGGATGAGGATGACAACAAAATAAAGGACGATTTAAAAAAAGTGATTGAGCAATTTCGTGCCGACAGTGTTAACTTTCTGATGCCCCCTGAGAATGTACCGCTGCAGGATAATACAGAAATTGATATTTCGCACGAAAGCCTCATGCGTATCTGGAAACAACTGGTAACCTGGATTGAAAAGGAAGCGCGTGATGCAGATTTGTTGAAACTATTATTAAGCAAGGAAGAGAATGAATACATCACCGGCGGCCGGTTATTGTCATTCCAGGAATGGGTGGCCCTGAAAAGAAATGCTTTTACCTGGGCTGGCATTTACAAACCCGCAAGTATTACAGGCGCCGATTTTACCCAAAAATTTACGTCGAAGGTTTTATTAATTGATAAAAGTGTGGAGATAGACAAGGAGGAGCAGGCAAAAAAAGAGCTTGAACAGGAAAGGCTTCTGGAAGAGCAGCGGATGAAGGCAAGGCGGAGACTCAACTATATTTTTTTAATAGCGGCACTGTTGCTGATCACCATTACCGGGATAATACTGTTGCTGAGCCTTTATCGTAAACTGGATGACAGTAAGAAAGACGTGATTACGGCAAATCAAAAACTAAAAGGATTAAATGATACCATCAGCCTGCAACTGAAAAACGTAAAGGGACTCAACGATACACTCAATATAAACAAGATAAGGCTGGATGCCACCATTGACGAACTCTCGCAGCAACAAGCCGTATTGAAAGGACAGAAGAAAAGCATCGAAAACTACAGTGCTTTGCTGTCAAAAAATAATAGTGAACTTACCCGGAAGATAGATGAACTGGATAAAGAACAAACGCGTTCTGCAACCCTCAACAATTCGTTGCAGAAAGTAAACAAAGATTTGCAGACTACCAGTACCCAGGCGCAGAACCTGCAAAACCTGGCGCTGGCGGTACAACATGCCGAAAAATCGTTGTCGATACCCGATTATGATCAGAAAAGAAAAGACATCAAGGCGCAGCTTGCCCTCGTGTCTTATAAGTTATTACAGGCGTCGGGAAGAATTGAGATACAAAAATTGCAACCGCAGATCTATACTGGTTTGTACAACGCCATCAAGGGCAGCAGCGAAGGGCCGGCACAGGTACGCACTATTAGCAAATATGCCCCGGGCACAGACAGACAGGCATTTGCCGGTACTGCTGCCGGTAATAACAGTGCGCCTTTGGTGTACCTGACGGCGGAAGATAAAAACTTGTATTCATACAATTTACAAACAGGCGAAACGGACATGAAGGAATTATACACCAATAAAAACCTGTTTTCAGTTGAAATAAATAAGCAGGGGCGGTGGCTTGCCATCAATACACTGAGCAGGGAACTGGTGTTGCGCAATCTGCAGCAACAAAAGAATGTGGATACACTGCTTACTTTTGGCGGGACAGTAAGGTGTGCAAAATTTTCTCCCGATGGTAATTCGTTGTTTGTCTTCACAAAAGACAGCATGCTGCACAAGGTTGATTTGAAAAACCTTAAAGGCAGTACCGCGCACCAAAGCCGAAAAATTAATCACCTGGTAGAAGACATGGCCATCAGCAACCAATTTATTTACGCTATTACTTCCACGGGTGATGTTATAAAATGGAATACATCAATCAGTCAGTCAGACAAAGATTATTTAATCAGCACCCCGCTGAATGTAAATAACCGTACCAGGTTCCAGTTGCTGGACAAAAGAAAAAATGTTGAAAAAAAATACAGGGGTACAAAAATTGGCTGCAGCGAAGATGATGAAATAGTGGTTTGGGGAAACGAAGAAGGAGAAGTTTTTTATTACGAGCCCAACCGATCCGCTACCAATACAGGGTTAAACCTTACGAGGTTTGTTGGGCCTATTACTGATATTGCGTTTAGTACAACAGGTGATTACCTGGCAGTTGCCAGTTATGACAAATCGATCAGGGTTTTTCAGCTTGCGCATTTACAGGCAGAGGCACCCATGTACCTGAGCAACAATGAAGGGCCGGTTACTGCTATTTTTTTCAGGGCCAGTAAGGATAACCCCGTGGCGGTGGATTTATATGCTGTAATGAGTCCGGGCATCATCAGAATGTATCCCATGGATTTGAACACCCTGGCCTGTACACTGGAAAAAACAAACATTAAAGAACTAACGCCAGATGATAAGGTTCGTTATTTTGACGAACAGGCAAGAGATAAATTAACCGAAATTGCATGCAGAAAATAGCTATTATACAACGCAAATGCCCTAAGCATTTTATCCGGGCGGGTATATTGCTGCTGTTTACGGCCAGCCGGTTGCTATGCAGTGCACAGGCACAGTGCCGCGATAGCCTCACCGTTATCATTCAGAGTTACAATGGAGGTGAATGGCAGAAAACAAAAGAATCGGCACTGGCTTATGTAAAGGGTGTAAGGATAGAAAAAAGTAATTTTGCCAATGACGCCACCACGGCAGACAACCCGGTTAATCTGAGTGACTGTGTCAGTTATCTTCCCCAGGCTTATTATTACCTTATAAAATCATGTATCAGGCTGTACGACCTGGAAAGCGCCCGGTATTTTTATAAACAGGCCTTGTTAAATGAACTGGAAATAAACCTCGACACGGCGGACAGCAATACAAAAGAATATTTTTCTTTTAAACGGGTTCAATTTTCAATTGGCGGTTTTGCCGGTATCAGCACCACCAGCAATAAAACCCATCTGGCATACAAAATTGGTATGCAGTATGGTATCCGCCGCAACTTTAAACTGGAAGCGTATGGAGAAATTTCCTTTAGCCAGCGTTATTTTAAACATGAATCGAGCCAGCGCGTAGGTGCATTTGGCAAAAGCCTGCCTTACAACGCTACTGTATTTCCCAATTACAATTTTACATTCTCCGGCCGGGAGCGGTTTCTGGATCTCCTTTATTACGCCAAATTTCCATTGAACCTGCCCATTATCCAGGGTTCGGGCCGCAATGTGCGTACTTATTTATGTACTGGTATTTTTATCAGCTATTACATGGGCAGCACCGTACAGCATTATGCAATTTCTCAAAATAAGAGTTTCACAGACACTACGCGTTTTATATCGGATACCTACAGCAGAAGCGTAAGCGGGCTGAATATGGACCTGAAGACCATGTATTCAAACCGGCTCAGTTTTGGTTTTGTGTACGGGTTTGGTTATAAATTCAGGATGACAAAAAGCTGGCTCATGTTTACCGAACTCAGGTATTCAATAGGCACCAATTTCAGGTATAAGTATGATACATTTAAAAATTACAAGGTAGGCCTCAGTTATCTCAGCTTTTTGGTAGGTATAACAAAAAGCACCAACAAGCTCAAAGAAATAAAAATTCATTAAACACTGCCGGTGCTTCAAATACAAAGAAACAGGGATAATGTTATTGCATTGTTATGGCATCGCTAACGCCAGTACATTTTTCTTATCTTCCATTTATAACGCCGGTATATAACTGACTGAAATGCAGCAGGAGTGGCTGCATCCGCATGCAACGCTGCTGTTTGTTAAAAAAGAATTAAAGCAATAGATTTACACCGGGCCTTCAAACCATATCAAAGGTTCAAACGTACTTTACAAATATGAAAAATCTGCTTTTTCTCTCTTCCGTCGTTCTTGGTTTTTTGTTTACGGCCTCCTGTAAAAAAAGTGATTCCGGGGTTACACCACCCACTACCGATTCGCTTACTGCTGCGGCAAAGCTGGATCTTTTACGTGATTCTGTTTACCTGTATAGCAAGGAAGTATATTTCTGGCATGATGTAATACCTTCTTACGCCGTTTTTAATCCTCGCCAGTACACGGGATCTACCGAGTTGGCTGCTGCGCAGAATGAAATGGCCGGTATACGTGCATTGCAACCGCAGGACAGCAAACACAGCTATAGTTTTGTTACTACTCAGGCGGGTTCCGATGCCATTCAAACCGGTGGGAATACTGACTATGGATTTTTTATAAAATCGGCTGCTGCAGATAAGGCTATGCCGTATGATTCGGTATACTGGTTTGTGGAGTACGTTTATAAAAATGCCCCGGCTGGTGTTGCCGGTTTACAAAGAGGCTGGTACATCAGTAAGATAAACAATACAGCCATTGGCACAGATGCCGCCAGTGTGGCTTTATTAAATGACGTTTTTTTTGGCACCACATCTTCATCGGCAAGTTTCACATTTACAAAACAAGATGGCAGTACGGTTAACCTCAATCTTGCCAAAGGCAGTTATACCGCCAATTCTGTTTTATATACCGATGTAATAACAGATGGCGCTAAAAAGACCGGTTACCTGGTTTTTAACCAGTTCTTTGGCAGTGGTTCGCAGGCTGAGTTAACCACCGCCTTCACCGATTTTGCAGCAAAGGGCATCAATGAACTAGTGGTAGATCTGAGGTATAACCATGGCGGCTCAACGGAAACACAAAATTTGCTTGCCAACTTCATTGCACCCGCTGCAGCTTCCGGTAAAACCATGTATACATATGTTTTCAATGATTCGCTGACTGCCGGTAAATTTCCCCTGCTAAAAAGAAAGGCAGGTTTCACCAATGTTTCTTTTGCACCGGCTATTAATACCGTTAACTACGCAAAGGCGGGCAGTGTTGCGCTGAACAGGGTCTTTTTTATTGTTACCGGGGAAACGGCCTCTGCCAGCGAACTGCTGATCAATAACCTGCGTCCATACATGGACGTTAAACTGGTGGGCGATACCACGTATGGAAAGCCTGTAGGTTTTTTTCCGATATCTGTATTTAATTATGCTATTTATCCTATTTCATTTAAAACCGTTAACAGCATAGGCACTGCCGAATATTATGATGGTTTTGCACCTGATAAAGTAACGCCCGATGGCGTAAACAAAAACTGGGGCGATAAAGATGAGCCATCGCTGGCTGCAGCGCTGCGTTATATCATTACCGGTTCATTTACCAGGGTCATGAATGCGGATGAAGAACAAAACAGGCGGTTGCTGACTGTTCAAAAACAATTTCAACCCCTGAACAGCCAACTGTATGAAAATAAATTCACTGGCATGTTTGTGAATAACGTTCGCCAATAAATGTCAGGACTAGGATTTTTAGGATTAAAAGATTATAGGATTTCGGGTTATCGTTTATTGCGCTACTGGTTATCGAATATTGTCAGGACTAGGATTTTTAGGATTAAAAGATTATAGGATTTTGGGTTATTGTTTATCGTTTATTGCGCTGCTGGTTATCGAATATTGTCGGGACTAGGATTTTTAGGATTAAAAGATTATAGGATTTTGGGTTATTGTTTATCGTTTATTGCACAAATGGTTATCGAATCATCATATCATCTTTTTAATCCTAAAAATCCTAGTCTAAGACAAAGATTATAGGATTTCTGGTTATCGTTTATCGTTTATCGCACAAATGGTAATCGAATCATCATATCATCTTTTAATCCTAAAAATCCTAGTCTAAGACAAAGATTATAGGATTTTGGGTTATCGTTTATCGTTTATCGCACAAATGGTTATCGAATCATCATATCATCTTTTAATCCTAAAAATCCTGGTCTAAGACAATAATGAGCGGCTGCAATAAAAAAAGAGGCCAATGGTCTCTTTTTTTATGGTTTATTGATGGCGGCGTTTGGCTTTCTGTTTTTTCCTGGAAGGAACTGCAGCAGAAACGTTGCCGGTTTTTTCAAATTTATTATTGAACAGGCTTTGCTGTTGTATTTTTTTGCCCAGTTGTTGGTCGGTCTTTTCACTGCTGCTGCTAATTTCCCTGGCAGCACTTTTTTTTGTGCTATCCTGCGCAAACGCTGCCGCTCCAGTTAACAAAAATGTATGCAGCAATAGTGCTATCCATGTCTTTTTCATATTAGTAAGATAGCTTCTTTGATGGGTTGGTTTAATAACAGAAATGTTAAATATGCCCTTCATTATTGTTGCCGGCAGCTTTTTCAAACTTACCTATTTTTGTAAATAGTCACCATTAAAATCACCAAAGATTGAAACTGCCCCTTTACCAGGTTGATGCATTTACGGATCGTATTTTTGGAGGCAATCCCGCTTGCGTGGTACCACTTGCAACATGGTTGCCCGATGAACTGCTTTTAAACATTGCAAAAGAAAATGCGGTTGCGGAAACGGCATTTTTTACCCGTGAGGGCGACGCACTCCATATCCGGTGGTTTACGCCCGAGTTTGAAATGGATCTTTGCGGGCATGCTACACTTGCTGCTGCGCATTGCCTCAAAACCATTCTGCATGTTGCCGGTGAACAATTTATTTTTAAGAGTGCCAGCGGTAACCTGGTGGTTACGGTTAACAATGGATTGTACACCCTTGATTTTCCTTCCCGGAAACCGGTGGAAGCAGTATTGCCGCACGTTATACAGCAGTCGCTGAATATTCAGCCCGCTTCGGTATTGCTTTCGCGCGATTATGTACTGGTATATGCAGATGAAGAAGCCATCAGGAATATACAGATAAACCGCAATGTTTTTGACCAGATTAACCTGGACCCGGGTGGGGTAGTGGTAACCGCCAGGGGCCTTACAGTTGATTTTGTTTCGCGGTTTTTTACGCCGCAGGCATCCATCCTGGAAGATCCGGTAACCGGTTCGGCACATTGTTCCCTGGTTCCATATTGGGCGGAACAGTTGCAAAAAGATGAAATGACCGCACTGCAAATTTCAGAACGCGTGGGGAAACTGTATTGTGTAAATAAAGGAGAACGGGTACTGATCAGTGGCCATGCCCGAACCTATTCTGTGGGTAACCTCTGGCTCGACTAGCGCCTGCGCAAATTTTTGGTATATTTGTTTTTTGCAAATTTGCTATGAACACCATCACCACACTGGAAGCTTTTTATAAAGAGACAGCATTGCTGCTGCCCGAAGACATCAACAAAGAGATAGGTCATTTCAATGTGTTTAAAATTGAGGACATGGCTGCCCGGGTTAAGAAAACAGGTACCATGCCCTATAACCGGCGCGCCTATTATAAAATAAGTCTGATCATAGGAAGGAACAAAGCAGAATATGCAGACAAAGTAATAGACATTGAAAAACATGCGTTGCTGTTTGCTACTCCAAGGATACCGTACAATTATGTTCCGCTGGATGATAACCAGTTTGGGTTCTTCTGTATATTCACTACCGATTTTTTGACTCAGCAAAAAACGGGTATGCAACTGGATGAGCTTCCCATATTTAAACCGGGCGGCTGTCCTGTATTCCAGCTCAGCGACCAGGCCACCAGCGAGCTGACAGCCTTGTTCAGCAAGATGTACAACGAATTGTCTTCCGATTATATTTACAAGTATGACCTGTTGCGGAATTATGTAATGGAGTTGATCCATTACGGCCAGAAACTACAGCCCGCCACCGCACTATATCCCTCGCACACCGCTTCAGCCAGGGTTTCTTCATTGTTTATTGAATTGCTGGAAAGACAGTTCCCCATTGAGTCTCCGCGGCAACAGCTTGCGTTGCGCACCGCCAGGGAATATGCAGACAGGCTGGCCGTGCATGTAAACCATCTCAACAAAGTGCTGAAAGAAAACATGGGCAAAACAACTACCGAAATTATCAGCGGCAGGATTATACAGGAAGCAAAAATTCTGCTGAAACAAACCAACTGGAATATTTCAGAAATAGCGTATTGCCTCGGCTTTGAAGAAATAGCCCATTTTTCAAATTTTTTCAAGAAACAAACTTCCCTGGCGCCGCTGGCTTTCCGCGCTTAACCCACAGTATTTGATTTTTGCAAATAATGGATTGATGCGCACAAACACCGCAGCAACATGCCATACTAACTTTGTTCCATCAAATTAAATACTACAACAATGGAAAAAGGAACAAACAACATAGCACTGGTTACCGGTGGCAGTCGCGGACTGGGAAAAGAAATGGCATTAAGCCTTGCAAAAAAAGGTATTCATGTAATCATTACTTATAATAACAAGAAAGACGAAGCGGAAACCGTGGTGGCGGCAATAGAGGCCACCGGACAAAAAGCTGCAGCGCTGAAGTTAAATACCGGCGACCTGAAAAGTTTTGGTGCATTTTTCGACCAGCTGAAGCATGTATTGGCAGATCATTTTAATGCAACCAGCATCAACTTCTTAATCAACAATGCAGGTATTGGTATTCATGCCCCATATGCAGCAACTACGGAAGAACAATTTGATACGTTGATGAACATCCATTTTAAAGGTGTCTTTTTTTTAACGCAGCAGGCTTTGCCGGTGCTGGCAGATGGCGGCGGTATTGTAAACATATCAACCGGGTTGGCGCGTTTTTCATTTCCCGGGTATGCCGCCTATGCAGCCATGAAAGGGGCCATAGAAACGCTTACCCGTTACCAGGCAAAAGAATTGGGAAGCAGGAAAATAAGGGTGAATGTAGTTGCGCCGGGCGCAATTGAGACCGATTTTGGTGGTGGACTGGTACGCGATAATGCAGAAGCAAATAAATCGGTAGCCGCTGCTACAGCGTTGGGTCGCGTAGGTTTGCCGGATGATATCGGGTCTGTGGTGGCATTTCTTTGTACGGAAGATGCCAAATGGGTAAATGCACAGCGTATAGAAGTTTCGGGAGGTATGATGTTGTAATTAGAAAAAAACGTTTTCATGTAATGGCATAGACGATGTCTTTGATAACAGGGATTTTGTCTCTGCCATTTTCTGTACTGACCTGTTATAACGTTAAGGGATAGATGCAATAGCTTCCGCTATCTGCTCAAATTCTTTCGATTTGTCAATGAAGTAGCTGGCACCCAGTTTCAAACAAAGCTTGCGGTAATATTCGTTTGCCTGGTTGGTAATCATTAATACTTTGGTGCCGGGGTTGCTTTCTCTGCAAACGCGCAGCAATTCAATACCGCTTTTGTCGGGCAGGTTTATATCGAGCAATAAAATACCGGGGTTATTTTCTTCTATGAGTTGCAGCCCATCGGCATAATTGCCGGCATTTTTTATCCACTCCAGGCCGGGCAGATCGTTCAGCATATCAACCAAACGCTTAACTATCAATGGCGAATCATCAACAATTACCACCGTTTTTTTACCTGTTTTCATTCACTTATTTCTGTTACGAAAATAATTCAGCAAGAACAAGAAAAAGGTAGCTGCGCAGTGATATACTGGTAGTATGAAACAAAGATTGATGTAGTATAATAACTACAAAGAGTAGTTGAAATACAAGCTGTAATGCGGGCCCTATATAATTTTGTTCTCTATGGCATACAGCGTGAGCGAAGTATTGTTTTTCAGATTCATTTTTGCCATTATGCGCGCGCGGTAGGTGCTCACAGTAGTACTGCTCAGTGATAGTATTTCTGCTATCTGGCTGACTGAATTACCGGAAGCAATCAGTTTTAAGACATCAAATTCACGGTCTGAGAGGTATTCGTGCGGTAATTTGTCGCCATCTTTATCAAGAGATACAGCCAGTTTTTCTGCTACAGAAGGGGAGATGTATTTTCTGCCCGATAATACACGGTGTACCGCATTCACCAGTTCTTCCGAAGCCATGTCTTTATTAAGATAACCAGCGGCGCCGGCTTTTAAAACCCGCAACGCATACTGTTCTTCGGGGTGTACGCTTAAAATCAGCACCGGCAATTTGGGATAATACTGTTTTATCTGTTGCAAAGCATCCAGCCCGCTTCTGCCGGGCATGGAGAGGTCGGTAATAATAACATCCCATGTTGATCCAATTACCTGCTTAATAAGGTTTTCCGCATCCGCTACCTCTTCAATAAGAACGGAGGGAAACGCTTCAACTAGAATTTGTTTTAGTCCTTTTCTTACAACCGTGTGGTCATCTGCTATTAGAATTCGGGTCATAGACGTAGATTAAATATTAGGCGTTTTTTAATATTTCAAATGGTGCTGCAATGGTAACGGTTGTGCCTTTGCCCGGTTGGCTTTTTATTTCATAACTGCCACCCATCATTAACGTGCGCTCTTTCATACCGAGCAGGCCAAGCGTTTTTTTGTGGCCAATATTGCTGGTATCAAAACCTTTACCATCATCCGTAATTTTCAGGATTAACTGGTGGTTCTCTGCTTCCAGCCGGGCAAAAACTTTTGTGGCTTCGGCATGCCTTACCACATTGGTAAGCGATTCCTGGTAAATCCTGAACAGCCCGATAGCCAGGCTGCTGGGCACTTCCAGCGGGTATTCCGGACGCTGGAAATTGCACGTGATGCCGGCCCTTTTTTCAAATTCGTTGCTCCACCATTCCAGCGCTTCAACCAGGCCGAGATCGTCCAGGATACTCGGCCGCAATTCTGCCGATAATTTCCGTACTGTGTTTACAGTGCCGTCTATAAAGGTCAGTACTTCTTTCATTTTTTTATCGCGCAGATTCTCATCCAGGTCTTTTTTCCTGACCAGCCACGAAATATCCATTTTAAGCCCGGTGAGCTGCTGGCCCAGTTCATCATGTATTTCACGGGCCATATGCGCTCTTTCTTCTTCGCGAACGTTCTGCAGATGTGAAGCCAGCTGACGGACATCCTCATACGATTTTTTCAGCAATGCTTCCGCCTTTGTCTTTTCTGTTATATCGATGCTCAGTCCCAGCCAGACTGGCTTTCCTTCGTATATGATCTGATAGTTAAATATCTCAACATAAATAATTGTTCCATCTTTCTTTTTATGACGCCATTGCAGCGATGTGCCGGAAGTGGTGGCGTTCTGGCCGGCATCCATGAATAACAATTCATTGTCTTCGGCCGGGCGCAGGTCCATTGAATTAAGCCGCAGAAATTCTTCCCGTGTATATCCATATTGTTTAAGCGCAGATTCATTTACATCGAGGATGTTGAGCTCGGGTATAGAACTCATCCACATGGGCATGGGGTTATTCTCAAACAGCAGCCTGTACTTGTGTTCCGAACGCCGTAGTTTTTCGTCGGCCATTTTCTGATCGGTAATATCCTGCGCCATACCTATTAGCCGGAAGGGTTGGCCCAGTTCATTTTTTTCAAGTTCTGCAATCTCATGAATATATAGCATGTCGCCGTTTTTCCGGACAATCCGGTGTACAATATCCATTTTTTTCTGACTTTTCAAAACAGCATCCATTTCTTTTGCAAAAAACGCCTTGTCATCGGGATGTATGATTTCCATCAGTGAATCAAATCCATCGGTCATGCTATCTGGTTGCAGGTTGTAAATACTGAATATTTCATCCGATAAATACAATGACATATTTGCAAGATCGAGTTCCCAATGGCCCAGTTTGCCCTGAGATTGTGCTTTGCGGTACCTGGCCTGGCTCTGCAACAATATTTCTTCCGCTTTTTTACGTTCGGTAATATCCTGCACAACACCCATGGCTTTTCTGAACCGGCCATTTTCAAAGATGGCATCCAGTATTGTATATGCATACCGTATCTCGCCATCTCCTTTTTTAAAACGATATTCCTCTTTCAGCCGCTGCTCTTTTTCCTGCAGATTTTTGAATACGTTCTTTACTTTGTCAATATCCTGCGGATACAATTGCTGAAAAAAAAGATCGATTGTTACGGGCAGATTTTTATCGATACCATGTATCTGGTACATAGAATCAGACCAATTTATTTTATGTGTGATGGCATCGTACTCCCAGCTGCCGAACTGTCCAATTTCCTGCGCGCGTGAAAGCATCTTTTCATTATCCCGCAGTTTTTCCTCTGAGGCTTTGCGTTCTGTAATATCGCGGTAATTGAGCACGATGGCGTTTACAAAGGGCTCATCCAGCAGGTTATTGTAACTGCATTCAAGCCAGCTGTATCTGCCATCGGGCAGTTTGTGCCTGTACTCCGTAACAACGATGCTGCCGGGTTCCTGTTTAACGGTGGCCATAGCCTTTGCTACTTTATGCTGGTCGTCTGGATGCACCATGTCCGGCCGCGCTTTTCCAATCATCTCATCGTAACTATAGCCAAGAATGCGGCTGCCACTCGGACTAATGTCTACCACGCTGCCGTCTGCGTCTACCAGGGTAAGTCCGTCTGTACTGTTTCTTAAAAGTGCCCGGAACCGTTTTTCATTGCTGATGATTTTTTCTTCTGCTTTCCGGATACCCGTTACATCTATCATAGCGCCTACCATGCGGTAGGGTTGGTTTTTTGCGTTGTACATGATATATCCACGGTCAAGAACATGTACATGTGTGCCGTCTGCTTTCAGGAAACGGAATTCATCTGACCAGTATGGCTGGCGGGTTTCAATGGAATGGCTGATGCCTTCCGTCACCCTGGCACGGTCATCGGGGTGTATGCCATTGTACCGCGAACTAACCGGCGTAATCTCTTCCGGTGAATAGCCAAACTGCGAATGATAATTTTTATTCCACCAAATGGTATGGTTTACCAGGTCCCAGTCCCACACCGCATCATTGGTAGCATTGGCAACAATCTGGAACCTTTCATTGGATGCATTTATTTTTTCTTCCGCTTTTATTTTGTAGTCGATGCTCCTAATAAATACAGAGATGCCTTCAGGGGAGGGGTATATATGGTTCTCCTGCCAGAGATCGAGCGGGGCGTAGTAATCAGTATTGGAGTAATACTTTTGTTCCTTAAACGCTTTATTAAACAGGTCATAAATAGGAGTACCTACCAAATCCGGAAATACGTCCCATACATATTTGCCTATCAGTGAAGCCGGGTCTAGTCGTATCATTTCACCAGCCTTCTGATTTACATAAGTATAACACCAGTTCTTGTCAAATGCTATAAATCCATCCGTGATCCTTTCAATGATGCCGGTAAGCTCGGCCGTTTTTTGTGTTACTTTCTCTTCCAGTTCTTCATTGAATCTGATCAGCTGGTCTTCCAGTTGTTTTCGTTCACTGATATCGCGGTGTACAGCCACATATCCTGTAATGACATCGCCTTTCCGGATGGTAGTTACTGAGGCAAGTACAAATTTAGTTTCACCCTTCTTATTTTTGAAATCGGATTCTGTCTGAAAATATCCCAGCCTGTCCAGCTCTCTTTTTATCAGTTGTCTTTTTTCGGGGGGAATTCGGTTTTGTATAATGTCGGAAATACTTTTACCCACCACTTCTTCGCTGGTATAACCGTACAGTTTTTCAGCACCTTTGTTCCAGGTTTTTATGTGAAAATTGATATCCGTAGAGATAATGGCATCGCTGGCCTGTTCAACCAGTGCCGACAGGTTTTTGATTTGCTCCTGCTCTTTCCGTTGCCCGGTGATATCTTTTGTAATCTTTGCAAACCCCCTGAGATTGCCCTGACTGTCTTTCAGCGCTGTAATAACCACGCTTGCCCAAAACATGTTGCCGTCTTTTTTTACCCGCCAGCCTTCCGTTTCAAAACGTCCATTTTTTTTGGCTTCATCGAGGTTCTCCTGCGGAATATTTTTTTTTACATCCTCTTCAGGGTAAAAAATCTCCACGTTTTTACCGATTATTTCGTCGGCACTGTAGCCTTTTATTGCGGTGCCCCCGCTGTTCCAGCTTAAAATATCGCCCTGAAGATTGGTAGTATAAATAGCATAGTCTTTTACGTTGGTCAGCAACATACCCAGCTGTTCACGACTGTCATTGAGGTTTTGTTCCGTTTTCTTCAGTACAATAAAATCTATGCGAACGGTCTGAATGATAAAGACAACCAGTATCAGCACAATACCTATCAGCCACAGCATCAGTTTATCCAGGTGAAGACCGGATAATGCAAAGGTTTCTTTTCGCCGGGCCAGCAGAATGTTCTCGGTGGCTTCTATCTGCTGCAAAATATTCTGGACGCGTGATGAAAACTTGTTTTGCCGGAAGCTGTCAATCAGGGCGGTGGCCTGGGCCAGGCCGCGTACTTTTCTGAGCATAATAACTTTGGCGGCTATGCCAGAAGTCCTGCTGATATACTGTTGTAATGTATCGATGCGTTTTTGCTGCAGTGCATTATCGGCGGTCAGTTTTTTTAATTTTTTAACAGCGTCATCAATGGAGGCATCCGATGCTTCCAGGGCTTGCAAATGGGTTTTATCGGCTGTTAAAACAAAATCCCGGACGATAATTTTATTTTCCGTAGTTGCGGAGAGCAGTTTCTGTGTCTGGTAAAGAACTTCGTTGGTATGTGCCAAATAGGTGGCGGTTGACTTAACCTGGTTTGATTGCTCCAATAAAATAAATGCAACACTTAATATAGCGGTTAATATGAGGAATATGACAATTTTAAGAGACTTGCCTGTTAATGGGTGCATATGGTATAAAATAGGATGACAGGAATTTCAGGTACCGGTCTTTGGCTTCAATAGTCAATACAGTTGGTGGAGTATAATGAGCAATAAATTTAGTTATTTAAGTTACGAGATTTTTTTTACATGTGCCGGTGATCCATAAGGGAAACGGTAAATTCCCGCCGGCAATAGGGGTATACTATTAGTAAATTCAATAACAGGCCGGCGCATTTGTTCATTAAAACGGCATTAATATTTTTAACAGAAAGTTGATTGCGCAAATGCGGCGGGGATAAAGTGGCACAGATTTTATTTTGATAAAACCGGGAATGAATTACCTGGCTTTTAAAATACCTGTTATGATTTACCGTAAGCTTTCGTATTTAATGCTGGCTTTTTCAGTTGTTGTATTTTCATTTAAAGAAATAGCCGGTGGCACCGTTGGGGGCAATGTAAATCCGCCGGATGCGGGTTTACGGGCTTTCCTGTTTTCGGCAAAAGATACCATTTCTGTAAATGTAGCCAGTGGCACTTTTCAGTTTGCAAAGGTTCCATCGGGTACTTACAAGTTGCTGATTGAAGCTGCCCCGCCTTACAAAAATGCCGTTAAAGAGGGTATCCGTGTGCTGGAAGGGGAGTTTACAGATGCAGGCCAGATTGAACTACAGAAATAGACGCATTATATAAATATTATCCAGTGGGATTATTTTTTCAGGCGGTATTTCCTGGTAACCTTAGGACTGTTAAAATACTGGTTCAGTTCCTCTTCGGTCATATTGTTGGCCAGTTCCAGCGGTACATCTATGAGTTGTATCTGGGTTTGTTTCAGTTCGTCTTTCAGTTTGGCTGTTTTCCTTAGAATGTCCGGGTCCCTTTCGCCTACCAGGGCATTGTCCCTGACCATGTATTCGAGCCTTTTAATGGAGCCACGCACCAGCGACGCCTGGTTCTGGTCGAATATCTTTTGGGGAGCAATGGCTTCTTTGATAGGCACCAGCGAGATGCCTACGCTGGGCAAAATCTGACCGGTCTTTTGGGTGCTGCTATTGGCTGAAGATGCCAGTATGCTGCCGGTTAACGCTGTGGTGGAGCCGGTAATATCAAAAGTGGTACGGGCGTTTTTGGTACTTTTTACCCTTTTATCCAGTTGTAAGAAAGTATATTTTAACTGCAGCACATAGGTATTTACATTTCGTACGGCCAGTTTGTAATCTTCTTCGGCCAGCGGGTAATTCAGTGCATCGCGCACCACAATGCGCACGGTAGCCGTATCGCGGACCTGGAATTTATTCACTCCAACAAAATTGAGAATCAGGATCTTGATTTTAGCAGAATCGGATTCTTTTACAAAATCAAACGGTGGCATCCACGTAAAATCATCGTCGCATTTCTTTACCAGGGTAAAGTTTTTCAATGGCCGGTTTGCAAAAAAAGTAATGTTATCAATGGGGAAGCTGCCGTTTTCACACTGCACTTTAAAGCTAACGGTATCTCCTTCATCTACTATCAGCGTGGAACTGACAGACGGTTTTACTTTAGAGGAAATGATATCGGTATTATAGAAAACCATGGTAAAAAAAGTATCTACCCGTTCTTTGGGGTCCGACAGGTTTTGAACACCGATATTAACCTTGTATTCCACATCATATTTCAGTTTGCCCGACAGGAAAAAAGATTTTTCAGCCTTGAAAGTAAGTACGCCGTCGTCTTTGTTTATTCTCAGTCCAACGGGCGAATTGCGCAAAAACCAGTAATATTTTGTTTCGTCTTTATTTATTTCAAGGTTATAGGTAAGTGTAGAATCTGCGTGAATGGTAAAATAGGGGTTCAGGTTAGTTATACGCATCGGTGCGTACGCCGAATCTACCGGTATAACGGGATGTGGTGGAATGGTATCTTGTTGTGCATAGGAAGAAATGGAAAACGCAAAACATAACATTATTAAAAGAAGCTTGCTGGCTATTCTCATGCTGAATGTTAAAAGTTTGTTTATGCGTGCAATATTAGTCCATTTTAGCCTAAACTGCCAGAGCTGTTAAAACCTTTTAACCATTTTCAATATCTTTTAGCTGCTGCTTAAGTTGCAACAGGTAATTGCCGTATAACTTGCGGATATACCATTTTGAAAGAAAGTAAATGATTGCAGACCAGCCCGTAATAAACGCGATGCCGTAATACAGCATTTCTTTTGACCAGTTAAATTGCAATAACAGTCCCTGTTTTGAAATATCGAGGTACCCGATGATGAGCCCAAAAATATAAATGACCGGCAATAAGCCCACGGAAATACCAAAATACAGTCTTGTAAAACGCGTTACGATGCCTATTGTCTGTTGCAGGCTGTCTCTGACAGTGCCTGGTACAGTTTCATAAAATACTATCTTCTTATATAATGCATACATGTAAACGCCGGATACCAAACAGAAAACCCAGGTAACCGTACAAAATACACGAACCACCAGCGACGGATACATGAACCAGCATACTACAGCGGCAATAGCGCACAGTAGAAACGCAATGGTCTCCAACCGGATATTCCGTTTTATTTTACTGGTTACGGAGTTTGATTTCCGGCGTAAAGATGCTTCCAGCCCGGTGCCAGGGCAGCCGGCAATTCCTTCCTCCAGCCTTTCTTTCATGAGCATTTTTATTTCATCAAGTTCCATAGTACTCCATTTCGGTTATAAATATTTTTTGGCCGATTCTTTCAATTTTATTTTTATCCGGTTCATTTTTACAGCTACATTATTGGCGGTGATACCCATCATTTCTCCTATTTCTGCATAACTGTAATCCTCCATATACAGCATCACCAGCGCTTTATCAATACCCGATAATTCATTAATGGATATGTACATGGCCGTTAGTTGATCCTGTTCCGCCTGGTTGTCATCGGCAGGTACCAGCACTTGTTCCGGCATGGCGGTAGTAGATACCTGTCTTTGCTCTTTCCGGTAAAATGTAATAGCGGTATTGAGCGCCACCCTGTACAGCCAGGTGGAGAATTGTGCATCGCCTTTAAACCGGGGATAACCTTTCCAGGCAGCCAGTATTATCTCCTGGAACAGGTCTTTTTTGTCCTGCCCCGTGTTCATATACAGGTTGCATACCTTGTGAATGATCTTCTGGTGCGCTTCTATGGATTGTATAAAGTCTTTTTCGCCCGGCATCAATGGTGGAAAGGTTAAAAAGTGTAAGGTATAGGGTGTAGGGTTTAAGGTGTAGGGTAAAGGGTTAGGGGATAAGGTTGAACAGGTTTAGAACGACTATCTTAAAATTTAACCAGAATAAACACCCAACACCCAACACAATGCTGTTAGTCGCTTTTCTCGCCGAAATATTACACATAAAAATAACCCCATTGTAGAAACAACGGGGTTAATAAATCAAAACCAACTGCTTATGAAAATATTTATCGGTTACTGCAAGCGGCAGTATTGCATTGTATTAAAAGATTACTGGATGGTTATCTGTTTGGCGGCTTCTTTTACTTCCGGTTTTTTGGGAAGTAATACCTTCAGCAGGCCATTTTCATATTTTGCCTGGATGCCGGCAATGTCCACCTTTTCATCAAGACTGAAACTGCGTTTAAAACTCTGGAAGCTAAACTCCTTGCGCACGGTTTTTACATCTTCTTTCACAGTTTCTTCCTTCTTTTCATAACTGATAGTCAGAAGTCCCTTGTCTGCATTAATCTTGAAATCTTCTTTGTTTCTGCCAGGAGCATTCAGCTCAACATGGTAAGCGTCTGCTGTTTCTGCGATGTTTACCGGAGGAAAATTAAGGCCGGCTTTGTCTGCAAAAGCAGGAAACTCATTGAAAAGCTCATTAAATACGCTGTTGAAATTAACAGGCCTGAAATTGTTTTTTACAAGTGTCATAACCATTTCTATTTTAAATTTTATGTTTTTTGTTGACGGATAATGTTTTTCAAACAGTGTACCATTGCCATTTTTTGGTTGTTTTAGTGACGGCTTTGCATATTTTAGCTAACAATTGCGACAAAATAGCCGATTTTATAAAGTAAACTGACAAAAATGCAGTTTTAGCTTACAATTAGGGTTTATAATGAACTTTTTACCTAGTTTTGCGTTGCTAAACAAAAGATATTAAAACTATGTATCCAGCAGAAATTGTTATACCCATGAAGGAAGAGTTGACCGAAAACGGTTTTGAAGAACTGGTCACTTCCGAAGCAGTAGATAACCAGCTTTCACAAAAGGGCACCACCCTTGTTATGATAAATTCAGTTTGTGGTTGTTCGGCCGGTTCAGCCCGCCCAGGAGTACTGATGGCAGTACACAATACCGCCAAAAAGCCTGACCATCTGGCTACTTCATTTGCCGGTTTTGATATAGACGCCGTAAGGACCCTGCGTCAGCACCTGCTGCCTTACCCGCCATCTTCACCAGCCATTGCACTATTTAAAGATGGCCAGCTGGTTCACTTTATAGAGCGTCATATGATTGAAGGCCGTCCCGCACAAATGATTGCCCAGAACCTGATCAGCGCTTTTGAAGAGTATTGTTAATACGGCCTGGTTAACTTATTATACAACTATATTACAACCCACTTTACAGTGGGTTTTTTTGTGGGCCGTTTTCAATTTCATAATTCTATGAAAGCAGGCCGCGCTGCTGCTTTGTCTCAATATGTTATTTACAAGATTTTTGCCCTAACATTGCAGACAATTATTAATTATTCATCTTCAATTGCATAGAATAAATGTATCCTAACCTCTATTTTCTTGTTCGTGATTGGTTTGGTGTTGACTGGAAAGGACTGCGTTTTGCAAACATGTTCGGTCTTATGGTGGCGGTAGCATTTATTACTGCTGCCATTGTTATTGGCAGCGAATTGAAACGGAAAAGCAAAGAAGGGCTGCTGCATTTCCAGGAAGAAAAAATAACAGTGGGCAAACCTGCAGGCATTGCCGAGTTACTCGTCAATTTTCTACTGGGCTTTTTGTTTGGATATAAAGTAATAGGCGCTTTTTTCAGCGATCCTAACGGCGATATGCAACAGTTTATGCTGTCTGCCCGCGGCAACTGGGCGGCAGGCATCGTGCTGGGCTTGTTGTTTGCCGGATTGAAATGGCGCGAAGCCAATAAACAAAAATTATCAAAACCCGAAGAGCGAACCATCCGTGTATGGCCGCACGACAGGGTAGGGGATATTATTTTATTGGGTGCAGTGTTCGGATTTTTAGGCGCAAAGATTTTTGACAACCTGGAAAACTGGGACAGGTTTATAAAGGATCCCATTGGTAACCTGTTTTCTCCAAGTGGCCTGACGTTTTATGGCGGACTTATCTGTGCTGCACTGGCTATCTGGTGGTATGCTAAAAAACACAATATCGGTTTCTGGCATTTAAACGATGCTGCCGCGCCAACACTCATGCTGTCTTATGCAGTGGGACGGATGGGTTGCCAGATTAGCGGGGATGGCGACTGGGGAATTTTGAACAGCGCTTATGTTTCAGATAAAAACGGATTGGTATCGCTGGCTACCGACGGGCAGTTTCAGCAACAACTACAGGCCAATAAAGACTTTTTTATCCGGCAATTCGAAAGCATCGATAAAGTGAAACACGCCTATTTTAAAGGTGTATCCTGGTTGCCCGACTGGTTTTTCGCTTATACTTACCCGCACAATGTAAATAAGGAAGGTGTGCCACTTGCCAATTGCAACTGGGGCGAATATTGCAACGTATTACCTATGCCGGTATTTCCAACGCCCCTGTATGAAATTATCGCCTGCCTTATATTATTCTTTGTTATCTGGATGCTCCGGAAGAAATTTACCGTGGCCGGTACATTGTTTGGCTTCTACCTTTTTATCAATGGCATCGAGCGCTTCCTGATTGAGAAAATCAGGGTAAATACAAAATATGAGGACCTTCCTTTTCAGCCAACCCAGGCTGAGATCATTTCCTTACTCCTTATTCTTACAGGTATTGTACTGATGGTCTACCTGCCTGTGCGGGCAAAGAAAGCAGCACTACAGGAATAGCTGTTAGCTTTTAGCTGTTAGCTATTAGTTGCTGGCGATGTAGTAGGTAGTTTCCGACTTCATAAGATTATGTTCTCACGGGTCCCAGGCCCGCTATCGTAAAGTTTACGTCAATTCCAGTGGCTAGTTGCCTTGCGGTGCATAAGTCTCCAGCTTCTTAAAATTATGTTCTTACAGGTCCCAGGCCCGCTATCACATAAAGTTTAGGTCAATTCCAATGGCTAACAGCTAAAAGCTGTTAGCTATTAGTTGCCTTGCGGTGCATAAGTCTCCGGCTTCATAAGATTATGTTCTTACAGGTCCCAAGCCCGCTATCGCATAAAGTTCAGGTCAATTCAAATGGCTAACAGTTAAGAGCTAAAAGCTAACAGCTTTCCCGCCGCTCATAGTTATTTTCCAGCCATTCGTCCCAAACAGATCATTATTTGTAACCCGCTGTAACCCAGTTGCGTCTCACATCACGACAAGATAATGCCAGTTATCAATAAAATTAACCACCTGGCACAAAACAATGTTCTTTGTATTACATAGTACCTACTTTTGGAATGTAATAATAAAGACAAAGTACCAACCAATATAAATTAAGACTTATGAGCAAAATGATGAGCCTGCTGTTTTTAGTAATGATAGTTGTCAGCAGCCAGGCGCAAACAGGAAAAGGAAAAGTGACGGGACATGTAATTGATGGTAACCAGAAAACCATTGCATCGGCTACCATTACTCTTTTAAAAGCTACCGACTCGTCTGTTGCAAAAATGGGTGCCGCCACAAAAGATGGCAGTTTTGAATTCGACAATGTTTCCGACGGCCGTTACCTGGTGGCAGCCTCCGCCATCGGCCACAAAAAAACATTTTCATCAACCTTTGAAATTAATGAAGCAAATATTTCTGTTGAGCTGAAAACCATTGAGTTGGTTCCGGTTTCAAAAGACCTTGCGGGCGTAACAGTTGTTGCCCGTAAGCAATTAATTGAGCAGCATATAGACAGAACAGTAGTAAATGTAGATGCGGCCGTTTCTAATGTAGGCGCTACGGCATTGGAAGTTCTGGAAAAATCGCCCGGCATCACCGTAGATAAAGATGGCAGCATCAGCCTGAAAGGCAAACAGGGCGTTCAGGTGTATATTGATGGAAAACCCTCTTACCTCAGCGGCGCCGACCTGGTAAACTTGTTGAAAAACATGAATGCCAATCAGCTCGAGCAGATTGAAATCATGACCAATCCACCCGCCAAATATGATGCGGCCGGCAATTCCGGTATCATTAATCTGCGCACGAAAAAAAATAAAGCCAAAGGCTTTAACGGCAGCCTCACAGCAGGTTACTCACAGGGTGTGTACTGGAGAACCAATGAAAGCCTAAACCTGAATTACCGCACATCCCGGTACAATGCGTTTATGAATTACAGCTTCAGCAAGAACAATAGTTACCAGCAACTGGATATTCACCGTGTATACCTTCAAAACGATGGAAAAACCGTAAAGGCGATGTTCGACCAGACCGCTTTTATGCCGAGGAGCAATACCAGCAACAACCTGAAGTTTGGTATGGATTTCTTTGTTGACAAAAAGACGACACTTGGTTTTGTAGCAAGTGGTTTTTTAAACCCCGAAAATCAAAGGAACTATAATACCTCTTACCTGAAAGATGCCAATGGCACCGTGGATTCTATCGTAAGATCAACCAGCACCGATAAAAATAAATGGAAAAATGGCGCGATCAACCTCAATTTCCGCCACCAGTATGATTCTACCGGCCGTGAGCTGACCGCAGATATTGATTACTCCACTTATTCTGCAGCAAGCAACCAGTATTTTATCAATGGATCATATACACCCGACTGGCTGAAAAAAGGACAGACTGATTTAAAAAGTGTTTTGCCGGTTGATATTAATATCTATTCAGCCAAAATGGATTACACACATCCGCTAAAAAAAGAAGCCAAACTGGAAGCCGGTATTAAAAGCAGCTATGTTAACACCGATAATGCAGCCAATTATTTCAATGTAATCGGTGGCAGCGATGTAGTGGATTATGATAAAACAAACCGTTTTCAGTACAAAGAAAATATCAACGCCGCTTATATCAATTACAACAGGCAGTTCAAAAAAATAGGCGTGCAGGCCGGTTTGCGTTTTGAAAATACCAATTACAAAGGCCACCAGTTTGGAAATGCACAAAAACCAGGTTCCGATTCGGCTTTCAGCAGAACATACAACAATCTTTTCCCAACCGTATTCATTAGTTATGCCGCAAATAAAAACAACCAGTTTGGTTTATCCATCGGCAGAAGGATCGATCGCCCGGCTTACCAGGATCTTAATCCGTTCCTGTTTTTCCTGGATAACTATACCTATGGCTCGGGTAACCCTTTCCTGAAACCGCAATATTCCAACAATATTGAGCTCAGCCATACTTTTAAAGGGTTTTTGAATACAACGGTGAACTATAGCCGCACAACAAATTTCTTTACAGAAACTTTCGAACAGAAAGACTATGCCACTATTGTACGTCAGGGAAATATCGGCCAAAGGCAAAATGCAGGCATCAGCATGAGCGCCCAGGTAAAAATTTCAAAATGGTGGAATACCAACCTGTATGGCAATTACAATTATAATTTTTTCAAAGGCGTCCTCTATGGCGAACAAGTGGAAGTCAGTGGTTCCAATGTGCTGTTTAATGTAAATAACCAGTTCAGCTTTGGCAAAGGCTGGAGCGCTGAACTCAGCGGATTCTACAGAACAAAAGGAATTGAAGGTCAGATTGTGATTATGCCGCTCGGACAGGCTTCTGCCGGTGTTTCCAAACAGGTATTGAAAGGTAAAGGCAGCGTGAGGGTAAACATCCGCGACATATTTTATACCAATGGTGCCAGGGGCGATATCAATTTTCAGCAGACAAGGGCGCATTTTGAAAATACGCGTGATTCCAGGGTAGGAGGTATATCATTTACCTATCGTTTTGGCAAACCGTTGAAAGGACCACAGAACAACCGTAAAAAAGGTGGAGCGGATGATGAGCAAAACCGTGTAAAGGCCGGAGGCTCTAATTAGAGTATTGAGTATTTAGTATTTAGTATAAAGACCAGAGTATTAAGAAAGAGTATTTAGTATAAAGTATTTAGTATAAAGACTAGCGTATTTAGTATGAAGTATAGAGAGGGGCATATTTTAATCGGCCCGGGCGAAAAGGTATATCAACCGGCAAAAGCGCTGAGGTCTGTATACTAAATACTAAATACTTAATACTCCATAGTAGATGGGCATATTTTAACCGGCCGGGGCGAAAAGAAATACCAGCCGGCAAAAGTGCCAAGGGTCTCTATACTTAATACTAAATACTAGGCACTCTAGATAACTTTAGCGTGTTATTCGTACTTGAAAATGACCGTTTATGTATTGGAAACAATATAGTTCCCTTCATCCAGATTTATATTTTTTAACAGGCCGGCCGGGTTCACCTTTGCACATTAACAATCTGACCAGGCAATAAAAAAACTGCAATGAAAAAAATCATTACCATTATTACCTTATCCCTCTTATCATTCGGCCTGTTTGCACAGGATAAAACCGGGAAAATCAGCGGTGTAATTACGGATGCGGCCCAAAAACCGCTCGATGCCGCTACCGTACAGTTGCTGAAAGCTGAAAACAAAACCCTGGTTAAAGCCGCGGTTACCAATAAACAGGGTGTTTTTGAAATTGAAAGGCTGGCTGCCGGCAAATACATTTTGTCTGTGAGCGCCGTTGCTTTTGGGCCGAAAACCATCCCCGTGGAACTGACTGCCGATAAAATGACAGCAGAAATTCCCGCTGTTCAACTGGTGGCCGGCACAAAAGAACTGACCGGTGTTACAGTTACCGCACGCAAACCCCTGATAGAACAAAAAATAGATCGTACCGTTATCAATGTAGATGCAGCCCCCACCAATGCCGGATCTACAGCCATGGAAGTGCTGGAAAAATCGCCTGGTATATCCGTAAGCAATGATGGTATCATCAGCCTCAAAGGCAAACAGGGGGTGATAGTGATGATGGATGGCAAACCCACTTACCTGTCTGCGGCAGACCTGGCAAACGTTTTAAAGAACATGCCTGCATCTGCACTCGACCAGATAGAAATAATGACCAACCCGCCTGCGAAATATGATGCATCGGGCAATTCCGGTATCATCAATATCAAAACAAAGAAAAGCAGGAATGAGGGCCTAAACGGTAGCATTACTGCGGGTCTCACGGCAGGTATGTATGAAAGAAAAGGCACGTACTACTCTCCCTTAAAACAAACCACCAGCCTGAACCTGAACTACCGGAAAGGAAAAATAAACCTTTTCGGTAACTATAATTTTAACTACCGCGAAGGCAAGGCAGATTTGGAGCTTGATCGTAAGTTTTTTAATAAAGACGGCAGCCTCAATTCCTATTCCAGTTCAACCAATGAAATGAACATGCGCAACAATAACCATACACTGAAAGTTGGTATGGATTATTATGCCAATAAGAAAAATGTATTTGGCGTGGTACTGAACGGCTTTGGATTTTTTGGCAGGCCCACACCTTTTACCAACCAGGTTATTTCACTGCCTGACGGCTCTGTTCAGTCGGTGCTTAAATCTCATACCACCAATAAACTTACCTTCTGGAATTATTCCGGCAACTTCAATTACAAACATACATTTGATACACTGGGTACGGAGTTGACGGCCGACTTTGACTATATTGGCTACAGCAACGGATCAAAATCATTGCTGGTAACGGATGTTTTTGACGGTGCTACCGGTAACAAAACCGGCAACCTTACTTTACAGGGCGATATACCCAGTGTCATCAATATTTATTCTACCAAAGCCGATTTTACGCATCCCATGAAAAAAGACATGCGCTTTGACGCCGGCTTTAAAGTGAGTTATGTAAAAAGCGACAATGAAGTAAAATATGAAAGGGATAACGGTAATGGCTGGGTGCCGGATGACCGTTCCAATCATTTTATTTATGAGGAAAACATCAACGCATTTTATGTTAGCATCAATAAGAAATGGAAAAAATGGAGCACCCAGGCTGGATTGCGTTTGGAAAACACCACGTCGAAAGGCAACCAGGTATTAAATGATTCATCTTTTACGCGTCATTATACCAGCTTGTTCCCTACATTCTACCTAAACTATGAGGCCAATAAGAGCAATACGATTACGCTTTCATATGGCAGAAGAATTGAGCGGCCCAATTACCAGGATTTGAATCCGTTTCTTTGGTTCCTCGATTCACTTACTTTCCGACAGGGTAACCCTTACCTGTTGCCGCAGTATAGCAACAATATAGAACTCAGGCATTCTTATAAGGGCGGGTTTACAACTACCTTAAGCTATTCCATTACAGACGATGTGATATCGCAGATATTAAAACAGAATACAGAAAAAAGGGTTACTTATCTCACTACCGATAATGTGGCGCGGTTCCGGAATATCGGGCTTTCCTTCAATGCGCCTATTAAACCGGCCAAATGGTGGAATATAAACGCATTTGCCAATGTGTTCAACAACAAATACACAGGTTTTTATTATAACTCCTATACCGGTAAGAACGATCCGCTCGATATCAGCTATACCTCCTTTATGGTGAACGTTTCCAACACATTAACATTCACAAAAGGATGGTCGGCCGAGTTAAGTGGTTTTTACCGCGGCAAGGGTATCGACCAGCTGAGCATCAGTGACCCCATGTATTTCATGAGCCTGGGTGGACAAAAAACAGTACTGAAGGGAAAGGGAACCCTTCGCCTGAACATACGTGATCCTTTTCACTGGCAGCAGTACAGGGGCAGAACACAGTACAGCGATATAGACCTGCGGGTTCGCAATAAATGGGATAACCGAAGCGCTACTGTTACCTTCAGCTACCGTTTTGGTAAAACAGGTGTAGCCCAGGCCCGCAGAAGAAAGAGCGGTGCCGATGATGAACAAAACCGCGCCGGTGGTCAGCAGAATTAAGAGAATGTCTGATGTGGAAATGTCTGATGTCTGATGTGGTGATGTCTGATGTGAGGTGAAGATTAAAAAGCTATTTTATGGCTCCGATTGATTTCGGAGCCATTTTTTTTCTTTCATCTCCCAGGCACAAGCTCTTTTTCTCTTTTCATCTCTTAACCTTAATTTTGAAAAACAGTCCAGGGTCTGTATACCAAATACTTCATACTAAATACTATCATATGCCTTCAGTAGATATCATGAGCAAAGTAGACGGCCAGGCACTCGACAATGCCGTTAACGTAGTGAAGAAAGAAATCGTAAACCGGTTCGATTTTAAAGATGCCCATGTAGTGATTGACCTGAATAAAAAGGAGTTCAAACTCAATATCGAGACCGATGACGATATGAAGATGCGCCAGTTGCTGGATGTGCTCATCAGCCGGGCCCACAAACAAAATATTTCACCCGAAGCCTTCGATATGACAAAGGAATCATTTCCGAGTGGTAAAGTGGTAAAAAAAGAAGTGCTGGTAAAAAATGGGCTGAAACAGGAAGACGCCAAAAAGATAGTGAAGCTTATAAAAGACAGCGGGTTAAAAGTGCAGGCGCAGATTATGGATGATATGGTGAGGGTGACAGGTAAAAAAATTGATGATGTACAGGCAGTTATGCAATTGTGCCGGACTTCCGACCTGGGCTTACCCCTGCAGTTCGATAATATGAGAAGTTAAGGCCGGCCCGGATATATTATACAAACGCCTGGCGCATGTCAATGCCTGTACCCTGAAGCATCCTCCAAAAATGGTTTGGCAATTAAGCATTTAGATAGTATTTTTGCCGCCTTGTAAACAAAAAATACGGCAAAATCCGTATTTCCTTAAAATAAAGAATTATGAAAAAAGGTCTCCACCCGGAAAATTACCGGTTCGTTGTTTTCAAAGATATGAGCAACGGTCATTCATTTCTCAGCCGTTCTACTGCTTATACCAAAGAAACAGTAAAATGGGAAGATGGTAATGATTACCCGCTTATCAAACTGGAAATTTCAAATATGTCCCACCCGTTCTTTACCGGTCAGAAAATGCTGGTGGATACTGCAGGACGTATTGATAAGTTCAAGAAAAAATACGCCAAAAAAGCTTAAAACAGATAGCACTGCGGTGTTTGAAATTTTGTTTTTAATGAGTATGCAGATCCCTTCGCCGTTGTTGCGAAGGGATTTTTGTTTGAAGAAAAGCAATGTGCAGTGATAAGTCAAGCCAACGGGCTGCATTATTCCATCAGCATGCACAACCGGTAAGCCGCGCTACCAACTGGGTTTTATTGTATTTTTAAGTATGATTCAATTAGTGCTGGACGATACACATATAGGGCAACACCTGTTTCCGTTTACCCTCACCAGGGCTGCCGCCGATATACGGATAGGGATTCTCACCATCAGGCAAAAATGGGAAAAGCTGCTGGGCATCAAAGTAACCGTGAATGGTGATGAATACCTGGATACCCCGCATGACGATCGACAACCAGTGGTTTTTGCAGGAAATATTGTACCCAGCCGGTCTTTTGTGGAAGATTTATTAAAAGGAAATTATTCGCAGCAGGATTTTTTGCAGCAGTCTTCTGTACGCATACTGGAACACCCATGGCAAATCTTTGCGTACAACGATTGGGCATTGAGGGAGGATTTTATACTGCTTACCAGCGGTCGCGACTCTCAGCCCATACCTCCGTCTGTAGTATGCACGAATCCCGAAAATATTTTTATTGAGGAAGGGGCGAAACTGCAGTTCTGTATACTCAATGCATCGGCAGGACCTATCTATATTGGTAAGGATGCGGAAATAATGGAAGGCGCATCCATACGCGGACCCTTTGCGTTGTGCGAAGGCGCAGCAGTTAAAATGGGCGCAAGGATTTATGGCGCTACTACCATCGGCCCATATAGCCTGGTGGGAGGAGAAATCAAGAATTCGGTCATATTCGGTTACAGTAACAAAGCCCATGAGGGGTATCTTGGCGATGCAGTCATAGGAGAGTGGTGCAACCTGGGAGCAGGCACCACCAATTCGAATATTAAAAACACCGCCAGCAATGTAAGAATATGGAATGAGGCAGACCAGACTTATGTAGACGCTGGTATTAAATGCGGACTGTTGATGGGCGATTATTCACGCTGTTCCATCAATACTTCTTTTAATACCGGTACCGTAGTTGGCGCCTGTGCAAATATTTTTGGAACGGGGTTAACACCTAAATACATCCCAAGTTTCAGCTGGGGCACTAAAGAACCGGTAACCTATTCTTTTGAAAAAGCTTTACAGGATATTACCAATTGGAAAAAATTAAAAAATCAATTGCTATCAGAAAAGGAAATTCAACGACTAGAACATATTTTTGAATCAATTAAAAATTAAAGCCATAATACATAGAAATACTTATAGTAACCACTATGGTTTTTCGATAGCGTAAATTTTGTTTGTACAATTAACGCTGTGGCGACCACTAAAATTTAAAAACTAACAAATGAGAAAACAAATTGCCGCGGCAAACTGGAAAATGAATTGTACCTACCAGCAGGCAGAAAAATTACTGGATGATATTCTGAAACCCGGCATTCAACTGCAACCGCACCAGCAGGTGTTGTTTGCGGTTCCATTTCCTTACTTAATAATGGCCAACAGCGAAGTATCCGATGAAAGAAATTACGATATCGCTGCACAGAACTGCTATACAAAAAAGTCAGGTGCATTTACGGGCGAGGTATCTGCTGAAATCCTGGATTCTTTAAAAATCAAGTATTGCATCATCGGCCATAGCGAACGCAGGGAATATTTTAATGAAAGCAACCAGATGCTGGCCGAAAAACTAAATATTTTACTTGAATATGGTATTACCCCGGTTTTTTGCTGTGGCGAGCCCCTGGCCATTCGCGAAGCGGGTACACAAAACAGTTATGTGGAAACGCAACTGCGCGAATCGTTGTTTCATTTGCCGGATGCTCAGGTATCACAGATCATTATTGCTTATGAGCCTATCTGGGCTATTGGTACAGGTAAAACTGCCAGTACAGCGCAGGCACAGGAAATGCATGCATATCTCCGCAGCGTACTGGCCAAACAATATGGCAAGCCCGTGGCCAATGATATTTCAATTTTATATGGCGGCAGTGTAAAAGCGGCGAATGCAAAAGAATTGTTTGCTTCAGAAGACGTAGACGGCGGCCTCGTAGGGGGAGCTTCATTGAATGCAGTAGAGTTTATTGCTATTATTGAAGCGTTGAAGTAGCATGTGCAAAAGCATTGTGATAACAGGAGTATAGCAAACAGAAACTTATGAAGATATTAATATTGGGCATTGACGGCTATCTTGGTTGGTCATTGGCTTGTGCGCTTGTGGGGGAAACGTATGAAATACATGGCGTTGACAGTTTCTTTAGAAGAAAATGGGTGAAGGAAATGAATTCAGTGAGCGCCGTACCTATTGCTTCTATGAATGAGCGCCAAAAGCAATTTAAGCAAGTCTTCAATCAAAATATTCATTTCTACAAAGGCGATATCTGCCAGTATGATTTTCTGTGCAGGGTGATGCGGGAAGTCAGGCCGGATACTATTGTTCACTTTGCGCAATGTCCATCTGCCCCATACTCCATGATCAGCCAGCAAAAAAGCGCGTGGGTGCAGACTAATAATTTAATAGGGACACTCAATTTGGTGTATGCTGTTAAGGAGTATGTGCCTGATGCACATATCATAAAACTCGGAACAATGGGCGAATACGGTACACCCAATATAGATATTCCGGAAGGTTTTTTTGAGATTGAATACAAAGGCAGGAAAGACAAACTGCCGTTTCCAAGGCAAGCCAACAGCTGGTATCATTTGTCTAAAGTGCACGACTCAAACAACTTACAATTTGCCTGCCGCAATTACGGCATCCGGTGTACAGACATCATGCAGGGTGTTGTATTTGGCGCCACAGGCAATCCCGATAAACGTCATGCAAAACTACAAACACGCCTCGATTTCGATCAGGCATTCGGTACCGTGATTAACCGGTTTTGCTGCGAGTCGATTATAAGTCACGCCATCACCGTATATGGCGACGGTACGCAGCTACGCTCTTTCCTGCCTTTGAAAGACTGTATGCAATGCATTGAGCTGGTTATAAAAAACCCTCCCGCTGCAGCAGAATACCGGGTTGTCAATCAGTTTGCAAATGTCTACTCTATCAATTACCTGGCTGATAAAGTAGCAGCTGTTTGTAAGCAAATGGATATGGACGTTGAAATTCAGAAGCTCAATAATCCACGCAAAGAAGCAAGCACGCACTATTACAATCCGCAAAACCAGAATTTAAAAAGCCTGGGTTATCATCCCACAACAGACTTTCAGGAAGAAATAGCGCATCTGATTCAACAAATCTTACCCTTCCGCAAAAATGTGCTGCTCCATAAAGATATTTTACGGCCAACCATTAAATGGTAGCGCCGGCACAATGTAATGATGCCGGTCTTTGCAATTTTGTTACAGGCCTTGCCGTTCTTGCCAGTGACTGTTTTGTAATAAGCGAATGAGTATAAAAAAATATATTGCTGACAGCTTCGTTTCCAGGGCTTACTTCGTTGGTTCCGCCGTTATATTGAATGTTTTGCTGGCGCAGCTGCTGGGCGCTGCAGGCAGTGGTGCATTTTATTACTTAATCAACAATTATTCAGTTTTTGCACTTGTTGCCAGTTTTAGTCTTGAAGCAGGTATCATTTACTTTGTTGCTGGTAACAAAATGAGTGAGAAGCCATTGTTTGTCTTCAGCGTATGCTGGACGCTGGCGGTAAGTACCCTTGTGTCTTGTGCGTTTTACTTCTTTCATCAAAAAAACTTCGGCCAGCCTGCATGGCAATCGCCGGCTACTGTGTTTGCTTTCATCTGTGGTACGCTGTTTACTACCTACTTCTCTGCGCTTTTTACTGCACATAAGCAGTTTGTTTTACCGCTGGTAATACCTGCATCCGCTAATATCCTGGTTGCTTTCTTTTGTGCCCATGCATTACTGGTAAGGGACCACAAAGATGAATCGGGGATAGTAACTACTTTGTTTTTTCTCTCTTATCCGGTAAGTGGTGTATTACTTGGGGTCATTTACTATCTGCGACGCCGTCTTACAGCTTTGTTTCACTGGCCTGCTGCCGGGGACGTAAAGCTGCTTTTCCGTTATTCCGGACTAGCGCTGCTGACCAATATTATAGCTTTTCTTGCGTTGCGCATTGACTACTGGATTATTGAATACCATATTCCCCGCCTTGTGTCAGTTGCGGCACTTGGTAATTACATACAAGTTTCCAGGCTGCTGCAGTTGTTTTTGTTTGCCCCCACCATCATTGCCGGCATTGTATTTCCTTTATCGGCAGCCGGAACAACGCCTGAGGCAAAAAAACAAATTACCAGGTTCACCCTGTCCGCAGTAGCGATCAACGTTTTCCTATGTCTTTTCCTGATTATTTTTGGAAAACAATTGATACCATTGGTATTTGGCAGAAGCTTTACGGATGCATATATGTGCTTTGTGTTTTCCGTACCCGCAATATTGTCTATTACTGTAGTGCGGGTACTGGCTGCTTATTTTGCAGGCGCCAATTTGATAAAGTACAACCTGGTAGGTGGACTTATCGCCTTAGTAATCATTACGGGGTTAAACTTTTTACTCCTACCTTTCATGGGTATCAATGGTGCAGCACTTGCAGACAGCGCAGGTTACATGGCATACCTTGCTTATCTCCTGTACATGTTGTCTCGTTATAAATCACGATTAATATGAAGCATGTAGTTTGGTTAACAGAATGGCTGCCCACTGAAATGGAAAGATATTCTGGCGATGGTATTGAACGCCGTGCAAAGGCGGCATCCTTATACAATGATATTACCATAGTTTATGTAAAAAAGCGGCTGGGATCCAGGCGTAGCAACGTCGCTCCGGAAGTCAGGGTATACAATGAGCATTGCCGCGCCATCATTTACTTCTATCCGAGCATTGCAGACAAGAATCGCTTATTAGACAAACTGCTGAGTAACTATTATTTCCTGCGCCTGCACTGCAAAGGGCTTCGCCATGCACGGCAGCAATTTGGACGGCCGGCAGGCATACAGGTAAACGTAACAATGAAAGACGGTTTTTTTGCACTTTTATATAAATGGTTTACCGGTACAAAGTATATTGTGGTGGAAGGCTGGAGTCTTTTTCTGCCGGAAGCAAGACCAACTTTTGCGGACAAGTCTGCATTATTCAGAGTTCTGACAAAACGCGTGTTAAAGGGTGCAAATCTATTGGTGACAGTGTCCGCGCATCTTGCAGATCAAATGAAACGAAACGTTTTGGACATACCCAGTTGTGTGGTGCCGAGCGTGGTAGACGACCGTATTTTTTTCCCTGGGCCAGCGGCAATACCCACTATCGTCTTTAGGTTTATCCATATCTCGTCGCTCGATTACCCCAAAAATTTTGAACAGATAGCTGCCGCCGTAAAGATAGTAAAGGATCGGCTTTACAAGATAGAACTGATCGTACATGGGCCGGATAGAAAAGAAATAAAACAACTGGTAGCAGAACTGCAGTTAGAGGCGCACATCCATTTCAAACAGGAAAATGAACAGGAAGTACTGGCAGAAACCTTGCGTAGTGGCCATGCGTTGATATTATATTCCCGGTATGAAACTTTTGGTAATGTACTTATAGAAGCGAATGCCTGCGGATTACCGGTAATTGTAAGTAACTATCCCACCTTTCGCGAAATTGTTACTGACCGGGAAACAGGATTGGTTGCAAATGGTAACGATGCCGCTTCGCTGGCTGAGCAGATGATTGCTATGATAGATAACTACGCAATGTTCGATGGTCAGTATATTGCCAACAAAACCCGTAGCAAATACGGCTTTGATGTAATTGGCAAACGTTTTAATGAAATATATGAAGCGATCTTTTAGCACAACCGCGCAATTATAAAATCGTATGCATGTGGTTGCAGGAAGTGTTAACTCTTCAGCTTTTCCACCAGGTTTATATACTCCTGCATAGCGCCTTCTTTTGTTTTACCTTTTAAAGATGACCATGCTTCATATTTGGCCTTGGCTACAAAATCGAACATGCCGGGCGCATCACCATTGGCATCACCTTCGGTAGCCTGTTTGTAGAATGAATACAACTGCAGCAGGGTGTCATTGCTGGGGCGGTCGGGTAAATCTTTGCTTTCTGATACGGCTTTGGTAAATAGGGCGTTCAGGTCCATTTTCACGTATTTGAAGCGAATGTAAGAATTTGTTGGGAGTTTGGGAGGCAACCGTCACATAAAAAAAGGCCCACCTTAGAAAGGGTAGGCCTGTGTGTGTGAAAAATCCCACTATACACCAACCTTCGTTATTAATTTGGCATCAAAACGGTGTCCACTACATGAATAACACCATTGTGCTGGTTTACATCTTTTATGGTTACGGTTGACATACCTCCTTTTTCATCCGTTAACTGAAGTTTGGAGCCTTTCATCCTGGCTGTAAGGGTGGCCCCGCTAACCGTTTTCAGCTCAGCGCTGCCGCCGCCGGCTGTAATTAAGGCAGCAATCGCTTTCGCGTCATATTTACCCGCTACTACATGGTACGAAAGAATTTTGGTAAGCGTTTCCTTGCTTTCAGGCTTTACCAAACTTTCAACTGTGCCCTGAGGTAATTTGCCAAATGCTTCATTGGTTGGCGCAAATACGGTAAAAGGCCCTTCGCCCTGCAGCGTCTCCACCAGGCCGGCTGCTTTTACGGCCGCAACCAGGATGGTATGGTCTTTTGAGTTTACCGCATTCTCCACAATATTTTTTGATGGATACATGGCCGCACCTCCTACCATGACCGTTTTCTCTTTTGACATATCATTCTGGGCATGGGCGCTATTAATACAAAGAGCAGCTGACACAAATAACCCGACAATTTTTATAATTCTCATACTTGGTTTTTTTAAAATTTATTTTTTTTGTTTTTCTGGTAATTAGTGCAGGTGCTACATGTATCAACCATTATCACATACGTGACGGGGGCGCAGCCGGATTTACAAATACCTTTTTTTTGAATCACGGTTACAGTTACCATCACTTTAACAGCTTCTTTCGCTAACGGGCACATGATGAACACCATTTTATAAAAAAGCGGTTGAAAGCATTCTGTATCTTCAATCAGAAAATCTGTATTTTTAATTCATAAAATATTTATTGATTATGGCTTACTGGTTAGTAAAATCTGAGCCCGACGCCTATAGCTGGGAGCAACTGGAGAAAGACAAACAAACGGTGTGGAGCGGTGTACGCAACTATGCAGCCCGTTTGCACCTGCGCGCGATGAAGAAAGGTGACCAGGTGCTTTTTTATCACAGCAACGAAGGACTGAACATTGTGGGTATTGCCAAAGTGGTGAAAGAAGCCTATCCGGATCCTACTGCCGACGACGATACCTGGTCAGCAGTTGACATAAAAGCATTTAAGCAATTGAAAAAACCAGTGAGCCGCGATGATATAAAAGCCGATAAAAGACTGGCCAACATGGCGCTGGTTCGCCTGGGCAGGCTTAGTGTACAACCTGTTACCGATGAAGAGTGGGCTATTGTAATGGCGATGGCAGGAGAAAAATAACGAATGCTTTATATGAAACGGATAACCGTATTAGTATTGTTTTCATGGGCGTTGATTTCTGTTGCGCATGCGCAAACAGACAGTGTGCTCATTGACCCCGCCGCTACTGGCGCACATATCAGCACCGTATGGGGCAACCATACTGCGTATATAGATGCTGGTGTGAAACCGGTCAATAAATTATTACTCATGATTGTTGGCACCGGAACCGCGGCCAATCACAATATACCATTCTTCAATTTTGCCGCCGGCGAGGGCTATCATGTCATTAGCATCGATTATAAAAATACTGTCATTACCACTGCTTGCAGCAATAGTGACGACAGCGCCTGTTTTAATAAGTTCAGACAGGAAATTGTGTTTGGAGAACCGGTGAGTCCGCTGGTAGAAGTAGACAGCGCCAATAGTATTTATAACCGGGTATACTGCCTGCTGAAATGGCTGTCTGAAAACCATCCACAGCAGCACTGGCAGCAATACATTGCCGGCAATGCCATTAACTGGCCGAAAATAATTGTTGCCGGCCATTCACAGGGTGCCGGCCATGCAGCTTACCTCGGTAAAAAGTTTCCGGTATACCGGGTACTGATTCTGGCTGGCCCGCAGGATTTCCTGGTAAAGTTCAATACACCCGCCAGCTGGCTGTTTCAGAAAGGCGTTACCAGCCCTTCAAAATATTTTGCTTTTCTGCATAGCAAAGACCCATATGATTTTAATAAACAGCGGGCCGATTGTCTTGCATTAATGCCTGCTGCTACAGATACAACGCTGGTGCAACCCGGCTCCGGCGTCACCAAAAAATCACGTATACTGGTTACCAATATCGAATCTTCCAACCCGCACGAGGCCATGATGCAACCAGCATTTAAAAGAGCATGGGCCTACCTCCTTTCCGCGGACACTGAAAAATAATTTTTAGATTTTAACTTTTACAGCGGGTTACTTTTTTTTCGTTGCACGTATCAAGGTTGTATTCTATTGCGCAAATAATTGAAATCAGCATTTGCCAGTGCCGCTGCAGCGGACTGGCAGCAGCGTACCTCCGGGAACTGTATTCCATATCCCGATAGATTAAAAAACATAAATATTTTTACTGGGTATGTAATTTTTTTCTTCCGGCATCTTATCAGCAATACTCCTTAAAAAATAAATCATGAAATTAATAAGCCTTTCACTGGCAGCATTGCTGCTGTGTATTTTTATTGCCTGTAACAACAAGAGTAAAAAAAGCAATGCAGACATTGCCGAATTTCAATTGGTTAAACAAGAAAAGCAGGAAGAAATGATGAAAGAACCAATAGCGGGTGATCTAAGGAAAGAGCTCGCAGCAGATACCGTATCTGCACCTGCTGGAAATAAACCCAATCAAAACCAGCCAGCCGGAAAAGCCGATACAAAGGAAGACTGGGATAAAAAAATCATCAAAAATGGAAATTTGAGCCTTGAAGTCAAAAACTACCAGGCCTTTAACGAGCTGGTGCGCACCACTGTAAAAAAACTGGGTGGCTATATTGCCCAGGAGCAACAGAACCAGTCCGACTACAAAATTGAAAACAATGCAGTACTCAATGTTCCGGTAGACCAGTTCGACAATGCCATGCAGTTGCTCACTCCGCCGGGAGAAAAAGTAACCAATAAAAAAATCACATCGGAGGATGTTACTGCAACGCTGATAGATACCAAAGCGAGGATGGAAGCAAAGAAAAAAGTGAGGGATCGTTACCTGGATTTCCTGAAGCAGGCAAAGAATATGGAAGAGATATTACGGGTGCAACAGGAGGTAAATGAGGTACAGGAAACCATTGAAGCCGCCGCCGGAAGGGTAAATTATCTTGGTCATGCTGCCGCTTTCAGTACAATTCATATCAACTATTACCAGGTGTTGACTGCTTTGCCGGATGCGGTTCCACCACCATCTTATGGACTGCGCATTATAACCTCATTTAAATCTGGACTGCAATGGTTTGCGGAACTCTTTATTGTACTGGTTACATTATGGCCGGTATGGGCTGGTATTACCGTAGCCTGGTTTTTGATAAAAAGGATAAAACTATCGCCGGTAAAAAAATCATGAGTAACGTCTTCTGATTACTGGTATATTGCCATCGATGCCATACCACGTCTGAATTCTCCATACCCACGTCTGAATACTCCATACTCTGTACTATATACTATATACCCAAGTCTGAATACTCCATACTCTGTACTAAATACTATATACCCAAGTCTGAATACTCCATACTCTATACTAAATACTATTTTTGCTGATGGCTAAAAAGAAACTGGTAATACTTACAGGCGCAGGCATCAGTGCAGAAAGCGGTTTACGAACATTTCGCGACAGTGATGGTTTGTGGGAAGGCTACGAGATTGAAGAAGTGGCTACACCGCGGGGCTGGAGAAAAAACCCGCAGCTGGTGCTGGATTTTTATAACCAGCGGCGCAAAAACGTGCTGGAAGCAATACCCAACGCAGCCCATACCGGGCTGGCCTCACTGGAAAATGATTTTGATGTGCACATCATTACCCAGAATATAGATGACCTGCACGAAAGGGGTGGTTCCAGCAAAGTGCTGCACCTGCACGGCGAAATCATAAAAATGCGCAGCGAAAAAAATGAACACCTGGTAACAGAAATCAGAACCGATATTCTATTGGGCGATATGGCGGCCGATGGAGCGCAGCTGAGGCCGCACATTGTTTGGTTTGAGGAAGCAGTGCCCATGATTGAAACCGCGTTGCCCATTGTAATGCAGGCCGATATCTTTGTGGTGGTAGGTACCTCACTGGTGGTATACCCGGCTGCAGGACTTATAAACTACGCTCATGCGACCATCCCAAAATTCATCATAGATAAAACCATTCCGTATACTTCTTCTATACAAAATCTTGTTACCATTGAGAAACCTGCTACCACCGGTGTAGCTGAGCTGCTGCAGTTACTGGAGAAAATGAAATAGTAAATCGGGCTGTTTTTATTTACTGTACTTTATCGTAAGCCGTTAAATCAGGCGCCGGTTACAGGGAAGTTATATTTTCATGAAAGACAATGCCGTGTTGCTGCAATTCATGCAGTACCGGTTCATAGATAGAAGGTATTATTGGGATATGCAGACCTGTAGCGTTTATTTTTTGCTGCAATATTAATTTTGCAGCGATACCGAGCGGCAGCCCAACGGTTTTGGCCATAGCGGTGCGCTGGTTATCGTCTCCTTTTACTATTAAACTGCTTTTTACCCGGTATTGTTTTCCGTTTAGCGAGTAATCTATTTCGTGCAGCATTACTATCATGTCTTTATCGGCCGGTGCAAGCGCCAGTGTTTGCTCCAGGCCAAATTGCAGTACATCCATAGTGCAGCACCTGCCCCGGTTAATGAGGGTGGTATTATTGTGCAGTCCCAGCCATTCCAGTTGTTGTGCAAACAGCGCTTGCTGCATTTTAGTTTTTATTTCCCCGGCAAGGCCATGGTGTTCAGTATGCTGTTTAAAAAATGATTGCAGCGTTAATGTATCTGTGTCATAAAATACGGTTTCATCGGTTAGTTTAAGTTCAATGATTTGTTTCCAGCCAAAACAGAATGCCGGATAGCGCAGTGTGGTGCGAATAAAAGTAGTGGCGCCCTTCAGGTCATACAACGGTATATAATCCAGCGAATCGCGGTTGGGGTACCAGGCCAGTTCGCCCATACCTGGTATAGCGGTAGTGCGTGCTTCATTGAATAATTCGGTGTAACCCATTTTTTTTGTGGCATTGTCCTGCCGGTAAACGGCACCGGCTTTGCCGGCCATCACTACATTGCGCGGGTTCCAGCTTATCTTATAGTGCCAGGGGTTGTCATCGCTTTCAGGTGCTACCAGTCCGCCGCAATGAGAATTAAAAGAAGTAATGGTGGCCCCATTTAATTTTATCCGGTGTATTAATTGCATGGCGCTCATATGGTCGATGCCGGGATCGAGACCCATCTCGCAGAGGAAAAGTAATTTTTTTTGTTCGATGGCAGGTTGCAGGCTGCGGATATTGTTGTCTGTATAGGAAGCGGTGAGCAGGTTTTTTTCAAACAGCACACAATCCTGCGCCACTAAAAAATGCAGTGCCGGGGGCAGCAATGAAATAACGATGCTGGCCTGCTGCACCAGCCGCTGTCTTTCTTCCTGGTTTTCTGCGTTGATAGATACGGCCTCTGCATATGTATGATGGCCCACCTTGGTTTGCGCCAATGACAGATCGCCGTCGGCCACGGTAACCTGCCAGTGATGAATGGCCGCTTCCTTTATGATATAATCTATTAAGCAGGTGGCCGATTTGCCGGCACCAAATACCAATATGCGATGGCTCATGTATTACAAATATTGCTGCAAGTTAGCCATGCAGCATGAAAATAACACCGGTTGCCGGGATATTGTGCAGCGCTGGCTAAAAGGTGGCATATGGATAATGCAGATTAAACGGATAAAACAGATCGGTTATAATTCATCGATCTGTGTTAGCTCTTTCATCTTTATTATGCGTGCGCTCTTCAGCGATTCAGGCCGGGAAAATGCGTATGTACGACTTCGTTAGGGTGTGGTTGCGTTCTTTTATCCAAACACCATCGCCGGTTGCGCTGTCACGTTCGCCTTTGCCATTGGTATTGCCTTCAATGGTGCGGATGGGTTTTGTAACTGCAGGCTGGTCTTCAATGACCAGGCCGATATGCGAAAAATCGAATACCACAATATCTCCGGCTTTTGCCAGTTCGTTTTCGCTGAGTACCTGGAAGCCGTTGGCTTTTGCCCATTTCTCCCAGCCAAAAGCGGTGGCATCGCGGCAACGTACTTTATCTGCCTGCGCAAACGTGAGTTCGCTGCGTTTGAAATAACCTTTCAGGTATTCCCGGACGGCTTCTTCTTCCAGTAGTTCCCGTACAATCCAGCTGATAAACGCGGCACACCAGGGCCAGGCTCCCGGTGCCAGCCAGGTGGCACCCTGGTATTCTACAATGCGCGCGCCGGTATTGTTTATAGCGCCTTCGCGGGTGCCTACTTCTTTTTTAGCAATTTCGATGAGTTTTTGAATGGCAAGGTTCATATATAATGGTAGTTGATGAAGTGAACTATGCCCCCCGGGAAGTTTGTCTGGTTATTGCAATCTGATTACCCGCAGGCATACACGCAGCGTAGCACAGGGTGGGGACCAGTAAAATGACGGTAGATTAAAGACGGCAGAATAAATATACGGAGATTATTAATGAACAGGCCTGCTTTATATTGGGTCAGGGGCGGGGCCAGTACTGGTATCGTCTATACTGTCTGCCAGTATCAGCAGTTCCTGTTTTTTGTATTCGTTCTTATCATCGGTAAAACATTTCGCAAACTCCTGAAGGAGGAAACGGATAATGCGTTTTTTGCTCATGGGTTTAAAATAAGATGCAGTAGAAGTAACCGAGATCCTTTTCAGATAGGTCTCCACATCCTTGTGCGTAAAAATATTTCCCGTCATGGGGTCAATATAAAACTGTATTTTATGTGATGGATTAGAAGGCAGCTGCCAGTTATAATCAACATCAAAATAGGCCAGTATAAATTGCCGCGGAATATTGATGGCGCGGATGGGTACATCCAGCAATTCTGCCAGTATTAAGTAAATTATTCCGTTGGAGATAGCGTTGCCACGTTTACCATCGAGCACTTTATTGATTAAAAATTCATTGGGCTCATTGTATTTTATTTCATTGCCCTTTAGATTGTAATAATTATACAGGATAGTGGTAATTACATTCGTTTGTTCAAGCGGCGTAAGGTAGCTGTTGAGCTCCAGCCAGATATTCCGGCGCATTTTTTCTACTTCTGCATATACCGCGGTAGTTACGAGCTCGGGATACTGGTATTTGGCAACCAGTATGGCGCCACTGAGTAAATCCGGTTCGGGCAATGCTTTCCAATGATTGAATTCTTCGGTAAGATCGCGGTAGTGAAGGCGGTGAATAAGGAGTTCAATGCGTTCCTGAATGGTGTCTACCGGTGTATTTTCCCAGAGGTTTTCCAGGTTGGGGATAATGCCTTTGCCAAATGAAATAATCCGGTCGCTTACCGTAGTAAACACTTCTTCGTCCGGATCATCTATCAGGTGGAAAAGTGCTGATATTTCTCTAGTTTCTTCCATGCAGTTTTGTTAATAGCACATGGTGGGTAACACGGGTTCCTTTCTAATACGTATCAACCGGTAAAATTATTGTGCTGTTTAACTGCCTAAATTTCGTAGCTACCGCTGAAATGAACTAATGAAAATTATCCACAGGTGTGGGAAGAGGACCAAATTGTGTTGTGTGTTATGTTTTGTGTGTTGTGTATCTTAACTCTATTAGTTGTGTTGTGCGTTATTAATTGTGTTGTGTGTTATGTATTGTGTGCTTTAATTCGTCTGTTTTATGGCCCAACACATAACACTCAACACACAAAACAATTTTTGAACCCAACACATAGCACACAACACTTAAAACAATTTCTAGGTTGTTTTCTTCTTCCTGAAACTCTTTTTCGGCGGGTTGGCTTTCAGTTCTTCAATAGTAGCTTTTACTTCTTCAATGGTGAGGTCGGCTACTTTTTCCTGTTGCTCCTTGCTGAGTTTATAATTGCGGAGACCCTGTTTTATATAGGGGCCGTAAGGACCGCGCAGCAATTGTATTTTTTCTTTTTCAAATACTTTGATTGTACGTTGTTCTTTGGCTGTTCTTTTTTCGGCTATAATGGGGGATGCCTCTTCCAGGTTGATGGTATATGGATCAAAATCTTTGCCCAGCGAATAAAATTTGCCATCGTGTGCTATATAGGGGCCAAAGCGGCCAATATTCACCGTTACATCTTTGTCTTCGAACTGGCCAAGGTTGCGCGGCAGTTTAAAGAGTTCCATAGCATCCTCCAGCGTAATGGTTTCGATGCTCTGCGTATTTTTCAGTTTGGCAAAACGCGGTTTTTCGTCTGTTTCTTCCACGGCCTGTGCACCAATTTGTACCATGGGGCCATACCTGCCCATTCGTGCTGTTACCGGCTTGCCGGTTGCAGGGTCGGTACCCAATACACGTTCGCCTTTGGCCCGTTCTGCTGTTTCCAGTGTTAATTCAATATTGGAATGAAAAGGTTTGTAAAAATCTTCCAGCATTTTACTCCATACCATTGTACCTTCTGCCACTTTATCAAACTCTTCTTCAATTTCTGCGGTAAAACTGTAATCCATCACCGTTTGAAAATGCTGTTTCAGAAAATCCGTTACCACCATGCCCAGGTCGGTAGGAAACAACTTGCTTCTTTCGGCTCCGGTATTTTCTGTTTCAGTTTCTTTTGCTATTACATTTTTTGTATCGAGGCGCAACAGGTTGTACACACGCGGGATGCCTTCCTTATCGCGTTTCTCTACATAGTTTCTTTTCTGTACCGTAGAAATAGTAGGCGCATAGGTACTCGGCCGTCCAATACCCAGCTCTTCCAGTTTTTTTACCAGCGATGCTTCCGTATAACGGGGAGCAGCACGTGAGAAACGTTCAGTGGCCAGCATCTCTTTAAACTCCAGTGGCTGTTTTACCTTCAATGGTGGCAGCATCCCTTCCGTATCATGGTCTTCCTCTTCTTCATCATCATCTTTACCTTCCAGGTATACTTTTAAAAAGCCGTCGAACTTCATTACTTCACCGCTGGCGGTCAGCTGGTCTTTATTGGTGCTGATATCTATTTTGGCGGTCGTCTTTTCAAATTCGGCATCGCTCATCTGGCTGGCAATGGTTCGTTTCCAAATCAGCTCATACAAACGGCGCAGATCGCTGTCGTCCACGGTACGGCTGTCCATATAAGTGGGGCGGATGGCTTCGTGCGCTTCCTGGGCATTTTCATTTTTATTTTTAAACTTCCGGGGCTGGTAATAGTTATCGCCGTAAGAACTGTTCACTTCATTGCGGATCATTTCTTCTGCAGTGTCGCTCAGGCTAACACTGTCGGTACGCATATACGTTATCTTACCGCTTTCGTATAATTTCTGCGCCAGCAGCATGGTCTTGCTAACAGAGTAACCCAGTTTACGGCTTGCTTCCTGTTGCAGGGTAGAAGTGGTAAACGGGGCGGCAGGGGTGCGCTTGGCAGGCTTGACGGTGATATCGCTGACAGTATACTTTGCATTTTTACAACTCTCTAAGAATTTGGCTGCATCTTCATTGCTGCTCACTTTTGCAGGGCCATCGGCTTTGAAGGTAATTTTCTTGCCATTGATATCGTCTGCAATAAAGAACGCTTCAATTTTATAGGTGCTGACCGGAGTGAAATTATTTATCTCCCTTTCTCTTTCTACTATTAAACGCACGGCAACACTTTGCACACGTCCGGCGCTGAGGCTGCGTTGCATACCAATCTTTCGCCACAGTACAGGGCTCAGTTCAAAACCCACAATGCGGTCGAGGATGCGTCTGGCCTGCTGCGCATTGACCAGGTTCATATTTATTGTACGGGGTGATTGTACAGCTTTTTTTATGGCAGGCGCAGTAATTTCATGAAAAACAATGCGCTTGGTGGTTTTCGGGTCAAGTCCCAGTACTTCCGCCAGGTGCCAGGAAATACTTTCTCCTTCGCGGTCCTCATCCGACGCAAGCCATACTTCGCCACTTTTTTTTGCGATGCTCTTCAGTTCCTTTACCACTTTCTGTTTTTCTTCCGGAACGATGTACCTGGGTTCAAAATTATTATTCAGATCGATGCCCATTTCGCTTTTTTCGAGGTCGCGGATATGCCCGTAACAGCTCTTTACTTCGAAATCTTCACCCAGGATTTTTTCAATTGTTTTGGCTTTCGCCGGTGACTCCACTATCAATAAATTCTTGGCCATAACATTAAATATATCGGTTTCAAACTGCCCTAATGGCGTGCAAGTTTAGTGTATAACGGCGAAATGAGCAAATTGGTACCCGGCCGCGCAGCCCGCAAAACGCATAAATAACTGGTTTTGCAATTCGTTGCCGGCAATTGTTTATAACTTCTTGTCCTGCCTTTTTTTCCCAGCGTAAACTGTGTTTTTATTATATATAATTATAGTATGATGCAATTGCTGGGATAGAATATGTTAAAAAAAATTATCTTCAAGCTCCTGAATACGCTGTTGAGTGTTAATTATACCATATTCCCGCTGGGCGATTCTGCTGCCACCATCGACCTGGGCAATACCATCAACGAATTTTTAAACGATAAAATAATCGGCATGCAGCAATGGATGCAGGCGCAACCATTTGCCGGGCAAAAAGATATTATTGTTGCCTACAGTTCACTGACCGTCATGTTTGATCCGGTGATGGTGCGCCAACAATACCATCCTTCCTCTACCGTATTTGAGTGGGTGAGGAACAGGTTGTTACAGGCATTTGAACAGGCGGTTGTGCAACCGGCCAATCATGCAGACATCATACGCATACCGGTTTGTTATACAGCGGCATTTGCCATGGATCTCGACAAAATGGCGGCCGAAAAAAAAATGGACAAGCAGGAAATCATTGACCTGCATACCAGCGTTGTGTACCGTGTATATACCATCGGCTTTTTGCCGGGGTTTTCTTATATGGCAGAAGTACATGAAAAATTAATTACGCCGCGTAAACCGAGGCCCGTACCAGTGGCTGCCGGAAGCGTGGGCATTGCCGGTGCACAAACAGGTATCTATCCATTGAACAGTCCGGGTGGCTGGCATATCATCGGCAGAACACCAGTTCAGCAATTCGATGCGGGCGATAAAGAACTGGTTCGGTTGAAGGTGGGAGATAAAGTACAGTTTTATGCGATTGGAGAAGAAGAATACAGGGAGATGTTAATAATTAAGAGTTAAGAATTAAGAGTTAAGAATTAAGAGTTATGAGTTATGAGTTAAAAGTTGATTAGCGGGTTGTTAATTTAAAATTCAAAATAATTTGTTTTTCGGTACACAACACACAACACATAACACATAACACACAACACATAACACCCATCACAATTAAATGAGTATTTCCATCATAAAACCCGGATTGCTGGATACCATCCAGGATCTGGGCCGTTACGGATATGGCAGCCTGGGTATAAACTGTGGTGGCGCCATGGACCGGTATGCTGCGCAACTGGCCAATATGCTGGTGGGTAATCATGTGCAGGAAGCAGTCATGGAAATACATTTTCCAGGACCGCAAATATTATTTGAACAAAACGCGCTCATCAGTATTACCGGGGCCAATTTTGCACCCTCTCTCAATGATGAAACATTGCCGCTGTGGCAGCCAATACTGATCAGAAAAAATACCATACTTCATTTTCCAAAACTGGAATGGGGTGCACGCTGCTATATTGCCATACACGGTGGCTTCTGCGTAGAAGAGTGGTTAAACAGTTACAGCACCAACCTCAAAGCCGGCGCCGGCGGTTACGGCGGAAGGAAATTAGAAAAAGGCGATGAACTAGTTAGCAAGGAAAGCACCATTTATTTTCCGGGTCTTATGAAACCAGGTAAAGATGTGCATCCATTGAAATGGCGCGCAGATGTGGCCGGTGTATACCAGTTGCCCAATGAAATTCATATTATAGAAGGCAATGAAATGGAAGCGCTCACCACATCATCGGCCGATGAATTTTTACAAAGCAATTTCACCATTCATCCCTTCAGCGATCGGATGGGGTACCGCCTTAAAGGACCCGGACTGCGGTTCAAACACGCAACAGAACTGGTTTCTACGGGGGTAAGTTTTGGTACCATTCAGCTGCTGCCCGATGGAGAACTGATTATACTGATGGCAGACCACCAGACAACAGGCGGCTATCCCAGGCTCGGACATGTAATTACTGCGCACCTGCCCAAGCTGGCGCAGCTGAGGCCAAGCGATTGCGTGCAATTCAGTAAAACAACCATTGAAAAAGCGGAAGAATTATTTTTTGCGCAGCAAAAAGAACTCTGCATATTGCAAACAGCCTGTGCGGAACACCTGAATGAACTGGTATGCAAACAATAGATATTAATTGCGATATGGGCGAAAGCACCAGCCTCTGGCCTTATCATATTGATAATGACATCGCCCTGTTGCCCTATATCAGTTCCATCAATATCGCCTGCGGCTTTCATGCCGGTGATGCACAAACGATGCATGAACTGACAGAAGCTGCACTCACTGCCGGTATTGCCATCGGCGCCCACCCTGGTTTTGAAGATCGGGAAAATTTTGGCCGGACCAATATGAACCTGTCGCCCGTAAAAATTTATGATCTCGTTATTTACCAGTTGGGTGCACTGGATGCTTTCCTTAAGATAAACGGAACTGCTTTACAGCATGTAAAACCACATGGTGCATTGTACAATATGGCTGCAAAAGATGCTGTAGTGGCAACAGCAGTTTGTAAAGCGGTAAAAGATTACGGAAGCAGTTTAATATTATATGCCCTGAGCGGCAGCGAACTGGTAAATGCCGCCGGCACAGCCCAATTAAAAACATACCACGAAGTATTTGCAGACCGCACTTACCAGGATGATGGCAGCCTTACCCCAAGAACAATGCCCGGCGCCCTGATAACGGATGAAGAACAATCTTTGCAGCAGGTTATACAAATGGCCATGCATGGTACAGTAACCACCACCAGCAGAAAAAATATTCCGGTTACAGCCAATACCATTTGCATACACAGCGATGGCGCCCATGCGCTTGCTTTTGCCAAACGCATCCATGCTGCGTTGCAGGAAAAAAATATCGATATCCGATCAGCTTAAAAAATAATTGTTATCAAAAAAATCAAAACATTTTCATTCGGAGCGGGCGGCGCTGTAATCGGCGCCGCTTTTTTAATGGCCAATTCATCTATTGGCCCTGGCTTTCTTACACAAACCACCGTATTTACGCAACAGCTGCTGGCCAGTCTGGGTTTTGTAATATTGGTTTCTGTTTTATTAGATATTGGCGTACAATTGAATACCTGGCGAATACTAACCATCAGTGGGTTAAGGGCGCAGGATTTATCTAACCAGTTATTGCCCGGCCTGGGATATTTTCTTTCTTTATTGATAGTAATCGGTGGTTTTGCTTTTAACATCGGCAATATTGCCGGTTGCGGCCTGGGCCTCAATGTGCTCACCGGCGTAAGTTTTGAAACCGGCGCCATTATCAGTTGCGTGGTAGCGCTGTTGTTGTTCTGGCTCAGAGAAATTGGCAAAATGCTGGACAGCTTTACAAAAGTGCTGGGCATTGTAAAGATCTCGCTCACCTTGTTTATTGCATTCAGCGCTCACCCGCCACTGTTAGAAGCCCTGCACCGGACTTTTATACCAGAAAAAATAAGCAGTATTGCCATTGTTACCCTGGTGGGCGGAACAGTAGGTGGCTATATCACGTTCTCCGGCGCCCATCGGTTGCTGGATGCGGGTATAAGCGGCCGGCATCAATTGCAGCAAATTAACCGGAGCGCCCTCAGCGGCATCATTATTTCTACTGTAATGCGGTATATTTTATTTCTTGCTGCGCTGGGCGTGGTCATGCAGGGTGTGGTGCTGGACAGCGCCAACCCGCCTGCAAGTGTTTTTAAGTATGCTGCGGGTGAAATTGGCCTGCGCATTTTTGGGGTTGTGTTGTGGAGTGCCGCTATTTCTTCTGTGCTGGGCGCCGCTTACACGTCCGTTTCTTTCCTGAAAACGTTTCATCCTTTGCTGGCAAAATATGAACGCTGGTGTATTTCTATTTTTATCCTCATATCTACGGTCATATTTGTGTGGATTGGGAAACCCAGGCAATTGCTGATAGCCGCAGGCGCCATAAACGGCCTCATATTGCCTGTTGCACTTACCATTGTGCTGGTTGCTGCTACCAAAACCCGGCTGATGAAGGGTTATAAACATCCGGTATGGATGCAGGCCGCGGGTTGGATGGTAGTTGTTGCCATGGGCTGGCTGGGCGTGCGGGCGATTATAGACACGTTGAATAGTTTATAGTTATGAGTTATGAATTATGAATTATGAGTTTGCTATTGCAGAGCAAGTAATAAATAGTAAGTGGTTAGTGGCTAGTGGGCGTTTGCCAGGTATAATGCAAATGTCAAAATGCAAAATACAAAAAATGGCGAGGCACTGGTCTGACGTCCGCGGCTGACCGGCTTCTCCGATAAGTTAGCAGTCAAAAGAAACAGGCGATTGAAATCAGATTAAATTAGCTAAACATCAAGCGTTCGATACGAAGCATCCTCCTTTACCTCCCGCACCCGAATAGCAACAATCAAAAAAAAGCATGCAGATCGATCTAAGTCTCCCCTTTAGGGGGACAGGGGGTACAACTTAACTTTTCCTTTGCAATTTTTTGATTTGTTATCGCGTTATTTACGTGTTCCATCTTCAACTTCCAACAATTCAACTTTACAATTCATTACTGTAATTAAACTATTACTATGTCTACCACCAGCGATGGCCAGGCAGAAAGCCTGTATACCTACGATTCATTTTCAGGGAACAAGAAGAGCAACGATTCAAAATTCTTATGGTGGTGCGCAGGGGCCCACCAGCAATTGTTAAAAACATTTCCGTCGGAGCATACCAAGTATGCAGGGCTGGGCGGTGTAATACTGGCCACTTTTGTACTAGCTGCCCTTTCTTCGGGCTATGCTATTTACAGCGTATTTGGCAATTTTGGATGGACGATTGCCTTTGCCTGTATATGGGGACTAATCATCTTCAATTTCGATAGGTTCCTGGTATCTACCATGCGTAAGTACGGTGTAAGCACCCGTAAACAACTCTGGATGGCCGTACCCCGTATTGTGCTGGCCCTTCTTATTGGCGTAACCATTGCGAGGCCGCTTGAGTTAAAAATTTTTGAAAAAGAAATTGATACCAAAGTTGCGCAGAACATGCACAACAAAATAATGATCAACGACAGCCTGTTACAACGTGAAAACCTGTTGCAGATGCAGTCTGCTACGACAGAACGCGATCGGTTGCTGGCCAGGAAATTGGCCATGGAAGATACCCTGCACCGGCTGCAGCAGGCCTATGTGCAGGAAGCCGATGGTACCGGTGGTTCAGGACAAAGAGGCATCGAAAACCTGACCCGTTTAAAAATGGATGCCTACATTAATATGCTGAAGCAGTCATCGCCGGAACTAAAACAGCTGGATTTGGGAATTGCGCAACAGGACACTATTGTAAATACCGCCAGGGCTTCGCTGCAGGACAAAAGAAAGCAATATGAAACGTCCGTTAAAAACAATGTGGGTTTTTTGGAAAGGAATAAAGCGTTGTCCGATCTGTCGGACGAAGAACCCAGTGTTATGTGGACCAGCCTGCTGCTCACTTTGCTGATTGTGCTGATTGAAACCGGGCCAATTTTGTCGAAACTCATTATGCCTGTCGGCCCCTATGATATAGCACTTGCAAAAGAAGAGCTGATGCAGATGGCTGCTGATGAAAATGAAATGCGGAAAGACAGGGAAGTTGGTTATGCAAGGAAAAAAGCGTTTTATGAGAAACAGAAAGAGATGTCGGGTCAGCTGGTAGAAAAGATGACGGCCCTTCAGCAAAAAAACATAGATGAAGAACTGGATAAATGGGAGCGGGGAGAGTGGAATTCCAAAGACCACCGCGCTTCTATGGATGAAGTGATGCGAAAATTAAAAGAACGTTATCAATACAATGAAGACGACCTGATGTAATGAATTTTGCCAGCAGGGAATACATCAAAAGCCCGGGGTTGCCAGCAGCATAACCCGGGCTTTTTTATGACAAAGCTATCCCGGACAACCGGGTGGGGCCTGAACAGGCATTATCGTGTAGTATGAACTCTACAGGAATTAGTGTTTTGCCTACATTTATTGTTTTTGCAATTGATTGCGATCATGATTGTAAAAAATAGTTAAAAGAAATTTGTAAATGTCTATGTATTAATAAAATTTTAATCTATGTTTGGTAAGCAAACCATTTGCAACTGTCCAATGTCCAAAAAAGTTCAAGTCCGTATTCATTGAAAACTATCCAATCCTACAGTAAAACCAGTGGAAATTCCAAATTCCCAATGAAAGACAACCTTTACCGGTTGTTTTTTCTTTTAATGTAACCCCTCAACCATACATACGTAGTGAACATCCAGGCCCTTCAGGGCCTGGTTTTTTATTTGGGAGCAACCATGATCCCGTTTTTTTATCAGTGAAAAATGATAAGCAGGTACACGCAGCCAATAACGGCGCTGGCATACAGGATTTGCCTTGTAGCAAAAGCCTTTCGGTGCATGATAAGGTAATTTAGAAAAAGATGCATCACCACCACCAGGATGTACAGGATGCCCGCATCGGTACCAAAGCGTTTATCGGTGGCATAACCCATACCCAGCGCAGCAATAATGAAAAGGCACATGAGCAGGAAAAAAAATAGTATGTTAAGCAGGATGATTTTTTTCATTGTCTCGGATGCAGGGTATTAGGAATTAGGAATTAGGGATTAGGAATTTGGCGCAGTCCATGGCCTTCGGTGTCGGGAATTTGGACGATGGTTTAGCAAACGCCCACCCGCTACTAGCTTGGCAAACGCCCTTTAACCACTAGCCACTCGCCACTCGCTTAGTAAATTCCCAATTCCCAATTCCTATCTTTCACGAGTCCAGGCATCACGGTCATCGGGGGCGAATTTCCAGGGTGCAAAATTATTTTCTACATTGCTGAACATGGTATTCCATTCCTGCGGTGCATTGCTTTCTTCCATCACCAGGCTGCGGCGGAGTTCCAGGATGATTTCAAGCGGATTGATGCTCACAGGGCATTCTTCCACGCAGGCATTGCAACTGGTACAGGCGCGTAGTTCTTCCACTGAAATATAATTGTGCAGCAGTGTTTTTCCATCGGGCGCAAACTGGCCGTTCTTATCTATATTCCTGCCCACTTCTTCCAGCCGGTCGCGGGTATCCATCATGATTTTACGGGGCGATAAAAGTTTCCCGGTAATATTTGCCGGGCAGGCGGCGGTACAACGTCCACACTCGGTGCAGCTGTAGGCATCCAGCAGGTTACGCCAGCTGAGATCCGTCACTTCTTTGGCGCCAAATACAACAGGCGGCGCTGCTTCTGAGGGCGCCAGCTCTGGCTGCATGGCATACATCACTTCTTTTTGAATGGCAGGCATATTGTGCATCCTGCCCGCCGGTTCAAGGCGCGCATAATATGCATTTGGAAAAGCCAGCAGAATATGCAGGTGCTTTGAATACGGCAGGTAATTTAAAAAAGCAAATATGCCGGCAATGTGCAGCCACCAGCTGGTTCTTTCAATAATAAGTAATGTGCCATTGCTAAAACCGCCGAGTAACGGATGTAAGGCACTGGAAATAATAAAATCAAATGGCGTTTGCACCAGGTCATGCGTTGCACGGGTGAGTAACAATGTATCACAGGCATTCATGGTAAGGAAGAGGCTCATCAGTATTATCTCGGAAATCAGTATATAGTTGGCGTCGCTGCGCGGCCATCCATCCAGATCATGACTGATAAATCTTTTCAGTTTCAATATATTTCTGCGGATAAGAAATACAACGCAAACAACAAGCACTCCCAATGCCAGTACTTCAAATGCATTGATAAGGTACAGGTACAGGTCGGCCAGCGGACCGGCAAACAAACGGTGCGTTCCCAGTATGCCGTCCAGTACAATTTCCAGCACTTCCAGGTTGATGATAATAAAACCCGCATAGATAACCAGGTGCATGATGGCCACCAGTGGGTTTTTAAACATCTTTTTTTGTCCGAGCGCCAATAGCAACAGGTTTTTCCACCGGGCTGCTGTATTGCCGGAATAGTCGGCGGCGGTGCCCAGTAAAATATTCCGGCGGATGATACTTGCCTTTTTAAAAAACAGCCAGCTGGCAAAACCGGCCAGTAAAACAAATATAACCTGGGGGATAAATTGCATGGTACAATTTTATACCAGCTAAATTAAAGGATTTGCTTTTAGTGTGTTGTTTTGTTGTATTTTGTTTCTAAAACCTGTAAAATTGGCTACGGAAAAGAACTATATACTGGATGAAGCAAGGGCTGCGAAAAAGCTGCGCCGCATGGCGTATGAAATCATTGAAAACAATACCGGCGAACAGGAGCTGGTACTGGCCGGTATACGTGAAAGCGGTACCGTGATGGCCAGGAATATACAAATGTTGCTGGCAGAAATCAGCGATATTAAAACAGATCTGTTTGTGGTAACCCTCGATAAGCATTTACCCACCACCGTTACACTGAGCAAGCAGGGCAATTTCGATGATAAAATAATTATTGTTATTGATGATGTGGCCATGAGCGGTAAAACATTACTGTATGCTATGCAACCTTTTCTTGCATTTCACCCCAAAAAAATACAAACCCTGGTACTGGTTGAGCGCAGCCACAAAGCATTCCCGGTAAAACCGGATTATGTGGGACTGTCTATAGCCACTACTTTACAGGAACATATTTATGTGGAGGCGGAAGGAGAAGTTATTAAAGGGGCGTATTTGGAGTAAGGCAACCCCAACCCCCTGTCCCCCTGAAGGGGAGACTTAGATCGGGCAACCCCCTGTCCCCCTAAAGGGGAGACTTAGATCGGACATGAAGTGTTTGGGCGGCTGGTTTTAAGCATGTTCCCTGCAAATAGCATTTGGTGCATTCATACCTGTCTGCAAGTCGAAAGTATTAAACATATGATGTCTCACAAATATTACCTGCAACCCAAACATTTTTAAATAGACTCAACCATTCCCCTTTAGGGGAGACTTAGATCGGGCAACCCTCTGTCCCCCTAAAGGGGAGACTTAGATCGGGCATGAAGTGTTATGGGCGGCTGGTTTTATGCATGATCCCTGCCAATTGCATTATGCTGCATTCATACCTGTCTGCTCGTCGAAAATATTAAACATATGATGTCACACAAGTATTACCTGCAATCCTAACAATTTTAATAGACTTAAACATTCCCCTTTAGGGGTTAGGGGTTTACGGTTTAGGGGTTTCAGAAATAGATCAAATGCGCCTTAAACCTGCCTTTTGAATTTAACTCGATGGCCGGTGCGGGAATCTTTAGCACGTTTACAGCAAAGAATATTGTTTTCAGCAGTTTGCTTTTTGTTTTTATGCGGGTAAGATCAATATCGGGCGAAAAAAAGAACCGGCGTATGCGCGGTATGTCCGTACGGTCAAAAACGTTTCCCTGTTTATCCGTCCATTTATTTTCCATACCACCCAGCATGCCATCGGCACTGTAGCCTATGGAAATATTCAGCCATGCGGGCAATTTACTTTCGCGGAAAAAAGATTTGAGGTTGATGCTGGCCCAATATGTTTGCGAGTTGTAATCTTTCAATGTGCGCTCTGCCAGGCTTTTTCCAAACAACTGATTTCGGCGGACAATGAGATCTGCGGAGTAATCATACGGCCAGTAACTCATTTTAATTTGGATGCGCTGATCTTTCCAGCCTATTTGTTGCGATACAAATGCAGCGGCGCCTACTACATTAGCGGTCATATCGCCCCAACTAAAACCCCATTCGGCGGAAAAGCCGTCCTGTATTTCAATAATGCTTTGGTAGGCAACGGCGCTCAGTCCGCCATACAACGCGCTTTTATTAGCCGATAGGCCCGCCCACTTCCATAACCCAGCAGAGGCCCTGCCCACATTGTAGGAAGTCCATACATGCCCCAGTTTATCCATCTGAAGCCATTCGCTGTTGTCGTTAAAAAAATGAAAAGAAGACCGCGGGTAATTGCTGTACCAGGATTTATCGAGCGCTATATAAGAACCTCCCCAGAATGCGGCATGTACACCTGCTACCAGCCATAAACGGGTTTTATTGAATGGAGGAATATCACAGCAAACAACGGTTAATTTGTGCGTTTCATTTCCGGACGTGTTTGCCGGGTTGGAAATACGACCCGAACTGTCCTGCGCATTCACAAAACAGGCAATTGATACAAGCACCCATAAAACAACTATTTTTTTCACCAGCGCAGTATGATTTTTACATAAAATACCGGATAAAACCAATAAAACAAAAATACGGCTTAACCGTGTCAATAGATTGTCAATTCAAAGAAATCAATAACTTAGGCCTCAATTACAAACAATAAAATTGCCAATTATGGACGCAGCCATTCAGGACAAAGTAAATACCTGGTTAAAGGGAAATTTTGACCAGGCCACGAAAGATGAGATCACGCGTTTGCAAAAAGAAAATCCCAAAGAACTGGAAGAATCGTTCTACCGCAACCTGGAGTTTGGCACCGGCGGATTGCGTGGTATTATGGGCGTTGGTACAAATCGCTTGAACAAATATACCGTGGGCATGTCTACCCAGGGTTTTGCCAATTATATGAAAGCGCAGTTAAAGGGAGAAATAAAAGTGGCCATTGCTCATGACAGCCGCAACAACAGCCGGTTTTTTGCAGAAACTGTTGCCAATGTATTTGCATCTAATGGTATTAAAGTCTTTCTTTTTGAAAGCCTGCGCCCTACGCCGGAACTTAGTTTTACCATCCGCCACCTTGGTTTGCATGGCGGCGTGGTTTGTACCGCATCTCACAACCCCAAAGAATACAATGGTTACAAAGCCTATTGGAACGATGGCGGTCAGCTGGTACCACCACATGATAAAGATGTAATAAAGGAAGTGGATAAAATTGCTTCCGTTGATGAAGTAAAATGGAGCGGGGGAGAAGCCAATATAACACTGATTGGAACCGAAATTGACAACGCTTATATGGATATGGTAAAAGGGCTGAGCGTTTATCCCGAGGTTATTGAAAAACAAAAAGATCTTAAAATAGTATATACGCCTATACACGGTACCGGTATTACATTAGTGCCCGATGTATTGAAAAGGTTTGGATTTACAAATGTGACCATTGTAGACGAGCAAGCTGTTCCGGACGGTAATTTTCCCACGGTTGTATATCCCAACCCCGAAGAAAGCGAAGCCATGAGCATCGGGTTAAAAAAAGCAAAGGAACTGGATGCCGATATTTTATTGGGTACCGATCCCGACGCAGACCGCGTGGGCATTGCTATAAAAACCAATAAAGGCGAATGGATGTTGGTAAACGGAAACCAGACTGCCGTGCTTGCCTGTAATTATATGATTGAAGCGCGCAAAGCCAAAGGCATTGCCAAACCGAATGATATGGTTATTAAAACCATCGTAACCACCGAACTGATTGATAAAATTGCCAAAGCAAACGGCGTTGCCTGTTACAATGTGCTGACCGGCTTTAAATGGATTGCAGAACTCATAAAAGAAAAAGAAGGCAAAGAAGAATACATTGTGGGCGGTGAAGAAAGTTATGGATTGATGATTGGTTCAAAAATACGCGATAAAGATGCGGTAAGCGCCGTTGCATTATTGTGTGAAATGGCCGCCTATGAAAAAAACAAGGGAAAAACACTGTATGATAAGCTGATTGAGCTTTACGTTCAGTACGGCCTGTACAAAGAATCACTGATCTCTATTACCAAAAAAGGAATGGATGGCCAGAAACAGATTGCTGATATGATGGAAGGTTACCGCAGCAATCCGCCGAAGAGCCTCAATGGCACCCCGGTGGCGCAGTTGCTGGATTATGAATTAAAAAAAGGCACCAACCTGCAAACCGGTGAAACCTGGGATATACAATTGCCTAAATCGAATGTATTGCAGTTTATACTGGCCGATGGCAGCAAGATATCGGCAAGACCCAGCGGTACCGAACCCAAGATTAAATTCTATTTCAGTATGAACACCACACTCAGCAGTGCTGCTGATTTTGAAAAAACATATGCCGAAATTGATAAAAAAGTAGAAGGAATTATCAATGATATGAAATTGAAATAAGCGCCCTTTTATTTTTAAAAATCCCGGTTACCCATGGCAGCCGGGATTTTTTAGGTCATCCGGATTTGTAGAAAAAAGTATACAGCCATTCCCCTGATCACAAACGAATATTGATTTGTTCAGTACGCAGTATCTGGAATAATTGTTGATGGATGGCAGCAGTAAGGCCGGCATTGTCTTTCTATATATTTTATTCATCAACAAATTTTTTTATGAAAACAACGGTCAACGGCAAACAACAACCATCGCATCCGCAGGTAAGGCCCACCAAACGCCCGGAAAACAAAGACAACCTCGACAGCCGCGAGGGGGAAGAACAATTATTTAAGGGCGATGATACCACACACAACAAAAAAGAGAAACACGGAGAGCCCAAACACAAGAAGAAATAAATACACTGTTTAATGCAGATTCGCGGAATTGCATGAATAAAAAAAGAACCAGGTATACAATGCTGCTGTGTTTTACAGTGGTGTGCAAACCTTTGTTTGCGCAGTTCAGCGACAGCATACATCATTATCTTGGGTATGCAGCCACCGGCATTATCAACCAAACCAATGACAACAGTTCTTTTGTGCTGAACAACACCCTGAAATTTAATGTCAATAAAAAAAATAAATACCTCAACAGCAGCGCAGCCTGGATCTATGGCCGGCAAAGCGGTAAACAAACCAATAATGATTTTACTTCCAGCCTCGATTTTAATGTGTACGGGTTAACACCGCGCCTGTATTGCTGGGGACTGCTCACGTACGAAAAAAGCTTCTCATTGAAAATAAATGACCGCTTCCAGGGTGGGGCAGGACCCGGATATATTTTTTCGGAAGACAAAAATGCGAACATTGTGGTGAGCGACGGTTTGCTGTACGAATACAGTAACCTGAAAATTGACAGCGCCACCAATGATACGTACAGTACCATCCGCAATTCGTTGCGGTTTAAATACCATTTTGTATTTGGCGGCATCGTAACACTGGACGGCGTTCATTTCTGGCAGCAATCGCTTTCTTCGGGAGACGATTATATATTAAAATCCATTTCCGGTCTCTCCGTGAAATTGAAGAAATGGCTGAATATTACCAGTGCATTGACTTACAATAAAGTGAACAGAACCGGCAGGAAAAACCTGTTGTTTACCATTGGACTATCCGCTGATTATTATTTTTAGATAGTCTGATACAAGAAAACGGAAGTCTGCCTGGTGTGGCAAAAGACTTCCGTTTTTTAGGATCTTATCTTATATTGATGATTACCCAATCACCTGCTCGGTGATCTTACCGGTTTTTTTATTTTTAAGGATTAATTTCTTAGCGCCGTAATGGGTCATTTCTTCTTTAACCAGGTAATGATCCGCATCATATTCTACCAGGTGGCTGTCTTTGCCCACACCGGTTCTGCCACGCCAGATATCCAGTTGTACCGGCTCCCATAATTTAGATTTGGCAGATTTATAAGCAGCATCTAAAATAGCATTTACCACGTACCCGTCATAAAAGGTTTCCTTTGGCGCTGTTTTGTTTTCAATGGCGTTAAACATATCGGTGAACATATGATTGTAACCCAGGTCATTTAATTCATCACCAACCGGGAACAGCCAGCCGGTATTGCTTTCTGCTTTTTCAGCCACATAGTCCGCGCCTTTGCCGGTGGTGAACATTTCCAGTCCGGTACGCAGAAAATTATTCATCCAGATCGTGCCTTCGGTTCCCATTACTTCATCGCGTAAATCAAGACCGCCGCGAAAAGTCCAGCTTACTTCAAACTGACCAATGGCACCGTTTTCATATTTCACCAGTCCAATGGCATGGTCTTCCGCATCGATGGGTTTTACCTGGGTATCGGCCCAGCACATTACCTCTACAGGTTTAATATCTTTTCCAATAAAGCTGCGCGTGATTTCTACACAATGACAACCCAGGTCCAGTATACAACCACCGCCAGCCTGCTCTATGTCCCAGAACCAGTCGCTGTGCGGGCCGGGATGTGTTTCTCTCGACTTTGCCCAAAGTATTCTGCCGAGTGCGCCATTTTTAACGCTCTCCATCGACTTTAAAAATTTGGGCGTATACACCAGGTCTTCCAGGTATCCATTGAAGATGCCAGCTTTTTCAACGGCTTCCAGCATGCGTTTCGCTTCCGTGGCGTTGCGGCCAAGGGGTTTGGTGGTAATCACTGCTTTTTTATGTTTGCAGCACAACATCACCGCTTCTTCATGGATATTATTCGGCAATGAAATGCATACCACATCCACATCGGGTCGGGCAATGGCTTCCTCCATGGTAGTGGTCCAATGCCCGCAGGCGTAGTCCGCTGCAAATTTTTTGGCGCTTTCTTCGCGGCGCGAATAGATACTTACAATTTTGTCTTTGCTTCTTTGTCCCTGTAAAGATTCTGCATAAAACCGGCCTATAAAACCGGAGCCAAGCATGGCGATTCGTTGCATAGTGTAGTTATTTTATAATTAGTATTGATATTCCTGAATTCATTAAACGGCGCTTTGTATGTCCGCTGTTTTCTGGCGGGTATTGTCCTTAAAAAACAGGATAAACAACAGCAGTACTACAACGGCAATGCCTGCGGGTACAAGCCATACGCCAGTCCAGTTGGTGACACTTGTTTCGCCGGTTTTTGTTGTATACATCTGTTGCACATAGCCTGAAATAATGGAGCCGATATACATGCCGAGGCCATAGGTAGCCAGCGAAATGAGCCCCTGCGCCTGGGCTTTGATTTTTGGACCTGCTTTAAAATCGGTATAGATCATACCGCTTACAAAAAAGAAATCATAACAAAGGCCATGGAGAATAATACCGCCATACAGCATCCATTCGCCGGAGCCGGCATTGCCATACCCAAAGAAAATGAAACGGATAATCCATGCCAGTAAACCAACAATCAATATCTTCTTTATTCCGAATTTGTTATAGGCAAAGGGCAGTAGCAGCATAAATAAAACTTCAGATGCCTGGCCCAGCGACATTTTGTTTTCCACGTAAAATGTTTCGGGTAATGCCTGGCCGGGATGTGCCACCATAAATGCCGATTTGTATGCATCGGTGATAGATGGGTTGCCCATTGCGTAGTAAAACGATAAGGGAATACAAATGAGAACAGAGGAAATAAAGAAAATAGTGAATGACCTGTCTTTGAATAAAACGAAAGCATCTTTTCCTACTATCTGGCCTACACTTACCGGGCCTTTTACCACAGGAGGAGTATTGGGCAAGATAAAGGAATAGAGACCGATGGCCGCTGCGGTGAACATGGAAATGTAAAAAATAGTGTTCTTATCGCCCCAGCCCATATAACCAATGAGGTTTGTTACAGCTATCCAGGCAATGGTGCCAAAAACCCTGATGGGAGGAAATTCTTTTTCAGGGTTACTCATCTGGCGCATGGATATTGAACTGGTCAGTGCAATAGTAGGCGCAAAAGTGAGGCAATATAAAAGCATGATGATATAGAAAGTAGAATAGTCCGTAATCCGTGTAAGAAAGAACAATAAAACAGCACCTGCAATATTCAGTACGCCCAGCACTTTTTGAGCAGCGAAAAACCTGTCTGCAATTAAACCGGCAATAAAAGGAGAAATAACCATGGCAATGGAAAAAGTGGAATAAATATTACCCACCTGTGCGCCATTAAATCCAATTGCAAAAAGATATTTGGATAACTGTCCGTACCATGCGCCCCATACAACAAACTGGAGAAACATCATTAGCGATAGCTGCACTTTTATGCCTGGTTTCATTTATTTGTCTGATTTTACGTTTTTGAAATCGAATGATGCTGATAGCCTGAAGCCATTTGAAAGGTATCTATTTTTTTTCACAACAATATTCAAATAATAAACCTTTCGCGCGGCAATATGCGGGAAAAATTGCAAAAGAAAAACAAACTGACTGAATATTTTATAAAGCCATTATCTTGCAGCCAGCTATGAGAATGTATGAAGATACTTACCGGCACAAGGGCCTGCGTAAAAAATTGGTGGATACCATCAGGCAGAAAGGCATTACCGATGAGCGGGTGCTGGATGCCATTGGCACTATACCCAGGCATTATTTTTTGGACTCGGCTTTTGATGAAGTAGCATATGAAGACAGGGCTTTTCCCATAGCCGCCAAACAAACCATTTCACAGCCATATACAGTTGCTTACCAGACCCAGCTGCTGGAAGTAAAGCCATTCGAGAAAATACTGGAAATAGGAACTGGCAGTGTTTACCAGAGCAGTGTACTGGCAGAAATGGGTGCACAGGTTTTTACCATTGAACGGCAAAAAGAGTTGTTCGACAACACAAAGAAGATCGGATTTATTAAAAAATACGGTAATATAAAATTTTTTTATGGCGATGGGTATGAAGGTCTTCCCACTTTTGCGCCGTTTGATAAAGTATTGATTACTGCTGCTGCGCCTGTTGTTCCACCAAAACTGATTGCGCAATTAAAGACCGGTGGAAAAATGGTAATTCCCCTGGGCGAATCAAAAGATGGTGTGCAAAAAATGATGCGCCTCACCAAACAGGCCGATGGCTCTACCACCGAAGAAGCTTTTGCCAATTTTTCTTTTGTGCCAATGAAAGAAGGAAAAGAGAGGTAAGTGGTAAGTGGTGAGTGGCTAGTGGCTAGTGGGCGTTTGCAGGTATTATGCAAAAGTCAAAAGTCAAAATGCAAAAATGGCGCGGCACTGGTCTGACATCTCCGACCGATATCTCCGATAAGTTTGAAGTCAAAAGAACCAGGCGATTGAAATCAGATTAAATTAACCAGCCATAAGTCAACCTTATTAAGGCAAGTACAAGTGGGTTTTGCCGGGCCAACACAAACTCAGCACACAACACTCAACACCTAACACATAGCACATAACACACAACACAACTTATCCCACACCTTTCACAATCTCATAAAACCGGTATACTTCTTTGAATGTATTGAACAATGGAGCTGGGGCTACGCGGATTACGCCGGGTTCGCGGTAGTCGACAATAATTCCCTTACTGGTTAAAGCTTCGTGTACAGCTTTGCCATTTTTTGTAAAATACAGGCTCAGTTGCGCACCACGCTGCACAGGATCGTTGGGAGTAATGACTTCAAACCGGATATTGCTGAGCTGGTGTAATAAAAATTCCAGGTAACCGGTTAACAGTATACTTTTTTTCCGGATGCGCCGCATGCCTGCTTTCTCAAAAATCTGCAGTGACGCTTTTAACGCAACCATATTAAAAACCTGTGCGGTGCTGATTTGCCAGCCATCAACGCCTGCTTTTGGTTTAAATCCTTTTTTCATTTGAAAGCGTGTGCTTTCCGCATTGCCCCACCAGCCACCCATTCGTTTGTATTGACTGTTGGCGGCATGTTTGGCGTTGATGTAAAGGCCGCTTACCGCACCGGGTCCGGCATTCAGGTATTTATAAGAGCACCACACAGCAAAATCTGCATCCCATTTATGCAGTTCCATGGGCACATTACCTGCCACATGCGCAAGGTCATAACCGGCAATGGCACCCGCGCCGTGCGCTGCGGCTGTAATGTTTTTAATATCATACAGCTGACCAGTATAATAATTAATGCCGCCCAGCAATACCAGTGCAAGGGTTTCTTTATTGTCTTCAATGGTTTGAACAATATCTTCTGTCCGCAATGTTTTTTCGCCTTTTCGCGGGGCAATTTCTATAATGGCATTTGCCGGGTTGTGTCCATGAAATATTATCTGCGTTTCCACCGCATATTGATCACTCGGAAAGGCGCCCGCTTCCATGATTATTTTATAACGGGTGCCCGTTGGTTTATAAAAAGACAATAATAACAGGTGCAGGTTTACAGTGAGGGCATTCATAACCGTTACTTCATCCTGCCGGCAGCCCATCATTTTGGAAAGCGTTTGTTTAAAAGCGTTGTGGTAAAAAAGCCAGGGGTTTTTGGCGCCGAAATAACCGCCGATGGCCAGGTTTTTCCAGTCTTTCAACTCCTGCCTGATGGCTTTGGCGGTGGTCTTTGGCTGCAGTCCCAGTGAATTGCCGCAGAAATAAATGGCTTTTTTCCCTTTGTGCCTCGGAAAATAAAATTGCTTCCTGAATTTTTTCAGTGGATCGTTGTTGTCCATTTTTTCGGCAAAAGCCCGCGACGCAGCAAAACGCATGGTGTATAGATTTAATGATAGCCCGGTTTTAATGGTAAATGCACCTCTGCCATCATACACCGTGCGCTGCCACCTCCATTGGTTTCTATGTTTGTGAGCGGAGAATGGATGATCCTGTTGTATTGGCTTAATTGTTCCACCTGGTTTTTTTGAAGAGACGCAAACGCCTGTGAAGACATCACCAGCAACTGTTCACCTTTATCATTGCTTACCTGCAGCATATTACCTGCAAAATGGTTCATCTGGCTGTAAGAAATGGGAATGATTGCTTTGCCCGTTTTTTGTATGGTTGCGCTTACCTGTTCCTTCTCATGTTCTGCGGCGATGGCGTCAAGACAAATCACTACATACTGGTCGGCCACGCACATCATTACGTTGGTATGATAGATAGCCTGTCCGTTTTGGTCAATGGCGTCAAATACTTCAGGAGTATAACCCATCTTCTCACAAAATGCAGTGAGTACAAAATAATCGGTACGCGGCGACAAACAAGCATAGGCAATTTTATTGAACCTGTCGAGCACCATACTACCGGTACCTTCCAGGAAAGCGTCCTCTTTTTCATTGCCACTCAGATCGATGGTATTGTCTGTTACAAATTTTTCCCGGATTGCGCTGAGTACACCCGGTTTTCTTTCCAGCCTGCGGTTAGCAGCATACATAGGGTATAGTACCACGGTACCGTCGTGGTGAAAAGAAACCCAGTTGTTTGGGAAAATCGAATCGGGCGTATGCGGTTCCTGTGTATCGTTTATTACGGTGATGTCTACCCCGTTTTGTTGCAGCAGTGCAACAAATGCATCAAATTCTGCCACCGCTTTTTCCTGTATGCCGTTGTCATTGCCTGCTTGCTGGAAGGCATTGTTTACCGCAGTTTCTGCATTGAATGCAAAATGAACAGGACGAATCATCAGTAAGTGAGCGGTTGTTTGAAGTTGTCTGGTATCTGATGTGGTCATTGTTTTTGTGTTGAGTGTTGTGTGTTAAGTTTCTTGTGTTTGGTGTTGTGTTAAGTTTTTTGTGTTAGGTGTTGTGTGTTGAGTGTTGTGTTGCGGATAATTTTGAATTTTGAATTCGGTTTGTGCGTTCCATAAGCCAAGCAAAAGAACTCATAACTCATAATTCATAACTCTTAACTATTTTCAGATATCATCACGCAGCAGCGGCATACTCATACAATGAAAGCCACCCCTGGCCCGCGATAGTTCTGCCGAGGGCATCAGTACCAGCGTGTCTTTCATTTTAGAGGCTTCTGTTTCACCGGCTTCCAGTTTTTCAATCAGTTCATGCACGTGAATAATACTGAATCCATTCTCCCTGAATGCATCCACGGTACGGTCATTGCGATCGTAACCCAGTACCACGCCTTCTTTCAGCGCCAGCAGGTTGCAGGAATCCGTCCATTGTTCCCTGGCATCGAATGGAAATTCATTGTTGCCCGAGTAAATAAATTGTACTTTTTCTTCACAGTTCAAATCATTTTCACTGATATCGGTGAGCAGGTCTTCCAGGTTGTCGAAATACCGGGGATTGTGCAGGTCTTTCTTTTTAAACTGGATGATGGTCAGTTTTTCATCTTTTCGTTTTTCTTCCAGGATACGCTGTACAGGATCGGCGTCTTCCATTTTCATGGATTTCTTTGAGAAATTACCAAGCAATACCCAAACGTTCCTTTTTACCTGCGTGAAAATGGTATCGATGTGCATATAATCCCTTTTCTTCGGAATTTTTACGATGGTGATTTTCTTTACCACATTTTTCTGGAAAAGACATTTTACCGCCTGGTGGGCCGCTTCCATGGTAGTACGTTCACTAACGCCAATCAGCAGGTGATCTTTGCTCACTACCATTACATCGCCGCCTTCCAGCGTAACTTTATGTTCATCGCCTTCTTTGGGCAATAAAAAATGATGAAAGGTGTCTGGTATTTCTATAATATTTTCATGGTAGTCTTTAAACAGGGGGTGGTTAAAGAATATGTATTTGGCCAGTAATGCTTCACGGGTACGCGCTTTTTTGGCTGGTTTATTCAGTAAAACGAAATTATTGACTACAATCCCAATATCCCGCGTAAAAATAAAATTGGGAATGGGTGCAAAAATCATCCTGTCATTGCCAAGTGTGCCGCTGATAAATGTCTTGGCCAGTTGTACGGGTGATACTTCCTGTAATTCCTGCTGCATGGTATAAGAGCATCCTTCTATAGCACAGACCGAGGCGGTCAGTTTCATTTTTATTTCATGGTTGCCCAGCAGGTCAGACAACAGCCATTGCAGTTCTATTACTTTATCAGACTTGAAGAATTTTTCATTGTCGGGTTTGTAAAAACTGCGTTTGCTCCGCGCTCCGTCAATATCTTTCAGTTTACCCAGTATTTTCTCAGGGTCAAGAAAATAGAGCAGTATTTTGGTGTAGAAATCATATTCCTTTTTACGGATGGTTTCCAGGTGTACAATATCTTCAAATAACCAGTCCTGTGCTTTGGAAGGCACTACTTTGCCGAGGCCACTATCCGGGCTGTGCACCAGCAGCCTGCGCAAACGGCCTATTTCTGAACTTACCTGTAACTGATGTGTATGCTTCGACATAAAAGGTTGGTTAAATAGTTTACAAAAGCACGGTTGCTTTTTGCTGAACAACGGTAAAGCGGGTGTTCCGGTTAATCCGGAATGTAGAAATTGGCCGGTAGTGTTTGTCCGGCAAAGCTGAAGATGAATACTGCTGTATATAAGGCAAAGCGCATAAATGAAAATCCCCGTAAAGGTAGTGCTTTACGGGGATAGTGCTGTAAGGTGCTGGTACTGACGGTCAAATGCCTGTCAAATGTTCTTATTCGTGAATGGCCACCAGCGGTACATTGCTGTGGTAAGCCAGTTTCTTGGTATGGCTGCTTTTAAACAGTCCTTCCAGGAAAGAATGTTTTTTGGGCACTGTAAGAATCATATCAATTTTATAATCCTCTACAAACTGGTTGATGGCATCCACAAAATCAAACTGGCGGATAAAATAGTATTCTGTTTCGTAGCCGGCCAGTATCGTTTCCAGTTTGGCGCGTTCGGCTTTATATTCTTCGGTTACTTCTACATAATGCTCGCTGTCTACGTTTACTACGTGAACAAACGGTTTAAATATATCAAGTACTTCCTTTAATGCTTTTGCCGGCGTTGTTTTTTCCACTTCTTTAAAATCTGAAGTGAATGCAATGTTTTTAATTCCGGTAAAGGATGCGTCCGGCGGAACGATCATCACCGGGCAGATATTCCTGTTTACCATGCTCAGGGTATTGCTGCCGATAAATATTTGTGCAAGCCTTGTGGCGCCGGTGATGCCCATAATAATCATATTGGCTTCTTTGTGCCGGGCCAGCCTCTCCAGGCTATCAATAAACGAACCTTCTTCTTCGGCATAACATACCACGTTAGCCCTGGGGGCAACCTGCATCATTTCTGTTTTCACACTTTCCAGCGCCAGTTCCATAATTTTTCTACGCACTTCATGATCGTTGTAAACCACAGACCCGTCGCTGCTGGATGTATCAATCTTGTCAAAGACATTGTACAGTATGATCTGAGCGTTGGGCACTTCCTGGGCAAGGTGCGCTGCAAAGCGGGCTGCATTTTTTGAAGTATCCGAAAAATCAGTTGGAACAATAAAGGTTTTCATTGCTGTTTAATTTTGATTAGCGCAAAGATAGGGGTTATGATTTCATACAAAAATGAAGTAATGGTAAGTTGTAAACCCGTTTTTTGCCTGCAGTAAAACAGCTGCAGCCATGTCTTTTATACAAACAAAAGCCCCGCACAGGGCAGGGCAGGGTATATAGAAAAGCAGCAGTGTCAGCCCTTCTTTTTGGTGGAATCTTTACTTCCTTTATTTGCCTTATACCTCATATCTGCTGAGCCATCTTTTTTTAACGGCCCGGCGGGAGCAGGTTTGGCAGCATCTTTATTGGCTTTGTAGCGCATATCTGCGGAGCCGTCTTTTTTAGTGGGTGCACCGGCAGTTGCTTTTGCATTAGGCACCACTTTGGCTGTTGCAGTTTTTGTGGTGTCTTTTTTGGGCTTGGCCTGGGCAAACATACCCGTGCCGGCCAGCATCAAAAGGGCAGCAAACAATAATTTTTTCATTGTAAATTTTTTTTAATGAGCGATCCTGTTTAGGGTTACAATTTAGAGACTTGTTTCAGACCGGGGAAGAATATATTGTTAACGGGTGGTGAATGGGTTCGGATGCGGGCAGGGGCAGTACCATAAAAGTCAAAATTTAAAATTAAAAAGTCAAAATGCGACCGGCTTTCCTTTTGCGGGAAGACGATGGAATATATTTGACTTTTTACTTGCTAACGACGCATCAAGTTTTGACTTATGACTTTAAATTTTGCCTATCTGTTTTTCATATGAGCGACTGTTCGTTCTCCGTTTGCAAAGACTTCGGTTTTACATACATTATTTCCTTTTCTTTGCAACTAAAGCAGATAAAAACATATGAAAAAGTCCTCCTTGCTACTGTTCGCTTTTTTTACTGCATGCATAGCCGCCGCACAACCGGGTGCCGGTGAAATTGCGCTGATACCACAACCGGTAAGCCTGCAAAGGCAGGAAGGAAACTTTACCCTGCCTGTCAGCCCGGTTATTGAAACGCCTGCCGGCGCGCTGGCAGTGGCCGGTTACCTCAGCAAAAAACTTAGTACAGCCACCGGCTACCAGTGTGTAATAAAAGAGGGAGCCTCCGGAGGCGCTAAAACAATCAGGCTGGTGCTTACCAACGACAAAACGTTTAAGAAAGAGCAATACCTGTTAAAATCTGGAGCAGACGGTATTACCATTACTGCTTCCGACCCCGCCGGTTTATTTTATGGCGTACAAACGCTGCTGCAGTTGTTGCCTCCATCCATTGAGAGTAAAACAGTGATTAGCGGCAACTGGACGGTACCCGCCGTTACCATCACGGATTACCCGCGGTTCGCGTGGCGTGGACTGATGTTCGATGTATCGCGGCACTTTTTTACAAAAGCGGAAGTAAAAGAATTTATAGATGAAATGGCCCGTTACAAATTTAACCTGCTGCACCTGCACCTCACGGATGACCAGGGCTGGCGCATCGAAATAAAAAGTTACCCGAAGCTTACCGAAGTGGGCGCCTGGAATGTGCCGAAAACCGGCACTTTTAATAAATTTTCAGCACCGGCAGATGATGAGCCCAGGAGTTATGGCGGCTTTTTTACACAGGATGATATAAGGGAACTGGTTGCTTATGCCAAAGCACAGTTTATCAATATTCTGCCCGAAGTAGATGTTCCCGGCCACAGCCTGGCCGCGCTGGCAGCTTACCCGGAACTCACCTGTACGCCTGGCGTTTATAAAGTAAATTCAGGGGAGCCATTTATGGTTTGGCCACCCAAAGGCCATTTTTACGGCTTGCTGGACAATACGCTCTGCCCGGCTAACGAAAAGGTGTATACGTTTTTAGACAAGGTATTTACAGAAATTGCCGCCCTCTTCCCGTTTGAATACATTCATATGGGGGGCGATGAAACCGCTCGTAATTTTTGGGAAAAAAGCGATGCTATCAGGGAACTGATGAAAAAAGAAAATTTGAAAGACCTAAACGAGGTGCAGAGTTATTTTGTAAAACGGGTGGAAAAAATAGTGGAATCAAAAGGTAAAAAACTCATTGGCTGGGATGAAATACTGGAAGGCGGTCTGGCACCCAATGCCACGGTTATGAGCTGGCGCGGAATAAAAGGGGGTATTGAAGCTACCAAACTGGGTCATGAAGTGGTAATGAGCCCAACAACTTTTGTGTACCTGGATTATATGCAGAGCGATGCCGCCATTGAACCTCCGGTATATGCCACGCTACGTTTAAAAACAGCGTATGAATTTAACCCGGTACCCGATGGCGTGGATGAAAAACTGGTAAAAGGCGGACAGGCAAATTTGTGGACAGAACAAGTGTATAATATGCGCCACTTGCAATACATGATTTGGCCGAGGGCATTTGCCACGGCAGAATCTGTCTGGAGCCCCAACGGTAATAAGAACTGGAAAGATTTTACTGTCCGCGTGGAAAAGCATTTCGACCGGTATAATATTGCCGGTATTAAATATGCGCCGAGTATGTATGACCCGCTTATAAAAGTAAGCAAAGACAGCAGCGGTGTTATGAAAGTAAACTTCGATAATGAAATAGGAGGGCTGGACGTGCATTATAGTTTCGACAATTCATTTCCCGATAATTTCTATCCCATGTATGGCAATACACCCGTTGTTGTTCCAAAAGATGCGGCTTTGATGCGGGCCATCACTTACCGCAATGGCAAACCGGTTGGCCGCATGATTACCATCAGCAATGAAGATTTGCAGAAAAGAGCGAAATAGCTGTTAGCTATTAGCTGTTAGCTGTTAGCCATTGACCAGTGGAACTGTTCATTAATTAATTTATTTAAATGCAAACATTGCTTATTGCATCAAACAATTATGCGTAAAAACTAATAGCTAACAGCTCAACTGTGCCCTTACTTTTGCAATAAATTGGTCCATATCAAATGGCTTGGAAATAAAATCATCGGCTCCGGCCTCGCGGCAGCTTTTGTCTGCATCCGGATGGGCAGACATCATTATTATTTTTACATGGCTGCTGGCGGAGTCCTTTTTTAACCGCCTGCATATATCGCGTCCGTCTGTACCGGAAAGTAACATATCCATCAGCACCATGCGCGGGCTGAAAGTATTCAACATTTGTGGCAGCAGCACCGGCTGCGATAAAGATTCTACTTTGTAGCCGGCAAAGTTCAGGATGGCCTTTACCATTACGCAGATATCTTTATCGTCGTCTAACAATATTATATCAACGTCCTGCTTATTCAAAAGATGGGGTTATTTATTCTTTGACTGGTAATAATACATAAAATACAGAACCCTTGTCTTTTTCACTTTCGGCCCAGATCTTTCCCTTGTGCAGGGCAATAATTTCGTTCACTATAAAAAGGCCGATACCAAACCCGGGAAATGTTTTTTCATCTTTTCCGGCAGCGCGGTAAAAACGCTCAAATATCCGTGTGATGTCCTGTTGCGAAATGCCGATGCCAAAATCCTTCACAGTTATCAGTGCCTGGTCATTCACGGTTTTTATTTCAACGATAATCTCGCTGGCGCCGGGCGAATACTTCATGGCATTGGTAAACAAGTTTATAAAAACCTGCGCTATCCTGTCTTTATCAGCATATAAAACGGGATTGTTGTGCTGGTGAATGGTGATGGCATGGGTTTGTATGGTTGTTTCCAGTTCCACCGCTATTTCTTTAATGGTGTCGGCAATATGAAATACTTCATTGTTCAGCTCAAGGCTGCCCGTTTCAATTTTTGTAACATCCAGTAAATCGGTTATCAGCTTCGTCAGTTTAAATATTTGTTTGTCGATGGTTGATAGAGAGCTGGCCAGAAAAGGATCTTTTTCATTGCTGTGCATTTTCAATAACAGCTGCACATAACCTTTTATAGTAGTGACCGGGGTTTTCAGTTCATGGCTGGCCATCTTAATAAAATCATCTTTCTGCTGGTCGTGTTTTTTTATTTCATCAATATCGGTACTGGTACCTACCCACATCTGGATATTGCCTTTTTCGTCTTTTTGCGGAATGGCGCGGCTTAATTGCCACCGGTATTCACCATCGTGACGCCGGAACCTGTGCTCATATAAAAACGGTTCGCCCGACCCGATAGATCGCATCCATTGCTGTATATTCTCTTCCCTGTCATCGGGATGTATAATCTGCAACCATCCGTCTTTATTCATTTGGGCAGGTGTAAGGCCTGTGTAATCATACACGGTTTTACTGAAGTAAATCAGGTTGCCCTTCTGATCGCCCGTCCAGATAAACTGTGGCATTGAATCGGCCAGTAGCCTGAATTTTTGTTCGTTTTCCTGGATGAGCCGTTCCGCTTCTTTTTGTTTGGTGATATCGCGTATGATTTTTGACGCGCCGATTACTGTTCCGGCTGAATTTTTGAGGGGCGAAATGGTTAGCGATATATCCAGCAACCTGTTGTCTTTTGTAACCCGGCGGGTTTCGAAATGTTCAATCCGTTCGCCTCTTTTCAGGCGAGCAATGATCTCATGTTCTTCATTTACTTTGTCGGCCGGAATCAGTTTAAGAATAGACTGTCCAATCATTTCTTCTGCGGTATACTTGAACATCCGTTCGGCAGCGTCGTTCCAGCTGGTTATAATTGTGTCTATCCTTTTACTGATGATGGCATCGTCTGATGATTGCACGATAGCGGCCAACCGCTGCACCATTTCTTCGTTTGCCTTCTGTTCTGTAATATCCCTCATGGTACCCAGCATTCGCAATGGTATTTTGTTTTCATCATAAAAAACTTTTCCCTGTGTACGAACCCAATGCATTGTTTTATCGGGGTGTATCACCCTTGCTTCATACTGGTACACGCCGCTGCTCAATGCATTCTCGAAAGCGCGTTCAACAATCGACATGCGGTCTTCGGGGTGTACCTGTTCACGCATCTGCTGGTGGCTGATAACAGTGTTTTCCGGATGGCCGAATATAACGGCCAGCCTGGGCGAATAAATGATTTGGCGGTTTTGCAGGTTAAGGTCCCAGGTGGCGAGGGCGGTACCTTCTGCGGCCAGCCTCAACCGTTCTTCCGCATCTTCCAGTTGCAGTCTTGCTTCTACTTTTTGGGTAACATCATTTGCGGTTATCATAATACCGGAAACGCTGCCGTCTTTTTCGAACAGAGGAGAATATTCAAAATCGAGATAGAATTTTTTCATACCATCATTGCCCTGCACATAAGTGATGGATTCATTCTCACGGTAAACAGTACCCTCTATATAAACTTTTCTTAAAAGGGCAGGAAATTTCTGGTCAGATAATTCCGGGAAAACTTCCAGCGCTTTTTTGCCGATTACTTCATGGGGTTCTTTTCGCCAGATGTGTTGCATCATACTGCTGTTTGCAATTTCAACAATGTAATCCGGCCCCCGCCAGATGGTCATGGCAATGGGCGACTGCATAACAATGCTGCTGAATTTTTCTCCGCTTTCCTTCAGTGCGTATTTAGTTACCACCTGGGCAGTTACCTCATTGGCAACTGCCATTACACCCGTAATGGTGCCATCGTTTTCACGCAATGGCTGATACGCCAGGTTAAAATAGGCCGTCTCTTTTTTGCCAAACCTGTTCAGCCTCACTTCCAGCTCATTGGCGTAATATGGTTCCCCGGTTTTTAATACTTTGTCCAGCAGTGGCTTTACCACTTCATTTACTTCGGGCAGGCTTTCCAGTATGGGTTTACCAATAAATTCCGCTTCCTTTTTATCAATAATCTGCAGATAGGCATCATTGGCCATCTCCGCAATGTACCGGGGACCTTTTAATAGCACAATACCCACAGGAGCCTGCATTACCGTGTTGCGGAATTTTTTTTCCGCTTCAGATAAAACGGCTGTCATCATTTTTTGCTCTGTTATATCCTGTATGGTTCCGATGCACTTCTCCGGTATGCCTTCGCGGTTATAATAAATTTTAGCGTGCGAATCAATCCAGCGGATGGATCCGTTTTGTAAAACGATTCGGTACTGGCAGGCAAGTTTGCCGGTATACAATGCCTCTTCATGCGCTTTGTTCCGCTTCTCCGCATCATCCGGATGTATCATAGAATCATAGGCTTCCGGCGGAAGGGGATGGGGGGAGCCATATATTTCATGCATCTTGCTGGAAAATTCCACTTCGCCCGTCAGCAGGTTTTTTTCATAAACGCCAATTTCATTTGCATCAATGGCCAGCCTGCTCCTTTCTTCCAGTGTCTTTAGCCGCTCCCTGGAACTAACCTGGTCGGTTACATCGTATCCCATACAAAGAATGCCATTGATAAAACCATTCTCATCTTTCAGTGCTTTGAAAACAAAATTAACATAGGCATCATATGGTTCGCCATTTGTTTCCATCGGCAGCCGCGTTTCTTTGCCCTCGTAGGTGATACCTGTTTCATAAACGTTTTCCAGGAGCGATAAAAACTGCAATGCGGCAGGCTCCTGAAAAACATCGGCTAATTTTTTACCGGTGATATCATTGCTGCTTTTCCAGAAATGAAGACAGGTCTCATTTGCCAGTTCTATGATAAAATCTTTTGTCCGGAATACGGCCGCTGCCACCGGGGCCTGGAGTACCAGCGTCCGGAAATTTTTTTCGCTGGCTTCTATTTTTTTCAGCGACTGAATTTTTGATGTTGTTTCTGTACAGGTAACAAATACGCCGGCGGTTTTTCCGGATTCATCATTAACAGGGCTGTAACTGAATGTCCAGTATACGTCTTCAATATTTCCATTTCTGAAAATTGGAATCAGCTGGTCTTCACTCCAACTGGCTTCACCACCCGCGAGCACCTGTACAATCAACGGATAGATGATCGGCCAGATTTCGGGCCAGGCTTCTTTACCGGGCATTCCTAATATATCCGGGTGTTTGCCATTACTGCCCAGGCTGGGCCGGTAGGCATCATTGTAAAAACAGGTGAGCGCATCGCCCCAGAAAAGAAACATGGGGAATTTAGAGTGCAGCAATATACTCAAGGTAGTACGAAGGCTTTGGGGCCATTCACTGACGTCTCCGACGGCCGTTTTACTCCAGTCTTTTTCCCTGGTTAACCTGCACATTTCTCCTCCGCCCGATAAAAAATTGTATTTTATCTCCCTTGTTGCTATGTTCATTTAAAATGAAGGTTGTATTTTTTTAAGTCCGTATGTAAAGCTCGTAAAACCAGCCATTAACTGGACCGGAATAAGTAATAAAAAAAAGGGAATTTACGCATTCTAAATTAGTTTAATTTCTTATTAAATATGCCGCTTTACGGCAAAAATCCCTCCCAAAAAGGGAAGCCCAGGTAATATGTATAATTTTTTTTCGGGGTAACCGGATGATAACCCTTTAGTTAGTCAGGCATCGTATATTTCCTGCGTACAAGAAGCTATGATATACCGGATCAGGAATATATCTTTGACCCGTTAGCAGTTGACATGCTATAGTGCAGTAGCCGGTTTCACTGAAAAGCCTAAATAGACCGTACCCCCGGATATCTTACTGCACTTCTTCCCAATATTCCTGTGACTGATCGTTTACCCATTTCACAATCCAAATCTTCAGGGTCGGCATTGTTTTACTTTAAAACTAAAAACAATGTTGAATTCGAAATTTTCAAAGGGCATATTTATTTGCCATTTATTCCTGTTTATTTTCATTCCTTTTACCAGTTTCCAGCATCCGCAGAACAATAATGCGGTTGAGGATGATTCTGTGATGCCTGTATCGGCCACGACTGCCAGCAAAGTGCAATTGAATAGGAATGCTGTTAAGTTCGTTCACAATTACATTAAAAAGAATACGGAAGAACTTGTAAAGATCAAACAGAAAAGCAAATCACCTTTTAAAACCATGGATGTTGTTTTCAGGAAGTATGGTTTGCCGGTAGAATTAAAATACCTGGCGGTAATAGAATCAGAATTGAATCCTTCCGCTGTTTCGCCTGTTGGCGCAGCAGGCCCCTGGCAGTTAATGCCGGCTACCGCAAAAATATTGGGACTTAAAATAAAACCCGGTTACGACGAACGCAAGCAGTTCAACAAAAGCACCAAAGCTGCGGCTTTATACCTGCGTGATCTGTACGGAGAGTTCGGCGACTGGTTGCTGGTAATGGCTGCTTACAATTGTGGACCAGGCCCGGTGTATACTGCTATCCGCAAATCGGGCAGTCGCAATTTCTGGAGCCTTCAGGCTTACCTGCCCGGCGAAAGCAGGGAGCATGTAAAGAAATTTATTGCTACGCACTATTATTTTGAAGGCAATGGCAGCATCACTACGCTTACAAAAGCAGAAGGTATTAAATACAATAAAATGCTGGCATCGATGGCTGTTAAGATGAACACGCCGGCAAAACAGGATAGCCTGTTTGCGCGCAGTGTGGCTTATGGTAATTAAGCGGCCCGCGTATAGCTGAAAATATTATGGACGGTTGATGGAGAATTACAAATATCCCGCTGATGCACCTTCGCATTGCGGGATATTTATTTTATAGCAACTGATGAATTAAGGCATACTGCAACAGCATAATGGTCTTTGCATCTTTTATGGAGCCGTCTTCCACCATCTGTATGGCTTTCTGAAATGGCAGTTCCAGTACCTCAATGTTTTCCTGCTCATGTTCTATGCCCCCGCCTTCGCTTACTTTCATGGAAGCAGTATAGGCAGCAACAAAAAAATAGAGAATTTCCGTTACTGAACCGGGCGACATATACGCTTCAAATATTTTTCGCGTGTCAGTAATTTTATAACCGGTTTCTTCTTCGGTTTCGCGGCGTATGCAGTCTTCGGGGTTGTCTTTGTCGAGCAATCCCGCACAGGCTTCAATGAGCATGCCATCTTGGTTGCCGTTTATAAATGTAGGCAGTCGGAACTGGCGGGTAAGAATAACCGTACCTGCTGCTTTATTATACAAAAGTATGGTGGCGCCGTTTCCGCGATCGTAGGCTTCACGGTTTTGTACCTGCACCTGACCGTTCTTTTGTGTATACTGGTAAGTTATTTTTTTGAGTGTATACCAGTTGTTTGATAGGATGGCTGTTTCCAGGATTTTTACATTGTCAATCATAAAGCAGTGCTATTTTAATAAGCGGGTCTAAAAATAGCAGTAAAAACATACAACCTCCGATTGGATTCTTTAAATAATTGATAAAAAGTCTTACAACCTGTTCGTACAAACAGGTTGTAAAACCATTGGTATACTTGTAAAAATATCAACTATCACCGTGCAGATCTTGCACCGGTTGCCGCTGTAATGGCTGCCAGCATTTTTCCGGCAGGCAGTTCATGAGACGCATAAAAAAGGCCTACCGTAATTCCGCCGTTTAATTTCTGTACACTGGTAATGTCTTTTACATTGCAGGTCATGGATGTTCTTGAACCCGGTGTATCCTGGAAATGCCATTCTTTCAATATTTTGTTCTGCGCGTCGCGCAGGCTGATGGTTCTGCCGGTGCCGGTTTGTCCGCAATGGCTGTAATACACTTCTATTTCATCGTTTATATTACGCTGGTCGAGTTGCAGGGTTTTAACGGGTTCTTTTAAAGTTACATATTGCTGGATGGCCAGTTTCTTATTGATGTACACTTCAAAAACATCGCCACCCATCTTACCGGAAAATGAAAACAGGATGGCGGAAAAAACAAGCATCGCTGCGGATGCAAAGGCTGTTGATTTAATGATACGCTGTAACATACAATTGGTATTAAGTTTACAAATGATGATGTTTGTTCAACATCTTTTACAATAGCAAAGTAATACCAGCCAACAGCCGTTTTATAATCTCTTTGATGAAATGGGCTTATTGCTTGACGTAAATAGTTAAGAGTTATGAATTATGAGTTATGAGTTGCCGGAGTGGGAAGTGGTTAGTGGCTAGTGGCTAGTGGGCGTTTGCCGGGTATAATGCAAAAGTCAAAAAATGCAAAATGCAAAAGTCAAAAGTCAAAATGCAAAAAATGGCGAAGCACCGGTCTGAGGTCCCCATCCGGCATCTCCAATAAGTTAGATGTCGTAAATAGTTAAGAGTTATGAATTATGAGTTATGAGTTGCCGGAGTGGGAAGTGGTTAGTGGCTAGTGGCTAGTGGCTAGTGGGCGTTTGCCGGGTATAATGCAAAAGTCAAAATGCAAAAGTCAAAAGTCAAAAGTCAAAATGCAAAAAATGGCGAGGCACCGGTCTGAGGTCCACACCCGGCATCTCCGATAAGATAGAAGTCGTAAATAGTTAAGAGTTATGAATTATGAGTTATGAGTTGCCGG
>Ga0307515_10000364_pt1 | contig 111276 bp, 111 predicted proteins | sample 17_EM_MG_FD_194513 | JGI IMG/M metagenome (GOLD analysis project Ga0307515, IMG submission 194513) | Populus trichocarpa ectomycorrhiza microbial communities from riparian zone in the Pacific Northwest, United States - 17_EM | ecosystem: Host-associated > Plants > Roots > Unclassified...
CATACATGCACATGGTGAGCACAGCAAACCTGCGGGATCCTGCCTGTTTGCTGCACTGGGTGGCAAAGGGCCTTAGAAATTGGCTCTGTACAGGCTTTTGGGCGCACTCCACCAGCCACATGAGGCCGATCCACTCCTCGTTTGGACCACTAATTCTACTGATATTATATGACATATTATATACAGGACAGCCTCTATTGACACCCGCAAGTACCAATGGCACGCAGGGTGGTGGTGGCACGTTGCCTGGTGAGGCACTGTAGGTTTCAAAGACATCTTTTTGATGATTTGCGAACAAGTCTCGTCGTGGCTCCCGACGTGACATGATTGACCAGACCTCACACTTCGTCTGAAAGTGTGATGTCTTTGCCGCGTGTGCGTGCCTTCAGACCCGAGAGGTCCAACTTTTTGTTGTATTGAGACACTAAGTAAATGTCGGAGCTTCCCGAACGGTCCTGACCCATGCTATGACTTTCAGGTTATCGCTTTGTATATTCCTAATATCTGGAAGGGAACCTTGTGAGCCGACGAGAACGGACACACGACCCTTCGTTCCGAATTCTCCGCTTGACCGTGCAGAAGACCCCGGGAGCATCCCCATCGACGGTCAGTAGTCTCGCCGAACGTCCAAGGTACCACATGCAAAAGGAACGTGCGAGATGTGGGTTGCCTGTGGCTCACTCCCACACAAGAAGGCAAATTTCGTAAGTTCGACAATATTCGGGAAGGTATTCCCTAATGATTCGCACCCAAGACCATTACACCCCAGCCAGCGGCCGGTGCCCCCTTATTCGGGATGCAAACGGGATCTGGGAAGGACGAGATGGTATCGGGTCTGCCGATAGGGCATGCGCTGCACCACTGAGTTGGGAGTCGGATACCGAATGAAACCCGGCTCGAGGCCGGCATACCCCATCGCCGTGTATCGCCGAGTGCAATGTAGAGTATCTTGAACACCACCATCTCCAGCCAACAACAAATGGCCCTAGGTGTGCCCGGCTGGACCCCCGAGATATCAAGTATTCTAGGTTTTTGGACCATCGTATGCATCATCACATTTCTGATCCTATGCTGGAGGAGGATATATTATGTAGGCTAAGCGGTACTGTTCTCACAACTACACCGTCCTTACTAGGTCTTCCGCTAGGTATACAATCTCCGCGACGCTCGCAGAGACGCCCGAGGGGGAATTCGAAGCATCCAAGATGAAATACGATCTTTAAGAGACGGCGACCCCAACATTGATGGTGCAATCAGCCGAGCGCTTCACAATAGCATTCTAGACCGAGAGCGGTGAGCAGAGTGTTCACACGTTGTACACCGGCTCACTTACGCTCTTAGGCGTTTGGGTATCCTATCCCAGACCGAAGGCAGTCTATGGCTCAGCTTCTCTGCTCTCTTTCGGGCCGACCCCTGCTTGCGGGCTTTAGAGGGGCTTGAGCAGGACTTGAGGCAAAGGGTCCAGCGAATGACAGTATGTGATTTTGCACCAAAAACTGAGGAGTACCTCATACACACTGCAGGAAGTTCGGCTTATAATCCTGGGTAATGCGCCCCAAACAGACGCGGCTTTATCGACCGCCGTGATGTCGAGTCCTCAAACATATGAGGCTGATGCGACTCGCCAGCCCGCCGAATCAGCGTCCCGTGCCCTTTTTAGTGGTCACAGCACCACGATCGAATCTATGGCCCTACCAACGATCCCTCCTGCCCCCACATCGACTCAAGACGCTCGACAACTCTTGGAGGACTACATAAAGAGCTCTGTCTGGTACAGAGCGGACATGATGGAGCCATCCGTCGGCGACGTTGGCGTTCCAACAAGCGCGCTCTTGCTCGCTCGTTCCGGGGAGTCGGTCTACCGCTGCTTTGTGGACACCGGACAGGATCAAGAAGGCAATACCAAGCATTCCTGCAGTGCATGCGGATTTGAGAGCAGCCAACTGGACCGATTGATCGAGCACCAACGGTCCAAGCGCGGCCATAGACCAGTCGCGTTGCGAGATGAGCGCTCGTGGGGAGCACTTTCACAAGAGGTGTGGTATTTGAAGCAAGAAGAGGAGCCATTGAACCACTTGGGACAATCAATTTTAATTCAATGGCTGAAACACTCCGAAGAAAGTAATTTTTGGAGCTGCTGCGTCCCACTGGAAGATGGCAAGTTGTGCGGATACAGGATTAGCCGTTCGGATCGCGCCATTATACACGTCCGTGGCCACCTCGGCCTCAAACCGTACCCCTGCGATGGAACTTGCGGGAATGAATATTGGTACGGCGAAAGGTCGCTCCCACACGAATGATGTACTAATACCGCAACTAGCACTGCTCGTTTCACTTCGAAAGAGAATCGTAAGTTTCATTATCGTGGACCCGCCCGCCTAACTTGTGCATGGTGGTGAGTTGAATACCCAAGAACTAACCTATTGATGCTCATAAGTATAACACAGCGGAAATGAGGTACTTCCCAGGAACTTAAATCGACACAGGGGGCAATGCCCCGCGCAACCGAGCCAACCAGTGGTAGAGGAGTAGCCAGCAGAACTTTGATTGTACGACAGGCGCATTCGAAGCATGCACGATGAGATGCGGTCTTTGAGGGACGTCGATTCCCAAACTGATGGTGCAATCTGTCAAGGGCCATTCCGGACCGAGAGGTGGGGAATCTTCCCATTCCTGCACCGTGTACACCGTCTCACCTACGCTCTAAGTGTTTGTAAATCCCGTCCCCGATCGAAGACAGTCTATATATCAGGTTTCCTGCTTTCGTACTGGTCAATCCCTGTTTGCAGCTCTTGGAGGACTTGAATAGGACTTGAGGCAAAAGGTCGAGCGAATCAAATGCGTGCGTAGCTTTGCACCAACAACTGAAAAGTACCTCATACACACCGCAGAAAGTTCGGGGGACCCGCCTTATAATCCCCGGTGTTTACGATGCACGCCAAACGGACGCGGCCTTACGAGGCTGGTGCGACTCGCCAGCCTGCGATGCGCCCTACCGTCCCTAGTGGCCATAGCACCATAATCAAATCTGATACTGGTAACCTTCGCCATATAGTATTGAGCCACCCTCGTGTGTCAAATAGCACTCAACTCATCAGCAATGGACACAAGTTCATTGACGTTCTCTGGTACCCCCAGTATGGCTTCACTCGCGTGGGGCCTACCTCACCTGGACACGCCCCACCGTGTCTCCAACCAACCCGATGTCGCTGCCGAGCAGGTTAACCCTCTCAGGAGTGTCAAAAGGTGAGTCCTGATTTGCTCTTCCTCTCAACCTTTCCATACGCTTCCTTGCCCACGGCTTTGTCGATCGTCCACGCCACATGCCGTCCAGGCAGCTCCTCCTTTGCCCTCCATTTCCTCTGATACGGATACTTGAATGTCAACTCCCTCCCTCTCCGATGAAGAAGCAAGGCGGATCCTCGATGCCTGGTTCATGAACTCCGATTGGCTCTGTGAGGACAAGATGGAGCCAGTGGTAGACGACCCTGGTGCCCCGACCAGCTAGCATCGAGCGGCCAATCCATCTACTGTTGCTTCCCCATTCCCGTATTGGTCTCAGGATGGAAACCCGTGGCTGGCCCGACAGGCACGGCCGGACTGGCACCAAAAGGGCGATTGGAAAGGAGCGTGCCAACCGCGGCCATCGTGTCCCAGAGACCGCGACTGTGACTGGTTCGTCCGTTCCATGGTTGCCATTGATCACGTTTTGATCTTTGAATCTAGCCTGCCCGCATTTCCTCTATTCTGACCTCCTAGTTCGTGCTGAGGCTTTCCTCAACTCTAAATCCATTGCCACCAATAATATCCATCAGCATCCTTCAGCCGTGCACCGACAATCTGTTAGCTTTTGTTTGTTGATTGCCGCGTCACCCTTATTAGGTCTGTTAGGTCACTCTCCATTCCCATTCCCCATTCCCCATTTATGATTCGCATTCGACCCGCATACACAACCCCAACATAGAGAATATGTAACTGTAACTTATCTTGTATTTAAAGTGCGAAGCTCGAGGCAGGAAAACTCTCACGGGTCTTTCGATCCTCCTTCTGAGCTGCGCCTAGTTCGTTGACACAATCACTTACACTCAGGCTCTTGGTCTACGGTGATGAGTACAAATATAGAATCAAAGGAAATCAAACTCTGGCATGTACATAGGGTAGCCAAATTGAAACGAACCATCATAGTAACGAGGTCTGAGCGAAGCATCCAAAAAATCGTACATTTTAGCCCAGGAAGCCGACTATGGTCTCCACAATTTGCTACCTTCGTCACAGAGGTTTTGCCATCGAACATAACGTAGATCGCGCGAGTATGGACGTAAATCTCCAGCCACTTGAAAAGATTCTCAACGCGTCGAAACGATCAACTGGAACCTTGCATCAGAGACCACAATTGCCCCGAAGAGGCGCATTCGTATAAGGTATTCATCAAAAATCATGAAGATGGTACGTACGGATGCAACTATGAGACATGCTGCGCCTATTCCACACGGTGCAAAGACGAAGCGCTTCGACATCAGCGACCAGCACGCCGATCACTCACCATATCTGTGCATACCCGCCAGAGGAAACCCATGGTACGTATCGGTCTTCCCGCATAATCGTGTGCTGGTTGGAACTAACCGATGCCCGTCTTCTAGCAGCCGCCGTTTCCCATTCAAATTGACCTCACGAATCACCAGCAAAATGCCCATAGTAGGCTGTCTCGTGAGAACATACTACGCTTCGCTTCGCTTGGCAGTATTATCTTAATATATCCTCATCATCTCACTGTTGTTCCAATGCTTCACGAGAGGTCTGCCTCCGATCCATTATCCCTAATCTCAGCATTACATTGAGCTTAGGGCGTTATGGAGCGTTAGGCCGACTAGATAGAATACAACAATGCTTAGTAGGATGGAAAACGGCCGTTGAGGAACGCACCCTCTGAGTGATCGCGGCCCTCTCAGCCGGAACGTTTTGGGGCCTAATAATCTCCATGAACATTTGAAGATCATGTCGATTAATATGAAACGGTACCTCAAAGCTCAAGCAGAAAATCTCAGAGGGTGGAAAGATGCTTTTGTTAAAGGTTCTCCAGATACACACTAAATCAGGGATTCCCGCGTCGCAGCAGGGTGGCATAGCGGTGACGACTTCTCTGATAACGCGACCATGTCGCAAGCAACAGAAAAAGAATGATTAGAATATACTTCCCTGACATTGATCAACGCGCTCACCATTGTACACACTGCACATCCAACTCGAAATGATACCTCTTGAAGTGCCGCAACGCGCCTTTGGGGTGTCTCCACCTACCTTGACTGCCAACAGCGCAAGGCCGATAAATGGATATCTTGCTTCAAACGCGTCGAAGAAGGGGAGAGCATGGTAAATCTCGCCTGAAGCACCTCCGATGTAATCGCACGCTTCCTTTCTCATCTTACCGAGTGTAACACTTCGGAGGATACACCTTCGAGAAATTGGACCCCTGCCCTCTATAAGGTAGCGGGGTGCGTACTAATCTAATTGGGGCAAGAACTCGGCAACAGGACAAGGTTTCTTCCAGGAACTGGTAACGTTGTATATGTGAAATACCGGAGTTGTTCATGGGGACCTGTTTGTTCTGGGCTGACTTGATCTTGGAGGGACCAAGAGGAAGTGGGGCAACATGACCACCTCGAACGCGTCGAGACAAACGGAAACTGACCTGTTGACAAGGTTACGCTATTGGGAGGATTAGTATGGTACTACACAGTCGTATCACCAGTCGGGGTACACGTTGACAAGCTACACGAATGGGTGAGGAGCGTCAGCTGGTTCGATTGGCCCCAGGAAAGGGCGACAGACGCTGGAAATAATGAGAACAGACCAGAGGCTTATCCAGCACTTATCCATGTCTGGCCCATTGACGACACCAAGACGATGTGTGAGCCCTCCCTTGCGTTGGCGTCGTGAATTTGATCGAATACGCCCATACGGTCACGTGGAATGGTACTGGAGGAACTAAGCAAGGTTCTAGTGAGTATTCCTGGCATTTTCAAACAACCTTGCGTGGTGCTATGTACTTGGCGTTGGGATCTGAGTACCAACTGCCCAGCCTCAGATGCGACGACTGAAACTTAACCTCACCTTCTACTTGAACTCGACGGATGTCCGACTAGCTCGTGTCTACCACTGATAAACTATGTTGAGGCTCGCATTGTATCCATGTTTCTTCGCTGACGTGTTAAGGCGTTCGCCATTGCGATTCTGCGTTATCTATCGGTTAGCCGTAGATGGTACAATATTCTGCACAAACCCCTTTTTTTAGGGGATGACTTTGCTAGCCCAGGCCAACCGACTTCGCATTGAGCGACCATTGTATTCGCGGGTTTTCGCGGTCAAGCAGTGAAGTTCCATCCCCACTCGCTCAAGCTATCTACTCCAGACTCACTATAGCGCGTACGAAGACCAGGAACAAGGTACGAGAGGCATGGCACTCCCAAATTCTCGAATGTCACTGATGTTGGCCGCTGCACGCAGGCGTTTCTTCCTCAAGGGCATGGCCCTCAACCACTATGCATCACTCACTAATAGACAGTGCCTTTCTCGGAAAGCGCTATGTGTTCCTCGTCAACACTCAGCCAAACCTCGGGATATTCTCTCCCTCCGTTCTGTATACCACGGCAATATCTATGTGCTACACCAGCAGGTCACCAAGCTCTGCCATCTTGACTGGGAGCACCAACCCGCAGCGTTAGCCGCTCCAGGCGCTCAGCACCCTCGCCGATGCCATTCACGTCAAGTGGTCCGTCTTTCACCAACGGGAGGATTGAAGGGTCATCAAGATAAGATGAAGTACTCATGTCTCTTCTGCGCCACCTGCTGCGCCCATTGGCCCTCCATTCGATTCCTTCTTGAGATGGTCGTTAAAGGGAACCGTAGACCACCGCAAACGGGAAATGACACGTCAGCCAGAACGCCCTTCCTGGGGCTCCCATAGTGTGCATATCTCTATTCGTCAGGACAGAACACATTGTGACTTCAGTCGTCTACCTAACATTTCAACATATCCAACAAATACCACGAATATAGAACTGCCCAATGTATTGGGTGACTGGCCTTATGTTACTCAGCTTCCTCTGTCAGTAATTTGATCCACGCCTGCGAAATAACCTGCCTATGAACGAGAATTTCATTTCCACCTAGGTTGTTGCTCTGCTTTTGACATTATTCGCTCGTGTCTCTGTGTTCAAATTGATAATATTCACTTTCACCACTTAGATTTTGGCCAATCCTGGTTTCCGAACAGCTGCCTGACTCATTACACGCGGTAAACAGCCTGAACCTCAGACCCAACCACCTCCCTCGATTTGATCCCTCTCATCTACCTCAAACCTACGCATAGTCAATGGCCGATCCAGGACCAAGTTCAGGTCGTAAGCCCTTCATGAGTCTACGTCAGCTCCGCTCACCCTCACCCATGCCAGGACTGCCCTTTATCGGGCCTTATACTTCAGATTTCATAAGTGCAATATTAGCTCCTTTCGCACCTACAGATCCCGGGGGCGTCACGGCTCTTGCCTCGACGAATGCCACTCCACCGTCCCTTGCGTACGGCCCTGTCATCTATATTACGGCCACTTCATCTGACGTCTAACCCATCTCTTTGTAGGTTCAATGGAATACAGGTTACTGATCCTTCGTTTCAAGTAAACGGGGTTCTGTCGGCTCGCATTGACACTAGAATTAAGCTCTGCATGACTTTTTGCCCTGGCTCTCCAGTTCAGTACTTGAAAATACCGAAAACGCCGTCAGTGCACGAAGAATGCCCTACTCCAGCAGGGTCATTGAAGTTTTCTCTGGAACTGAAAGGAGTCGACAGCCAGACTATTATCAAGAATGTTTGTGAAAAATGCAAAGAGCGAAGGGACCAGGCAACGTGGGACATAGTTGATTTCAGAGCCCCAACCACGATCATCCCTATCGAGAATGGAACAGCGAACATAGAATTTTTCATCAAATGCTACGCTCATCATCACTGCATAACGAATTTCTGGTAGGCAACCCATTTTCACCTCTGGCAAGTTCCTCATTATATGGCTAGCGCCGATGCCGTTCTTCGGGATTACCAGGATACCATCATCGACCGTACGCCACTCCCATTGCTTTTTAATATCTCGGGAAAAGGCAAGCCACCAGCAAAGCCCAAAAGAGCTGCAAAGCGCTCCATCAGAGGGGTGGCTGCTCGACAACATAGTAATTATTGTACTTTACACCACAATGGCCCCCTGGTATCTGACATCCATACATATTTAGCCGCTCCACCCATCGTTCCTGCGGTTTATTCCTCCGTCAGTCCTTCAGCCCAGGAACCTCAGCACGTCGACAATGGTACCGCTCAAGAATGGATAACCTCTCGTTTGTGGATCCCTGCTGGAGATATCCGACAAACCAGTAATTCAGTACTTTGTCCTTTGCTCCTTCTCTCACCCTGTCGACCTTAGGTAACAGCAGTCAACAGGCCTGCTGGGTAGACCCTACAACTTGGAACCTTCCAGCTGCCGATCCCTTCCTTTGGTTCACCGACCACACACCCGCTAATGCTCCGCCCCTCACGACAAGTACTTTACAACATGCTGTTCAACTCACGGAATTAGGATTCAACTCCCATGATACGAGTACGGTGTCCCTTTGATATGCAACGGGTCTGATACCTGCGTTAGGTTCCTTACACCATGTGGACCCTCTACCACTCGAGAGTAACGGAAATCCCGTAGTTGACTCCGGTGCGCGTACAAGTGCTCCATCAAATGGCGAACAGCTCCTCCCCGCCATGTCTTGTGAGAACGCACCAGTTCCTCGCTCAGTTGGACCCACCTCGGACGAGCCTCACTGGGGGCGTAGCATAAGCCAGGCCTCCAGAGTACCTGAGGCCACCTCACAAATGTTGAACCAAAGTTCATCGGAAATACCTCGGCCTCTCAATACATCCTCGGCTGTGCCCTCAGGACAGGGAGCCAGCGCTCCTGGTATCTCCACACCACAACTGCAAATCGAATCGCCTGCACATACCCGCAATGAGGGTATAAACTAGAATACATGTGAAACTTTATTACAGGAGGTGGACCCAGAGAGAGGTCCTACGACAGGAGGGATACGTGTCGTTTTATTCGGCGAAAACTTTCCCGTTATTCCACTTCATGTATGCTTTGGGGATAACCGGGTCCGTGCCGTAAGTTACGATTAGTACCACTGTCCATTTCGAATTGACCCTAAAATATGTGACAGAGGCGGCACGATGCCCGTGTCCTGCGATGCCGTCTCCCTCCATCAGGTCGTCCCGGTGTTGTGAACGTGAGAATTTCCCAAACACCCTCCAATAATGCACCTGAGGTCGGATGGAGTACTGCCACCTTCGAGTATCAGGACAATCGAGATGAAGCGTAAGTCCATCCCTGATACAGCTTGCAAGGTGCTGATCGACCCTACTAGTCTTCTCTCTATACTCAAGACCATTTACCAGTGGGCAAATGAAACAGGCCGACAAATGAGACCTGCGCAGTCGTTTGCTGCCATGAATACCCACCAAAACCCGAGCTTGAATACGAACACTACTCACTCAAACAACCAAGAGCGAGAAGGGCCCCCAAGGCTGGAAGAGGGGAATACAGAAGATACCTCGATCTACTTCCTTCGGACATGCTCTTCACACCCCAACTGGAAGCAAATAGTCTCCACTTGCAATAACTCCGGTCAGACTTTGGCACACATCGCTGTCACCCTCGGTTATGTCCGACTTCTCCAACACTTATTCAGATGGCAAATCGACCTCACCATTGTAGACAGTATGGGATTATCGGCGCTACACTACGCCTATATTTTTAAACAGGAAGAGTGCGCCAAGATCCTCATCCATTCAGGTGTCGACCGATTCATTCTCGATGAACTCGGACGCTCCCCTGCCGACCTAGACCCATCCTTAGAGGTCAGATTACGTGCGATTATGGATATGGATAGTAGTGTCGATGGCGCTCCACCTATTGAATGCGACACTGAAATGCCGGATGAGGCGGGGAAGCTCGATGCAAAACACTTCTTGATTCAACGGTGGATGCGAGAAGGCGATGATGATGAGGGAAGGGATGATTTGCCCCTATCCAGATCCCAAAGTCAAGAAACCAGTGGTCATCCAGCTCTGGACTCCGAGGATGAGAGGGTTCGAGGTATAACGTATGAGCTTTCCTCTTTGGGTATTCATACTCCAGAAGGACACTCTACGCCCGCCGTAGCGGAAGGAATGGACTTGGAAGCGTTAATCAAAATAGGGGCGCCACCTAATACATACCCGTTGTTTTATTTCATATGCCAATATCAATTGACAACCATCACTTTAATCAGTAGCAAAGATCACCCACAATGTGACAGAGATGTTCCACCAAAGTGCGGGATGGTCAGGTCCAAGTGGCGTGAATAACAAGCAAGCTAGCTACAGATACAAGAGCTAACTACCGTGGATGTTGCAGCAGAATAGTACATTCGATATCGAGACTCCAGTCAGAATATCGACTTGGGCAAGCACTTGCGCCCGTTCTGCCTCATCATTCCTCGCGTTCCCATTCTTCCTGCCCGATTGACAACACCGCCCCGTTAGCGATACTTTCGGGAAAACCTTCCAAGCCCCCTCTAGTGTTACCGGCCCTAATAATTACCACAAGGTGCATTACAGCAGCAGGGCAGTTCCTCGGAACTACATTATTATGTACTCCATCTGGGCAAGTGCGGACAGTGGATCCAGAGATTGGAGGTGATCCCAGAGCCGAGGGCGCTGACAGAGCCATGACCCTTTATCGCAGATGCACTCCAGCGATGTAGTACGAGAGAAATCGGGTAAAATTGCCTCTTCCTTTTCATAGAGCGAACCGGCCCCCTTGGGGTCCTGAAGTTTCAAGTCTTCTGCTAAGCCCACGCCTACATGCCTAATAGTAATAATGTCAGGGCTACTTGGGGAATTTCCCAGAAGGGATACGTACAGGGCCAGTCATCGGTGTTGTCAGGGTCGAAAGCTTGAGCAATACTGGTGGAGCAGGAAGGAGCTACGTGTAAAGGGGTTCTGGTGCCATTTGGACCTATAATAATAACAACGTGAGAACTTCGACACCAGCAGACACAATCAGTTAGAGCAGGTACCGCGGAACGTCAATCTGGTAGCGTCTGGCTGGCGTGCATTGTGAGCACTCGGGATCATAAGCCGGACATCCTGCGGTGTGTATGAGGTACTCTTCAGTTTTTGATGCAATCCACGCACTGTCATCCGTTGAACCCTTTGCTTCAAGTCCTCCTCAAGCTCTTCCAAGAGCCGCAAACAGGGATCGGCTCGAAAGAAAGCAAAAAACCTGGACCATAGACTGTCTTTGGTCTGGGATAGTTTATCCAAATCCCTAAGAACGTGAGTGAGACGGTGTACAGTGTGCGAATGGGGAAGCTCTATCACTGCTCTTGTTCCAGGATGCAGCTGTGAAGCGCTTGACTGTTCGCGCCATCAAGGCTGGAATTGAGGTCTCTCAATGATCGTAGCTTATCTTGGATGCTTTCAATCCTCCTACTGCGAGCGTCACGGAGATGGTACACCTAGCGGAAGACCTAGTAAGGGCGGTGTAGTTGTGAGAACAGTACCATTTAACCTACATAAGAGATCCTCCTCCAGCATAGGACCAGGCATGTAGTGATGGCTACGATCGTCCAAAAGCCCAAAATATTTGATAGCCTGGAGATCCAGTCGGACGTATCGCGGTCCATTTGTTGTTGGTTGGAGATAGTGGAGTTCAAGATGCTCTACTTCATACCCCAATTGCAGTCAGTGATACACGGCATGAGACTGGCGACTGGTGGCCTCGAGGCGGGTTTCATTCGGTGTCCGACTCCTAACTCAGTGGCGCAGCGCACGCCCTATTGGGAGTTCACCTCATCCTTTCCCAATCCCGAATAAAGGGCACTGGCCGCTGGGTGGTGTTTAATTTGAGAATACCTTTCCGAAAGCACATTGTTGGACTCACAAGGTTTGCCTTCTTGTGTGGGAGTGAGTCACAGGCAGCCCCCATCTCGCCCTTCTCCTTTGCATGTGGTACCTTGTACGTTACGGCGAGAATACCCCTCGATGTGGGGGTCCCCCGCGTGGTCTTCCAAGCGAATTTGGAACAGAGGTTCATGTGAGCGTTCTCGCCAGCTCACAAGATTCTTTCCAGATATTGAGAATATCCAAAGCGCTAAACTGAGAGTCACAGCAGGGATCGGAACCGTTCAGGAAGGTCCGACATCTACTCCTGCCTTGATGCACAAAAAAGTTGGGTTTGAAGGCACGCACGCACACGCAGCAGAGACGACATGAACAGCACTTCTAGATGGCATTTGGTCACTCATGTCACGTCGGGAGTCACGACGAGGCTCGTTCGTGGATCATCAAAACGACCTCGAAAGTTGCCCGTTGTTTGCCAATATCAATTGACAACTGACACTTTCATCAGTAGCAAAGACCATCCACAACCCAACAGAGAACGATGTTCCTTCAAAGTGGCGACAAACGCGAAGTGTCGGTACGGTCAGAGCGTTGCGCATCCGGATGGTCAGGTCCAAGTGGCGTGAATAACAAACAAGCTAACTACGGATGCAAGATGCAAAGAGCTAATTACTGTGGACATCGCAGAAGAATACACAGTCCGGAGCAAATTCCGACACGACCTAACTTGCTTCGCGTGTTCGCGTGCCCACGTTGCCGTTGGTATATATCCGATGATCCTGCGTCATCGCCCAAAAGACTTGACCAAGGGGAACTGTCCTCCTACATAGTTTAGTGGACAGTTGAATTGAAGCAACATATCATTTTCTCCTTATATAGCTCGTCTTCCATTACTGAATTGATGGTTAGATGGCATTGGACCCCCGACCACAAGCAGATGGCCAATTGATCATCGCGGGTAGAGGACATGAAGAAAAAGCGAGATCTTAGAATTAGAAAGACTATGGGACATATTATGCATGGTGTTCCGATATCTAAGGCCAAGGCCGAAATGCAGTGTCATGCAGAGTGACGAGGTGAATAAAGCAGCAGTTCCATCATTTAGGCAAATTAGAGAACAAAGTACGATCGGTTCAATGCGGAGAGATGAATAACACGAACACTGATCAGAAATTGATGGAGACGGTACCAATCCCCAATTGAAACCCCCATATAGCGAGCGCTAATCCGACATCGGAACTCGGGTTGAAACTTGCAAACTGCACCTCACTTGTCACCGCCACTCCTGCCGTTTTAGCGTCGTTCTGCTCTTCGATATCTTTTGATATGTTTGGAAGGAGTAGGGGTACATGCCCGCAATGCGCGAAACGGTGGAGAGCCCGCGTTCCGCGATAGATGTTCGGTGTTCGAGGTCGGGTGTGATAAACGTACCGTCCAATGGAGCTGGGTGAGAGAATGGATTCTGACCGATGTCGGCTAGCTCCTTAGGTCTGAGCGGAGAATTCGAAGGTGGAATGGCAATCCGGGGTGAAACCACTATTCTGTTGACGGTCCCAAGGGAGATGTCTTTCCATTACGATGACTGTGGAGTTTCCTCTGGGTGCGAACACCTAAAGAGCATACTGTACAACCCCAATCCCTCTCATTTGGGGGGTCCAAGGCTGTAGGACGACCAGCCGATCTGGAGGACCCAAAGTTCTGAACTTTGGCATCTGGATGGGGTACCTCAACCTGCTCTCATCTTCACCCCATAGCATCCACTGCTGAATCAAGATGTGTTTTACGTAGGGCTTCCCTGCCTCGTCTAGCATTTCGATGTCGTATTCCATAGGTGAAGCACCCTCGGTGTGACTATCGCTGTCCATGTCCATAATCGAATATAACCTGGCCTCCAAGGATTGGATTGGGAACGTCCGAGGTCATCGAGGATTATTTGGTCGACACCTGAGGACTTGGCGCACTCTTCCTGTTTAAAAAGGTAGTCATGGTGTAGAGCCAGTTTTGTCAACAACGTTGAGGTCGATTTCCCATGTTAATAAGTGCCGGAGCAGTCGGAAATAGGTGTGTGCCGTTGTCTGCTGACGAACCAGCGCAGCTCAGAAGGGAAAGGACTGTGAGGGTCTTCCTCCCTTGGGCTGCGCACTATAAATACAGAATAGTTACAGTTTCACATGCCACGCGCGGCATGGGGAATTAGGGAATGGGAAATGACCAAACAAACCCAATAAGGGTGACGTGACACTCAACAAGCAATAGCCATCATTGTCTGGCCGTGGTTATTGCACGAGGAGATTATTTACTTCCAGTTGGGTGACAGGAGTATGTTCGAGAGCTGGGTGGAGATTTCTTCTAATCTACCTCCTCTGGCTTCGGGGATGTCTCTCGGTTGCCGGGGTGATCGATCCTTGCGTCCAGACTCGGGTCAAGGTAGGTGTTCATTGTAATAAGCGACTGTCGAATTTGCGCAACTATATCTTGCACCGCTGTTTCATCTGCCATTTGATAGACGGACCTGAGGATTGAGAAGGAACTGTCAGGTGTCAGTCATGACCTTTGGGCACTCCTAAAGACAGACTCACTCATCGACCTGGGGTTCTTCGTACTCGAAAGTGGCATTACTCCACCCAACTTCAGGTGCATCCCCGGAGGGGGTTCGTGAGAGAGTCACTCTCACCACACCTGCCTGAGAAGATGGAGGAAGACGGCATCGCAGAGTGCGGGCGTCGCGCCATTGCTATCATAGGTTTTGGGATTAAATATATGAGGAGCGGTAGCAAGTGTGACTTACAGCACGAACCCAGTTGTTTCCAAACGCTACGAAAGTGGCGTAGACGGGAAGTTTTCACCAAAAATAGTAATATGCATCCCTCCTGTCACAGGACCTCTTTCTGGGCTCACCTCCATAAATGTGGCGGCAGGAGGGTTCGCTGGTCTATGACGAAGGTCACCGGTACCGGCCATATATTCGATTGTGGTGCTATGGCCATTAGTGGAGGCGCGGGACGCTGATTCAGTGGGCTGGCGAGTTGCACCGGCCTCAAGTGTTTGATGACTCAACATCTCGGCGATCGGTACAGCCGCGTCTAATTGGCGTGCATTGTAAGCACCAACGGTTATAAGCCGAACATCCTGCGGTGTGTATGAGGTACTCTTCAGTTTTTGGTGCAAAGCCACGCACTGTCATTCGCTGAACTCTTTGCTTCAAGTCCTCAAGTTCTTCCAAGCGCCGCAAACAGGGATTGGCTCGAAAGAAAGCAGAGAACCTGAGCCATAGACTGTCTTCAGTCTGGATGGGATATCCAAACGCCTAAGAGCGTAAATGAGACGGTGTATGGGGTGTGCGAATGGGGAAAAAGCTCTTTTTACCGCTCTTATTCCGGGATGCAGCTGTGAAGCGCTTGACTGTTCGCGCCATCAAGGCTGGAATTGAGGTCTCTCAATGATCGTATCTTATCTTGGATGCTTTCAATCCTCCTACTGCGAGCGTCACGGAGATGGTACACCTAGCGGAAGATCTAGTAAGGGCGGTGTAGTTGTGAGAACAGTACCATTTAACCTACATAAGATATCCTCCTCCAGCATAGGACCAGAAATGTGACGATGCCTACGATCGTCCAAAAGCCCAAAATACTTGATACCCTGGAGATCCAGTCGAACACATCGCGGGCCATTGTTGTTGGTTGGAGATGGTAGAGTTCAAGATACTCTACTTCATGCCCCATTTACATTCAGCGGTACACTGGTATGAGGATGGTAGCCTCGACTCCCAACTGATCACTGGCGCAGCGCATGCCCATCGGGAGACTCGATGACACCTCATGCTTTCACCATCCCGTTTGCATCCCGAATAAGGGGGCACCAGGTCCTGGGTTCGAATCATTAGGGAATACCTTTCGAAAAGCATATTGACGAACTCGCAAAGTTTGCCTTTTTGTGTTGGAGAGCCACAGGCAACCCACATCTCGCACGTTCCTTTGCATGTGGTACCTTGGACGTTCAGCGAGATTACCGACCCTGGGGAGGGGATGCTCCTGGGGTCCCTCGCGCGGTCAAGCGGCGAATTCGGAACGAAGTTTCGTGTGTTCATTCTCGCCGGCTCACAAGATTTCCTTCCAGATATTGGGAATATCCAAAGCGGTGACCTGAGAGTCGTAGCAGGGGTCAGAACCGTTCGGGAAGGTCCGACATTCACTTACTCCCTCAAATGCACCAAAAAGTTGGACCTCTCGGGTCTGAAGGCACGCACACGCAGCAGAGACGACATGAACAACACTTTCAGACGACACCTGGTCAATCATGTCACGTTGAGGGTCACGACGAGGTACGCTCGCGCGCAATCATCAAAACATACCGTCGTTTGCCAATATCAATTGACAACCAACGCTTTCATCAGTAGCAAAGACCATCCACAGCCTGAACAGAGAACGATGTTCCACCAGAGTGCGCGATGGTCAGGTCCAAGTGTCGTAAATAACAAACAAGATAGGTACAGATACAAAGAGCTAACGGCCGTGGACATTGCAGTGGGATACACAGTCCGGAGCAAATTTCGACACAACCTAAGCCTACTCCGCGTGTTCGCGTGCCCGTGTTGCCATTAGTATATATCCTGCGTCATCCCCCCTATACTTTGACCAAGGGAATCTTCATGTACATCTGGTGTGCTGCGTTGTAATACAATCCTCGTAGAACGGTGGCATTGTTGGAAAGGCGTGCTCCTGCGGATGATCAAAGGCTCTCCTTCTCCATTCATAGTGTATTGATGAGCATCGAATGCCTCGAGGCCACCACAGTGTCAATAGATTGACGTGAGGGGACATGACATGACGATCGCTGACACTCGCCCAGTTCCTAGCCACCTGCCACCCTTATCGGCCCGACTCCTCCACAGCCTCCCTGCAAGTAAGGCACTTGCAGGAATAACCATAAGCCTCGGAAATTATAATGAGGCTGGTGCGATCTCGATTCAAGTGTTCCAGGGTACCTGGCAAGGGGGTATATTGAGAAAACACGAGTGTGTATAAAACTATGATTAATGGGTATATTTCAGAGACTACATCGACGTAATCTGACACGTTCAGAACAGAGCCTCAAACAAACAATATACTTTCCAATTGGCATGGAAAATGTGCAAATGTCTTGGTATCCTCCCTAAGAAGGTCATTCGCAGCTTAGAGTGGTGGTAGACTTGCGCCTGCGCTCTCTGGTCTCGTCGTTCTAACTTGAACATTAGCCAGAAAAGGTGAACGAGATCGGGAATTTCAGTGGCCTGAGGGAAACTACTTTGAGATCCTCCTCTAAATTCTCTCAAATCTTTATACTGGATAGTCAGAGTGATTAGACTTCTGGAATTAGGAGAAGATTTGAGGTGTGATCCTCATCCAGGAATTCAGAGAAATTGAGGAGAGGTCGCAGCTGTCCTCCAAATTTTCGTTCCATGGCATCCTGAGGTCCTTGTAAATTACTAGCGTGTCTGCCTTTGGGAGTCAATAAAGGAACAGAGATCACTAGCATCGTCTTGATCCTCAACGCCAACCAAACCGTGTCATTCACCAAGCACAATCTGCAAAACAGTTTTAGCACTATCCCTATGGACCAGTTTGACCACCACCCAGACTTACAAGGTACACCACGCGAATTGGCCAGCCAAACGCCCGGGAATCCGCCCTCCGCGGGCTTCCTATCCCTCGAATTCCCTACAAACAACATGCATCAGGTAATTTGGGGCATGAGTGAAGTCCCAACCCCATCAATCCAGCCAATTAATGAAGGTTCGGGAACGTTCCCTTCGACGTAGGCCATGGCTGACATTCCTCCCATATCCACCAGTTGCATTCAATGCAGGTACGTGGAATATGTTTCCAGAGACACGCCAAGCCACAGATCTCTCATCCTTTCCTGTCATTGGGCCCTGTAGGTCCGCTAGACGCACCGCAAGGCGCACACGTTGCCGTCAACCTCGCAAATGACCTCGGGAACTCCTTGCCCGAACAAGTACCAGCGAGTGAGACGACTGTGCGCGATGGGTCGGATATAACGACCTCGTCCTTGCGACCCCGAGGCGTCAGCTCGCCTCCGCAGACGTATGAGGGCGACGTTGAGAGACTGTGTAATCGGTTGTTGAGCGAGGGGGCCGACATCAATACCGTAGTCCTCCTCCGCTACCTTATTTTCGAAATGGGCGTGACTTTCGACGCACTGATGGCTTCGACCCAGACAAGCGGGGTGTTTCACGCATGTAATGGGGCAAGCAAGATGTGGGAGATGCTGCTTGAGACGAAGGAGGTGATACCAGGAGAGAAGAAGTACTGCTGCCTCCTGTGTCCTGTCGAAAACCGTCGCGAGTACCGGGAGAGTCGTGACGCTATTCGACATTTCAACAGGGACCACTTTGGGTTTTCGTTCCCATGCGAGTACTGGTGAGTCGGCTTCCTGACATGAGAGGGAACGAAATCAGATTGATGTTTTGCTCTGCGCAGTGGTTGGGAATTCTTCAGAGATGCAGAGAGGAGGAGACATGCCAATAGATGTATGCTAGCCACGCCTAGAGAGGGCTGAATGCAGCTGCAGAGTCGGAGATAGTTGGAAATGGGTAGTGGATGTATGCACTCGCCTTCTACGCAATCAAGTATGATCATTACACAAAGGAGGGGTGGTTAGTTGACGTGTCGGAAAACGGAGTGCCGCTACTCTCATCTCAGCACGGAATCAAACACCAATAAAAAGGCTTACAAAATGAACGCCGCGGTTCATGACAACGTCTGAGTGATTTGGGGCCATGGGTGTTATCCCTTGCCGCATGAAAGTGAGGAGGTGTGCTGTTTACGACCAAGGGAAGTGGACGAAATGTGGTAGGTGGCCCGCTTCGGAGGCAGCAAGACAGGAGAGTCATTATCTGATACTGAAGTAGAGCTGGACATACCTTGAGAAGGGGAAAGGATACCGCCGGACTGTTCATCTCCTGTCTCACTGAGCCTTCCAAGCGCTAGGCTTTCTGAAGTATCCATGGAAAGACCGAATACATGTGGTATCTGCAATGTGAGTGAATCAGAGACGTCAGTCACCTGCTGGTACACGTACAGAAATGGGCCTCTGGAGGCGCGGGCTGGAATATGGAATGGATGCGGTGGTAGCAATGACAACACGCATAGGATGCAGGAGAGTTGAGAGAAAGTAAGAGGCAAGGTCGAGTCTGAGTTTGTATGTGAATCATCGTGCCAACCTCGCATTACTTGAACAGAGGAATCGAGTGAACCATCCATGGACCATCCAATAGATAGATGACATGAGAGTGTATGTAGAAGCAGTATTATTTGGCTACTTTGGTGTTCAATTCTCGTTGTCGGGATTCGATCAGTGGGAACGGGAACGGCAAGGCAACAGTCCGTTTTCACGAGCTCACCTCAGGATCAGTGCAGATCTGAACCAAAGAGGAGGACTAGGTGGGTGATATCCAGAGACAGTTCGAGGGCGGAAATCTGAGTGGAGTGGAACGAGCGGACGCGGGGGGGGGGTACTGGAGGGGAGCGTCTTGTACTGAAGTTGTGGTTAATAGTCTAGTGACACAACCCACCTGCAACTGAACATATATGAGGGGTATCAACGAAGGTTGGACGCCATTCCCTTGACCAAGGACCTCGTTTTCCATTGGGCCGTCGTGGTTTGGGGCCACCTGGAACAAACGCAGGTGCTCATAGACATTACGAGACAATAAGGATGGCTGGTAGGGCACTGGGGTCGTGTGGAGGGTGAGGCGGGACGGGGGGGAGATCCAGGCCACGGTATATCCGAAAGGTAAATCTGAAAGGATGTGCACCTCGATTGAATTGGCGTTGGGCGCTAGACGATCCGTGGGTTTTTCTGACGGGCCGTGCTGATTCGTTGACTTCGTTGACAGACAGCTCGTTCGGGTTGATGGCTCGTCCGGCTTTTCGCATCCAGTGCGATGAAAGTTCTGCGGCAGACGGTTTACGCCCTTGAAGCCTTTTGATGAGCAAGCACCTCGCGTATGCGCGCACCCTTTCGACTAGAGACACCTAGTCTCCAATGCTGTAGTGATCCCTCGTCGAATACCTGTGCACAGTTACCGCCCAGCTTGACTTCCTGCGGTTCGCCCGCTTTAACTGATGGCGTCAGCTGGTGTCGAAATTTGCCCACGTTGTCATTATTATAGGTTCAAATGGCCCCGGAACCCTTTTACACCTAACTACCGGTCTCACTCAAGCTTTCGACCCGGCAATATCGATAAACAGAAATCGCAAGGGCCCATTTGCTTCTGCGCCACTTTCTCAATCTTGTCAGCCGTACCGGTCTCATCTGTCCCACAAGGAAGACTCCAGTATTCACTGCACCGTCTCCTCCCCAGTCTCCGCCCCAAAGCCAAAGGACGTGCTTCGGGTACCAACAAGGAGAAGGGCGTGCCCAGCGCCGTAGCCAATCACCCACTCGGAGCGCATTTACTCGTTAGACATTGGATACAGTGCTTGTGAGAGGTAATGCTGTACCGCAGAAGCTACAACGGCCGTGGGAGGCGTGAATTCATTCACGTTTAATTTCGCGGCAAAGACCGGGCATTCGCATTCCCCACCCTTTCAGCCCGCAAAATCGAATCACGTCTCTGGGGCTAACATGGTCTCGTTAATGCTGGACAACCCTATACTCCCACGTACGCCATCGGGTTTTGTTCTCATTTCGGCAATCGCGTTGACGGCGCCTTACTTCTTCTCAAGCGGCGGATGGTTTACACTACTCCCCAGGGAATGTATTTGGGGTCGATAGCAGTTCGTTTGTTGCACAGTTCAAGATCCCGCCGAAGCTTCGTCGACGAGCCAGCACCTCGCGTATGCGCGCCCCCCCTCGACTAGATATAGTCCCCAATGCTGTAGTGATCCCTCGTCGAATGCCTTTGCAACAGTTACTGCCCAGGTTGACTTTTTCCGTGGTACGCCTGCTTCAACTGATGATGTCAGCTGGTGTCGAAGTCTGCTCATGTTGTCATGTTGTCATTATTACCTATAGGTTCAAATGGTCCCGGAACCCTTTTACACCTAGCTCCTTCTTGCTCGACGGTCTCGCGCTCAAGCTTTCGACCCTGGCAACATCAATAAACAGACATCGCTTTGGTGCCTCTGGTGTATTCTCGCGGCCTTCTATTGATGACTCTGGTATGTTAGCAAACCCGCCCGATTGCCCCTCAGGGATGAGGATGGTCACCAGATCATATCTGACACTCATTGGACCCTAACCCACGGTTAGATCAGGACCCCAGTTCTTCGGACGCACAGCTTAGGAGCATTCTTCAACTCACATCCACCCTCGTTTCGGATCCTTCGCCGCATAACATCTCCTCGGCAGACTCCCAAACACTCGAATTTCGATGACGATTCCTTTCCCTCAGAGTGCCCTGTACGTATCTCTTTTGGGAAATATCCACGTAGCCCTGACATTCTCACTATCAGGCGTGGACTTAGCAGAAGACTTGCAACCTCACGACCCCAAGAAGAACGGTTCGTCCTATGAAAAGGAAGGGGCTATTTTACTCGATTTCTTTCGTACTACATCGCTAGTGTGCATCTGCGATGGGAGGTCTTGGCTCCGTCAGTGCCCTTGGCTCTGGGATCGCCCCCAATCCACCCTTGGCTCTGCATCCACCGTCTGCACTTGTCAAGACAGAGTCCATAGTGGTATACTTCCGAGGAGCTGCTCCGCTGCTGCAATACATCTTGTGGTATGGTGGTGGGAGACCGTCACACTCACTATCCTCTCTGCGAACCAAGATATCTTTTCGAAACTTCTGCTGGAAGCAAGAGATTTGGCGCTGCAAGGGCAAGAGGACAAGCTGCTCATCTACACCCACTAGCAGAGCGAGTGGAGGGCCTTCGGTCCACCTCGGATGAAGCGGCCTCTGTCGGGTGTTGTGCTCGATGACGGTGTTGCCGAGAAGGTCGAGTCGGACGTAAAGGCGTTTTTTAGCCCGAAAACAATGGTACCCCTCTCGAGGTGCGCGACATATGTCGTTGACAGCAATAGCGTCTTGACTGACTGGTCGATCCATACAGGGATTCCGTACAGGAGAGGATATTTACTTCATGGTCCGTCAGGGAGTGGGAAGACGTCGTTCATTCAGGCGTTGGGTGTTTCATTAGGCTTCGGTATCTACCTCGTCAACTTGTCGCTGCATGGGATGGCCGATGATAAGCTTGCGCTGCTACTCTCTCAGGCACCAAGCAGGTCAGTTATTCTGATGGGAGATGTTGATTCTGCGTTCAACGAAAGGGTGCAGGTGAGCAAGGATGGGTACGGTTGCCATCTCCAGTCTAGGTGAAGATCCGCTTCGCTAAGAAGATATCTGCAGGTGCAAGAAAATGACCAAATTGTTTGCTAATTTGTACCAGAATGCTGCTCAGAGGGGTCCCTTCGACAACAACACTCTACGTTGACCCGCTCCCCTTTGCTCCCTCTTGACCCATCGCCAATCCCTATGGCGAACCTCTCAACCCCTCTTCCGCTGCCACTGAGGGTCAGAAAATTCCTAGTTCTGTTTCACAACTCCCCAGTCCTACTGGACCACCCTCCGCCAACCTCCCCTCTCAGCGTCACAACCACGCTATATCTGCGTGTAGTAGGCTAGTACTTATACTGTCCGAGTAGTGTCTACCCAAACCCGCAAGGGATGCCGGGATTGTTCGCGGGCTGTGCTACCATCTTCGGAAGCGCAGCTTATTTTCCCCACTCTCGGCGCTCTAACCTCTCCCAACCACCCCTGTAAACGAAGCGCTTCTGACGACCCAGAGTACGGTATAGGTTAGGTGGGAGAAGAGGATAGTCCTCGAACTGTTCTTGCGTTCGAGTGACGAGTCGATCAACAAATGGGGTCGCCAGGGTATCCAACTCCCTCCAACAGGCTCTGTAAAGGCTGCTCAACCAAGGCTCCAGGAGTTTTTGCTTCATTTATCGGTCCTAGCTTATGGAAGCTTGACACTCCCGTCTCAACCATGTGAAAATTGCTTGATCCGCGGACGGCGAGCGTTGGGGTTTCGTCCAAGTATCCCGTCGTACATAATTGACTTCAAGGCCGACAACCCCGTCACAGTCTTATCGAGAACGCCTGAGTCTCCGTTCCTCAACGCAGAAGTGACATTCCATTTCACCTGCTACACCAGCCATCAGCGGGAAATGTACGAGTAAGTTTCTCTGCCTGCTACACTACACTGCACCGTATCACACATGCCAATATGCTTCACAGACTCGTAGTCGGGTTGCGAGACGAAAACCGCCTTCTGGTTGCTCACCATCGCCTTTCATATCAATTCGCCAGCATACCAAAAACAAAAGGGGGTAGAACGAGGAGTAGAGATGACTTGCAGTCACAATACACGCCTACTTGGCGGGATTCAAACCACAGACTGCAACCCGGTCCTTATATCCCTACATCTCCTGCCGTACCACGACCAGAACACTCGCATATGTACAATGCACTGCCGTATCGTCCCCATCCACGTCAATATACGTAGCACAACACAAACAATAGCTCTGCGATCCTAGAGACTCGCTCCAAGTGAAGGGCCTCTACCTGGGGGACTCAGGGTTTTGTTGTCTGGGACCAATTTCCCGTCACCTCCAGAATGTATATACGCAAGATTTGGCTCCTTAGTCACACAAACCGTAAGTGAAATCCCCGTTTTGCGATGGAGATTAGAGACTGATCCCGCTCTCAGTTCTGGCATAACTCGTATACACTTGAATGCCTCTTACAAGCGTCACCACATCCGGGGCTGGTGCCAGTGTCCCTATTCTTAATCATCACCCTGAAGGACCTAACTGCTGGTTCCAATACACTTCCTGACCGTGAATGCATGTGCGTCTTCAGCATTCCAAAGGTGTCCGTCATAGCTGAAATGTTCCTACAGCCGCGCTTTCCTCCACGCGATGTCAACTCAAGATCGCTCGACTTCGTATGACACGTCGAGTGATATCCTTTCACCAAACCACTCCTCTGATGGTTGTACATTGATTCAGCATATGGCTCAATCACAACGTCATCTCGCCCAAGAAGCGCCAACGAGATGGAAAACCGTAGCGTTTCGTTTCCTCGCTTCGTTCGTCGGTTCACCATGGTGGCGAGACACAATATCATTTGCAAATAGTCACAACCCTACGCTCGCTCACTTGGCCGTCCTGTTCTGGTACACGGCACTTCTCGATAAATTGGTTGAATGGGGTGTAAATCTCGATGTGCAGGATCTGAACGGGTTTACTGCACCCCACTGCGCGTACTTGTGCAAGGAGTGGGGGTGTGTACGGCTGTTAAGAAGTGCTGGTGCGGATGAGGATCTTGAGGATATCCTAGGTCGGCGACCTGTGGACGTTCACAGCCCACGTACAGGTTACATCCGTGCGAGTACCCCTTCAAGTGACGGGGCGTCTAGCCCGGCCCGGCTACCGAACGAAGACGGCGATTGGGAAAACATCACCAGAGATACGTCGCAAATAAGCAGCCTCGAAGCGTCCGAGGTTGTGAAGGACCCACAGAGCTCTAGGGCTCATACCTCGGATTACCATTCGACGGGCAAGCCATTGATCGTCTCCTTGGCCTTACCTTCGAGCGCTGATCCAAATGATTCTTGGATCAAAGCATTTGGAGAGAAAGTCCAGATTCCAGACTTTCCGATAGATCGGACACCCCCTCCAAGCCGTCAAGTCGCCCAACTTTCACGACTGGGTCAATACGCTACACCCTATCCGCCGACCACTTCTGTGCCGACTGGGCCATTCCGTCCACACGGATCCACAAGGGAACCGCCCGCAGCCTACTATCCTTCGCCTGGAACACCGACTTCCGACTTCCGACCTGACATCCAGCCTACCACTCTCCGAGACTGGCCCATCGTTCCGGAGGGTAATGAACCATCGAGGGGAGAGCGGCACCGACCTATCTTCCGTTTATCCTCCTTCTCTCTGTATCTCTCCAATGTCCCGAAACTCCCCTTCATATGTCCTGGTCAAACCACAATCCTCCTATGCACCGTCCCGATTCTTCGGCATCATATCATCATCATATGCTACATTACGGGTCCGCGGCCAAGACCCAACGACCGCATCGACCGTCGCCAAGCGCGTCTCGCGCAGGTACGCAATACGACCCACCATCACATCCCCCACCACCGAGGCATCGTTTCAGAGGCACAACGTCATACCTTGATGAGAAATCCCAGAGAGGCGCAGTTGATGAAAGGAAGGTATTGACGGGGAGCTCGCACATCCCCTCATCTCTCCGCTGTTTCCAATGTCACCAAGAACAAAAGGCGGAACCGCTGCCGGAGTTACCTGAGAGTCTCTTCTACCATAAATCATGTCCGACGCTTCAAATAAGACATAGGTGCGACTGGCTGGGTATGCCATCGAAAGGAGACCAGAAGCGGAAACGGGGCAAAGGAAAGAAGCAAGTAAAGGGAAAGGAGTGAGCAACGACTAACCCAAGGAAATTGTCAGGGCAACACTGGCTCATTTACCGTACAAGGACGAGGTGGACAAGGCGTTTCTAGACGGCGTTCTGGAGACGCTTAGATTGGCTCCGTTCCTCCATTCGCCTCAACAAATCGAATGTGCTGTTAGAAAGGACGAAGCTTGCGACCTCGACGTTGTTAGAGCCCCTCGTTCTACGGGGATCGGACAGGCGCTACTTCATCTTTCGTTCGCAGATCAAGGATAGGTTTCTTTGCTGGATCTGTGGACATAAAATGATGGTCGAGAAGCAACTACGAGCACTAGGCCACATCAAATGCATTTCGAACAGCGCCCGTTCCATTGCAATTGGAGAATAATATCTTAGAATGGTGAAGAGATCCCTTGTGACTGGTGACTATTTCTTTCTTTAGGACGTTTCTGGTGGCTGATGAATGTCAAAAGTGGCAAATAGTGGGTGTCTGAGGAAGCCGCGCGATGAGCATAAGAAGAGGCCCACTCTGCATGAATGTATCTACTGGTACGCTTGTGGTTGACTCCTTTTGTTACTAATAGTCTGATGATTTGCTAGCCCTACACAAACCTCGTGTTCTACGCCGTCTAATCTCGCTCGACACATTCGGGAAATCCACCCCGATGATGTAGAAGGCTCCGCAACATAGCCTCCTTTTTACGTACCCCGTCGCAATTTCGTGTTCCACAACCAAGCCGGAGAACCGCTGTCAGCCGACGGATCTTTGGACTGCCCAGAACTCTGTTAACTCTATCGTCATGCTTTAACCCACCCAAAGTAGTTTAGGTCTCCTCCATCCTCCTTACTTTAAATAACTTGGTCTACATCTGTGAGGCTGCTGGGCTTGTAACAGAAACTAATGCTCGAAATTTGTACCTTACCTCCTGAACACCCTTGTACGAGTCACGTATTTTATACTCGCGTTTATCTCCATGTTGTCGACTAGTTTGGTTCAGGTTAGCCTGAACTCGGTCACGTCGATGTTGAGGCTATGTTGTCCTCAGTTGACTACGCGAGGCCTCTTAGCCGCTTCAAGAAGCCTTTCTATAACCCCCACTGCGCCTAAACACGCAAAGGTGGTATCCAGCCCACGGGTATACCTCATGTATGCTCTATTCGGGGATACGTACATCCTGTCTGAGCGTGTCACCCAGTTATGGAACTACTCTGGAGCACTTTCAAACTGGGCCGAGTTTCAGAACGCGACCGAGACCAAGAGCCAAGGCAGAAACCAAGACACCGTGCTCCTGGGTGCGGTCGTCGGTCTGCACGCGTTGACTATGCCTCAAGACCCGAAGAAGTTACTACATGACCGGATGGACACACTCGCCGGCCCATTGGCCATCGGACTGTCACCTGAGAAGTCTACTATTTTCTGCCAGGTGGGGGTCTGGTTCTCATAGCGCGCTACTCCAATAACCGTCACAGTAGGTACCTTACCACGCTGAGCTTGCGTGGCTACTTAGTTGCCAAACTATAATCGTTTCTCTAAAGAGAATGACGACTTAGAAGGTGATTCTGGAGATTGGGTCCTTGCACCGGAATTCAACTCTTATAGAGCAAGTCCCGCCATATCAAAGGCTGATAAAGGCGAGACCATAGTCGACGAAAGCGTGTTGAACCTTGGTCTCTTTCCTATCCCGTTCTCCAGGCCGCTTCTACCGGTATGGATAATATTAAGGGTTACCTGGAAACAACTTATAATCACACAGAGCCACACATGTTCCAGTCGGCGACGACCAACGACAGCACCTAGAACTTTCTAGAGACCTGGCACGGACCATGAACCGAGTCCTCAAGAGGGACCACTTCCCATTACCGAGCCACATAACCAGTGAACATCAAGGTGAGTATCCATTGGGTGACGGCCAATAAACGGCGCACGATTCGTATCTCGTACAGATCACACAATGGAGGACTTGAAAGGCTCGAGGGTGCGGTGATTGCAACACAATCCACGCTTAAAACCGACCAGCCATGGCAGAGATCATCCGATACAGGCAGCGACAAGCGAGAACAAGTGAAGAATCGTCATTCACATTGAGTCCTGCCTCAACAAGGCAAGGACCTGGGCGTAAATGCTTGTGTTAACGAACTAATAGGGCGCAGCTCAGAAGGGAAAAGAACCGTGAGGGTCTTCCTGCCTCGAGCTGCGCACTTTAAATACGAGATAGGTTACAGTTACACATTCTATATGTTGGGATTGTGCATGTAGATCGAATGCGGATCGTAAATGGGGAATGGGGAATGAAAATGGAGAGTGACCAAACAAACCTAATAAGGGTGACGCGACACTCAACAAACAATAGCTAACAGATTGTCAGTGCACGGCTTGAGGGTGCCGATAGATATTATTGGTGGCAATGTATTTAGAGCTGAGGAAAGACTCAGCACGAACTAGGAGGGCCGAATAGAAGAAATGCAGGCAAGGTGGTCACAGTTAGATTCAAGGTCAAATAGTGATCAATGGCAACCATGGAACGGACAAACCAGTCGCAGTCGCAGTCTCTGGGACACAATGGCCGCGGTTGGCATGCTCCTTTCCAATCGCCCTTCGGTGATGGTCCGGCCGTAATGCGAGTCGGCCACGGATTTCCATCCTGAAACCAGGATTGCCCGCTCGATGCTAGCTGGTTGGGACACCAGGGTCGTCCACCACTGGCTTCATCTTGTCCTGGCAAACGCGATCGGGGTCATGATTCAAATATCAAGGATCCACCTTGCTTTCTCATCGGAGAGGGAGGGGGTTGGCATTTGAGTATGCGTATCAGAGGGGATGGAGGGCAAAAGAGACACTGCCTGGCGGTATGTAGTGTGGAAGATCGACAAAGGTGTGGGCGAGGGAACGCATGGACAGGTTGAGAGGAGGAGCAAATTAGGACTCACCTTCTGACGCTCCGGAGAGGGTTAACCTGCTCGGCAGCGATATCGGGTTGGCAGGAGACACAGGACGGTGGGGTGTGTCCAGGGAGGTAAGCCCTACGTAAGTGAAGTCATACTGGGGGTACCAGGGAACTGATATCCGTTGCTGATGAGCTGAGTGTCATTCGACACGGGAAGGTGGGTCATTACTCTATAACGAAGGCTACCGGTACCGGATTTGATTATGGTGCTATCGCCACCAGAGGGCTGATCGCGGCTGGCGTGTTGCACCAGCCTCATAGGTCTGAGGAATTAGCATATCGGCCGCAGTTGGTAAGGTCGCGTCCGTTTGCCGTGCATTGTAAACACCAGGGATTATATGGCTGGTCTCCCGGACTTCCTGCGGTGTGTACGAGGTACTTTTCAGTTGGTCCGAAGCTATGCACGCACTGTCATTCGCTCACCCTTTTGCCTCAAGTACTATTCGAGTTCTTCTAAGAGCTGCAAACAGGGATCGACCCGAAAGAAAGCAGGAAACCTGATACATAGACTGTCTTCGGTCCGCGACAGGATATTCAGACGCCTAGTAAGAGCGTCAGTAAGACGGTGTACATGGTGTGGGAATGGGGATGCTATTGCCATCTCTCTCGGTCCAGGATGCTATTGTGAAGCGTTTGGCTGATTGCACCATCAATATTGGAATCTACGTCCCTCAAACACCGTATCTCATCTTGCATGCTTCGAATACGCTCATCATACAATCAAAGGTCTGCTAGCCACTGGCCGGTAACTCCTCTACCACTTGCTGGCTCGGTTTCATGGGACAGATCTCCGTGTGTCCATGTAGGTCTTGGTGAAGTACCTCAATTTTACTGTGTTACACTTATAAGCATCAACAAGCTAGTCCTTAGGTATTCAAACTCACCACCACTCACATCTTCGGCGGTTGGATCCACGATAATGAACCGCACGATACTGTTTCGAACTGAAACAAACAGTACTAGTTGCGGTATTAGTACACCGTTCATGTGGGAGCGGCTTCCCGGCATACCAATCTTGATTCCCGCACATTCCTTTTCAGGGGTACGGTTTGAGGCCGACGTGGTCTCGGACGTGTATAATGGCGCGATCCAAACGGCCAATCGTTTGTGTGCACCGCCTTCCATCTCCCAGTGGGACGCGGCAGCTCCACCCGTTTCTTTCCTCATCCGAACGGGTTAGCCATCGAACGAGAATTGACCCGACAAATCGGTTTAATGGCTCCTCCTCTTGCTCCAAATACCACACCTCTTGAAAAAGAGCTTCCCACTCGCGCTCATCTGTAAACATGGAGGGTCTATGACCACGCTTGGATCGTTGGTGCGCGATTAGTAGACCCAGTTGGCCGACTGCAGCAATGCTCGGTCTTGCCTTTTGGGTCCTTCCTGGTGTCCACGAAAGGCCGGCTCCCCTGAACGAGCGAGCAAGCGTGCGTATGTTGGAACGCCAACGCCGCCGACGGATGGCTCCCTCATATCTACTCGGTACCAGGCAGAACTCCTTATGTAGCTTTCCATGAGTTTGTCGAGCGTCTTCGGTAGACATGGTGACGGTATGACGAAGGTTACCTGTATGGGCCATAGATTCGATTGTGGTGCTATGACCACTAGAGAATGCGCGGGACGCGGATTGAGCGGGTTGGAGAGTTGCACCAGCCTCATGTATTTGACGAGTCGACATCTCAGCGGTCGGTGAAGCGTCTGGTTGGCGTGCATTGTGAGCACCGAGGATCATAGACCGGACATCCTGCGGTGTGTATGAGGTACTTTTCAGCTTTTGGTGCAAAGGCACGCACTGTCATTCGTTGAACCCTTTGAGTCAAGTCCTCCTCAAGCTCTTCCAAGCGCCGCAAAAAGGGGTCGGCCCGAAAGAAAGCAAAGAACCTGAACCATGGACTGTCTTTGGTCTGGGACAGGATATCCAAACGCCCAAGAGCGTAAGTAAGAGTATGTACAGGGTGTGCGAATGGGAAAGGCTCTTTTTACCGCTCTTGGTCCAAAATGGTCCTGTGAAGCGCTTGACTGTTCGCACCATCAAGGCCGGAATCGAGGTCTCCCAAAGATCGTATATCATCTTGGGTGCTTTGAATTCTGCCACTGCGAGCGTCCTGGAGGTAGTATTCCTAGCGGAAGACCCAGTGAGGGCGGTGTAGTTGTGAGAACAGCACCACTTAACCTACATAGTATATCCTCCTCCAGCATAGGGTTAGAAGTGCGGTGATGCCTACGACCGTCCAGGAGCCCAAAATACTTGATATCCTGGAGATCCAGTCGAGCACATCACGGGCCATTTGTTGTTGGTTGGAGATGGTGGAATTCGAGGTGCTCTACCTCATGCCAATGGTAGCCTCGAGGCGGGTTTCATTCGGCGTCCGACTCCTAACTCGGTGGCACAGCGCATGCCCTATTGGGAGACTCGATGATACCTCGTCCTTTCCCGATCCCGTTTGCATCCCGAATATGGGGGCACTGGCCGATGGGTGGGGTTTTTAATGGTCTTGGGTTCGAATCATTAGTGAATATCTTTCCCATATTGTTGGACTCACAAAGTTTGCCTTCTTGCGTGGGAGTAAGTCACAGGCAGCACCCATCTCGCCCGTTACTTTTGCGTGTGGTACCTTGGACGCTCGGCGAGAGTACTGACCTTCGATACGGGAGATGCTCCTGGGGTCCTCCGCGCGGTCAAGCAGCGAGATGAGTATCGATCGAGGCCACCACACGTGAGGAAAGCCCAAAGACAAGTTCATACACCATGCAGCAGTTTCGCTTTGCGGATAGGCATGAGACCGCTGACACTCACCCAGCTTCGAGCCACCTGCCACCCTTGTCGGCCCGACAAGTAAGAAATTATAACGACACTGGCGTGATCTTGAACGAGTATGTATTAAACTATGATTAATGGGTATATCTCAGAGACTACACCGACGCGATCGTACGCGTTCCGAACAGAGCCTCAAACAAACAATACTCTTTCCAATTGGCATGGAAAAGGTGCAAATGTCTTTGTATCTTCCCCAAGAAGGATATTCGCAGCCTAGCGTGGCGGTAGACTTGCGCCTCTGCTCTCTGGTCTCGGCCCTCTAACTTGAATAGGAGCCAGGAAAGGTGAACGAGAGCGGGAATTTCAGTGGCCTGAAGGGAAACTACTTTGAGATCCTCCTCTAAATTCTCCGATTTTTTTAATACTGGATAGTCAGAGTGATTGGCATTCTAGAATTAGGAGAAGATTTGAGGAGTGATCTTCATCCAGAAATTCAGAGAAATTGAGGAAAGGCCGCAATCATCCTCCAAAATTTCGTTCCATGCTGTCCCGAGGTCCTTGTAATTACTAGTGCAGAACGGGTCTGCCTTTGGGAGGGAACGAATAAGATCACAAGCACAATCTTGGTCCTGAACGCCAGCCAAACCGCGTCCTCCACTGAGTACAACCTGCAAAACAGTTTCAGCACTATTCCTATGGACCTGTTTGACTACCACTCAGACCTACAAGGTACACCGCGCGAATTGGCCAGCGAGGCCACGGAGAATCCGCCGTCCGAGGGCTTCCTATCCTTCGAAGCCCCCACAAACAACATGCATCAGGTAATTTTGGGCATGAATGAAGTCCCAACGACATCAATCGAGCCAAATAATGAAGGTTCGGGAATCGTCTCCCTTGACGCAGGCCATGGCTGACATTCCTCCCATATCCACCAGTTGCATTCAATGCAGGTACGTGGAATATGTTTCCAGAGACACGCCAAGCCACAGATCTCTCATCCTTTCCTGTTCATTGGCCCTGCAGGTCCGCTAGACGCACCGCAAAGCGCACATGTTGCCGCCAACCCCACAAATGACCCAGGGAACACCTTGCCCGAGCAAGCACCAGCGAGTGAGACGACTGTGCGCAATGGGTCGGACATAACGACCTCGTCCTTGCGACTTCGAGGCGTCCGCTCGCCTCCGCAGACGTATGAGGGCGACGTTGAGAGACTGTGTGATCGGTTGTTGAGCGAGGAGGCCGACATCAACACTGTAGCCCTCCTCCGTTACCTTATTTTCGACAATGGCGTGACTTTCGACGCGCTGATGGCTTCGACCCAGACACGCGGGGTGTTTCACGCATGTAATGGGGCAAGCAAGATGTGGGAGATGCTGCTCGAGACGAAGGAGGTGGTATCAGGAGAGAAGAAGTACTGCTGCCTCCTGTGTCCTGTCAAAAACCGTCGCGAGTACCGGGAGAGTCGTGACGCTATTCGACATTTCAACAGGGATCACTTTGGGTTTTCGTTCCCATGCGAGTACTGGTGAGTCGGCTTCCTGGATGTGGGAGGGAACGAAATCAGATTGATACATTGTTCTGCGCAGTGGTTGGGAATTCTTCAAAGATGCAGAGAGGAAGATCCATGCCAAGAAATGTATGCTAGCCACGCCTGGAAAGGGCTGAATGCAGCTGCAGTGTTGGAGATAGTTGGAAATGGGTGGGGGATGTATGCACTCGCCTTCTACGCAATCAAGTATGATCATTACACAAAGGAGGGGTGGTTGGTTGATGTGTTGGAAAACGGAGTGCCGCTACTCTCATCTCAGCACGTAATCAAACACCAATCAAAAAGCTTACAAAATGAACGCCGCGATTCATGACAACGTCTGAGTGATTTGGGGCCGTGGGTGTTGTCCGGCGTGCTGTTAACGACCAAGGGAAGTGGACGAAATATGGTAGGTGGCCCGCTTCGGAGGCAGCAAGACAGGAGAGTCATTATTTGATACTGAAAGAGAGCGCTGGACATACCTTGAGGAGGGAAAGGATACCGCCGGACTGTTCATCTCCTGTCTCACTAAGCCTTCCAGGTGCTGGGCTGTCTGGAGTATCGGTGGAAAGACCGAATATAATGTGGTATCTGTAATGTGAGTGAATCAGAGACGTCAGTCCGGCCTTGCCAGTTACCTGGCTGTACACGTACAGAAAGGGGCCTCTGGAGGCGAAGGCGGGAATGGATGCGGTAGTAGCAATGATAACACGCGGAGGATGCAAGAGAGTCGGGAGAAAGCAAGAGTCAAGGCCAAGTCTGAGTTGGTATGCGAAGAATGTGCCAACCTCGCAATACTTGAACGGCATGGACCATCCAAAAGGAGAGTGTATGTAGAAGTAACACTAGTTGGCTGTTTTGGTGTGCAATTCTCGTCGTCGACGAGATTTTCACGAGCTCACCTCAGGAAATAGGTACATCAGCGCAGGTCTGACCCAAAGAGAAGGACTAGGTGGGAGATATCCAGAGACAGTTTGAGGGCGGAAAACCGAGTGGAGTGGAACGAGTGGAACGAGCGGACAGGGGCAGGTTACTAGAGGGGAGCGCCTTGTACTGAGGTTGTGATATCCAAGACCTCAGTCTAGTGTCAATTGCAATTGAACCGATATGTGGGGAATCACGAAGGTTAGTCGCCTTTCCCTTCCAAGGAACTCATTTTCCATCGGGCGGTCGTTGGTTGGGGGCACCTGGAACAAACGCGGGTGCTCATAGACATTACGAGACGATAAGGATGGCTGGTAGGGCACTGGGGTCGTGGAAGAGGGGAGGAAGGTGGGAGTGGCACAGGTGACAGAATTATTCGTTGGCACCGGCGGCCACGCCGCATCTCAACGTGACCCTGGCCGCAGAATACCGCGCCGCGTTCGCACAGTCTTGGGCGGCTTCGCTATTCGTTGTCAACGCGTTGACGGATCGCTGATTCGTTGGCGGTTCGCTGACGTTCTTCCCGCTTCTTTGACATGGACATCATTTGATATCAACGAGGCGGCCTCGGTAGCAGGCTGCTGATTCATTGGCAGTCGCTGACGGTTCGCTGATTCGTCAAGAGTTGACCACGTAACTGCATGCGCCAGGCTCTCTACACAGTTACCGCGCAGGTGGACTGTTTCTGTAGTACGCCCGCTCCAACTGATGGTGAGCTGGCGTCGAGGTTCCGGTTCCCTCATGTTGTTTCATGTGCCATTACAGTATAATGGCCCCGGAACCCTTTTACACCTAGCTCGAGACCGCTGAAGCTTTCGACCCTGGCAACATTGATACAACAGACATCGCAAGGGCCCGTTTGCTTTGATGCCTCTGGTATATTCTCGCGGCCTTCTATTCATGACTCTGGTATGTTGTGATTGGACATACGGACATGGTCAGATCAGGACCCCAGTTCTTCGGACCCAGAGCTTGGGAGCATTCTTCCATCCACGTCTACCCTCCTTTCGGATCCTGAGCCGCAATACACCTCCTCGGCGAGCGCCCAGATACCCGAATCCACTTTCGATTGGCCCTGTATGTATCCTTTTTGGATTATCTCCAAGTGGACCTGACATTGTCATTATTAGGTGTGGACTTAGTGGAAGACTTGCACCCAAGGAGAACGATTCGTCCTATGAAAAGGAAGGGGCTATTTTACCCGATCCCTCTCGTACCACATCGCTAGAGTGCGTCTGTGATGAGAGGTCTTGGCTCCGTCAGCGCCTTCGGCTCTCCAATCCACCCTTACCGCTGCATCCACTGTCTGCACTTGTCAAGACGGAGTCCATAGTGGTATAGTTTCGAAGAGCTGCCCCGCTGCTGCAATGCATCTTGTGGTAATGGTGGTGGGAGACCGTCACACTCACTACCTCCTCTGCGAACCGAGATATCTTTTCGAAACTTCTGCTGGAAGCAAGATATTTGGCGCTGCAAGGGCAAGAGGGCAAGCTTCTCATCTACACCCACTGGCAGAGCGAGTGGAGGGCCTTCGGTCCACCTTGGATGAAGCGGCCTCTGTCGAGTGTTGTACTCGATGACGGTGTTGCCGAGAAGATCAAGTCGGACGTAAAGGCGTTCTTAGCCCGAAAACAATAGTACCCCTCTCGAGGTGTGCGATATATGCTCGTTGACAGCAATGGCGTCTTGGCTGACTGGTCGATCCATACAGGGATTCCATACAGGAGAGGGTATTTACTTCGTGGTCCATCGGGGAGTGGGAAGACGTCGTCCATTCAGGCGTTGGGTGCCTCATTAGGCTTCGATACCTATCTCGTCAACTTGTCGCTGCGTCGCATGGCCGATGATAGGCTTGCGCTGCTACTCTCTCAGGCACCAAGTAGATCAATTATCCTGATGGAAGATGTTGATACTGCGTTCAACAAAAGGGTACAGGCGAGCAAGGATGGGTACGGTTGCCATCTCCAGTCTAGGTGAAGATCCGCATCACTAAGTAGATATCTGCAGGTGAAAGAAAATGACCGAATGGTTGCTAATCTGTTCCGGAATGCTGTTCAGAGGGGTCCCTTCGACAACAACACTCTACGTTGACCCGCTCCCCTTCGTTCCCTCTTAACCCATCGCCAATCCCTATGGCGAACCTCTCAATCCCTCTTCCGCTGCCACTGAGGACCGAAAATTTCCTAGTTTTGTTTCACAACCTCCCCAGTCCTACTGGACCACCCTCCGCCAACCTCCCACATTCAGCATAACAACCACGCTATATCTGCGTGTAGTAGGCTATCAGTACCTATACTGTCCGAGTGGTGTCAACCCAACCCGCAAGGGATGCCGGGATTAGTTTGCGGGCTGCGTTACCGTCTTCGGAAGCGCAGCTTATTTTCCCCACTCTCGGCGCTCTAACCTCTCCCAACCACCCCCGTAAATGAAGCGTTTCTGACGACCCAGAGTACGGTAGAGATTAGGTGGGAGAAGAGGGTAGTCCTCGAATTGTTCTTGTGTTCGAGTGACGAGTCGATCAACAAATGGGGTCGGCGGGGTATCCAACTCCCTCCAGTAGGCTCCGTAAAGGCTTCTCAACCAAGGCTCCAGGAGGGTTTGCTTCATTTATCGGTCCTAGCTCGGCAGGTGCCCTTCTGTCTCAACCGTGTGAATTGCTTGATCCGCGGACGGCGAGCGTTGGGGTTTCGTCCAAGGGTCCCGTCGTACATAATTGACTTCAAGGCCGACAACCCCGTCACGGTCTTATCGAGAACGCCTGAGTCTCCGTTCCTCCATGCAGAAGTGACATTCCATTTCACCTGCTACACAAGCCATCAGCGGGACAAGTACGAGTAAGTTTCTCTGCCTGCCACACTGCACTGCACCGTATTACATATGCCAATATGCTTCACAGAGTCGTAATCGAGTTGCGAGACGAAAACCGCCTTCTGGTTGCTCACCATCGCCTTCTATATCAATTCGCCGGCGTACCAAAACCAAAAGGGAGCAGAACGAGGAGTAGAGATGACTTGCAGTCACAATGCACGCCTACTCAGCTGGATTCAAACCACGGACTGCAACCCGCCCTACATCGCCCTGCCGTACCACGACCAGAACACTCGCATAGGTACAACGCACTGTCACATCACTCCCATCCACGTCAACACATGCAGCACGACACAAACAATACCTTTGCGATCCTAGAGAGACTCGCTCCAAGTGAAGGACCTCTACCTGGGGGACTCAAGGCTTTGTTGTCTGGGACCAAATTCCCGTCACCTCCAGGATGTATATACACAAGATTCGGCTCCTTAGTCACATAATCCGTACGTGAAAACCCTATTTTGCGATGGAGATTAGAAACTGATCTCGCTCTCAGTTCTGGCATAACCCGTATATACTTGAGTGCCCCTTATCAGCGTCACCACATCCAGGACTGGTGCCAGTTTCCCTGACCTTATATCATCATCCTGAAGGACCTGCTTTCGGACAGAGTAACTGCTGGTTCCGATACACGCCTGACCGTGAATGCATGTGCGTCTTCAGCATTCCAAAGTTGTCCGTCATAGCTGAAATGTCCCTACAGCTGCGCTTTCCTCCACGCGATGTCAACTCAAGATCGCGTTTGACACGTCGAGTGATCTCCTTTCCCCAGGACCACCAAACCACTCCCCCGATGGTTGTGCACTGATTCGGCATATGGCTCAATCACAACGTCATCTCGCCCCAATAAGCGCCAACGAGATGGCAAACCGTAGCGTTTCGTTTCCTCGCTTCGTTCGTCGGTTCACCATGGCGGCGAGACACAATATCATTTGCGAACAATCACAATCAAACGCTCGCTCATTTGGCCGTCCTCTTCCGGTACACGGCATTTCTCGAGAAATTGGTCGAATGGGGTGTAAACATCGGTGTGCAGGATCTGAACGGGTTTACTGCACTCCATTGCGCGTACTTGTGCAAGGAGTGGGAGTGTGTACGGCTCTTAAGATGGGGTGGTGCGGATGAAGATCTTGAGGATGACCTAGGTCGGCGACCTGTGGACGGTTACAGCCCACGTACAGGCTCCGTCCGTGCAAGTACCCCTCCAAGTGACGGAGCGTCTAGCCCGGCCCGTCTACCGAACGAAGACGACGATTGGGAAAACATTACCAAAGATACGTCGCAAATAAGCAGCCTCGAAGCGTCCGAGGTTGTGAAGACCCACGGGGCTCTAGGGCTCATACCTCGGATTAACACTCGACGGGCAAGCCATTGATCGTCTCCTTTGCCTTACCTTCGAGCGCTGATTCAAACGATTCTTGGATCAAAGTATTTGAAGAGAAAGTCCAGATTCCAGACTCTCCGGTAGATCTGACATCCTCTCCAAGCCGTCAAGTCGCCCAACTTTCACGACTGGGTCAATACGCTACACCCTATCCGTCGACCACTTCTGTGCCGACTGGGCCATTCCGTCCGCACGAATCCACAAGGGAACCTCCCACAGCCTACTATCCTTCGCCTGGAACACCGACTCCCGACCTGACATCCAGCTTACCACTCTCCGAGCCTGGCCCATCGTTCCAGAGAGTAATGAATCATCGAGGGAAGAGCAGCAGCGACCTATCTTCCGTTTATCCTCCTTCTCTTTGTACCTCTCCAATGTCCCGAAACTCCCCTTCATATGTCCTGGTTGAACCATAATCCTCATGTGCACCGTCCCGACTCTTCGGCATCATATCATCATCATATACTACATCACGGGTGCAAGGCCAAGATCCAACGACTGCATCGACCATCGCCAAGTCCGTCTCGCGCAGGGACGCGATACGACCCACCATTACATCCCCCACCACCGAGGCATCGGTTCAGAGGCACAACGTCGTACCTTGATGAGAAATCCTATAGAGGGGCAGTGACGAAAGGAAGATATTGACGGAGAGCTCGCACGTCCCATCGTCTCTCCGCTGTTTCCAATGTCACAAGGCGGAACCGCTGCCGGAATTACCTGAGAGTCTCTTCTACCATAAATCAGGTCCCGACGCGTCAAATAAGACATAGGTGCGACTGGCTGGGTATGCCATTGAAAGGAGACCAGGAGCGCAAACGGGGCAGAGGAAAGAAGCAAGTAAAGTGAAAAGGGAAAGGAGTGAGCAACGACCAACCCAAGGAAATCATCGGAGCAACACTGGCTCATTTACCGTACAAGGACGAGGTGGACAAGGCGTTTCTAGACGGCGTTCTGGAGACGCTTAGGTTGGCTCCGTTCCTCCGTCTGCCTCAACAAATCGAATGTGCTGTTAGAAAGAACTAAGCTTGTGACCTCGACGTTGTTAGAGCCTCTCGTTCTACGGGGATCAGACAGGCGCTACTTCATCATTCGTTCGCAGATCAAGGATAGGTTTCTTTGCTGGATCTGTGGCCATAAAATGATGGTCGAGAAGCAACTACGAGCACTGGGCCACGTTCGAATGCATTCCGAACACCGCCCGTTCCATTGCAATTGGAGAATAATATCTTAGAATGGTGAAGAGATCCCTTGTGGTTGGTGAGTATTTCTTTCTTTAGGACGTTTCTGGTGGCTGATGAGTGTCAAAAGTGGCAAATTGTGGGCGTCTAAGGAAGCCATGCGCGATGAGCATAAGAAGAGGCCCACTCCGCATGAATGTATCTACTGGTACGCTTGTGGTTGACTCCTTTTGTTCCTAATAGTCTTATGACGTGCTAGCCCTACACAAACCCCGTGTTCTACGCCCTCTAATCTCGTTGGACACATTCGGGAAATCCACCCCGATAATGTAGAAGGCTCCGCAACATAGCCTCCTTTTTACTTACGCCGTCGCAATTTCGTGTTCTACAACCAAGCCGGAGAACCGCTGTCAGCCAACGGATCTTTGGGCTGCCCAGACCTCTGTTACCTCTATCGTCATGCTTTAACCCACCCAAAGTAGTTTAGGTCTCCTCCATCCTCACTTTAAATAACTTGGTCTACATCTGTAAGGTTGCTGGGCTTGTAACAGAAACTAATGCTCGAAATTTGTACCTTACCTCCTGAACACCCTTGTATGAGTCACGTACTTTATACTCGCGTTTACCTCCATGTTGTCGACTAGTTTGGTTCAGGTCAGCCTGAACTCGGTCACGTCGATGTTGAGGCTATGTCGTCCTCAGTTGACTACGCGAGGCCTCTTAGCCGCTTCAAGAAGCCTTTCTATGACCCCCACTGCGCCTAAACACGCAGAGGTGGTATCCAGCCCACGGGTATACCTCATGTGGGCTCTATTCGGGGATACGTACATCCTGTCTGAGCGTGTCACCCAGTTATGGAACTACTCTGGAGCATTTTCAAACTGGGCCGAGTTTCAGAACGCGACTGGGACCAAGAGCCAAGGCAGAAACCAAGACACCGTGCTCCTAGATGCGGTCGTCGGTCTGCACGCGTTGACTATGCCTCAAGACCCCAAGAAGTTACTACAAGACCGGATGGACACACTCGCCAGTCTACTGGTCATCGGACTGTCACCTGAGAAGTCTACTATTTTCTGCCAGGTGAGGATCTGGTTCTCATAGCGCGCCACTCTAATAACCGTCACAATAGGTACCTTTCCACGCTGAGCTTGCGTGGCTACTTAGCTGCAAAACTATAATCAGTTCTAAAGAGAATGGCGACTTGGAAGGCGATTCTGGAGATTGGGTCCTCGCACCGGAATTCAACTCTTATAGAGCAAGCTTGCCATATCAAACGTTGATGAAGACGAGACCATAGTCGACGAAAGCGTGTTGAACCTTGGTCTCTTTCCTATCCCGTTCTCCAGGCCGCAGATCTCCTGTTCTACCGGTATGGATGATATTAAGGGTTACCTGGAAACAACTTATAATCACACAGAGCCACACACGCTCCAGTCGGCGACGACCAACGACAGCACCTAGAACCTGCTAGAGACCTGGCACAGACCATGAACCGAGTCCTCAAGAGGGACAACTTCCCATTACCGCGCCACATAACCAGTGAACATCAAGTCGGGCGGCTGGTTGGAGGTGAGTATCCATTGGGTGACGGCCAATAAACGGCGCACGATTCGTATCTCGTACAGATCATGCAATGGAGGACTTGAAAAGCTCGAGGGTGCGGTGATTGCAACACAATCCACGCCTAAAACCGACCAGCCATGGCAGAGATCATCCGATACAGGCAGCGACAAGCGAGAACAAGTGAAGAATCGTCATTCACATTGAGTCTTTCCTCAACAAGGCAAGGACCTGGGCGTAAATGATTGTGTTAACAAACTAATAGGGCGCAGCTCAGAAGGGAAAAGAATCGTGAGGGTCTTCCTGCCTCGAGCTGTGCACTTTAAATACGAGATAGGTTACAGTTACACATTCTATATGTTGGGATTGTGTATGTGGATCGAATGCGGATCGTAAATGGGGAATGGGGAATGGGGAATGGAGAGTGACCAAACAAACCTAATAAGGGTGACGCGACGCTCAACAAACAATAGCTAACAGATTGTCAGTGCACGGCTTGAGGATGCCGATAGATATTATTGGTGGCAAGGTATTTAGAGCTGAGGAAAGACTCAGCACGAACTGGGAGGTCCGAATAGAAGAAATGCGGGCAAGGTGGTCACAGTTAGATTCAAGGTCAAATCGTGATCAATGGCAACCATGGAACGGACAAACCAGTCATAGTCGCAGTCTCTGGGACACAATGGCCGCGGTTGGCATGCTCCTTTCCAATCGCCCTTTGGTGATGGTCCGGCCGTAATGCTCGTCGAGTCGGCCACGGATTTCCATCCTGAAACCAATACGGCAATGAGGAAGCCGCAGTAGATGGATTACCCGCTCGATGCTAGCTGGTTGGGACACCAGGGTCGTCCACCACTGGCTTCATCTTGTCCTGGCAAAGGCGATCGGGGTCATGATTCAAATATCAAGGATCCACCTTGCTTTCTCATCGGAGAGGGAGGGGGTTGGCATTTGAGTATGCGTATCAGAGGGGATGGAGGGCAAAAGAGACACTGCCTGGCGGTATGTAGTGTGGAAGATCGACAAAGGTGTGGGCGAGGGAACGCATGGACAGGTTGAGAGGAGGAGCAAATTAGGACTCACCTTCTGACGCTCCGGAGAGGGTTAACCTGCTCGGCAGCGATATCGGGTTGGCAGGAGACACAGGACGGTGGGGTGTGTCCAGGGAGGTAAGCCCTACGTAAGTGAAGTCATACTGGGGGTACCAGGGAACTGATATCCGTTGCTGATGAGCTGAGTGTCATTCGACACGGGAAGGTGGGTCATTACTCTATAACGAAGGCTACCGGTACCGGATTTGATTATGGTGCTATCGCCACCAGAGGGCTGATCGCGGCTGGCGTGTTGCACCAGCCTCATAGGTCTGAGGAATTAGCATATCGGCCGCAGTTGGTAAGGTCGCGTCCGTTTGCCGTGCATTGTAAACACCAGGGATTATATGGCTGGTCTCCCGGACTTCCTGCGGTGTGTACGAGGTACTTTTCAGTTGGTCCGAAGCTATGCACGCACTGTCATTCGCTCACCCTTTTGCCTCAAGTACTATTCGAGTTCTTCTAAGAGCTGAAAACAGGGATCGACCCGAAAGAAAGCAGGAAACCTGATACATGGACTGTCTTCGGTCCGCGACAGGATATTCAGACGCCTACTAAGAGCGTCAGTAAGACGGTGTACATGGTGTGGGAATGGGGATGCTATTGTGAAGCGTTTGGCTGATTGCACCATCAATATTGGAATCTACGTCCCCCAAACACCGTATCTCACCTTGCATGCTTCGAATACGCTCATCATACAATCAAAGGTCTGCTAGCCACTGGCCGGTAACTCCTCTACCACTGGCTGGCTCGGTTTCATGGGACAAATCTCCGTGTGTCCATGTAGGTCTTGGTGAAGTACCTCAATTTTACTGTGTTACACTTATAAGCATCAACAAGCTAGTCCTTAGGTATTCAAACTCACCACCACTCACATCTTCGGCGGTTGGATCCACGATAATGAACCGCACGATACTGTTTCGAACTGAAACAAACAGTACTAGTTGCGGTATTAGTACACCGTTCATGTGGGAGCGGCTTCCCGGCATACCAATCTTGATTCCCGCACATTCCTTTTCAGGGGTACGGTTTGAGGCCGACGTGGTCTCGGACGTGTATAATGGCGCGATCCAAACGGCCAATCGTTTGTGTGCACCGCCTTCCATCTCCCAGTGGGACGCGGCAGCTCCACCCGTTTCTTTCCTCATCCGAACGGGTTAGCCATCGAACGAGAATTGACCCGACAAATCGGTTTAATGGCTCCTCCTCTTGCTCCAAATACCACACCTCTTGAAAAAGAGCTTCCCACTCGCGCTCATCTGTAAACATGGAGGGTCTATGACCACGCTTGGATCGTTGGTGCGCGATTAGTAGACCCAGTTGGCCGACTGCAGCAATGCTCGGTCTTGCCTTTTGGGTCCTTCCTGGTGTCCACGAAAGGCCGGCTCCCCTGAACGAGCGAGCAAGCGTGCGTATGTTGGAACGCCAACGCCGCCGACGGATGGCTCCCTCATATCTACTCGGTACCAGGCAGAACTCCTTATGTAGCTTTCCATGAGTTTGTCGAGCGTCTTCGGTAGACATGGTGACGGTATGACGAAGGTTACCTGTATGGGCCATAGATTCGATTGTGGTGCTATGACCACTAGAGAATGCGCGGGACGCGGATTGAGCGGGTTGGAGAGTTGCACCAGCCTCATGTATTTGACGAGTCGACATCTCAGCGGTCGGTGAAGCGTCTGGTTGGCGTGCATTGTGAGCACCGAGGATCATAGACCGGACATCCTGCGGTGTGTATGAGGTACTTTTCAGCTTTTGGTGCAAAGGCACGCACTGTCATTCGTTGAACCCTTTGAGTCAAGTCCTCCTCAAGCTCTTCCAAGCGCCGCAAAAAGGGGTCGGCCCGAAAGAAAGCAAAGAACCTGAACCATGGACTGTCTTTGGTCTGGGACAGGATATCCAAACGCCCAAGAGCGTAAGTAAGAGTATGTACAGGGTGTGCGAATGGGAAAGGCTCTTTTTACCGCTCTTGGTCCAAAATGGTCCTGTGAAGCGCTTGACTGTTCGCACCATCAAGGCCGGAATCGAGGTCTCCCAAAGATCGTATATCATCTTGGATACTTTGAATTCTGCCACTGCGAGCGTCCTGGAGATGGTATGCCTAGCGGAAGACCCAGTGAGGGCGGTGTAGTTGTGAGAACAGCACCACTTAACCTACATAGTATATCCTCCTCCAGCATAGGGTCAGAAGTGTGATGATGCCTAGGACCGTCCAAAAAGCCCAAAATACTTGATATCCTGGAGATCCAGTCGAGCACATCACGGGCCATTCGTTGTTGGTTGGAGATGGTGGAATTCGAGGTGCTCTACCTCATGCCAATGGTAGCCTCGGGGCGGGTTTCATTCGGCGTCCGACTCCTAACTCGGTGGCACAGCGCATGCCCTATTGGGAGACTCGATGATACCTCGTCCTTTCCCGATCTTGTTTGCATCCCGAATATGGGGGCACTGGCCGCTGGGTGGGGTTTTTAAAGGTCTTGGGTTCGAATCATTAGGGAATACCTTGCCCATATTGCTGGACTCACAAAGTTTGCCTTCTTGTGTGGGAGTAAGTCACAGGCAGTACCCATCTCGCCCGTTACTTTTGCGTGTGGTACCTTGGACGCTCGGCGAGATTACTGACCTTCGATAGCGGAGATGCTCCTGGGGTCCTCCACGCGGTCGAGCGGCGAGATGAGTATCGATCGAGGCCACCACACGTGAGGAAAGCCCAAAACTAGTTCATACACCATGCAGCAGTTTCGCTTTGCGGATAGGCATGAGCGCCAGGACGACCGCTGACACTCACCCAGCGTGTAGCCACCTGCCACCCTTGCGGGCCCGACAAGTAAGAAATTATAACGATACTGGCGTGATCTTGAACAAGTATGTATAAAACTATGATTAATGGGTATATTTCAGAGACTACACCGACGCGATCGTACGCGTTCCGAACAGAGCCTCAAACAAATAATACTCTTTCCAATTGGCATGGAAAGGGTGCAAATGCCTTCGTATCTTCCCCAAGAAGAATATTCGCAGCCTAGCGTGGCGGTAGACTTGCGCCTCTGCTTTTGGTCTCGGCCCTCTAACTTGAAATAGGAGCCAGAAAAGGTGAACGAGAGCGGGAATTTCAGTGGCCTGAGGGAAACAACTTTGAGATCTTCCTCTAAATTCTCCGATTTTTTTAATACGGATAGTCAGAGTGATTGGCATTCTAGAATTAGGAGAAGATTTGAGGAGTGATCTTCTTCCAGGAATTCAGAGAAATTGAGGAAAGGCCGCAATCATCCTCCAATTTTTTGTTCCATGCCGTCCCGAGGTCCTTGTAATCAGTAGTGCATAACGGGTCTGCCTTTGGGAGGGAGTGAATACAGCAGCAGCGATTACAAGCACCATCTTGGTCCTGAACGCCAACCCAACCGTGTCGTCCACTTAGTACAACCTGCAAAACAGTTTCAGCACTATCCCTATGGACCAGTTTGACTACCACCCAGACCTACAAGGTACACCGGGCGAATTGGCCGGCGAGGCCACGGAGAATCCGCCGTCCGCGGGCTTCCTATCCTTCGAAGCCCCCACAAACAACATGCACCAGGTAATTTTGGGCATGAATGAAGTCCCAACGACATCAATCGAGCCAAATAATGAAGGTTCGGGAATCGTCTCCCTTGACGCAGGCCATAGCTGATATTCCTCCCATATCCACCAGTTGCATTCAATGCAGGTACGTGGAATATGTTTCCAGAGACACGCGAAGCCACAGATCTCTCATCCTTTCCTGTTCACTGGCCCTGCAGGTCCGCTAGACGCACCGCAAAGCGCACATGTTGCCGCCAACCCCACAAATGACCCAGGGAACACCTTGCCCGAGCAAGCACCAGCGGGTGAGACGACTGTGCGCAATGGGTCGGACATAACGACCTCGTCCTTGCGACTTCGAGGCGTCCGCCGGCCTCCGCAGACGTATGAGGGCGACGTTGAGAGACTGTGTAATCGGTTGTTGAGCGAGGGGGCCGACGTCAACACTGTAGCCCTCCTCCGTTACCTTATTTTTGGAATGGGCGTGACTTTCGACGCGCTGATGGCTTCGACCCAGACAAGCGGAGTCTTTCACGCGTGTAATGGGGCAAGTAATATGTGGAAGATGCTGCTCGAGACGAAGGAGGTGATACCAAGACAGAGGAAGTACTGCTGCCTCCTGTGTCCTGTCGAAAACCGTCGCGAGTACCGGGACAGTCGTGACGCTATTCGACATTTCAACAGGGACCACTTTGGATTTTCATTCCCATGCGAGTACTGGTGAGTCGGCTTCCTGGATGTGGGAGGGAACGAAATCAGATTGATATATTGTTCTGCGCAGTGGTTGGGAATTCTTCAAAGATGCAGAGAGGAAGACCCATGCCAAGAAATGTATGCTAGCCAAAGGAGGGGTGGTTGGTTAACGTGTTGGAAAACGAGTGCCGCTACTCTCATCTCAGTATGTAATCAAACACCAATCAAAACGCTTACAAAATGAACGCTGTGATTCATGACAACGTCTGAATGATTTGGGGCCATGGGTGTTATCCGGCGTGCTGTTAACGACCAAGGGAAGTGGACGAAATGTGGTAGGTGGCCCACTTCGGAGGCAGCAAGACAGGAGAGTCATTATTTGATACTGAAAGAGAGCGCTGGACATACCTTGAGGAGCGGAAAGGATACCGCCAGACTGTTCATCTCCCGTCTCACTGAGCCTTCCAGGTGCTGGGCTGTCTGGAGTATCGTTGGAAAGACCGAATACAATGTGGTATCTGTAATGTGAGTGAATCAGAGACGTCAACCCAGGCTTGCCAGTTACCTGGCTGTACACGTACAGAAAAGGGCCTCTGGGGAGGCGGGAATACGGAATGGATGCGGTAGTAGCAATGATAACACGGCGGAGGACACAAGAGAGCTGGGAGAAAGCAAGAGTCAAGGCCAAGTCTGAGTTTATATGCGAGGAATATGCCAACCTCGCAATACTTGAACGGCATGGACCATCCAAAAGGAGAGTGTATGTAGAAGTAACACTAGTTGGCTGCTTTGGCGTGCAATTCTCGTCGTCGGGATTTTTTCACGAGCTCCCCTCAGGAAATAGGTAGATCAGCGCAGATCTGAATCAAAGAGAAGGACTAGGTGGTAGATATCCAGAGACAGTTTGAGGACAGAAATCCGAGTGGAGTGGAACGAGCGGACAGGGGCAGGTTACTCGAGGGGAGGGTCTTGTACTGAGGTTGTGGCATCCAAGACCTCGGTCTTGCTTCAAATCCCACGAGCTGCAATGGAACCGATATGTGGGGAATCAACGAAGGTTGGACGCCTTTCCCCAAGGAACTCAGTTTCCATGGGGCCGTCGTTGGTTGGGGGCACCTGGAACAAACGCGGGTGCTCACGGACATTACGAGACTGGTAGGGAACTGGGGTCGTGGAAGAGGGCTGGGGGGGAAGAGGGAGCACAGGTGATTGAATAGATTCGTGCCTCCGTTTTGGGCCCTTGCTTTGCTTTTGCGGCCGCATCGCACTTTGACGTGACCCTGGCCCAGAACGCCGGGTCGCGTCACGCTGATTCGTCGTTGACGGTTGGTGCCCAACTCGCGCCTTTGTCTTGCTGGTTGTCAACTTCGCTGACGTTGATTCTCGCTTCTTTTGACATTGACATCATTTGATACCAACGCGGCGGCCTCGGCCGCATTTCAGGCTGCTGATTCGTTGGCAGTCGCTGAAGGTTCGCTGATTCGTTGAGAGTGACCGCCGGAACCTCAAAGTCGCTCAGTCTTTTGAATTGCCTGTGCCCTACTCGGATCACGCTGGAGCGCCTGTGGCGCCCTCCTGGTTGTTCTTCGTCGAATGCCTTTGCAACAGTTACGCCCAGGTTGATATTTTCCGTGGTACGCCTGCTTCAACTGATGGTGTCAGCTCGTGTCGAAGTCTCCTCATGTTGTCATGTGCCATTATTATAGGTTCAAATGGTCCCGGAACCTTTTTACACCTAGCTCCTTCCTGCTCGACCAGTCTCGCTCAAGCTTTCGACCCTGGCAACTTCGATAAAACAGACATCGCAAGGGCCCGTTTGCTTTGGTCCCTCTGGTGTATTCTCTCGGCCTTCTATTGATGACTCTGGTATGTTGGCAATGCAGGAATGAGGACATTAACTTGGTCATCAGATCATATCAGACACTCATTGGACATATGCCCATGGTTAGATCAGGACCCCAGTTCTTCGGGCCCACAGCTTGATAGGAGCATACTTCCACCCACGCCCACCCTCGTTTCTGATCCTTCGCCGCAATACATCTCCTCCGCGAGCTTCCAGATACCCGAATCTACTTTCGGTTCCCATTCCTTTCCCTCAGGGTGGCCCTGTATGTAGGAAATTTCCAAGTAGCCCTGACATTATCTCTATTAGGTGTGGGCCTAGCAGAAGACTTGCAACCTCACGACCCCAAGAAGAACGATTCGTCCTATGAAAGGAAGAGGCTATTTTACCCGATTTCTCTCGTACCACATCGCTAGAGTGCACCTGCGATGAGAGGTCTGGGCTTCGTCAGTGCCCTCGGCTCTGGGATCGCCCCCAATCCACCCTTACCTACATCCACCGTCTGCACTTGTCAAGACGGAGTTTATCGTGGTATAGTCCCGAGGAGCTGCCCCGCTGTTCTGTTTTTGCAGCTCTGTGAAAGGTATACCAACGCAATGTCCGTGAGAGGGGTGGACCCGGCGCAGCGCAGCAACCGGCTCATAACTTACTCAGAGCTCCAACCCAACCCCCGAATGCGGTGTTATGGAATAATAGCGGGACTGGACAGTACTGGTTTTAACGCCAGAACCCAGCACCGCCGACCCCCTTGGTCCATGGGGTGACAACGGTGTCCAATATACAATCGCAGAGGCATAATTACCACGACGTGTGATTACCGAAAGGAAGGAACCGCATGGCTGGGCTGGATGGCTGGACCTGGGACCGGTGCCGTTGGGCAGGGAGTTCGCGTTGTGTGGGCCCGACTCGCAAGAGGCGCAGAGCCAGTCTCCAAAGGGTTACTCCGTCTATCTCTAAGCGACGATATTCATTTTAATGAAGACCTTACGGACCGGGTGGATGTGACCGCAGGCAGGTACAGACGCTCACCTCCGAGACACAACTGCAATGCACCTTGTGGTAATGGTGGTGGGAGACCGTCACACTCACTGCCCCCTCTGCGAACCGAGTTATCTTTTCGAAACTTCTGCTGGAAGCAAAAGATTTGGCGATGCAAGGGCAAGAGGGCGGGCTGCTCATCTACATTCACTGGCAGAGCGAGTGGAGGGCCTTCGGTCCACCTCGGATGAAGCGGCCTCTGTCGATTGTTGTACTCGGTGATGGTGTTGCCGAGAAGATCGAGTCGGACATAAAGGCGTCCTTAGCCCGAAAACAACGGTACCCCTCTCGAGGTGCGTGACATATGCTCGTTGACAACAGTAGCGTCTTGGCTGACTGGTCGATCCATACAGGGATTCCGTACAGGAGAGGGTATTTACTTCATGGTCCGTTAGGGAGTGGGAAATTCAGGCGTTGGGTGCTTCATTAGGCTTCGATATCTACCTCGTCAACTTGTCGCCGCGGAAGCTGTTGATTCCGCGCTCAACGAAGGGGTGCAGGTGAGCGAGGATGGGTACGGTTGCCATCTCCAGTCTAGGTTAAGATCCGCTTCGCTAAGAAGATATCTACAGGAGCAAGAAAATGACCGAATGGTTGCCAATTTGTACCAGAATGCTGCTCAGAGGGGTCCCTTCGACAACAACACTCTTCGTTGACCCGCTCCCCTTTGCTCTCTCTTGACCCACCGCCAACCCCTATGCGAACCTCTCAATCCCTCTTCCGCTGCCACTGAGGATCAGAACTTTCCTAGTTCTGTTTCACAAGTTCCCAGTTGGACCACCCTCCGCCAACCTCCCCATTCAGTGTCACGACTACGCTATATCTGCGTGTAGTAGGCTATCAGTACCTATACTGTCCGAGTGGTGTCAACCCAACCCGCAAGGGATGCCGGGAATAGTTTGCGGGCTGCACCACCGTCTTCGGAAGCGCAGCTTATTTTCCCCACTCTCGGCGCTCTAACCTCTCCCAACCACCCCGTAAACGAAGCGTTTCTGACGACCCAGAGTACGGTAGAGGTTAAGTGGGAGAAGAGGATAGTCCTCGAACTGTTCTTGCGTTCGAGTGACGAGTCGATCAACGAATGGGGTCGCTAGGGTATCCGACTCCCTCCAACAGACTCCGTAAAGGCTGCTCGACCAAGGCTCCAGGAGGGTTTACTTCATCTAGCTCGACAGGTGGTCTTCTGTCTCAACCGTGTGAATTGCTCGATCCGCGGACGGCGAGCGTTGGGGTTTCGTCCAAGTGTCCCGTCGTACAAATTTGACTTCAAGGCCGACAACCCCGTCACAGTCTTATCGAGAGCGCCTGAGTCTCCGTTCCTCCATGCAGAAGTGACATTCTATTTCACCTGCTACACAAGCCATCAGCGGGACGAGTGCGAGTAAGTTTCTCTGCCTGCTACACTGCGCTGCACCGTATTACATATGCCAATATGCTCCACAGACTCGTAATCGAGTTGCGAGACGAAAACCGCCTTCTGGTTGCTCACCATCGCCTTTCATATCAATTCGCCGGCGTACCAAAAGCAAAAGGGAGCAGAACGAGGAGTAGAGATGACTTGCAGTCACAATACGTGCCTAATTGGCGGGATTCAAACCCCGGACTGCAACCCGGTCCTTATATCCCTACATCGTCCGCCGTACCACGACCAGAACACTCGCATAGGTACAACGCACTGCCACATCGTCCCCATCCACGTCAATATATGCAGCACGACACAAACAATAGCTCTGCGATCCTCGAGACTCGCTCCAAGTGAAGGGCCTCTACCTAGGGGACTCAAGGCTTTGTTGTCTGGGAACAAATTCCCGTCACCTCCAGAATGTATATACGCAACATTTGGCTCCTTGGTCACATAATCCGTACGTGAAATCCCCATTTTGCGATGGAGATTAGAAACTGATCCCGCTCTCAGTTCTGGCATAACCCGTATACACTTGAATGCCTCTTACCAGCCTCACCACATCCGGGGCTGGTGCTAGTTTCCCTGTCCTTATATCATCACCCTGAAGGACCTGCTTTCGGACAGAGCAACTGCCGGTTCAATACACTTCTGACCCTGAATGCATGTGCGTCTTCAGCACTCCGAAGGTGTCCATAGCTGAAATGTTCCTACAGCTGCGCTTTCCTCCACACGATGTCAACTCAAGATCGCTCGGCTTCGTATGACACGTCGAGTAACCTCCTTTCCCCAGACCACTCCGCCGATGGTTGCGCATTGACTCAGCGTATGGCTCAGTCGCGACGTCATCTCGCCCCAAGAAGCGCCAACGAGATGGAAAACCGTAGCGTTTCGTTTCCTCACTTCGTTCGTCGGTTCACCATGGTGGCGAGACACAATATCATTTGCAAATAGTCACAATCATACGCTCGCTCATTTGGCCGTCCTCTTCCGGTACACGGTACTTCTCGTGGAATTGGTCGAATGGGGTGTAAACCTCGATGTGCAGGATCTGAACGGGTTTACTGCACTCCACTGGGTGTGCTTGTGCAAGGAGTGAGAGTGTGTACGGCTGTTAAGATGTGCTGGTGCGGATGAGGATCCTGAGGATAACCTAGGTCGGCGACCCGTGGACGTTTACAGCTCACGTACAGGTTCCATCCGTGCAAGTACCCCTTCAAGTGACGGTGCGTCTAGCCCAGTCCGGCTACAGAACGAAGACGACGATTGGGAAAACATCACCAGAGATACGTCGCAAATAAGCAGCCTCGACGTGTCCGAGGTTGTGAAGGACCCACAGAGCTCTAGGGTTCATACCTCGGATTATCATTCGACGGGCAAGCCATTGATCGTCTCCTTGGCCTTACCTTCGAGCGCTGATCCAAATGATTCTTGGATCAAAGCATTTGGAGGGAAAGTCCAGATTACAGACCCTCCGGTAGATCTGACATCCTCTCCAAGCCGTCAAGTCGCCCAACTTTCACGACTGGGTCAATACGCTACACCCTATCCGCCGACCACGTCCGTGCCATTCCGTCCGCACGATTCTGCAAGGGGACCGCCTACAGCCCACTATCCTTCCCCTGGAACACCGACTTCCGACCTGACATCCAGCTTACCACTCTCCGAGACTGGCCCATCGTTCCGGAGGGTAATGAATCATCGAGGGGAGAGCGGCAGCGACCTATCTTCCGTTTATCCTCCTTCTCTCTGTACCTCTCCAATGTTCCGAAACTCCCCTTCATATGTCCTGGTTAAACCACAATCCTCCTGTGCACCGTTCCGATTCTTCGGCATCATATCATCATTATATGCTACACCACGTGTCCGAGGCCGAGATCCAACGACCTCACCGACCATCGCTAAGTGCGTCTCGCGCAGGTACGCGATACGACCCACCATCGCACCCCCAACCACCGAGGCATCGATTCAGAGGCACAACGTCGTCCCTTGATGAGAAATCCTATAGAGGGGCAGTGACGAAAGGAAGATATTGACGGAGAGCTCGCACGTCCCATCGTCTCTCCGCTGTTTCCAATGTCACAAGGCGGAACCGCTGCCGGAGTTACCTGAGAGTCTCTTCTACCATAAGTCAGGTCCGACGCTTCAAATAAGACATAGGTGCGACTGGCTGGGTACGCCATTGAAAGGAGACCAGAAGCGCAAACGGGGCAGAGGAAAGAAGCAAGTAAAGGGAAAAGGGAAAGGAGTGAGCAACGACCAACCCAAAGGAATCACCGAAGCAACACTGGCTCATTTACCGAACAAGGACGAGGTGGACAAGGCGTTTCTAGACGGCGTTCTGGAGACGCTTAGGTTGGCTCCGTTCCTCCGTCCGCCTCAACAAATCCAATGTGCTGTTTGAAAGGACTAAGCTTGCGACCTTGACGTTGTTAGAGCCCCTCGTTCTACGGGATCGGACAGGTGCTACTTCATCTTTCTTTCCCAGATCAAGGACAAGTTTCTTTGCTGGATCTGTGGACATAAAATGATGGTCGAGAAGCAACTACGAGCACTAGGCCACTCTCGAATGCATTTCGAACACCGGCCGTTCCACTGCAATTGGAGAATAAGATCTTAGAATGGTGAAGAGATCCCTTGTGGTTGGTGAGTATTTCTTTCTTTAGGACGTTTCTGGTGGTTGGTGAATGTCAAAAGTGGCAAGTTGTGGGCCTCCAAGGAAGCCATGCGCGATGAGCACAAGAGGAGGCCCACTCTGCATGCATGTATCTTGTGGTTGACTCCTTTTGTTACTAATAGTCTGATGATTTGCTAGCCCTATACAAACCCCGTGTTTAATCTCGCTCGACACATTCGGGAGATCCACCCCGATAATGTAGAAGACTCCGCAACTTGTGATTATTTCGCGAACATTGACCACCTACCGGTCGTCTCTAAAGTTGAACCTGGATACCTTGCAAAGCCTGTACCGGGTAGGAATCGATGACAGGACAATGCACCATAGTAGATCGCATACCAAACTCCTTGGCAGGATCGCATGCATGCCGCACACTTACTTCGGAGGATACTACCAAACACACAGCATACAAGGGCCCATAACTCGTCCATGTGGGGCAGAACTCAAGACATGCGAGCATATAGTATTCTAATACCAAGCACATGAGGAGCACTGGACCATAATCGACGAAGGATCCCAGGTCACCAGGTCACAGCACTCTTCGGCACGAAGGCGGGAATAGACACCCTGGCTGAGTTTGCATAGAGAAGCAAGGCGTTCCAAAAACAAAAGACCCAAGCGAGCCTATAGGCTAGCTGCAAAGGAGTGCGATCAGGGGGACCGAAACGTAACGATGCCCCCAACCCAACCACACGATCTCAAGGCGAAACCCAACCGACCCGCACCTTCACATCAGAGACACCACCACAGCAAGCACAAACAACAAGGGAGCTCACCACGTTATATAACCAACCAGGCAGCGCACCCTAGAGACCATACTGGGAAACCATCCTGTAAATAACCCCTGCGCGTGGATCCGTAGGCCGCTGCAGGTAGTGTAGCACAATAGAACGTATTTCAATGCCTTATCTAAAAAGGAACTGCCACTCTAACGCCATTACTTAAGATAAGATCGGGTCCAACTCCAAGTCGGCAGTCGGAAGGGCATCAACATCAATGACTTCAACCTCCAGAGGATCAGACATATCATCGTCAACCATTTCCACCTCGTTCTGGGTTTCTACGCCGCCGTCTGGTGCAACAAAATTGCATTCATGGTCGTTGTTTCGCGCGATTTGCTCTGCTGTAGCGACAGTGAAATAGGTGCTGAGGACAGATCGTCGAGACATGTTGCGGGGAGGAACCAAAATGAGGGGTTTCATGCGCCTTTCATCGTTGACAGTCCAAGTGCAACGATGCCAAGTTGCAACAAGGTGTTGTCAAGGTGGGTGTAGGGTCAAAAATCAACCCCAAAAAACGCCCAGATTTCCCCTTTACAGCGCTGGCGTCTCGTTGCAAACCATCCCCATTTTGGTTCGCTCGACATGCCTTCGACCGTCACGTCACAGACACGCTCGGTATCGGCGAGTGACGTGACGCTGGCACACCCTCCACCCCTGCACTCACCCTTGACACTCACCCTGACACTCACCCTGACACCGCTGACACTCACAATTCACTTCTCGCCGCTATCGGCCCGGCTCCTCCACAGACTCCCTACGAGTAAGGCACTTGCAGGATTAACCATACGCCTTTGGGAATTATAATGAGGCTGGTGCGATCTTGATTCACGTGTTAAAGGGCACATGGCAAAGGGTGTATATGGAGAAAACACGAATGTGTATAAACTATGATTGATGGGTATATTTCAGAGACTACATCGACGCGATTGAACGCGTTCAGAACAGAGCCTCAAAAAAACAATATCCTTTCCAAACATCATGGAAAATGCGCAAATGTCTTTGTATCCTCCCCAAGAAGGGTCCTCGCAGCTTAGAGTGGTGGTAAACTTGCGCCCCCGCTTTCTGGTCTCGGCCCTCTAACTTGAACATTAGCCAGAAAAAGTGAACGAGAGCGGGAATTTTAGTGGCCTGAAGGAAACTACCTTGAGATCCTCCTCTAAATTCTCCTAATTTTAATACTGGATTGTCAGAATGGTTAGCCTTCTAGAATTAGGAGCAGATTTGAGGAGCGATCTTCATCCAGGAATTCAGAGAAATTGAGGAAAGGCCGCAACTGTCCTCCAAATTTTCACCCCATCCCGTCCCGAGGTTCTTGCAATTACTAGTGCATAGCGTGTCTGCCTTGAGAGGGATTGAATAAAGCAACCGCGATCGTAAGCATCGTCTTGGTCCTCAACGTTAATCAAACCGCATCGTTCACCAAACACAATCTGCAAAACAGTTCAGCACTATTACCATGGACCATAACTCAGGTTTACACGGTACGCCGCGTGAATTGGTGACAAACGCCACCGAGAACCCGCCGTCCGTGGGCTTCCTATCCCTCGAAGCCCCTGCAGACAATATGAACCGGGTTGTTTGTGGTATTAATGATGTCCCAACGCCATCGCTTCAGCCAGTCAATGAAGGTGAGGGTACGTCCGCCTCGACGCAGTACATCGCTGACTTTCCTCCCATATCCGCCGGTTGCATTCGATACAGATACGTGGAATATGTTTCCAGAGGCACGCCAAGCCACATATCTCTCATCCTTCCCTGTTACGGTGGGCCCTGAAGGTCCGTTAGCGGCACCGCAAGGCGCGCGTGTTCCCATCGACCCCCCCATCGACTTCAACCCGTTCAGTAATATGAACGCGCAGATATCACGACAGCAAATGCGGTCTGCCGCGGACGTCAACCTCACATACGACTTCGGGAACTCCTTGCCCGAGCAAGTACCAGCCCTGGTTCTCCCAGGACACATTCCGAACACTGTGATCGGCTCTTCCAGTTCGAATGAGGATGCTGGCAGCTTCGTGAATACGCCTGGCATGATGATGGGGGTCGATCCTCGAAGTACTGGGGCGAATCCCCCATACTGGCATGATAACGCAGTCGCAGAAGGGGGTGAGAGGAACACTGGGAATGCTCCTGCGCGTAATGGATTGGATATAACGACCTCGTCCTTGCGAATCCGAGGTGTCCGCTCACCTCCGCAGGCTTACGAGGGCGACGCCGGGAGACTGTATGATCGGTTGTTGGGCGAGGGAGCCGACATCAATACCGTAGTACTCCTCCGCTACCTTATTTTCGCAGAGGGCGTGACTGTCGACGCGCTGATGGCCCCGACCAAGACAAGCGGGGTGTTTCACGCATGTAATGGGGCAATCAAGATGTGGGAAATGCTGCTCGAGACGAAAGAGGTGATACCAGGAGAGAAGAAGTACTGCTGTCTCCTGTGTCCTGTCCAAAACCGTCGCGAGTACCGGGATAGTCGTGACGCTATTCGACATTTCAACAGGGACCACTTTGGATTTTCATCCCAATGCGAGTACTGGTGAGTCGGCTTCCTGAGGTCGCTTGTTTAGGTGGGAGGGAACGAGATCAGATTGACAATTGCTCTGGACAGTGGCCGGAAATTCTTCAAAGATGCAGAGAGGGAGAGGCATGCCAAGAAATGTATGCAGGCCTTGCAGTAAGCGCCTAGAGAGGGCTGAATGCAGCTGCAGTGTTGGAGGTGGTTGGAAATAGGCAGTGAATGTATGCACTCGCCTTCTGCGCAATCAAGTATGATCATTACACAAAGGAGAGGTGGTTGGTTGACGTTTCGGAAACGGAGTGCCGCTACTATCGTCTCAGCACGTAATCAAACACTAATCAAAAGGCTTACAAATGAACGCTGTAAACCATGACAATGTCTGAGTGATTTGGGCTGTGGATGTTATCCCTTTCCGCATGAGGGCAAAGAGGTGTAAACTAAGGGAAGTGGTCTAAATGTGGTGGGTGGCCCGCCCCGGGGACAACAAGACAGGGGATTCATTATTTGATATGGAAAGAGAGCTGGACATACCTTGAGGAGGGGAGCAGCCAGAGAGGATACCGCCGGACTCAGAAACATCCAGTCTCACAACGACTCCCAGGCGCTGTGCCTCCTGAAGGATCCATAAAAAGTGCGGTGTCTGTAATGTGAGTGAATGAGGGCCGTCGGTAATCCCGCCAGTTACCCGCCTGTACACCTATGGAAAGGGGCCTTTGGAGGCGCAGGCGGGAATCTGGAATGGATGCTGCAGTGATAGCACGCGAGGGATGCAAGAGAGTTGGGAGAAGGCAAGAGGCCAGGTCAAGTCTGAGTTTGTACGGGCCAACCTCGCACTACTTGAACGAGAGGAATCGGGTACACAGTGGACCACCCAATGGATAGGTTCCATGGGAGTGCATGTAGTGTATGTAGAAGCAACAATAGCTGGCCGCTTTGGTGTGCAACCCTCGTTGTCGAGAGATCCGATCAGTGGGAACGGGAAGACCGCGGCCTCGACGAGGGTGAAAATCCGCTCCCGAGCGGAGTGGCACGAGCCGAGATGTTAGTCTAGTGACGAAGCCCACCTGCAATTGAGCCGAGATGTGGGTACCAACGGAGGTTGGACGCCTTTCCCCTGTCCAAGGAACTCGTTTTTTCCATCACGCCAACGAATACTCGTTGGTTGGGGGTACCAGGAACAAAAGCAGGTGTTCATAGACATTATGAGACGATTAGGATGGCCGATAGGGCACTGGGGTCGTGGGGACGGTCAAGAGGGAAGCCCAGGTGACAGCTTTATTCTGGCCGCCAGACGCCTCCCTACCTGGGCCGAGTCCTCTCAAACTCCCCGGGTGCACACGAATGCACCCCTAATGTACGCCGGTCGTCTTCGTAAACTCAAGGGTCTGCCGGTCGTCTTCGTAATCGTCTTTGTCTTCGTAATCTCAAGGCCGGTCTTGGTCTCCCGTCTCCCGCCCGCACAACCTCACTCGCTTGTAGAGTTTGAGCCTGGGCATTGAAAAATCTGCAGTGTACAAGTGTGCGCCCGTTCCTAGTGCGCACACCTCTGACGATATACAACAGGCGGGTGGAACTCGACTGAACCTCACCGCCGTCGCCGACAGGGTCCTCGCGGTCCGAAGGAACCCCGAAGCGGTCGTTCAACCCAACCCATTCGCAGATCAACTTGGTGGAGACGAAATGGAAGGGTTAACGACGTACAACAGACGACGCCGAAGAAGAGGACATCAAAGACATGCAACACAATAATAGAACATACGACGAGCACACGGGGGACGACGGGAGCGAATATCCTCCCATGGGAGATGACCAACTAGAAGAGAGGCGTGTGCACAAGGTTCCCTAATCACACTCACGCTTCTACTCCGCTTATTGAAATTAAAACACACCCTTTCCAGCCCCTCAAGCGCTGGGAGGATGCCGAATGTCAACGCCGGAGAGAATTCGCGCTCATGTAGGTCCTTCAAGCTCAAGGATTTACCCGAACACGACACCAACACCAGTCGGAATTTGTACTACTCAACCTCGCCTGCACCGAGTAGGTCTAACAGTGCGGGTGCGGCGGTCGATCCACCGGAGAGGAGTTTGTCTCCTTCGCCGCTTGTCCGTCCCGAGCATCCAGAGGCATCCCCATTTGGTGATGGGCGCCGAGAGGAAGGATTCGTCCTATGAAAAGGAAGGGACTATTTTACCCAATTTCTCTCGTACCACATCGCTGGAGTGCATCTGCATGAAAGGTCTTGGCTTTGTCAGTGCCCTCGGCTCTGGGATCGCCTCCGATCGGCCCTTGCCTCTGCATCCACTGTCTACACTTGCCTAGATGGAGTCCATAGTAGTGCAGTTCCGAGAAACTCCCTGCCATCTTGTTGTAATGGTGGGTTGCCATCTCCAGTCTAGGTGAAGATCTGAGTCGCTAAGAAGATATCTGCAGGTGCAAGGAAATGATCGAATGGTTGCTGATTTGTACCAGAATGCTGCTCAGGGGGGTCCCATCGACGACAACACTCTAGGTTGACCCGCTCCTCTTTGCTCCCTCTTGACCCATCGCCAATCCCTATGGCGGACCTCTCAATCCCTCTTCCGCTGCCACTGAGGGTCAGAAACCTCCTAGTTCTATTTTACGACTTCCCAGTCCCACTGAACCACCCTCTGCCAACCTCTCCATTCAGCGTCACAACCACGATATATCTGCGTACAGTAGGCTATCAGAGCCTATACTGTCCGAGTAGTGTCAACCCAAACCCACAAGGGATGGCGACCCGAATGCCGGAAGTCGTTTGCGCCACTCCACTCCACTCCCCGCCCTCTGCGCGCTCGACGCCCGCACCTTTCCTCTTCGTCTACAACCGCAGCCAGCTCCCCCTCATCACCCCCCTCTTATCGCCCTCTATCGCGCAGTCCCTTCCACCCAAATCGATCCCCGCCACACATCCCGCCGTGCTCCCCCTCTTCCCCAGCCAGAAACATCCGCCGTTACACCTCAGCCGCCATGTGGCCCCAGGGTCTCGAGCCCGCCTTCATCCCCAACGTCAACACTGTCTGGACCCTCCAGCCCGTCTACCTCGGCTCGCGATCGCAAGAACCCTGTCATTAATACGAGATATCCCCACGCCCCATCACATCAGGAATAAGAAGAGAGTCCACCACGTCATACTCCCAACCAGGCAGCGCACCCTAGAGACCATACCTGTAATCCATTGTAAATAACCTACCCCTCTCGTTATGTCTCCTCTACACGGGTTCGTAGGCTGCTGGCCAGGTGGTGCCTTGGTCCCGTAATGTGTACCGTTTACCACAGAAAAAATATGGGTTTCTCTCTCTCTCTCTTATCGGTCCTAACCCGCCCCATGACTAACGATCCGCTGCACCTCGCCTCCCTACCAGGCTAGCATGACATAGCCATAGCACATGGTTACGGTCAAAAACTTGTCATGTTATCTGACTGGCTCATCCCGGTGTCGGACGGGTCCTCTCAAACTCCCCGGGCGCGCACGAAAAGTCTCAACAAGTCCTTGAATTTGTGGAGTACTTTTTGAAGACAGTCCTACACTCCCATCGACGCGCGATTGTTTTGGTATAGGCCGCACACGGAACCGCAATGGATGAACGAAGACCTACAGGAACCTGAGGGGCTCACCGAGGAAGACTTGTTCACCATTAATGACCGTAAACCGAACATCGGATGTGTTGATTGCCCTAAGCTGACTGAGAGGTACGGCACGAGGCTAGTCCTTGTCATCAAGAAGAAGGGTGATGGTGTCTATGGGTGCTATCTTGAACGGTGTTCCGCCTATTCCACACATGACTTAGAGGAGGCAATTCGACATTTCCGCCTGTATCATTTTAAAACGTCCCCTTGTCCTGCGTTCCGCTCAACGGTAATCAATGGTATGTCTCACACTGTCTCTTACCCTATTCTGTTTCCTGTATCTGGCGAAAGATTAACCTGGCTCCCACGTATAGCGACCCTGCCCGACGAATTACCAAAGTAGCGCCCACTCGTAGGGTGTCCCACTCTCTGTCTTTGTGTAATCATTGAATCTGAGGTAGCCTCACCGCCGTACGTGACCGCTTTTTGTCGGAGGTAGCACGGAAGTCCCCCTGCTGTTAGGCGACGGCCACACCACAGCCACCGACTTTGACAGGTGGGCGAATTCCTCCCCGCGCCCATGCTATGTAGTTACCAAAAAACTGTAAACAATGTAGAGACCTAAAATAAAATTTTCTGTGATCTCCAAACCGTGCCCGACCCCCTCAGTCCGGCCCCATTATGGAAAAATTGGCTTGCCGGCCCAAAGGACTTTTAGGTGAGAATGGCCCTTTCGGGAGTTTTCAATTTTCCGAACCGCAGAATTTGGCAGTCCTGCCACGTGGTCTTGCTTTGTATGGCTTGCTTTGTATCGATCTTGCTTTGTATTTTCTAAAGTTACATCGACAACGAAAACTTCCGTATGAACCACTAGACTGAGATCATGGGACGCCCAAAGAAATCGACAAGAGCACGACGGATTAATATTTCAAAGAGTGCGAATCACAAGCAGAAAAGAACAGAAGAAGATCGGGCACCTACAGAAGCAAGAAACAGCCAAAAAATATGCGGGACTGCTTGGACGCCATACCAGTGGAATCAATTCGGTGATCTCAATTCGATCTTGTAGATTCATGGACGGCTACAGGGCTGGACTGGATGGGCCACAGGCCGCTTGGGCATGCCGGAAGTACAACGGCCACCGTACATTGCCGCCAGACGCTCTGCGGGAGGCGAGAGCACGCGTTTAAATAGTGTTACAATTATGAACTTTTTTGAAATATAAAACTAGCTAAGGATACAAAAAAAAAAAATCGGACCACCAGAATTTGGCAGTGTGAGGCTGTGGTGGCTGTGGTGGGGCCTTTGTGCTGTCGCCTACCTTATAGAGAAATCCCCAGACAGTCCGTCACTCTCTTTGGCAGCCCTTCATTCAGATGGTTGGCCGCGTCACGCCAACTAAGGCCCGTGCCACGCGCGGGTGATAGGACCTACTGAGGTACGTTTGTGCACCAGTATGATGATGGAGACTCGGGTTCACTGGGAAGGGGATGTAACAACGAGTCCGCGGGCTCTCTAAGGCTCGGTTATATTTCACATTACGTAATCGGACTGTCGGGTAGATAGGGTTTCGAACTCCGTTGTTTGTCAAAGCATCGTTTTACTAAACGAGCCAAACAACTAACTCCACTCTTTATGTTCCCTTCCAGTTCCAGGTCCCTAGCACACTATATCGGTACTCCTGGAAGAGTAAAGAAGCACTGGGTACAATCTCTTCACCGCCCGCGGCCCATCCATCGCGTCTCTTTGTACACACGTCTCTCAATACTACGAAGGGTTACGAGGATTTGCGCGATAGTAAGGTCAATCGAGCTTAAGAAACGAGCTAATTTTACAGGCTCGATCCATACCTGGACGGGGAGAGAGAGACCTGGGATGCATGGACCAGACCAGGACGCCCAGGCGACGAGTGTAGGAGTGAAGATTGTGGGATGGGTGTGGATCAGGGGTGCGGAAATCATATTAACCTGGTAATAGCTGTCTGAGGCGCGCTTGTGGACCTGGTGTAAGAGGGGAAGTCGCACGCGCGATGGCGCGCGACCCTAACGGCATTACGCCGGAAGAAAGATGGCATATGGCTGCGTTTGCCCGTGGGCAAACAAGAAGTGGCCTAAAGTAAAGAGTCTGTCTCTGGCGCGAGAATCTATTAAGCGTGAAGGTTGCCCTGTCTTCACCTGTGTTGTAATTGACGGATCTATTTCCGTGGAACCCAACGTGCATGTGTGGGTAGCCGTCGCGGGAAACAGAGTCGCGGCTAGGTGAGTTGCGGGCGAAAATATAGCAATGAGTTTGACTGTTAGCCTTCACCACACTCGCGCGTGCCACGAGTCGAGTCGTGCACGCTCTATTCACTAAAAGTTGACGGAACCTCGTCTGTGCACATATCGTCCTTACTCCTTGTACTTGTCCGGCTGAAACTGGATCAGTCCGAGCAAGGCAAGGAGGCAATGTCGCGGTAGCAAGTAACAAGATCGGACATGCACGAAGAGCTCGCCAAAAGCAACGCTAAAACAACCTTGAACAACTTTGGACAACTTTGCCAGCGAGCGGGGGGTGGTAATATCCGAAATGGATGGGATAAATAAATGGCTGCTGTCGCACGCACAGAAAACTCTACGCGTCGTCGACTTCCATATCGACTACGATCTGCTGGAGGTGTTGCTGGCGTTGGAGTTGCTGAGCCGGTTGCAATGATTTCCTCTCTGACCACCGCATCCTTCCTCTGTGCAGAGCAAGTCGCTTCTCGCCCTCGCCCTCGTGCTCGTTTTCGTTCTCCAACGATGGCGAAGTAGAGCCGCTGCTCTTACACCGAGAGTCGTCCGAATCGCTCGCGCTGCTATTCCACATCTCCTCGTCTTGTCTCGTGTGCTATTCGATCTTCTCTATGCCCGCAGCCTCGTCGGGGGCAACCAAGTTTTCGAGCGTGACGGACGATTTCAACACGCTAAGACGGCACGGGGCGATTTCGAGCGACGGCGCAGCGTAAGGAGAAGTAATGGAGATAGGGGGTGGGAGAACTTGATGCTTTGCGCTGCCGCTGCTGCTGCTGCCATTACCACTGCCACCATTGTTGCCAACGCGCCGAGGGGGGGTGAGGGCAGACGATGATGACGCGTTGGGGCCACTCGAGGCGAGGGTGGTCGGGAGCGACTTGGAGCGCTTGCGGGAAGCGGCGTCCTGGAAGTCGATATGGTCGAGCTCCATTGGGTCGTTGTCCCAGCAGGCATTCTCCCAAGCGAGGCGTGCTTCCCATTGGCGGACTTCGCTACCTAGGGAGAGAAGGATACCCAACTCGCGAATGCGCTCGTGGTCCCTTTTGCGCCTGCGGCGTTCCTCTGCGCGGGCTGGACGGGCTTCGGTGAGGTTGTGAGCGAGCATCGATTCCGGATCGGTGCAATCCTCGTCCCAGAACTGACCTGGGGACTTTGTAAGGATAGGGGACTGTCGTCAAGGATGACTTGCTCCTCGTTGTCGTCGCACGAGAACCAGCCACCAATGTGCTGCTGCCACTGGCGCTCCGTATCCGTGGCGCGGTGGTGGGCTGCGACGTACGAGTTGGAAGCGTGTCGTATGAGTGGGATGTCAGAGGAGGAGCCGGAGCCGGCCCTGGAAGCAATCCAGCGGTGATTCCGCTGAATGGCACTTCGGTTGAGTAAGGACGCAAGATTTTCTGGCGGGAGACTGTCTCTTAATACCCAGCCCTCTCTCGGCCCAGCAAGAATATTCTGCGCCTCCAACTTAGACAGCGGTCTTGGCCCTAACCTGAATCCCGTTGGAGGGGGACTCGCCGGTGATTTGGGATTCGAATTACAGTTTATCAAACCTAAACCGGGATTTGTAAGTGAACGAAATATGTCCTTTGGAGCCTGAGGCGTCACCATTGGAGATGAGATTGTCGGCGGTCGTTGCTCTATGACGAAGGTTACCAGCACTGGTACCAGTAGGTTCGGTTGTGGTGTTATGGCCACTAGACAATTCAGCGGGCTGGCGAGTTGCAGCAGCACTACTCGACATCTCGGCAGTCGGTAAAGCCGCGTCTGTTTGGTGTGCATTGCAAGCATCCAGGATTATAAGCCGAGCATCCTGCGGTGTATATGAGGTACTCTTCATTTTTTGGTGCAAACCGCGCACTGTCATTCGCTGAACCCTTTGCTTCAAGTCCTCCTTGAGTTCTTCCAAGAGCCGCAAACAGGGATCGGCCCGAAAGAAAGCAGAGAACCTGAAACATAGACTGTCTTCGGTCTTGGACAGGATATCCAGACACCTAAAAGCGCAAGTGAGAGGGTGTACGGGGTATGGGGATGAAGCTCTTTTCACTGCTGCTGGTCCAGAATGCCACTGTGAAGCGCTCGACTGATTGCACTATCAAGATCGGATTCAGGCCTCTCAGAGATCGTATTTCATCTTGGATGCTTTGAATTCTCCTGCTGCGAGCGTCGCGGTGGTATACCTAGCGGAAGACCTAGTAAGGACGGTGTACTTGTGAGAACAGTTCCACCGAGTCTACATAATATATCCTCCTCCAGCATAGGATCAGAAATGTGATGATGCCTACGATCGTCCAAAGGCCTAACCCCAACCCTACACGCATGAGACAGACATCCAATGTCCGGATTACAGTGACAAGCTGTAGCACGCTGCGGCAGGTCGATATAAGTGACGATCATAATCGTAACTCCGCTCAAGGAGGGAAGATCGGAAGGGAGGAGACCGATATACTGAGCGCGGTTTTGATGGGATGCTGCGCGTGCAAATACGGGGTTCTTGGTAAAAGTAGCACCAGTGATGAATAGTCATATGGAGGAATGCAATTTGACGGGCTCGAGGGTGGTCCATTTGTCCATTGCACTTTGATGAGTCTGCTCCAACGGATACGAGAACAGTTGGTGAGGTAGATTTAAGTATTAGGTGAGTATTAGTACGTACTGTATTTAGTTGGACTAGAAACTAGGATGTATTTAAGGGCAACACCAATAATAGTGAGTGAGTGAGTGAGCGCTCAGTTGGCGACGACTTTTCGTTCTGTGCCGAGAGATCACTCGGTCCTCAGTAGTTTAGCTTTTGATGGTTAGTCGAATGTTTAGTTTGAATCGGTGGTTGGAGTTACGACTAATGGGGAGAATGAAACAACGGGCTGAGACGAAGACGAAGACTACCTTACATTCCACTAACTTCTCTCCCGCTCAACTCTCTGAGTGAGTCGGCTCTTCGGTAACCCGTAACGATACGACGATACGTGGTCGTGGTTCAAACCATCTCTGAGGCTGGGTCGCACCTTGTCCCTTCCCAGCTGTGGGAACGCTGTGGGAAAGCCAATTTCGTTGAATTATCCACTCCTGGAGGCCGTTTGTCTATTTGTTTGATCTGCCACAGTTCATGCCCCGCGTGAGGAAGGGGCCAGCAAAGGGGCCAGAGTAGGCTAGCCATGGGTGGTCTTCTACAACGTTACCCTATAGTCTAGGCCTACATTTTGCCTACCATATGCCCTTTAACACAAGATTCCGAACATAGTGGCCACATAGTAGCCACACGGAAGCGCGTTACAAAGTTGAGGATGGTTGCGTCAAAGGATCGATCCACATACATGGTAACGCACGCGGTCGCAGTTGCTTCGCATGTCAACGGTGCACATTGACAACGCGGTATACCGGGGGCCACAAATAATCCACTATCTGGCTGTCAATTCCGATTAGACATTAGGTGATTAAGTTAATTAGACTTAAATAGAAATGGTCGAGTGATCGATCAGAAGAAATCAAGATGACTTCAAGGAAAAGCAACTTGTGAACGGATACAATGCATTAATTCGGTTGGCCGATTTTGTATCAAGTTTGAGACCTTAGGAATATTCATAGACCTTGTACTCACCCGGATGGTATTGAAGTGCGCATGTAGAAATCACGAGTAATTTATGCTGCGCTCCAGCCTCAATAATTGCCACTTGGCTCTTGGCCAGGTCCACTTATCCTCGTCAGCTCATTACCGCCCGCTGGCAACGAGTTCCATCAGTACCGGACCCAATCCCCCATACTATGTCAGCAGCCAACAAGGATGAGGCGATCAAATGCCTTGGGCTCGCGCAAAAATACTTTGACAACTCGAACTTTTCGCTAGCGAGGAAATATGCGAATAAGTCGATCGGTCTCTTCGGTACACCGGAAGCGTCCAAGCTCCTTAGCTTGATAAACCAGTGCGCGGCGGCAGGCGCGAAGCGAGAAACACGGTCGAATGACGCGAGCGTCCATACCGAGGAGAGCACGGCTGGTACTCACCATCGGTATATGGCCAATGCAAACGGCCCATCCGGTAGCAGTACCAATGATAAGGGCAAAGGGAAGGCGCGCGAATATACGCCAGAGCAGGCCGCCGTTGTAGCACAGATACGCAAGTGCAAAGTCACAGAATATTACGAGATATTAGCCCTCAAGAAAGATTGTGATGAGAACGACGTCAAGAAGGCGTATCGAAAGGTTCGTTTGGGTGCAATCCGCAGTCTGAGCAGTACCGCAGTCTGTGACGTACACGCTGTCGGATTCTGGCTCTCCATAGCTTGCGCTACAGTTACACCCGGATAAGAATGGCGCATCTGGAGCTGGTGGGGCCTTCAAGAGTGAGTCCTCTCACCCTTGCTCTTCTCGGCTGCCGAACGCAACCCAAAAGGTGCAGCCACCCTCTGGATGTTAAATACCAGAATCACAAGGGATAGCCAGCATGCCGCATTCTACGTATTTGCTCTCACTTCGTGAGGTCACCAAATCGTTTCTCGTTGTCTGTGGGATGATGCTAATTCTATAGCATGTGCATATCATCGAGTGTCGCTATATATTCTTAGAAGCAAGGGGCCTAGCACTGGTGAAGAGATGAGTACAAGCGAGCATTCAAGATCGGAGTGCACGAACCACACGGTACACGGTACCGAAATATTCCTGGCAGAGAGATGATCACTGAGGCTCTCCTGACTGTGCCCTCGGAAGGAACTAAAAATGAGTAGTGACATGATCAGATTATGATAGCCGGGATTGGATGCGCACATACCAATTGCGATCATGCCGTTGAGTGCATTGGAAAGGACGGTGCCCACGCCTAGCACGCTCCTTTGCGGTCGACCTGTGGAGTCGATCCCAACCGCTCGGGTCGGCTACCGATTTCCACCCTAAGACCTTGCCCCCTCAGCCCTTGGCCATAATAAGAAAACAGCAGTAGATAGACTGCCCTTTCTCGGCCAGCTGGAGTGCGCAAGTCGGGACGCCGGGTGCACCAACTACAGGCTCCATTGATACCATGCCGAACGTTCTATCCAAGTCTCGAGGGTTTGCCTCGCTTGTTCATCGGTGAGAGAGGTATTCGATGTTCTAGTCGATACAACAGAGAGTGTGGACGATGAGCGGGAGGTTGTCCGAGGGACTGATGGAGGGGATGGTCGACGAGATGACGGGCGAGAGAGTTGGTGAGAAGGTTGGCGCGAGGGCTGTGGTGAAGACGGTATTTGAACAGGGGCCACTTCTTGGTGTCTTCTAAAGATCTCGACTCGCCAGCGGGAGTAACGAAATCCATGAATACATCGGGTTGCGCCGGTGGAACAGGATTGGGTGATCCGGGTCCAGCGTACATGACGTGGGATTGTGGATACCAGGGAACTTCGAAGAATCCCGATTCATTACGCACGAGCCAAGCGCGATTTGCAACTGGAACGTGAACATCTATTCCTCCCAGAGGTAGACGTGTTTCTATGAGAAGAGGCGTTAGTCGGGGGCAGGGCCAACAGGGGTAGAGTATATAACACACACCGAGGTAGGCCAGGGTCCCCGTAACTGTTGCACTCATGCCGCCTGCGCTGTGGCAAACGCGGCGAGAGTGGGAAATCGTAAGGATACAACGCTGTGAGATAAGAGTTTCCCATCGTGTTCCTTATGCCCCGCCTGTGGACTTCTGAGTCGGTGCAGGGCACTGCTTTAAGAGGCCGATAGCCAAACAAAGTTATGTCACCCCAACTATAAAGAGGGCACGTAACGTGCGTGGAAAGGGTCATCTGCTCCCTTGTGGGGCGCCGCAGATGAGTTCGTGGGCAAATCTGCGGATGAGGACTAGGAAATGCACGTTAGGAACCTTTGATCTGCTCTGATAACGTACAACAGACAGGAGGTGCATGATTTACACTCAACCAGAATAACGTGCGCCCTTGGCAACCCACTAAACCTCGCGGCTCCCATATTGCGTGAGGAAAGGTGCTCAAAAGAATGAGACGGGGTACTGCTTACCACTGGGCCTCACTGATCACTTGGGGATACATTCGAATGGTCTATGGTCAAAGTTGTGATACCGCTGATGTGTGATCGCGTGCTCGAGAGAATGGGTTCGAAGCAACTGAGGTCGCCAACGAGGGGTTCGATGCGGTGATTGGAGCAGCCAATCAGATGCGTTAAAGTTGTCTGAGTCCTTCGATCTGTTGTAGTCCCTGTGGGGTCATAGCGGATCGGTAGTCGACTATTGACGGGAATGCGAGTCGATTCTATCAGTAGAGGGCTGTCCCGGGGTGGTCCTAGTGTCCTTGAACGTAAGTAGGAGGACTGGTGTTGAGTGGTAGAACGCCAGCCATCTCCCTCTTATATCCTCTCTGTGGCGCAGGCGGGGCAGACGAGCACGCTGCATTCGGGAGACCCATCTGCTTGCTCGCACAAGACGGTGACGGGGAGCACTGAGCAAAATGTTGTTTGGGGGGAGGATTTTCCAGGGATTTCGCCCGAGTTTTCTGTGTGAGAGTCACCCCTGCGCCACTCCCGCGTCACGCGGGCCTGGAGACACCCTCTCCCCTCCCTTCCCTCCCCTCCCCTTCTCCACGACCCCCTTTCCTACCAGCCATTCTTATCGCCTCGTTATGTCCATGAGCACCTGCTTTTGTTCCAGGCGCACGATGGCCTGATGGAAAACGAGTTCCTTGGACAAGCGAAAGGAGTCTAACCTTCGTTGATTCCCCACAGATCGGTTCAATTGCAGGTGTGTTTATCACTAGATTACTACACTAAGGTTTTAGATATCATCAACTCACACAATGTAACCCGCCCCCGTCCGCTCGTTCCACTACACTCGGACGAACTATCTCTGGATATTTCCCACCTAATCCTTCTCTTTGGTTTAGATCTGCACTAAATGTACCTATTTCCTCAGGTGAGCTCGTGAAAATCCCTGATTGTCGTTGCCTTGCCGTTCCCGATCAAATCCGACAGGAACTGACCACCAATGCAGCCAGCTACATAGCATCTATCTATTGGATGGTCCATGGATGGTCCACCCGATTCTTTTCGTTCAAGTAATGCGAGGTTGGCACGATTCTTCACGTACAAACTCAGACTCAGACTCAGACTTGGCCTTGACTCTTGCTTTCTCCCAACTCTCTTGCATCCTCCGCGTGTTATCATTGCTACCGCTGCATCCTTTCCATATTCCCGCCTGCACCTCCAGAGGCCCTATTTCTGTAGGGGTGCAGGCAGGTAACTGGAACGACGTCTCTGAATCACTCACATTACAGATACCACATTTTATTCGGTCTTTCTATAGATACTTCAGTAAGCGTGGCGCCTGGAAGGCTTAGTGTGATGGAGATGGACAGTCCGGCACCTCTCGCTGGTAGCTGGTAAGGCTGTAACGACGTCTCTCATTCCTTACTTTACAGATGCCACATTGTATTTGGTTCCTCTATCGGAATTTCAGGAAGCGCAGCGCCTGGAAGGCTTCGTGAGACTGGAGACGAACAGTCCGGCGGTATCCTCTCTAGCTGTTCCCCTCCTCACGGTATGTCTAGCTCTCTTCCAGTATCATGTAACGCGTCCCTCATCTTGTTGCCCCCGAAGCAGGCCACCTACCACATTTACTCCACTTCCCTTGGTCGTAAGCAGCATGCCTCCTCGCTTTCATGCGGCAAGGGATAGCACCCACGGCCCTAAATCACTCAGACGTTGTCATGAATTGCGGCGTTTATTTTGTAAGCTTTTTGATTGGTGTTTGATTACGTGCTGAGATGAGAGTAGCGGCACTCCGTTTTCCGACACATCAACCAACCACCCCTCCTTTGTGTAATGATCATACTTGATTGCGCAGAAGGCGAGTGCATACATCCACTACCCATTTCCACCTACTCCAACACTGCAGCTGCATTCAGCCCTCTCCGGGCGTGGCTAGCATACATTTCTTGGCATGGATCTTCCTCTCTGCATCTTTGAAGAATTCCCAGCCACTGCGCAGAACAATGTATCAATCTGATTTCGTTCCCTCCCACATCAGGAAGCCGACTCACCAGTACTCGCATGGGAACGAAAACCCAAAGTGGTCCCTATTGAAATGTCGAACAGCGTCACGACTATGCCGGTACTCGCGACGGTTTTCGACAGGACAGAGAAGACAGCAGTACTTCTTCTCTCCTGGTATCACCTCCTTCGTCTCAAGTAACATCTCCCACATATTGATTGCCCCATTACATGCGTGGAACACCCCGCTTGTCTTGGTCGGGGCCATCAGCGCGTCGACAGTCACACCCATTGCGAAGATCAAGTAGCGGAGGAGTACTACGGTATTGATGTCGGCCCCCTCGCTCAACAACCGATCATACAGTCTCCCGGTGTCGCCCTCGTACGCCTGCGGACGTAAGCGTTCGCCTCGGATTTGCAAGGACGAGGTCGTCATATCCAACCTATTGCGCGCAGGAGTATTCCTAATTCTCGTCTCACCCCCTTCTGCGATTGCATTATCATGCCAGGATGGAGGATTCGCCCAAGCACTTGGACGATCGACCCCCATCATCGGACTAGGCGTATTTACGAACCTGCCGGCATCCTCATTCGGTCTAAAGGAGCCGATCTCAGTGTTTGGAATGTGACCTGGGAGAACTAGGGCTGGTACATGCTCCGGCAAGGAGTTCCAGAGGTCATTTGGGAGGTTGACGTCGGCGGCAGATGCCATCTGCTGTCGCAACATCTGTGCGTTCATACTACTGAACGAGTTGAAATCGAGGGGAGGGTTGAGGGCAACGCGCCCGCCTTGCGGTGCGTCTAGCGGACCTTCAGGGCCCAACGGAACTTGAATGGATGAGAGATCTGTGGCTTGACGTGTCTCTGGAGACATATCCCACGCATCCGGATTGAACTCTACTGGCGAATATGGGGGTACAGTCAGCGATGTACTGCGTCGAGGCGGACGTACCCGCACCTTCATCGATTGGCTGGAGTGATGGTGTTGGGACTTCATCCATACCCCAAATTACCTGATGCATGTTGTCTGCAGGAGCTTCGAGGGATCGGACACCCACGGACAGCGGGTTCTCGGCGGCAGCTGTCACCAATTTGCGCCGTTTGCCTTGTAAACCTGGGTTGTGGTCACAATGGTCCATGGTAACCGTGATGAACTATCTTGCAAATCGTGTTTGGTGAGCGATGCGGTTGGTGGATCGTTGAAGACACAAGACGATGTTTGCGATCTCGTTGCTTTATAAACTCTCAAAGGCAGAAACGCTGTGCACTGGTAATTTACAGGGAGCTCGGAACGGCATGAAATGAAAAATTAGGGACAATTGGGACCTTTGCAACCTTTTCCTCCATTTCTCTGAATTCGTGGATGAGGATCATACCTCAAATCTTCTCCTAACTCTAGAAGGCCAAACACTCTCACTAACTAGTATGAGAACTCGGGAGAGTTTAGGGCAGGATCTCAAAGTAGTTTCCTTGACGCCACCGAAATCCTCGCTCTCGTTCACCTTCTCTGGCCATTGTTCAACTCGGAGGGCTGAGACCATAAAGCGGAGGCACGAGTTTACCACCACTCTAAGCTGCGAATATCTTTCTTGGGGAAGATACAAAGACAATTGCCCATTTGCGTAATGTTTGGAAAGGATATTGTTTATTTGAGGCTCTGTTCAGAACGCGTCCAATCGCGTCGATGTAGTCTCTAAAATGTACCCAATAATCATAGTTTTATACATATTCGTGTTTTCTCAAAATAACAGCTTGCGATGTACCCTTTAACACGTGAATCAAGATCGCACCAGCCTCATTAGAATTTCCAAGGCTTATGGTTATTCCTTCATGTCCCTTACTCGCAAGGAGGCTGTGAAGGAGTCGGGCGGGTAAGGGTGGCAGGTGGTTAGATACCTGGGTGAATGTCGCATGAGTGTCAGCGTGACATTACGTCATTTGTGTCAATTCGCTGCATGGAGCATGAACTCGTCCACGTCAATCAATTGGCAATGTGGTGGCCTCGAGGCATTCCATGCTCACCTTGTGTGGATTAGAAGAGCCTTTTATCGGGCATTCTCTGCCCTTTTCCAACACTGTTGTGGGTGGGTTTGAATTATAATGTAGCACACCACAGGAACACAATCCGTGTCCACCATCGGAGGGAGAAATCGGCATCTGCGTGTCAGTCCCACAATTCTCTTAGAAAGGAACCCAGCGAGCACGGCTGTCACCCTCTGCCATGTCATTAGTTCCAAAGTACGACACTCGACGAATCTCCGTTCCTTTGTCAACAACCACCCCGCCGATGTATTCCCCCGCCGATGTATTCCCCCGCCGATGTATTCCCCCGCCGATGTATTCAGCTCAGGGTCCCCCACATTGGCACCGCAACCGTTCCTGTTCCTTCCCCGATCCTACCTATCAAATCCACCCCGCTGCCGCTGCCACCGTCGCCCCCACGGCCTCGCCCACTATGACTCGTCCGCGCTCTCCCCTGAATGCCAACCCACAATGGCTACCTCAGCCTCAGCAATCACAGCAGCAACCATTCGGCGCTTCTCCTCCCGCCTCGGCTCAATCCCAATCAAGCCTTCCACCCGCACTCGCCCTCACAGACCAGACTCAAACTCAGGCCCAGCAGAGCCAATTCCGACTTCCGCACCTCCTCTCCGATCGATCGCGTTTCCCGGCTACACTCCTTCGACCACCACGGGCACGGGCACGGCCCCCCAAAACAGAGCCACAATCGCATCTCCAGTCGACCTCCATGATCCCTCCCATATACAACGCGGGATACCCATACTACGCCCAGCCTACTACCGCTCCTCCTGCCCCTGCACGTACCTGCTACCGGCCTTCGGACTTCTCCGCATACTGTACCTCCACACCGGCACACCAGAGCCTGAACACGGATGCCGCAGCGCCCTTCAATACTGGTCTCCCGTCCTCAGCGACTCTCAGCAGTGCGATCCCCTCGACCGCCTTGGCACCTTCCTCGCTCTCGCCCCGCCATCTCAGCCCATTACACCTCTTCGCAGCATTCTGCCGGCGAGGGCGATGACGCCGTCAGTCCACGACCGGTTCTCCAGTTCCTTCTCCTACATTGATCCACCAGTGTATCTTGTGAGAGTTGTGTGATTCTTATCCAGTGTTCGTCAGCTGCTTTCCCTTTTGTGAGATCTTTACGGGCGGGGTTCGTTGTCAGCCTCGTTGCGTATCGTTTGTCTTGCGTATCGGTTCAGGTATGCTAGTGCAACTTTTTCGATTTTCCTTGGTATTCCCTTCTCGATCGCGTGTATGGTTGGATCTTTGGATCTGTTCGGCACGCTGGGTATGCTCCTGCAATGGGAAGGGTTGGGGGCACAGTGTTACATTTGTAGTGTTCTCGTTGTAGCTGGTCTGGCAGTCGTTTATGGATAGGGTTGATTCTAATGGCTAACCATGCTGTCTTCTGGCGTAGTTGGAATTGCCAATTTAACTTGCATGGCGTGTATAGGGGTTGTGGCGAAGACTGATGTTATTGTACATCTGTTCTGTATGTTCTCGATCAAGGTTTTTGGTGGATGATGCAAGGGCATCTACCAACCTGGGCACGCGAATACACGGGGTTGTGTCGGAATTTGCTCCGGACTGTGTGTCCTGCTGCAATGTTCACGGTAGTTAGGTGTCTGTGGTTAGCTTGTTTGTTGTTCACGCCACTTGGACCTGACCATCTCGTACCTTGGTGGAACATCGTTCTCCGTCAGGTTGTGGACGGTCTTTGCTACTGGTGGAAGCGTTGGTTATCAATTGAGATTGGTATATTGAATACCACAACGTACAGGTTTCGAATTCTTCGAGGACATCGTTTTGATGATCTACGAGTGCGCTCGTCGTCACTCCCGACGGACACGATTGACCAGGTGTCGTCTGTATTTATGTCGTCTCTGCTGCGGGTAGGTGCCTTCAGACCCGAGGGATCCAACTTTTTGAGCATCGAGGCAGCTACAACAGTAAGTAAATGTCGGACCTTCCCGAACGGTTCTGACCCCTGGTATGTCCCTCAGGTTATCGCTTTGGATATTCCCAATATCCGGAAGGGAATCTTGTGAGCTGGCGAGAACGGACACACGGACCTTCGTTCCGAATTCGCCGCTTGACCGCGCGGAGGACCCCAGGAGCATCCCCACATCGAGGGTCAGTAATCTCGCCGAACGTCCAAGAGAACAAGTAATGGGCTTCTCTACAACCAATTGGGCGACCTCGAAGCAACACATGCAAAAGGAACGTGCGGGCTGGGGCTGCACTCCCACATAAGGAGGCAGAGGCAGACTTCGCGAGCCCGACAACACGTCCCTGGAAAGGTACTCCCTAATGATTCGAACCCTAGACCATTAACACCCACCCAGCGGCTGATGCCCACTTATTCGGATGCAAACGGGATTGGGCAAGCGCATGCGTTGCACGACGAGTTGGACGATCTACCTATGCGAATCACCAACAAAGTTGGCTGCCCTGTCGCTGGTTGTCCGGTGGACCTCGGTCAGTACTTTCCACTCGACGTAAGGGTATATAAAAATGTTCAATCTCATCACCTATTATTAGCACGGGACTGCTCCCTTGAAGCCGCCTCTCAATCCCTCCGGTACTGCAGTGGGGTGCCTAGGGGCTTGTGCGGCCAATTTGGATGGCAACCAACAAGACTCCGCCAACTGCTGCTCTGGCAGTCACGCTACACCGGTGACGTGCCCACACTCACGGAGTTTTTTTTAACTCGTATTTCAAGGATCGCCGCCCGAAACAGCTATGTCTACGCCCACGCCTACGATGTAGGTCACCACATGTCCTCGAGGAACCATCGACTCACCGAGTCATTGTCTGAATTCCAAGAGTCCTCTGGAACTGCTCTCTGGACCCGCCCAGCGTCGAAAGCGGCCAATTACGTTCTGACTTTCTGTCTGTCGAGAATGATATAGAAGACCACGTCGGATGTAGTTCTGTGTTCATTAGTTGAAACCATGTACTGTCGTGATGATCATGAGATCTTATGGGTCACCCGCCAGGTTTTTCAGGAACAACATCTGAGTCTATGAGGGGAATACCAAGGTCAACCGAATCGGGAAGTGAAGGGAAACGTCCATGTCCAATACAAGTACATCGCAAGAAATACAAGAGAAGGCTCCTGGCTCATCGTGATACATTGGACTACAAGTTAGAGTGAGCAAGATGATCCCGAATGAGGTTATGCGGTGAACGAGGGGTATACGATTCTCATAAAGAAGGACACGGTTAAGAGCTGGTAAAGGGGCTGGTATTACCGAATACGGAGGCTTGTCCATGCTGGAGGTAGGAATTAAAGTTGCTGTACGAATCGTGCATGAGCGAGTCGTTGACACTGTCCCAACTCTGATTTGGAGTCGGGTCTGTTGGTTGATAGGAAGAGTTTGAATAGTCCGTTCTGCCCGGAGACGGTACGTGGTCCATAGGCCACAGAGGACCACACCGTCGCTGTTCCAATGCTTGGTCGAAGGTACCAAAGGGCTGCACTGAGCTCTGGGGCCAAGTACGCCCGATGCTCTGGTCCATGAACAGACTCTGGGCGAGAGGAGTGGACGCTCGACTCGATGGCGACAGAAAAGAAGGTGCGGCGACGGGCGAACCACTCGCAAGGGGATTCAAGGACGGTGGTTGCCGACCAAAACCAGCCTGCTGCAACGAATTCGAGTAGTTCGCAGCGGTCCAGTTCGCGTGCGTGGATGAGGCCAAGAATGAATGCAAGGGAGGGTCTTCGGGGAAGATCGTATCCAAAGTTGCGATTTCACGACTATCCCAAAGATCACTCCACTGTTGTGTTTGTGCCTGCAACCCCGCAGACGTCCCTTCGAAAGGGTGGGCGATCTGAGCTTGGTCGACTATCCAACCGTCCATGAACCCATCGGCCGATTGTGGTTCAGGAGTGATAGGCGCTTCGAGCTCAGCGGGCGTGGTGGGAGTAGGAGCAGAACGAGCATTGAGCATGGCAGTGACGCCTGTGGTTCCAGGCGAGAAGATAATAGACGGTCCAAAGCCAGGTGAAACCTTGATCCCAATTTGACCTTCGTGGCCCGCAGAGGATGGACTTGGGTCGGAGGTGGGACTGCGAGGAGCTGAGATGAAGCCTGGCCGAAGATCCGGCTGTATTAGATTTAGTCTGCAGCGTCGTGGTGAATTGCTGAGTAGAGTTCAAGTGCATGGTAATCCTGGGAGTCTTCCCCCAGGCGGTGCCTTTTCGAGATTAGGAGCTGATCTCGGACGGAGTTCCGAGACCGCTCAACATCCAGCCGAACTCCTCCTTCTGCATCTCCCACTGCTCATTCAACGCCTTCTGGTCAGGGGAAACAGGAGGTTAGTCTGGCATTTCGTCGTCAGGGATGAGCGCAAATTGGGCATGGCTATAGTCGTACACCTTAGACTTGTCGACGAATTTCGGTGCGAGGGATTAAGACAGCATTGGCAGAGGCCGCTTTATGTTCTGACATTTGCAAAACTGGAAGGAACCGCAATAGTCAAGAGGACGACCGTCCGAAGCGCGTGCTGAGATGGATTACGTCGGTGTACCTCGCTTGTGCGCCGTCTGATCTATCTGCCGTCGCAGGCCCTTCAGCTTTTCCACCGTTTGCTTCTTCTTCCGCTCTTTGTTACCGTGCAACATATAGGAGTCCACATCCATATCCTTGGTCTTCTGGGGCGTTGACCTGATGCTCTTGATACTTTTCGACGAATAGGCTGACTTTGGAGGCCCCCAGACGCGAGCTTCATCACTAGGAGAGCGAGAGAGGCGTGGGTCGGTGGCAGGGGGTGTACTGGCATCGGAACCCGTCCTTGCGTATGTGGTCGGGGACGATTTGCATTTGGCGCATTTCAGGAGTGGGCGCCGGGGGCGGACCGATTTCCTTCGCCTTCTCCTTCGCCTTCCACCGCACCAAGCACCTCTTCGTCTTCGTCGGCGGTCCCGATGACGACGACGAAATGCTCAGCCGCCATTCGTGCGTCCGAGTAAAGTTTTTTGCAAACAACACCCGCCTGCGAGACCGAACATTCTGACCGTCGACCGACATGGCTTGCGACTTCACTGTCCGTGCGCTCTTCAAGCTGCTCTTCATACTCGTGGCCTTCGTCCTATGATGAGGAAGTTTGCCCGGAAACTGACGGATCCTGATTACCGAAGATGGACGCCATAGAGGGACCAATTAAATGACCCCGCATCCGCTGATGCCGGTGCGGGACTGGGCGCTTCAGAATGAGCGAATAGGCAGCAAGTACGGGAATGGGGGAATGTCCCTCACCTCTTGAGAATTCTCCGCTAGCACCGATGCCACCAGGGCCGGTTGCCGCAGCAGGGAGCACCGGAAGGAGGTATTGGTCCTCTTCGGAGATGATGCCACTCTTTAGAATGTGCTGTGTCTTGGATGGATCCTTCTGAGCGGCGATGATAAGGGTGTTCGCGAGGTGCCTGTGCACAGAAAGTCGCTCATTCTCGGCACGGAAGTACTTGGGCATAAGATCGAATGCCTCCGGTTCGTGTAAGAGGGTAGAGAGAGCATGTCGGTGCTCCTCGGACAGTTTGGATCGCTGGCCCATTCCCGGAGATATCGGCGATCTCCTCAAAGTCCTCAGCGACAGTAGTGGACAGCGTGCGGGAATAGTATGCTCGAGTGGATTGCTCAGATTCAGCATCTGCTTGCAGAGCAGCCTCCGCCTCTCGTCGCTGTTGTTCCATAATGAACAATTCCATGTCGGGGCGTGGACTGCGACGATCCGAGTCTGCGACGAAACGTTAGTTCACCGTTCTTCGAGATGGCGCTTGCGGCCGACAGGAGGGGCGGTAGGGTTGGACTGTCAGTACCAGTACCAATACCAGTGCCAGTACCACCACCGGCGTTGATGACGATATGGGGCATGCCAGGATGACCAGTGACAACCCGTCTGTTCATAGCGATGGTGGGCATTCAGCCAGCGATGTGGGATACTTGCTTGCACTTGGTTTGACCCCAGTCGAAGTAGAGAACTCGTGCCAGTCAGCGAGCTGTAAATGCACGAGGGTCAGACGACAGACGAATCTGCGTGGGAAGGGGGCGTACGGCAGGGTGTTCGGTGAACGCCTCGACGATCCAATAAATGGTCATCTCGAGCAAGGTGGGGGCGGGTTTGTTGCAAGCAAAACGTTTGGTAGTGTAGACGGCGCAAATCGGAGTTGTGGCGGCAGTACCGAAAGGCGAAAAGGAATCTGAACAGGGATCAGCCCGAAAGAAGCAGAGAACCTGAATCATAGACTCTCTTCGGTCTGGGACAGGATATCCAAACGCCCAAGAGCGCAAGTGAGACGGTGTACAGGGTGTGCGAATGGGAAGCTCATTCACTGCTCTTGGTCCAAAATGATCCTGTGAAGCGCTTGACTGTTCGCACCATCAAGGTCTCTCAAAGATCGTATATCATCTTGGATGTTTGAATCCTCCCATTGTGAGCGTCCTGGAGATGGTATACCTAGCGGAAGCCCTAGTTAGGGCGATGTAGTTGTCAGAATAGTACCACTTAGCCTACATAAAATATGCTCCTCCAGCATAGGACCAGAAATGTGATGATGGCTACGATCTTCCAAAGGCTCAATATACTTGATTTCTTGGAGTTCCAGTCGAGCACACCGCGGGCCGTTTGTTGATGGTTGGAGATGGTGGAGTTCAAGACGCTCCACATTGCACTCGGCGATACACAGCGAAGAGGTATGGTGGCTTTGAGGCGGGTTTCATTCGGTATCCGACTCCCAACTCAGTGGTGCAGCGCATGCCCTATCGGGAGACCCGATGCCATATCGACCTTAACCAATCCCATTTGCATCCCGAATAAGGGGGCACCGGCCGCTGGGTGGTTTTTAATGGTCTTGGGTGAATACCTTTCCGAAGGCATATTGTCGAACTCACAAAGTTTGCATTCTTGTGTGGGAGTTAGTCACAGGCAGTCCCCATCTCGCCCGTTTCTTTTGCATGTGATACCTTGGACGTTCGGCGAGATTACTGGCCTTCGATGGGGGGATGCCCCTGGGGTCCTCCGCGCGGTCAGGCGGCGAATTCGGAACGAAGATTCGTGTGTCCGTTCTCGCCGGTTTACAGGGTTCCCTTCCAGGTATTGGGGATATCCATAGCGATAACCTGAGAGCCATAGCAAGGGTCAGAACCGTTCGGGAAGCTCAGACACTTACTTTCTATCTCAATGCAACAAAAAGTTGGACCTTTCGGGTCCGAAGGCACGCACACGCAGCAAAGACATCACACTTTCAGACGAGGTCTGGAATCATGCCACCTCGGGAGTCACGACGAGGCTCGCTCGCAAATCACCAAAACGGTGTCGTCGAAACCTGTTATGCCAATATCAATTGACAACCAACGGTTTGATTAGTAGCAAAGACCACCCACAGCATGACAGAGAACGGTGTTCCACCGAAGTGCGCGATGGTCAGGTCCAAGTGGTGTGAATAACAAACAAGCGAGGTAAAGATACAAAGAGTTAACCACGGTGGACATTGCAGCAGAATACACACAGTCCGGGGCAAATTCCAGCACAACCTAAACTTACTTCGCGTGTTCGCGTGCCCACGCTAGTATATATATATATATATACCCTGCGTCATCCCCCAAAAACATTGACTAAGGGAATTTGTCCTCCTACATAGCTTGGTAAAAGCTTCTCCTTATATAGTTCGACTTTCATGGCTGAATCGGTGATATGTGACATTGAACCCCCGATAACAAGCGCAGGCGGACACAGACTTTGATGTATTGGGTCTTCCGCGTGAACAGGAGAAATACTATCACTCCATGGAATGCGTCAACTCTCATGGTCGTCGCTCATGGACATCATATCGCGAGGTGAGCACGCGGGCCATAGCTGACCAGGACCACCTAGGTAAGTATAACGACGTGATACCAGGACGAGAACTGAGTGGCGTGAACTTCAAATATGAGAGGGGAAGGAATAATGTGCCTAGAAAATCCCCATCGTATTCGTAACTAAAGACCGTCGTTATATATACACAAGTATGTGATAATGGAGCGACGAAAGTCCATGTCATAGCAACTCGGATAATAAGTATTGTCCGTGGCACGTAGTATATACGCAGAGATTATGCCATCTCGTCTCCAACAGTCGGGCATAGCGACGAGACGCGAGCATGGCGAACGTATGGAGCCTTACCGAACACTCCCAATATCCAGCATTCTGGCATCGCAAGAGGCTTGTGGAAGCATTGTCGCCGTTGTTTGTTCTTCGAAATATCTGAATACCAAATCACCGTGACATCAGGAATACCAAATGGTCGTATGTACACGTACAGCAAATATCTCGCCCGAATCCCTCCACTCTCTCGTCCTTCCGCCTTCAGAGATCAAAACCCGCGACAAAGTGATCCGGCCATCGTTTGTTGGGTATCAAGAATTTTCGGTAAGACCCCTATCCGTCTGCCATGCCTACATCCGATGGTTATGTATGATTATTGTTAAGAATCGCTTATTATTCTCCTATGTACTGGTACATTTGTCGGCTCGATGCTAGTCGTCGTTGCCCGGTGGTTAATAAAGACTGCCGTTTGTCGCCGTCCACTTCCGTCGTCTTCGTCGTGGTTCCTGTCGTTCGCATAAATCGCACCGTCGTTCGCATACATCGCACTGTCGCTCGCATACATCGCACTTGTTGTTTCATCTCGCTCGTCGCTCGCATACATCGCAAGGATCATACTTCTATTAATTATTGGAGGCAAAGTTGTATAACCTCCGTGTGCTATGCACACCATACCGCTCTACTACACTACGGACTTTCTTTATCACGCGTTCCGGAATTTTATGATTCCATTGTCTCATGTTGTATATAATTAACTACGGATCGTGGTTACCAATGTGACACAAGTTTGGTAGCCATTCCCTAATAACCGGAAATGGGCTAGGAGCTTCAGCTGTTCTGTCAAAAGAGGAAGTATGAATAGGGCGGCGTGCCCTACTGCTTTTTATGCCACCATCGGGTGACGGCGTTTATAGCTAAGACCATCCACACCCTAAAATCATTTCTTCTTGCGTCACCCCAAGAACTTTTTGACATAAAGAACCCGTCCTCCAACATAGTGAGAAGTTGAAGCAACTTAAATTCCCCTTGTATAGACCGTCTATATTGAATGGCGCTTAAAGCCATACAAGCAGAGGCCAATCGGTCAGAGAGGAAAAGAACGTTTGAAAAATGAGCTCAGGATATGTCAATGCCATACAAGGCGTGTCTGGTGTCCAGGTGAAGCTAAATTGCTTCGGGCAGTTAAGGAAGTTGATCACTCCGAAATAACAATGAATTAACCGTATGGTATATTTGAGTTAGTCAGGCTGAGAGGTAAAGTCAATAAAGCAAGACAGTATTACTGGCCCAGACCGGGGAACTGAGCATGATTGATTCGAAGGGAACGAGATAGTCATAGTCCCGTGTACTACGTGTATGAATGCACCACTTGAAAGGACGTATCCCTACACTCCGACTTGTGAGGTCGATTTCACTCAGCGTCTGCCGATTTGCAAATAGAGGGTCTGGGTGAAATGGTAGCGCAATGATGAGAGCGAAATAAAATTACATAGGATACGCGTATGTGGGATAACCAAATATCGGCAGACCAGCGCCAGAGGAAGTGGAAGTAATCGGCAAACCGTCATTTCCCCACCTTCGAGCCTCCATTACTCGCGATCCCGTCCACTGACAGGACTCTTTCTTTTTTATATAAACAGTGTATATTACATCTATTTTTAAAAAATTGGGAGCTCCCCTTGCCCCCGTCAAAAAGTTCTAGAAAATAATCGGCTGACATTATGTAATGGCAGACACCCGCCAATGGTAGCAGCCAATAAAGTATTTGGCGGATTCGGCCAGCAAGGGACATGGCCGAGGGTGACGGCCGTGCTCGCTGGATCTGGAAGTGTTGGTTCCTGTCTAAGAGAATTGTGGGACTGACACGCAGATGCCGATTTATCCCTCCTGACAGATTGTGTTCCTGTGGCGTGCTCCATTATAATTCAAACCACCCACAACAGTGGCGATGTTGGAAAGGGGCAGAGAATGCCTGATAAAAGGCTCTTCTAATCCACTCAGGGTGAGCATGGAATGCCTCGAGGCCCCACATTGCCAATGGATTGACGTGGAAAAGCCCGAAACTAATTCATGCTCCATGCAGCGGATTGACAAATGACGTAACGTCACGCTGACATTCACTTTGACACTTCACCCGACATTCACCTTGACACTCACCAGGTATCTAACCACTTGCCACCCTTATCTGCCCGACTCCTTCACAGCCACCTTGCGAGTAAAGGACATGAAGGAATAACCATAGGCCTTGGGAGATATAATGAGGCTGGTGCGGTCTTGATTCCCGTGTTAAAGGGTACATGGCAAGGAGTTAATTTGAGAAAACACGAATATGTATAAAACTATGATTATTGGGTATATTTGAGAGACTACATCGACGCGATTGGACGCGTTCTGAACAGAGCCTCAAATAAACAATATTCTTTCCAAACATCATGCAAATGAACTAATGTCTTTGTATCTTCCCCAAGAAAGATATTCGCAGCTTAGAGTGGTGGTAAACCCGCGCCTCCGCTTTATGGTCTCGGCCCTCCAAGTTGAATAATGGCCAGAGAAGGCGAACGAGAGCGAGGATTTCGGTGGCGTCAAGGAAACTACTTTGAGATCCTGCCCTAAACTCTCCCAAGTCCTCATACTAGTTAGTGAGAGTGATTGGTCTTCTAGAGTTAGGAGAAGATTTGAGTTGTGGTCCTCATCCACGAATTCAGAGAAATGGAGGAAAGGTCGCAAAGGTCCCAATTGTCTCCAAAATTTTCATTTCATGCCGTCCCGAGCTCCCTGTAAATTACCAGTGCATAGCGTTTCTGCCTTTGGGAGTTTATAAAAGAACAAAGATCGCAAAGATCGTCTTGTGGCTTCAACGATCCACCAACCGCACCGCTCACCAAGCACGATTTGCAAATAGTTCATCACAGTTACCATGGATCATTGTAACCACAACCCAGGTTCACAAGGCACAAGGTGCAAATTGGTGACAGCTGCCGCCGAGAACCCGCTGTCCGTGGGCTTCCTATCCCTCGAAGCACCTGCAAACAACATGCATCAGGCAATTTGGGGTATGGATGAAGTCCCAACACCACCGCTCCAGCCAATCGATGAAGGTGCGGGTACGTTTGCCTCGACACAGGACATCGCTGACTGTACCCCCATATTCGCCAGTGGAGTTCAATACGGATGCGTGGGATATGTTTCCAGAGACACGCCAAGCCACAGATCTCTCATCCATTCGAGTTCCATTGGGCCCTGAAGGTCCGCTAGACGCACCGCAAGGCGCGCGCGTTGCCCTCAACCTCCCCCTCGATTTCAATTCGTTCAGTGGTATGAACGCACAGATGTTGCGACAGCAGATGGCATATACCGCCGACGTCAACCTCCCATATGACCTCGGGAATTCCTTGCCCGAGCATGTACCAGCCCTAGTTCTCCCAGGTCACATTCCAAACACTGAGATCGGCTCTTTTAGAGCGAATGAGGATGCCGGCAGCTTCGTAAATACGCCTGGTCCGATGATGGGGGTCGATCCTCCAAGTACTTGGGCGAATCCTCCATCCTGGCATGATAAGCCAATCGCAGAAGGGGGTGAGACGAGCACTAGGAATACTCCTGCACGCAATAGGTTGGATATAACGACCTCGTCCTTGCGAATCCGAGGCGGACGCTCACGTCCGCAGGCATATGAGGGCGACGCCGGGAGACTGTATGATCGATTGTTGGGCGAGGGGGCCGACATTAATACCGCAGTACTCCTCCGCTACGTTATTTTCGCAGAGGGCGTGACTCTCGACGCGCTGATGGCCCCGACCCAGACAAGCGATGTGTACCACGCATGTAATGGGGCAGGCAGGATGTGGGAGATGTTGCTCGAGAAGAAGGAGGTGATGCCGGGCAAGGAGTTGTACCGCTGCCTCCTGTGTCCTGTCCAAAACCGTCGCGAGTACCGCTATGATCGTGACGCTATTCGGCATTTCAATAAGGACCACTTTGGGTTTTCATTCCCATGCGAATACTGGTGAGTCTGCTTCCTGAGGTCGCTCGCTAAGTTGGGAGGGAACGAAATCAGATTAATACATTGATCCGCACAGTGGTCGGCAATTCTTTAAAGACGCAGAGAGGAAGAGACATACCAATAGATGTATGCAGACCTTGCAGTAAGAGCCTCGAGAGGGCTGAATGCATATGCAGTGTTGGGAAGGACTGGAAAGGGGTGGAAAGGGGTAGTATATGTATGAACTTGCCTCCTGCGCAATCAAGTATGAGTACTACATAAAGGAGGGGTGGTTGGTTGACGTGCCGGAAACGGAGTGCCCCTACTCTCATCTCAGCACGTAATCGAACACCAATCAAAAAGATTACAAAATTGAACGCTGCAATCCATGACCACATATGAGTGATTTGGAGCAGTGGTGTTATCCTTTGCCACACGAGGGCGAGGGGGCGTGCTGCTCACGACCAGGAGAAGGGACCAAATGTGGTAGGTGGGGGCAACAAGACGAGGGACTCGCTATATGATACTGGAAGAGAGCTGGACATACCTTGAGGAGGGGAACAGCTAGAGGGGACACCGCCGGAGTGTTCGTCTCCAGCCTCACGAATTCTTCCAGGCGCCACCCTTCCTGATATTCCGATAGAGCAACCGAATACAATGTGGCATCTGTAATGTAAGGAATGAGAGACGTCGGTCCGGCCTTGCCAGTTACCTACCTGCAGACCTACAGAAATGAGGCGTTTGGAGGGGCAGGTGGGAATATGGAATGGGTGCGGCGGTAGCAATGATAACACGCGGAGGATGCAAGAGAGTTAGGAGAAAGCGAGAGTCAAGGCCACGTCTGAGTTGTACGTGAAGACTTATACCAACCTTGCATTACTTGAACGAAAGGAATCAGGTGAATCATGCATCGACAAACAAATAGATAGATGCCATGTAGTTGGCTGCCTTGGTGTGCATTCTCGTTGTCGGGATTCGATCGTGGGAACGGCAAGGCAGCAAGGCGGCAAGGCGGCAAGGCGGCAAGGCGGCAAGGCGGCAACAATCAGGGATTTTCACGAGCCCACCTCAAGAAATAAGTATATCAGTACAGATTTGGATCAAAGAGAAGGATTAAGTGGAAGATATCCAGAGACAGGTCGCGGGGGGAAATCCGAGTGGAGTGGAGCGAGCGGACGGGGGAGGGTTCTCGTACTGACGTTGTGGTATCCAAGACCTTAGTCTAGTAGTCTAGTGACAAAACCTACCTGCAATTGAGCCGATCTGTGGGGAATCAACGAAGGTTGGACGACTCTGCCTTGTCCTTGTTGTCCAAGGAACTCGTTTTCCATCGGGCCGTCGTTGGTTGGGGCACCCGAAACAAACGCAGGTACTCATGGACATTACGAGACGATCAGGATGGCTGGTAGGGCACTGGGGTCGTGGGGAAGGTGAGGAGGGAGGGAGGGAGGGGAGGGCACGGGTGACAGTTGCGAGACCAAAGGTCTACAAGAAGGCGGGCCGCGTTCGCTGATTCGTCGACGGTTCGCTGATTTCGACTCTGGCCCTCGCTCGTTGACAGCGAGCCTGGGGCCAGGTTGATTCCAGGTCACATAGCAAGCAAGTTTGGACGACGATTTGCAACGTTCAACGAAGGTTCAAATTTCAAGCAAGCGCATAACGGTATGCCGGTGTAGCAGTAAGTGCTGTAGAGCAAAGCAGTTATAGTTCCAGGGTAAGTGCTGGACGAGTACAGCTTAAGCGCCGCTCGGGCTTGCCATCACAAACCTCACTCGAATTTCCGCAACAGCTCCGTTTCGGTTCCGGGAACAAAGGTGGTGTGTCCAGGTCATTGGCACAAAGCACGGCCGTCCTCACTGCCTTTCAAACATCGTCATTTCGGACCCTCCAGCAGATTGCCCCAACCGCACTCGCGCATTTCGCCACAGCACTTGAGCAGCAACACCCTAAGCACCCTCAGACACACTAAGACATGTCGTACATCTACGCCGTAGTCCCTGCACCCTCGATGTGCTTCTGTGCTGGGTATGTTCTTGCCACCCACTCGACCACCGACGAGGGCTCTCCACTTACCATTAAGAACAGCCCTAACACACCCCGGTGTCGCTGACAGATCGCTGACGGTTTGCTGACGGTTTGCTGATCGAGGTTTATTGTTCTTTCAAATTCAAACTCCCAGGCGCACACGAATGCGCTCTTGAAGCACGCCGAAAGTCTTCGTGCGAGGGTTGAATTGGCCTCAATGGCCAGGTTCTTTGCTCCACACCCGTGTTTAAGTCCGTGTGACGCGCACGCGACTCTCACACAATGAACTCGGACGAAATCCTTGGAAAATCCTCCCCCCAAAACAACATTTTGCTCAATCCTCCCTCGCACCGTCTTGCGCGAGAGAGCAGATGGGCCGCAGAGTGCGACGTTGTGCTCGTCCGGCTACCCCACCTGCGTCACAGAGAGGATATAAGAGGGAGATGGCTGGCGTTCTACCTACCAACACCAGTCCACCTACTTACGTTCAAGGACACTAGGACAGCCCTCTACTGATAGAATCGACTCGCATTCCCGCCAATAATCGACCGCCAATCCGCCATGACTCCACAGGCACGCAAACAGATCGAGAGACTCGAACAACTCGAGGATAACCTTAACGCATCTGATTGGTTGCGCAATCACCGCATCGAACCTCTCGTTGGCGGCCTCAGTTGCCACCACCTTGCGGAGAAGTATGCTATACGGCATTCGTGAAAGTCAACGAAGATGATACGTATGGGTGTCGCCATGAGAGATGCCACGCCTTTCGAGCCCATTCCCGCCAGTCACACCGACAAGACAACTTTGACCATAGACCATTCGAATGAATCCCCAGTGATGCCCAGTGGTAAGCAGTGCTCCGTCTCATGCTTTTGAGCCCCTTTTCTCATTTTCTATTCGCGTCATGTCAAAAAAACTTCTGCCCAGCCTACGATTCAGCACCACATGTAATGAACATGGACATGGACAACCCGAACTCCATCTACTGGGCATGCCTGGCTGGTATCTGTTGACAGATACCTCACGCGTGTTCAAACAAGGGCTCGTTCACTGGACACCCTACCCTACTCAGCGGTCCGTTCACGCTGCCTCCCTACCTGGCTAGCACGACATGGTACATGGTTACAGAGAAGAACTTGTCATGCTCATCTGACGGGCTCACCCCGGTCGTCGTTATAAAGCGGGGCTGGACACTGTCCTCGGGCGAATCCTCTGAAAGCCCCCAGCTGCACAAGAAAGGTATCAACAGGCACTCGACACTGTGGACTACGTTTTGAGGACAGCCCTACATCCATGTCTACACACAATTTTTTCCTGGACAGCACACTGCAGCTTCTCCACAAGATGTCCCCCACCGCTCTGCCCTAGCACTGCTACAGCGCCGTCATCCCGTACCGGGGCCCAACTCCCCGTCCATGGACGTTCTCACCGAGGACGAGGACGCGAACGAGGAAACACGGGTCCGGCCGTGGACGCGGGAAAACTGTCCGCCGTTCGTTGACATCCCACGCATGGACTAAACTTCAGTCTGTTTCGCCATTGAATAAAGGCCTTGGACCTGGATATCCTCCATGACCACGCCGGCCTTCCCTCGTCGCTCGTTAACCTGGTCCACCTCGGACAATTATAAGCAGATGGTCGCAGAGTGAGATGTCGGGCTCGTCTGGCGTGGGTTGCTTTGGCGGAGATGAGAGAATAAGAACACACAACATGTTCAGCCCAACTCGACTGGACTCCCACGACCTACCGCTGTTCTCAGACACCCTATCACAATAGGACACTCCTCATACAACCAACGATGCATCCTGAGCTCGTCCCGCTGGAGCAAGGCTTCGATTCGTCCAGGTGGCTTGCCAATCACGATCTCGAACCTGTGGTTGGCGCCCCTGCTTGCCCGAAATTGGCAGAGAAATATGGAATACGTGGGAAATCGTATTTTACTGTCTTTGTGGAGGATAAGCGAAAAATGGGACATATGGATGCCGCTACGAAAGATGTGATCCTTTCCTCACTTATTCTCTCGACGACGCCGCCCGGCACCAGCGATCCCATCATTTCGGTCATTGCCACTTTGTGTGTATCCCCGCCAGTGGGAGACCGTGGTAAGTCCAAGCGGATCCCTCTCTTGTCTTCCTGTCCATCCCTTCCCTCCTTTTGTATCTGGGACGCGAGCTTTACTCACATCTTTCTTGCAGCAATCAACGATACCATGCTCAGGTTGACTTGCAGAACCACCAGTAACGCTGCCCGTGATTGAACTTCCCTAAAACTGCATTCTGAACGTATAGATCGTCTCTCCACGTTTTAACCCAGACCCTGTTACGCATTAGTTGCCTTCGTACTTCTGTTGCAAGATTACAATAATCTTCTCGCCATTATTACTACGGTTCGATTGCTTTTCCCGCAATTTTTGCAACCTCTGCCAGCCTTATTTCTTCGTCTCGACCTTACTTGTCTCATGTGTCCGGTGATACAATAATTCTTCTCGGTTTGATACGCGTTTTGCGTCTCAGCTCGTCAACTATATAAGATAGTAGCAGTATCTCCTAATGAAGCGAGGGTTTTTGTTTTCCGACAACTTCGATCCTCCAATCGCACCTTTTTGCGGCAATGATGAAGCCTCTGACTTATATGCCCACTAAATCGGTACTGGCACTATATATACTCTGCATGGTGTCCTGCTTCCCCCGATTCTATCAAGATCCAGGGGTTCCCTTTATATTACCAATTATACATTTGTGGTCATCAATTATGTGTATCCGCGCACACGGTGGTAAGAAATGGGAAGAAGCTTCTGAACTGGTCGAACGCGCATGGCATTTCGCTGTGGCGGCCTGATGTTCAAACATATCATCAGATTCTTATAATGATCCATTGTCTTGTACTGTGGTACCCTTTCTTTTTCTCATGTATTGCGACCCTCGACCGCTTACCACTTGGACCCTGCCATCTCCCATGCGAAACTAAACGGACGGCCGGTACAGCCCAAATTGGGATCGTCATAGCAATGTTATCTCCCATCATCGTCCAATCCGTCCTGTCGACTTGTCGGACCTGTCGACTTGTCGGACCTGTCGAGTTGTCGGACCTGTCGAGTTGTCGCCACTTGGACCTGTCGACTTGTCGCTATCAATAGGAGCGTTGCCCATCGCCTATTGTTCTGAGGGGCTTTAGTCGAACGCTTGCGCCGTGGTGAGCGATGACCGTTGTATGTTTTGTTCTCGTGTTGCAGTGAATTTGACACTCCTTCTCAAGTTACTTGAGAGAAAGCCACAAGTCGCGAGTGACGAGGCTAGCAACGATGGCCGGCGGAGAGCGGGACTGGCTGGTGGACCTTGGTGCCTGAAGGAAGCCGCCATCGCCTCGAGAATTGCCTCTGGACGACTGGACGACTGGACTTCTGAGTCGCTCTCCCGCGCTCACACGTGTCCTGACTGCAGCCGGCAGACATCCTTTGCGATCTCATTTGCCCTTAAAATCTCGGCCTTCCTTGCAAGTTCATCAACTCTCCACATCGCTCCCCTTTCGTCCATCGGTTGCCTTGGTGCGCCCCATGATGGATCACTTCACCCCGACGATCTGGAGACAGAGCCACGCACAACATAGCTATAGTGAAGACCTGGACCAACCAATAAATACACCTATAGGCGAGTCATCATCTCTCTATCAGTCGGCTGCATCATTAACAGGGCACCTCAGACCTGGCGACCCAAGGTTATATGACCGGCCCTAATGACTCTGGATATCAGTACAATGGTGATGTGATACCTATCGCCGGTCCCAGTACATCAACAATGCCCCACGCTTTCAACAATGCGCCTGCTCTCTCAGCTGCGCCCGGTACGCATTCCTAAATATTATTCCCGGCCGATATCGATCTATTGTTCTAGTGTCCCCATTCCCTAATTCATCCGTTGGTCACCCTGCCGATGTCCCACACGGCCAATTCATGAGCCACCCCTTTGTACACCAGCCCACGGAGTACTACCTTGGACCTTACACCTCAGCGACTGCCATGATCGATTTGACACCTTCCACAAACACCAATCTACCGCAACTTCCTGCCTCTTTGATTTCCCATCCGGGGAACCTCGGTGCCACGGACCCATTCAGCCTGGATGCACAGGGACACGTGTACCCCACGTTGCTACAGTCGCCGTTACCTACGACCTCAAATGGAGTCCCATTCTTTTCACAACCACCCTCAAGGTAAACCATTTGTTCTGGGTCCGTTCTTATGACCAATGATGCACAGTTGCTCTGCCGATATTACTATGAGACCGGCTTCTTCCATTAATGGGTTCGCCGTACCGTGTGGAATGCAAGAGCCACATGTCCCTAATTCTGAGGTGCACGAGGTCTACCGAGGGTTCGTCCATGGCTTGCATAGATGTTCCTGATCTGTTGATATCTTTACTCAGTGCTCGCCTGCAAACCATGCTGAAAGACCCAAAAGTTCAGCAACTCACTTCTCCTGTCACAATTAGACGCGAGAAGAAGGTCGTCCTCGAACTGTCCTTGCATTCAGATTTCCGTCCAATCGGCGACTGGGGTTGGGGGGGTATCCAACTCCCAAAGACCGGCTCTGTGAAATCCGGTCAACAACGTGTATTGGGAAATCTGCTCAGGCTGTCCATCCAAGTGTTTGGATGTTCATCAGGTGCTCCAAACGTTCAGCCATGCTCCAATTGCTGGGGCCGAGAACAACAGGCCATCGACTCCAACGTCTGCCCATCGAACCTGCAACCATACATGATTGACTTCAAGGCAGAGAATCCCATCACTGCCCTATCCGCACATCTAGAAGAGAGGTGCCTCAAAGCGGACGTGACGTTTCATTTTACTTGCTACCATGGGGGGGCGTATAGGCAAGCAACACTCCCAGCCTCATGTTTTTACCTTTTATTGACACGGTCTATAGACTGATGATGAAGCTGCACGATGAAGCTGGACATCTGGTCGCTCGCAGTCTCTTGCAATATGAATTCATCGTCAAAGCAAACGGCAAATGCGTTAGCAACGATAGGCGACGAGAAAACGCACCAGCACCACAACAGGCCCTGCGACCTGGTTTGAACCCGCCATCAGTCACCCCCCTGGATCCGATATCGTCTGAGCCTCCTGCGAGTTCCCAGCGCCCGCAACTCAACTCGAGCCATACGGTCCCGGTTCTCCAGAGGCTCTCTCCAGGCTATGGTCCTGTTAGTGGCGGTCCAATTATCACGATTCTTGGAATCAATTTCCCACCGCCTACTCAGCAACACATATATGTAAAATTTGGCACTGTGGCTGTCTCCACGGTATGATCAGTGTTCCACTTACAGCAGGAAACTTATCCCATTCTCAGACCTGGCGCAATCCATACACACTTGAGTGCGAGTTGCCTCCTTCTCCGATGTCTGGGACAGTCAAGGTTACACTCTCTCTATCTCAAGATCCCAGAAGTCCACAATTCGGCCGTGGCCACTGCTGGTTCAAATATAATTCGGAATATGATCACTTGTCGGTAGTCCTTGCATCTCAAAGAGAAATGTCTAACATTCGGAATCCCCGCAGCTATGAAATCCTCCGCGTCATCGCAGGTCAAGAACACAATGTAACGTCTGGGACCTGGGATTTTATGATTCCACATTTCCTCCAGAACGTGTCTTCGACGGGTCGGGAATTCCTTCACCATGCAACTCAGCCAGCCCAACCAACCGATCAGTTTTCCTCGATCGATGCGGGTGAGCTGGAAGGGTGGACCCTCCGATTCCTCGATTCACTTGCCGACAAACCAAGCTGGGGGAACACCGTATCGCTCGTGAATGCGCATCACCAAACCTTAGCGCATTTAGCCGTACTGTTCCGATATACTACCCTACTCAAGAAAGTCACCCAATGGGGTATCGATGTCGATGTGCAAGACGTGAACGGATTTACTGCACTTCATTGCGCTTATTTGTGTGGAGACTTGGATTCCGTTGGGATCTTGAAGGGTTATGGAGCGGACGAGGACATCCAGGATAATCTCGGGCGGCGACCGTTGGATATGTATATTTCAAGCACGAACGACCCGGGTAGAGGCTCACCTTCGAGTGACCGGGCGTCGAGTTCGGTGCAGAGACACACTGCTGGCGAGGAAGGCTGGGGAAGGGACTCGATGACCTCGTCGCAACCGTGTAGCTTCAGTGATCATGAAGCCACGATGGACCTTCCGGCTAGTAGGCACCAATCACTGCATACGCGTGAATCCACCACGAGTTCGAGTGCAATCCCGGCGTCGATCTCAATGCCTTCACCCGCGAGTGACAACTCGTTCCTCACGGACGACTCGGAATGGATAAAGTTACTCAGCGGGCTCAATCTCTCAGATCACTCGATCTCCCTGGAACATACCTCGTCATCTTTTCATGTCCCGGATGTATCAGTGGCTGCGTTCCAATACGCCAGGAGCCAGGAGCAGGAACTGAAAGGCCTCAGAAAATCGCCCAACGAAGCAAATCGGCGGTGCACACGGCCACCATCCTCCTTGCAGAAGACCATGTCTAAACCTAGAGTAAAATCGCCGAGTGAGGGTGGCGGCAGGGACAGCCCTGGTGAGTAGCGCAAAAACAACTCAATAGATTTACCTGTCACATCAAGTCGGTTTCAACAGCTCTATTTACCCAATGTTTCCGGCTCTATCTAGATCCTAATGTATCGGGAACCCCCTCTCTTTCTCTCCCGCATCCTGTCAAGCGCAGAAGGCGCACCCACGAGCAAACTTTCCACCTACCATTAACCACGCCCCTTCCCCAACCGACTCCCCCAGCTTTAGGGGCCAACAACCAAGGCGCACCTCCCGCGCTAGCAGGTGGAGGTGGAACATCTCTCCTTAGTCGAGGTCAGGGTCAACCCCTAGCTTAAAATATCCGACCAGCTTCTAACTTATCTCACTTTCCATAGATTCTATCTCTGAGTTCGATCATAACCTTATGATTCTCGAACGAGAATTCAATAAGTCTTTGTGGCGTATCAATAATGAACCCGAACCCCTAATTGGCCAACTCGATGTTGCCGTCAACCTCGCAAATGACCTCGGGAACTCCTTGCCCGAGCAAGTACCAGCGGGTGAGACGACTGTGCGCGGTGGGTCGGGTATAACGACTTCGTCCCTGCGGGTCCGAGGTGTCCGCTCACGTCCGCAGGCGTACGAGGGCGACATTGGGAGGCTGCGTGCCCGGTTGTTGGGCGAGGGGGCCGACGTCAATACCGTAGCACTACTCCACTCTCTTATTTTCGCAGAGGGCGTGACTCGCGATGCATTGATGGCCCCGACCATGACAAGTGGGGTGTTCCACGGATGTAATGGGGCAAGCAAGATGTGGAAGATGTTACTTGAGACGAAGGAGGTGATACCAGGAGAGAAGAAGTACTGCTGTCTCTTGTGTCCCCTCGAAAACCGTCGCGAGTACCGGCATAGTCGTGACGCTCTTCAACATTTCAATAGGGACCACTTTGGGTTTTCGTTCCCATGCAGCTACTGGTGAGTCAGCTTCCTGATGTGGGAGGGAACGAAATCAGATTGATACATTGTTCTGCGCAGTGGTCGGGAATTCTTCAAAGATGCAGAGAGGAAGAGACACGCCAAGAAATGTATGCTAGCCACGCCTGGAGAGGCCTGATAGCAGCTGCAGTGTTAGAGATAGTTGGAAATGGGTAGTGGATGTATGCACTCGCCTTCTGCGCAATCAAGTATGATCATTACACAAAGGAGGGGTGGTTAGTTGACGTGTTGGAAAACAGAGTGCTGCTACTCTCACCTCAGCACGTAATCAAACACCAATCAAAAAGCTTACAAAATGAACGCCGCGATTCATGACAATGTCTGAGTGATTTGGGGCCATGGGTGTTATCCCTTGCCGCATGAAAGTGAGGAGGCGTGCTATTTACGACCAAGGGAAGTGGACGAAATGTGGTAGGTGGCCCACTTCGGAGGCAGCAAGATAGGAGTGTCACTATCTGATGCTGAAATAGAGCTGGACATACCTTGAGGAGGGGAAAGGATACCGCCGGACTATTCATCTCCTGTCTCACTAAGCCTTCCAGGCGCTGCACTTTCTGAAGTATCCATAGAAAGACCGAATACAATGTGGTATCTGTAATGTGAGTGAATCAGAGACGTCAGTCCAGCCTTGCCAGTTACCTGGCTGTACACGTACAGAAAGGGGCCTCTGGAGGCGGAGGCAGGAATATGGAATGGATGCGGTAGTAGCAATGATAACACACGGAGGATGCAAGAGAGTCGGGAGAAAGCAAGAGTCAAGGCCAAGTCTGAGTTGGTATGCGAAGAATGTGCCAACCTCGCATTACTTGAACAGAGGAATCGAGTGAACCATGCATGGACCATCCAATAGATAACTAGCTATGGTTTCTGTTTTCGGACCCGTGCTCTTGATAACTTCAATATGTGGTGGGAGTTTCCGTCCTTTTGGTGTTCATCATTTTATAGGTGTGTGCTGCTACATTTCTTTTCGAAGAGGGGTTGTAAATAGGATAGTGGTTTCAAATGATGATATGAGTTGGCTGAGAAATACAAATTATCCCATGTTATTTGTGACAATTAGTCAACCAACGACTTGCATTGGTGGCTTACTCTTCGTCATGGTCAAGGCTCGTGGTGGGCGCAGTGGGAAGTAGGTATTGATCCCGTCAGTGAAGCCTTCTGGTGAATGACATATATCAATAATACGTGATCACTCAGCAAGACTGGTCATCAACACGGGGTCATAGATTAATCGAATCGGGTGACCCCATCATTGGTCTGGGAGTGGGGCCAATATTTTATATTAACGCATGTTACTATGACAGGCCTTTTGATAATAAAACAGGATCCTTGGGTACCTGGGGTGGACATTTTGGACGCGGAACCCTGATCTCTTGCTGAGAGGTTACTGAACATGTCGACGTAAACAGTATGTCCAAGCTACACGTCATACCCTGCTCGAGGACCGTACCAAGTTTGGCATCCATATTGATGATAGGACCTGAATCTAACACCGCTCGCGACCAGCTGACCCCTTTTCATATGTGAGGCGGAGAGAATGTCGGATCCCGCCATTGAACGGTAAGACGAGATATTTGAGATGAATACTGTTATCTTCGATGATTGATTCCCACATACGACTCCGGCGAGTCTGATTTGTCAAGTTTACATTCGAACCAAACCTTGATGAAACAAAGACGAAGTCCAATCTACATTACCACTACGTATTACATAGTTCACATAACGGGGTGGATCTTGAGGGTTGTTTGGATGTTTCGTGAAATGTTTGAGGTGAGGAGTTGCGGAGTTGCGGAGGTGATTCAAGGTAAGGAACACAGCGAATATCCGCAAACTTTAGTTGCCGTGATGGGAGAATAGGTTTACTACAGCTGTGTATACCTAAAGGAGTGGTTCAAGTTCGAAGGAGCGAAGGAGCGAGGGAGAACGGACTCGGGAGAGCCTGCAGTCGTGTCCAAATTAGACCTGCGAAAATCAGTCTGTAAGGCATACTGTCAGGGAGTAGCCAAATAGACGATCTTCGGCAGCCTTTCGGCATCGTTTGATTTCAGCGCTGTAGTTCTGTAATTACACGAATAAAATTATTTGAACACATGGAGTACCTGGGTGAAGTTTCGGATCTTTTTGAAGCACGACAAGGCGGCCATCGGGGCCGGCTTGGAGTACCCAAATAGACGGTCTTGAAATCAGTCTCAGAATACATCTTAACCAGAGAGTCGGTAACTACATTGAGATGTATCTTCTATCGTTGTCAGTCCTGTTCCTCCACAATCTCGAAACTCTCTATTTCTTTGGGAGCCCGTACCTTGAGGGCCTTCAGCCCATCGTCTGGACGCTGCCATGACTTCGTGCGTACTTTCCACAACGAGGCATGAAGGTTTGTTTTGATTTTGGCACCCCTTGGGCTACCAACGTCGCATCGATCTCCTCCCATGCCAAAATCTCCGCCGCGCACATCTCTTTGAAAAGCTTTTTCGTTTCCTCTATTCTTTCCTGTATTTTATTTCTCTCTTCCCCAATTTCCTCTCGCTTTTCTTTCTCGTCTTCTGCCTTGTCTTCAGCAGCTTGTTTTTGTGATACAGCTGAATTACGCTCAAACAATACAGAAAAAAAGACCAGAGGTTACAAAATTGATTACGTGGAATGGCAGAGGTTTAAACTCCGCCTGACTTGGGCCACCTCCGCTCAAGCTTGCCTTGAGCTTGGTCACGATTAAGGGGCGGGGGGCCTCCCAATTCCAGTGGACAACAAGACTTCAACATAGATAATATATTATGATTTTATTACAATTTTCCACAGAAGGTTGAGCCCGTAGCCCGGGCCGTCTATTTTTGCTACTCCCTGACAGTAGATATTATGCGCTCATTCGGCCGTCGAGGTTGATACCGCCAGAGCCTTAGAGACATGCAGTCCCATTCCAACCCGATGCCCTCAACCTCGAAGATTCCTGCCGACGGGCTGGAGGTAGTGCCTTCGCATTAGACTGGATCATGCCGACTTTCAAGCATGGTGTAACCATAGACGCGCTTCTCCGCGTTCTTGAGCGCAAAGAGATTGACGAGATGAACTTCCCGGGTGGTTTTGAGCCTCACAGAGCGTACCACGGATTCATCTCGAAAGTTGGTGAGCGCTACGAGTGTGACCTTTGCAAGGAAGAGAACAGAATGCGGTGGAAGAATGTGAAGGATGCGATACGGCACCTCCGCAAATTCCATTTTGGTTTAGCGGATGTGTGCAAATACTGGTGAGTTCAACGATGACGATTTTCTTTGCTGAGAATGTCTGACTACATTGTAATCTTTATATGCAGCGGGGTAAAGGTGTTCTCCGTCGCGGAAATGAAATCCCATCGCTGTGTGCGTCGCGAGAAGGACGGTTCTCAAGCAGAGTCTAGTGAAGCACGATGATCATATGTACAACGGGTGACTATACCCGCATAGTGGTAGGAGGCTAGACTCTCCAATATCAATATTGTTGTTTGAGCTCAATCCACCAGGCTGTGGAACTCCTACCATTGGCGTAGACCCTCTGTAGTTGTACTTTTGGATATCGAGTTGCCATTGTTCTGCATTCCTGAACGCTCTTACCTTTTGTGCTGAATTTTCTTCGCGATTCGGTTTGATCAAAGCTCGCATAAAGGATCAGTGTTTCGATCATCATTTGTCCCGCGCCTGGGACTTACACCTTGTTATCGACCACCATTCTGGCCTTGTAGCGCGCACGCGCAGATATGCGTGTTTGCGACCCATAAGAGTCTTCCTTCACCCAGACGCGTCTCCAGTTCGCGGGACGGCAACCAACGCCGACACCGAGACCTCCACGAGGCGTCCGGGAGGATGTAAACGAGTTGGAAAGTAGATTCACGCCCGTATCGGATCGATGGAGAGTTTATGTAGAGCCCGCGAGGGTGGGCAACCGCATTGGGGCTGTCCTGTTATACTATCGTGTGGTTCGTCCTCTTTCTTTTTCAATCTGTTCTATATCGCGCTCACATTGCCCTAGCGTGGTCTATTTCTATGGCCCCCTTTTTCTCATTCCACTTCCTTCCACTTTGCCTTCCCCAATTTGTGTTGTTCAGCACCGGAGTTTCCTCATGAGCGGTGCTGGATGTACCGTCAGCGACCTGTGGGACCGCAAACTAGATGTGCAGGTAGAGAGGACACGTGATCGATCCAGGATTGACCAGCGAATCGTTGTGAGTAATCGTAACGAATAATCCATTCTCTCCTTCCCATTTCGGGTCCCCCAACGACCCGCACGATGGTACTGGCGAGCGAATGTTCAGAGTTCAGCCCGAGAGCATTGAGAAGGAGCGGTGTGTCAGGTGGGGGCTAGCACGGCATCAGTCTGCATATGGAGCTGTTGGAGCGCCCGTGTAAAGGACGATGATGGTGCGTACTGGCCCCCCTTCGAAAGGCGAAGGAACGAAAAGGTCCAAATAAACGACGGCCAAAGTAAGCCGCAAACCAAGCCCAGGGGTGTTCGTTGCAGCGAGGACAGGACCTGTACCCGTGACCTCGCGTGCAATTGCACCCTCGATCTCGTATGTCTTCGATTTGAGCAGGGAGACCATTGAATAGTGGCGGGCTGCAATAAGGCTGGTTGATCTTGTACAGACGAACCACACCACTCCGCGACATCTTCTGGATCTGGCATTATTGAGATTTAGCAATAATAGTCACGCTACATTGAGATGAGGATACAACCTTGGACATCAGCACCCGAGTGTGAAGATAATGATGACTGAATAACGAGAACCCTCGCCGTCCAAATTTGAACTTGTGCCGGAAGTGCAGTTAAAGGTTCCAACGAGTGATACCCGGGAGAAACCAGAAGAATTTCGCCAGCCAACCCTGCAACATGCATTGCGGAAGTATAAGATACGGCTTGACACTGTGTGGGAGTAGGTATTGGAGGTCGAGAAGTTGTAGGGGGATGACTGTTGCTGCGAGGACTGAAGGAGAAGGCGATGGGGATGCAGCGTTGAGTAGGAAACGTCCGATGGGAGCAGAGATAGAAAAAAGAGTAAAAAGTAACTCATAGGAGTAACCATCGGCTGGAAATGGAAGAAATAATCGAGCTCAGTGAAGGAAACCGTACCATCGAAACGGCATACCGAGATTCTCCTAGAAGGATGGTACCTGTGGTTGGTGGAATTCATGAGCCTTTGCATCATTTTGTACCTCGCGTGAGCTGGTCTCGCCGGGCCTGCGTTGCGGTGGGGCAGAGCTAGAGAGCAATCCGATGGCCGAGGGATCGACGGATCGACAGGTCGTGCGGCTGGTCGTGGTTGTTTGGGTATTAGCGTTCTCGGAGTCCAATAGGGGCGAAAGGTCATAACGGGCGAGGGTATACTCGATACGGCCAGGGGGTCTCCTCCCCTCCCTTGAGCTGCGCACTATAGATACAGAATGGTGTACAGTTTCACATGCCACGCGCGGCACGGGGCATGGGGAATGACCAAACAAACCCAATAAGGGTGACGCGACACTCAACAAGCAATAGTGATTATTGTCTGGTCGTGGTTATTACACGAGGAGATTATTTACTTCCAGTTGGGGTGAATGCAGTATGTTCGAGGGAGTTGGGTGGAGATCTCTTCCACAGTAATCCACCTCCTCTGGCTTCGGGGGTGTCTCTCAGTTGCCGGGGTGATCAATCCTTGTGTTCAGACTCGGGTCGCGGTAGGTGTTCATTGTAGCAAGCGACTGTTGAACTGACGCTCGCACCATTGCTCCCACTTGATTGAGGAACGAGAAATCCACTTGATTGAGGAACGAGAAGTGACTGTTAGGTGTCAGTCATGACCTTTAGGCACTCCTAAAGACAGACTCACTCATCGACCCGGGGTTCTTCGTACTCGAAAGTGGCATTACTTCTCCCAACTTCAGGTGCATTCCCGGAGGGGGTTTGTGAGAGGGTCACTCTCACCACACCTGCCTGAGAAGATGGAGGAAGGCGGCATCGCAGAGTACGGGCGTCGTGCCATTGCTATCATAGGCTTTTGGATTAATTTTATGAGGAGCGGTGGCAAGTGTGACTTACAGCACGAACCCAGTTGTTCCCAAACGCTACGAAAAGTGGCGTAGACGGGAAGTTCTCACCAAAAATTGTAATATGCATCCCTCCTCTCGCAGGGCCTCTCTCTGGGCTCACCTCCTCCATAAATGTGGCGGCAGGGTTCGCTGGTCTATGACGAAGGTTACCGGTAAGGGCCATAGATTCGATTGTGGTGTTATGGCCACTAGTGAAGGCGCGGGACGCTGATTCAGTGAGCTGGCGTGTTGCACCGGTCTCGAGTGTTTGATGACTCGACATCTCGGCGGTCGGTACAGCCGCGTCTATTTGGCGTGAATTGTAAGCACCAACGGTTATAAGCCGGACATCCTGCGGTGTGTATGAGGTACTCTTCAGTTTTTTGGTGCAAAGCCACGCACTGTCATTCGCTGAACCCTTTGCTTCAAGTCCTCCTCAAATTCCTCCAAAAGCTGCAAACAGGGATCGGCTCGAAAGAGGGCAGAGAATCTGAGCCATAGACTGTCTTCTGTCTGGGACAGGCTATCTAAACGCCTAAGAGCGTAAATGAGACGGTGTACAGGGTGTGCGAATGGGAACGGCTCTTTTTACCGTTCTTGTTCCAGGATGCAACTGTGAAGCGCTTGACTGTTCACGCCATCAAGGCTGGAATTGAGGTCTCTCAATGATCGTATTATATCTTGAATGCTTTCAACCGTCCTACTGCGAGCGTCACGGAGATGGTGCACCTAGCGGAATACCTAGTAAGGGCGGTGTAGTTGTGAGAACAGTACCACTTAACCTACATAATATATCCTCCTCCAGCATAGGATCAGAAATGTGATGATGCCTACGATTGTCCAAAAGCCCAAAATACTTGATATCCTGGAGATCCAGTCGAACGCATCGTGGGTCATTGTTGTTGGTTGGAAATGGTGGAGTTCAAGATGCTCTACTTCATGCCCCAATTGCATGAGGATGGTAGCCTTGAGGTGGGTTTCATCCGATGTCCGACTCCCAACTGATCACTGGCGTGGCGCATGCCCTAGATGACACGTCATCCATTCCCGATCCCGTTCTCATCCCGAATAAAGCGGCACCGGCCACTGGGTAGGTCTTGGGTTCGAATCATTAGGGAATAGCCTTCGGGAAGCATACTGACGAGCTCGCGAAGTTTGCCTTTTTGTGTGGGAGAGAGTCACAGGCAACCCCCATCTCGCACGTTTCTTTTGCATGTGGTACCTTGGACGTGAGGCGAGATCACTGACCTTCGGGGGGGGATGCTCCTGGGGTCCCCCGAGCGATCAAGCGGCGAATTCGGAACGAAGGTCCGTGTATCCGTTCTCACCGGCTCACAAGAATCCCTTCCAGATGTTGGAAATACACAAAGCGATAACCTGAGAGTCATAGCAGGGGTCAGAACCGTTCAGTAAGGTCCGAGATTTACCTACTGCCTTAATGCACCAAAAAAAGGTTTACCCCTCGGGTCTGAAGGCTCGCACACACAACAGAGACGACATCTGGTCAATCATGTCATGTCGGGTGTCGCAACAAGGCTCGCTCGCAAATCATCAAAATGATGTCCTCGAAACCTGCCAGTTGTTTTGTTTTATATGCCAATATCAATTGACAACCATCGTTTTTATCAGTAGCAAAGATCATCCACAACCTGACAGAGAGCGATGTTCCACCAAAGTGCCCAAATTGCGAGGTGGTCAGGTCCAAGTGGCGTGAATAACAAATAGGCTGGCTACAGATACAAAGAGCTAACTACCGTAGACGTTGCAGCAGAATACACAGTCTGGAACAAATCCCAACACAACCTAAAGTACTTCGCGTGCCCGTGTGCCCATTTTGGTATACTGTATCCTTTGCAACCCCCTAAAGCTTTGACCAAGGGAACCCGTCCTCCTACAAAATAGAACTAGGATTTTCTGACCCTCAGTAGCGGCGGAAGAGGGACTGAGAGTTTCGCCGTAGGGATTGGCGATGGGTCTAGAGGGAGCAGAGGAGCGGTTCAACATAGAGTGTTGTTGTTGAAGGGAACCCTCTGAGAAGCATTCTGGTACATGTCATCAACTATTGGGTAATTTTCTTGCACGTGTAGATATCTTCTTAGTGACTCGGATTCTCGATGGCAACCCACCATTCCCACAAGTTGCATTGCAGGAGCAGGGCAGTGCCTCGGAACGACATTACTATGGGCGAGTGCAGACAGTGGATCCAGAGATTGAGGTGATCCCAGAGCCGAGGGCACTGACAGAGCCATGACCTTTTACTCCAGCGATGTAGTACGAGAGAAATCGGGTGAAAATAGCCCCTTCCTTTTCATAGGACGAATCGGCACTCTTGGGGTCCTGAAGTTGCAAGTCTTCTGCTAAGCCCACGCTTACATGCCTAATAGTGATAATGTCAGGGCTACTTGGGAATTTTCCAAAAGGGATACGTACAGGGCCAGTCTTCTGAAGAAGATAAATTGTCATTGCAGGTGGATTTGGGTGTCTGGGAGCTCGCCGAGGAGATGCATTGCGGCGAAGGTTCCAAAATAAGGGTGGACGTGGAAGGAGCCAGGTGTAAAGAGGGTCCGGCCCCATTTGAACCTATAATAATAATAAGAGCAAATTTCGACACCAGCTGAATTAAAGCAGGTACCGCGGAAAGTCAATCTGGTATTCGACGAGGGGTCACTAAAGCATTGGAGACTATCTCCAGTCGAGGGGGTGCGCACATACGCGAGGTGCTTGCTAGTCGAAGTCTCTGTACGACGAAGGTTACCAGTACTGGCCATAGATTCGATTGTGGTGCTGTGGCCACTAGAGAAGGCGAGGGACGCGGATTGAGTAGGCTGGCGAGTTGTACCAGCCTCATGTGTTTGAGAAGTCGACATCTCGACGGTTGGTACAGCCGCGTCTCGTTGGCGCGCATTATTGTGCCGAACTTCCTGCGGTATGTATGAGGTACTCCTCGGTTTCTGGTGCAAAACCACGCACCGTCATTCGCTGGACCATTTGCCTCAGGTCCTGCTCAAGTACCTCTAACGTCCGCAAATAGGGGTCGGCCCGAAAGAGAGCAAGGAAGCTAGACCAGAGACTGTCTTCGGTCTGGTCTAGTATATTCAAACACCTAAGCGCGTAAGTGAGACGGTGTACAAGGTGTGAACGCTCTTCTCACCGCTCTCTATCCGAGATGCTATTGTTCAGCGCTTGGCTGATTGCATCATCAATGGTGGGATCGCTGTCTCTCAAAGATCGTATTTCATCTTGAATGCTTTGAATTCTCCCTCGGGTGTCTCTGCGAGAGTCCTGGAGATGGAATACCTAGCGGAAGACCTAGTAAGGGCGGTGTAGTTGTGAGAACAGTACCACTCAACCTACATAGTATATCCTCCTCCAGCATAGGATCAGAAATATGACGATGCATACGATCGTCCAAAAGCCCAAGATACTTGATATCCTGGAGATCCAGTCGAACTCATCGCGGACCATTGTTTTTGATTGGAGATGGTGGAGTTCAAGATGCTCATGGTCCAACTGGGTTCAGCGATACACGGTATGAGACTGGTGGCCTCGAGGCGGGTCTCATTTGGTGTCCGACTCCCAACTAACTGACCAGTGGCGCAGTGCATGCCGTATCGGGAGACTCGATGACACCTCGTCCTTTCCAGAGGACAAAGGACGATCAATTCAATACGGAGAGATGAAATGATACTAACGCTAATCTGAAGTTGATGGAGAGACGGTATCAATCCCCAATTGAAATCCCTCGTAGCGTAAAAGGTGCTCTAATCCGAGGTCGGAGCTCTGGTTGGAACTTGGAACTCACACCTGCCGTTCAGCGTCGTTCTGTTCTTGGATGTCTTTTGATGTCTTTGGAAGGAGTAGAGGCACATGCCAGCTGTCGAGACGACTGACAACCCGTAATGCGCGAAACGGTGGGGAGCCGGCGTTCCACGATAGATGTGAGGTGTTCGAGGTCGAGTGTGATAAACGTACCGCCCAATGGAGCTGGGTGAGAGAATGGGTTCTGACCGATGTCGGTTGGCTTCTTGGGTCTGGGCGGAGAACTCGCAGATGGGAGAGGGTGGAAGGACAATACGGGGTGAAACCGCTATTTCTGTTGGCGGTCCCAAGTGAATTTTTTTTTCCATTACGATGACTGGAGTTTCCTCTGGTGTGCGAACACCCAAAGAGCATACGTTACAACCCCAATCCCTCTCAATTTGCGGGGTCCAAGGCTGTAGGACGACCAGCCGATCTGGGGGACCCAAAAGCTCTGGACTTTGGCATCTGGATGGGGTACCTCAACCCTGCTCTCATCTTCACCACATAGCATCCACTGCTGAATCAAGAAGTGTTTTACGTAGGGTTTCCCTGCCTCGTCCAGCATTTCGGTGTCGTATCCCATAGGTGAAGCGCGCGCGGCGTGACTATCGTTATCCATATCCACCCTCGAATGTAACCTGGCCTCCAAGGATATATTGGATGGGGAACGTCCGAGGTCATCAAGGTCGACACCTGAATGGATGGAGGAGTTGGCGCACTCTTCCTGTTTAAGGAGGTAGTCGTGGTGTAGAGCTGAGCCAAGTTGGTCAACAACGTTGAGGTCGATTCCCATGTGAATGTGAAAAGTGCCGGAGCAGTCGGAAATAAATGTGTGTCGTTGTCTGCTGACGAACCAGCACACCTCAGAAGGGAAAGGACCGTGAGGGTCTTCCTTCCTTAAGCTGCGCATTATAAATACAGAATAGTTACACATGCCACGCGCGGCATGGGGAATTGGGAATGGGGAATTACCAAACAAATCCAATAAGGGTGACGCGACACTCAACAAGCAATAGCTATCATTATCTGGCCGTGGTTATTGCACGAGGATATTATTTACTTCCAGTTGGGGTGGCAGGAGTATCTTCGAGAGCTGGGTGGGGATTTCTTCTAATCTACCTCCTCTGGCTTCGGGGATGTCTCTCGGTTGCCGGGGTGATCGATCCTCGCGTTCAGACTCGGGTCGAGGATGGTGTTCATTGTAGCAAGCGACTGCGCAATTATATCTTGCACCGCTGTTTCATCTGCAATTTGATAGATGGACCTGAGGATTGAGAAGGAACTGTCAGGTGTCAGTCATGACCTTTGGGCACTCCTAAAGACGGACTCACTCTTCGACCTGGGGTTCTTCGTACTCGAAAGTGGCATTACTCCTCCCAACTTCAGGTGCATTCCCGGAGGGGGTTCGTGAGAGGGTCACTCTCACCACACCTGCCTGAGAAGATGGAGGAAGACGGCATCGCAGAGTACGGGCGTCGCGCCATTGCTATCATAGGCTTTGGGATTGATTTTATGAGGAGCAGTAGCAAGGGTGACTTACAGCACGAACCCAGTTGTTCCCAAACGCTACGAAAAGTGGCGTAGACGGGAAGTTTTCACCAAAAATAGTAATATGCATCCCTCCTGTCACAGGACCTCTCTCTGGGCTCACCTCCTCCATAAGTGTGGCGGCAGGAGGGTTCGCTGGTCTATGACGAAGGTCACCGGTAAGGGCCATAGATTCGATTGTGGTGTTATGGCCACTAGTGAAGGCGCGGGACGCTGATTCAGTGAGCTGGCGTGTTGCACCGGTCTCGAGTGTTTGATGACTCGACATCTCGGCGGTCGGTACAGCCGCGTGTATTTGGCGTGCATTGTAAGCACCAACGGTTATAAGCCGGACATCCTGCGGTGTGTATGAGGTACTCTTCAGTTTCTGATGCAAAGCCACGCACTGTCATTCGCTGAACTCTTTGCTTCAAGTCCTCCTCAAGTTCTTCCAAGCGCCGCAAACAGGGATCGGCTCGAAAGAAAGCAGAGAATCTGAGCCATAGACTGTCTTCAGTCTGGGACAGGATATCCAAACGCCTAAGAGCGTAAATGAGACGGTGTACAGGGTGTGCGAATGGGAACGGCTCTTTTTGCCGTTCTTGTTCCAGGATGCAACTGTGAAGCGCTTGACTGTTCGCGCCATCAAGGCTGGAATTGAGGTCTCTCAATGATCGTATTATATCTTGAATGCTTTCAACCGTCCTACTGCGAGCGTCACGGAGATGGTACACCTAGCGGAAGACCTAGTAAGGGCGGTGTAGTTGTGAGAACAGTACCACTTAACCTACATAATATATCCTCCTCCAGCATAGGATCAGAAATGTGATGATGCCTACGATTGTCCAAAAGCCCAAAATGCTTGATATCCTGGAGATCCAGTCGAACGCATCGCGGGCCATTGTTGTTGGTTGGAGATGGTGGAGTTCAAGGTATGCCCAATTGCATGTAGCGGTACTGGCACGAGGATGGTAGCCTCGAGGCGGGTTTCATTCGGTGTCCGACTCCCAACTGACCACTGGCGCAGCGGATGCCCTATCGGGAGACTCGATGACACCTCATCCTTTCAACATCCCGTTTGCATCCCGAATAAGGGGGTACCAAGTCCTGGGTTCGAATCATTAGGGAATAACCTTTGGAAAGCATATTGACGAACTCGCGAAGTTTGCCTTTTTGTGTAGGAGAGAGCCACAGGCAACCCACATCTCGCACGTTTATTTTGCATGTGGTACCTTGGACGTTCGGCGAGATTACTGACCCTCGTGGGGGATGCTCCTGGGGTCCCCCGCGCGGTCAAGCGGCGAATTCGGAACGAAGGTTCGTGTGTCCGTTCTCGTCGGCTCACAAGAACACCTTCCGGATGTTGAAAATACCCAAAGCGATAGCCTGAGAGTCATAGCAGGGGTCAGAACCGTTCGGGAAGGTCCGAGATTCACTGACTGTCTTAATGCACCCAAAAATCTGGTTCTCTCGGGTCTGAAGGCTCGCACACGCAGCAGAGACGACATATGGTCAATCACGTCACGTTGGGTGTCACAAAAAGGCTCGCTCGCGAATCATTAAAACGATGTCCTCGAAACCTGCCCGTCGTTCTATTTTATATGCCAATATCAATTGACAACCATCGCTTCATCAGTAGCAAAGATCATCCACAACCTGACAGAGAACGATGTTCCACCAAAGTGCCCAAAGTGCGAGGTGGTCAGGTCCAAGTGGGTGAATAAAAGACAGGCTAGCTACAGAAACAAAGAGCTAACTACCGTGGACGTTGCAGCAGAATACACAATCTGGAACAACTAGCGGTCGAGAACGGTTGAGTGTGTGCATGTGCTACTTGCGTTGGCGAAATTCTGAACGCATAGAGGTAGTGGGGTGAAGTTGTCACATTGATTTGAAGGGCACCAAATTTGGATACGATGATGCAGCGTGAAGCATTCACGGGACGCATAAAAAATCAACTTCAGTTTCTGGACGAAAAGGAATCTTTCACAGGGTATCAGTGCAAAGGCTGGTCTAGCTTCGCTCTTATGAGGTCGTCTGCCGTTATAGGAGACTTGGTGTATGAGAGGAGGGAGTCAAGGCCAATTAATTTACATAACCTGTCATCCCCAGTCCAGTCCAGTCCAGTCCACGCACCGCACCACACATTAGCTTTCTCCTGCTTGTCCCAACGGGCTCCTATTTCGGCTGAGAAAGTACATTTACGAATACAAATAGCTTCCCAACATGAACAAATTGCATAAATTAGAGTGAGCTCGCGATCCGAGATGGGGAATGTAGGATGGTCAATTCGAAGGCACAATGCAGCATGACTCAATCGCGCCACAGTAGATCTCTGTACAGAGCAGAGCCCGATCACGCTACTGCGCGCATGGGGGTTTCTTTCACACCTTTTGAGATGACCTCTGCGATTCTGCCTTTATGGGGAGCTCCCACTGGATAGTCTCTGCTTAGCCACTCCTGTGCTTCGGCGAGAGCGAGGTCTACGCGTGTGATCGAGTTTCTGAGCATGACGCGCCTGAGGAGCGTGTCGCGTTCGCCGGGCCGGGGTTGCAAAGGCGAGGTGGCCGTCTGGAGCTTGCGCCGCGCGAGGTTTGATAGCCAGGCAGTTGTACCGATATTGTGGAACGTGGGCGGGACCTGGTGGTGGGGTTCGGGAGATGGTGAAGTGGGCAGTGGCAAAGCGGGTGGAGCAGTAACGGAGCTATCGAGCGTTGTAAGGCTCGGTCTACGACGAAGGTTACCGGTACGGGCCATAGGTTCGGTTGTGGTGTTATGGCCACTAGAGAAGGCGCGGGACGCCGATTCAGCGGGCTGGCGGGTTGCACCAGCCTCGGCTGTTTGAGGACTCGACGTCTCGGCAGTCGGCAAAGCCGCGTCTGTTTGGCGTGCATTATAAGCACCCTGCATTATAAGCCGGACTTCCTGCGATGTGTATGAGGTACCCCTCAGTTTTTGGTGCAAAACCACGCACTGTCATTCGCTGCACCATTTGCCTCAGGTCCTGCTCAAGTCTCTCTAACGTCCGCAAACAAGGATCGGCCCGAAAGAGAGCAGAGAAGCTGAACCATAGACCGTTTTCAGTCTTGGACAGGATACCCAAACGCCTAAGAGCGTAAGTGAGACTGTATACAGGGTGTGCGAATGGGTAGACCCCTCTCACCGCTCTCGATCCAGAATGCTGTTGTGAAGCGCTTGACTGATTGCACCATCAATGTTGGGATCGCTGTCTCTCAAAGATCGTATTTCATCTTGGATGCTGTGAATTCTTCTTCGGGCGTCTCTGCGAGCGTCACGGAGATGGTACACCTAGCGGAAGACCCAGTAAGGACGGTGTAGTTGTGAGAGCAGTGCCACTTAGCCTACATAGTATATACTCCTCCAGCATGGAATCAGACATGTGATGATGCCTACGATTGTCCAAAGGCCCAAAATACTTGATATCTGGGAAATCCAGTCAAGCACATCGCGGGCCATTTGATGCTGGTTGGAGATGGTGGAGTTCAAGATGCTCTACATTGCACTCGGCGATACACGGCGATGAGCCTCGAGGCGGGTTTCACTCGGAGTGGTGCAGCGTATGCTTTATCGGGAGACCCAATGTCATCTCATCTGTACCTGATCCCATTTTCATCCCGAATAAGGGGGCGTCGGCCGCTGAGTGAGGTTTAATGGTCCTGGGTTCGAATCATTAGGGAATACCTTTCGGAAATTGACGAACTTGCCTTCCTGTGTGGGAGAGCAACCCACATCTCGCACGTTTCTTTGGCATGTGGTACCTTGGACGTCCGGCGAGATTACTGACCCTCGATGGGGGGATGCACCTGGGAGTTCCCCGTGCGGTCAAGCGGCGAATTTGTAACGAAGGTTCGTGTGTCCGTTCTCGCCGGCTCACAAGAATCCCTTCCGGATGTTGGGAATGCCCAAAGCGATAACCTGAGAGTCATAGCAAGGGTCGGAACCGTCCGGGAAGGTCCAAGATTTGCTTACTGCCTTCATGCACCAAAAAAGTTGGATCTCTCAGGTCTGAAGGCTCGCACACGCAGCAGAGACGACGTCTGGTCAATCATGTCACGTCGGGTGTCACAACAAGGCTCGCTCGCAAATCATCAGAACGATGTCTTTGAAGACTGCCCGTTGTTTTATTTTATATGCCAATATCAATTGACAACCATTGCTTTCATCAGTAGCAAAGATCATCCAGAGAGCGATGTTCCACCGAGTGCGGGATGGTCAGGTCCAAGTGGCGTGAATAACAAGCAAGCAAGCTACAGATACAAAGAGCTAACTACCGTGGACATTGCAGCAGAACACACAGTCTGGAACAAATTCCAACACAACCTAAACGTACTTCGCGTGCTCGTGTGCCCATTTTGGTGTACTGTATCCTTTGTCACCCCCTAAAGCTTTGACCAAGGGAACCCGTCCTCCTACATAGTTTTGTGAACAGTTGAAACAACATCCCATTTTCTCCTTATATAGCCCGACTTTCATTACTGAATCGATGGTTAGATGACATATATCGAACCCCGACCGACCACAAGCGCTTAAGCAGACAGCCTGTTGATCGTCACGCGTGGAGGAAGTAATGAAAAACGATAATGGTAGAGAAGATGATCGGACATACTGTCCGATATCTAAGAGCCAAGGCCGAAATGCAGTGATGGAGCTTGTCAGGCTGAGTGGCGAGGTGCATAAAGCCCACCGAACGTTCGATCAGATCATGTAGGCAGATTAGAGAGCCAAGTGCGATTGACTCAATACGGAGAGATGCCAAATTCCGCGTGGCCGCTTTTCCTTATTAGGGGTAAATCTAGTGTTTATTGGGGGCCCAATACAAACACTTGGAGTACATGACGAATGATGCTATACCAGGACGATGCTGCGCACATAGCCTTCACGATCTGCTGTGGCGCCACTCCGATCCAAATCCTTACTGACGAGAGAGAGAAGAGAGTCGAGAAAGCCCTGTCTAGATATCTAGTGCGCATTGGCGTGTATCAATTGAAGGTGACAGGCCATGGTTTTCCGCTCTCATGATGAGGCCGCTGTGACATGAACCCGATCAGGCAGCCATCCCGTCCATGAGAGGAAAGGAAGGGTAGACCGTACGTACCACCTCTCACAAGTCTGTTGGTCGTTCGACCAACCTTATGGTCACCCACACACTCCGTAGAATATCCACTAAAACCACTACCAACAGACACGGAATAGGCGGATTTATCAGAGAAGTGAGGGAGGTAGTGTACGTACCATTCTATATCCGGGCACACGAAGGGGCTATGGCCACGCTTATACCGCTGGTGACCGATCGCTCGATAGAGCCGTTTACTCTTGAACCCGCATGCAATGCAGTGATGCACCTGCTTTCCCTTCCCGTCCTTCCTAGTCGCCACAAAGCAGCGGTACACCGACTCCCCTTTACGAGCGAGTAAGACCGCGCATGGCGGAACGCCATTGTCGCCGACGAGTGGCTCCATCGTGCCGTTCTGGAACCAGATAGAGCCCTTTATATAGTCCTCCATGATATTTCGAGCCTCTTCGGTTGACATGGGGACTGGAGGAGGTGATATTCTGAGGCGAAGGTTACCACCCATTGATTTGATGGTAGTGCTATGGGCACCAAAGAGGACGCGGTTCGCGGATTCAGCAGACTGGTGAGTTGCATCGGCCTGGTATGTCTGAGGACTCGATATATCAGCGACGGGGGGTAAGCCCGTGTCTGCTCTGCCTCTGTCAGTCCTAAACTGGGTTTCCTGTGATACGCATGAGGAACTTCTCAGTTGTTTCTTTTTTAGTGACGCACTGTCATTCGCTGAGCCACTTTCATCAGGTCCGCCTCAAGTTCTTTCAAGAGCCGCAAACAAGGATCGGCCCTAAAGAAAGCAAGGAACCTGCGCCATAGACGGTCTTCGGTCTTGGACAAGATATCCAAGCGCCTAGGAGCGTAAGTGGACAGGGTGCGCGAACGGGAGAAACGCTTCTCACTGTTCTCGCTCCAGAATGTTACGGCGAAGCGGTGGACTGATTACACCATCAAGGTCGGGATGCAGGCTTCTCAAAATTTCTATATCATCTTGGATGCGCTGAATCCCCTCTCGGGCTTCTCTGCGAGCGGCGCGGAGGTGGATTACCTCGTGGTGGTAAATGTAAGGTTGACTCCATCCGAGAGGCCCGACCACAGCCACCAACCTTGACTGGTGGGCTAATACCTCGCCGAGCCCACACCATGTAGTTAGAACAACTGATGTAAAGCATGTAGATAATTAATATACA